>WNGA01010933.1_pt1 | contig 25318 bp, 27 predicted proteins | sample 5400061 | NCBI WGS metagenome assembly WNGA01 (sample SAMN13153366, study PRJNA577476) | soil metagenome | isolation source: 100 cm soil or saprolite under grassland replicate 2 | place: USA:California | collected 2016-06-15 | reverse complement strand
GTGCCGATGATCGGCGGCATGGTGTCGTCCACCTTGCTCACGCTGGTCGTGATCCCGGCGATTTACGCGGTGGTCAAAGGCATTGCGATCCGCACGCCGCGCTTTGCTCCCTCGTTCCAGCAGCCCTGACGTTCGGAGGTGCACTCCTGCTTCGGGCGTGCAGGCGCGCCCTCTGCATCCGGCCGCCAGCGTTAGCGTCAGGCGGCAACAGGCAGTGGCTGACGCAATTCAGTCAACGACTGCCGGATCACGATGGCCGCTCCTTGTAGCGCCAGACCAGCCATGATCGCAGCGACGATAATGTCAGGCCATCCGGTCCCTATCCCGAATACCCCAAGGGCAGCCAACAGCACTGCCAAATTGCCGAGCACGTCATTGCGGGTGCAAATCCATGCCGAGCGCATGTTTGCATCGCCGCCCCGATACGCCCACAGCAGGCCGAACGATGTTGCGTTGGTCGCCAGCGCCGCAAAGCCGACCGCGCCCATCGTGAGGGCGTCCGGTAACGTGCCGTGCACCGCATGCCAGATGAGCGTTCCCATCACCCATAGGCCGAACAGGACCATTGTCCCGCCCTTCGCGAGCGCAGCCATGGCGCGATAGCGCAGGGTCATGCCGATCACAAAGAGGCTGATGGCGTAGTTCCCGGCATCACCGAGGAAATCGAGAGCATCGGCTTGCAGTGACGCTGATCCGGCAGCCAAGCCCGCACCGATTTCAATGAGGAACATCGCCGCGTTGATGCCAAGCACGGCCCAGAGGACACGCCGATAGGCTGGATTCCCGCGGTGCGGGGCAGCTGATTCGTGGTGGCCGCAGCACTCGGCACCCATTGACGAGCCCTCGAACGGTTCGCGTCTGATATAGGCAGCAACGGGCCTGTTACACAATTACAGATGCCGGCTGTTTGCCGGGCAAGGCGCCGGCGACAAGCGTGATGAAATCCTGCGGCGACTACTTGGCCTCCCTGAACATCGGAGTCGCCTGGTGAGAGACCAGGAGCCAGCGGCCGTCCTGCTTCTCGAACACGTTCGTCACGAAGGCGTCGAAGCTCAGCGTATCGCCGTTCTTGCGCAGCAGCTCGACCTTCTCGGCACCGACGGCCCACGCGACGTTGCCATTGGTGTGAACGTGAGATTCCGCCAAAGAGATCGTTACTCGATCGAACTGGCCGAAGCGCATCTCCCAGGCTTTCTTGACGCCCTCCCAGCCGACCACGATTGTCGTGCTGAGCGGGCCTATGAATGTCGCGTAGGGCTCGTGAGCCCACAACTTCTCCATCGCCTGAATGTCGCGTGCCGATATCGCCGCCATGAAGACTTGGCTCGCGGCGTTGACGCGCTCGACGTCCGACGTCGGCTGCGCCCCTTGCTGGCCGGCTGCGTCTCCGGCAGGCAAGGAAACTCCCGCAAGCAGCAGTGACAGGACGGTGAAGGCAAAGATGCTCAGGCGATTCATGGCGTTCCTCCAACAATCGGGATTTGCCGGCGAGCCTATCGTCGCGCACCGGAGCGCCATATGATCTCGATCATATGGCTCGCCTCGCATGGAGGATGCGACCAGTCATATCAGCTGAGTCTCGTCCTGAATCTGCCGGAAGAGGTCGATGACCGTAAAAGATTGGCTGCCTTCAACCATTCAAGCCGCCGGGGTGGAGCGCGTGCTACCCCCCGGCCAAGCGCTATTCCGGCTGGGCGACCGGACGATGGGGATCTACGAGATCGTCAAGGGTCAAGTGCAGATGGTCCGCGTCGATGCGAGCGGACGCGAGGTGGTTCTTTACGCGGCGGGGCCGGGCGACCTATTCGCGGAAGCCGCGCTGTTCTCCCCCACCTATCACTGCAACGCCGTGACGAAGACGGGCGCCGTGGTTCGCCTGTTTCCGAAGGCCAAGGTGCTCGCCGAGTTCCGGCAGAATCCGAAAGCGGCCGAGGCGTACATGGCGCTGCTGTCACGAGAGATCATGCGGCTGCGGACGCGACTCGAACAGCGCAATATTCGTTCCGCCCGCGAGCGGATTCTCCACCTTCTCGTCCTCAATGCCGGTGCCGACGGGCGCACCGTCCTGTTGCACAAAACCCTCAAGGACCTCGCCGCGGAGCTGGGGCTGACCCACGAAACGTTTTATCGCGCGCTTGCCGATCTGGCCGCGGAGGGAGAGATCAAGCGGCTCAAGAACAAGATTCTGCTGCGAAAATCCTAGCGTATGATCCTAATCATATGGCGGACCGCCATTCGGTCGTATGCAAGTAAGCAACCGAAGGAGATACGTCATGCGCATCATGACATGCCGCGAGGTCTGATGAATTCGGGAGAATCAAGATGAATCGTTTCATCGTTTTGGTCGCGACTGCGTTGGCGCTCGCGCCGGGCACGATCCTCGCGCAGGCGCAACAACCCTATGCGGGTCTCGAGGCGCGGTTCATCAAGGCTCTGTCCGAGCAGCAAATCGCCGACCTGCGGGCGGGCCGCGGCATGGGCTTGGCGCTTGCGGCCGAGCTCAACGGATATCCTGGGCCGATGCATGTGCTCGAATTCGCCGAGCCCTTGGGCTTGTCCGACCAGCAGCGGGCGAAGATGCAGGAACTGTTCGCAACCATGAAGGCCGAGGCAATCCCGCTCGGCGAGAAGCTGATCGTGCAGGAAGCGGACCTAGACGGACAGTTCGCCAGCAAGACAATTACGCAGGCAAGCCTAAAGGCCTCGACCGATGCGATCGGCACCACCCATGCCGCGCTCCGGGCGACGCATCTCAAGTATCATTTGTCCACGGTCGAGGTGCTGACACCGGCGCAGGTTCAGCGTTACGCCGAGCTTCGCGGCTACATGACCGGGATGCACCAGCACGGAGGACATTCGCGTTCAAAATGAGCGCCGGCTGCCGCACGGGCGGGTGATCGCCCGGACCGGTGGAGCTCCGGGCCTAGTTCGTAGGTTGGGTCGAGCCCTTGCGAGACCCAACACGGTCATCATTGTAATTGTTGGGTCTCGCGAAGAACTCGACCCAACCTACGGGCCGAGGAACCCCTATGCGGCACCGGTTTTCCGCGGTACATCGAGCCGAGACTTGCGGACCGGGGAATGCCATGAAAACCGCTGTGATCACGTTCGCGGCCTTAGCCGTCACCAGCGTCGCGGCTTACGCGGCCTATTGCATCTTTTGCTGATCCGCCGGCGCTCACCGCCGGCCGAGCGCAGAAGCCGACCCGGCAACGATCGCCGGCTATTGTTTCTGACGGTAAACCTCATGACATTTGCCGCAGCTTTGCGAGACCACGCGCGCTTGCGCGGCAATCGATTCTGCATCGCGCGCGTCGGTTTGGGCGAGCTTGTCGCTTTCCGTCGCAAGCACGCGCGCCTTCGACTCGAAATCCGGCCACTTTTGCCAGATCGCAGGCTTTGCTCCTGACGGATGCTGATTGCTGCCCGGCGGGAACAACGTGGTGATCTTTACAGCGATCTCCTGGATTGCTTGCGCGTCGACCTTCGTTAGCTCGCCGAGTAGCTCGCTCACCTTCTCCTTGGCCGTTGATCTGTGTCAACGACGCAACGGGCAAATCAGCCCATAAGGAAAACTGTAGGCTTTGAGCAGCTTTGCGTGAAAATCCCGGTTAGGGACGCTAAAGCCGCGAAGGAGTGCCATGATGCGATCGACAATCAGTAGCGCCGCGGTGATTTGCGTCGCGGCGGGCCTTTTCGCCCCAGCGCTTGCCGCCGACCCGCAAACCATCGACTGGCCGAAAATCCCAACGAAGTCGATCACGTTGTTTTATCCGGGCCAATCGACTTACGACTGGCTGGTCAGTCCTGGTCACCCGGGCGCCAAACCGGTCGCGCAAGGACAGGCGTGTATTACCTGCCACAAGGGTAGCGAGAAGGTCCGCGGCGACAAGATCGTCAAGGGCGGCAGCCTCGAGCCGACGCCGATCGCCGGCAAGAACGGCGCCATCGATGTCGCCGTGCAGGCCGCGCATGACGCCGAATACGTCTATTTTCGCTTCCAATGGAAGACCAATCTCAATCGCGAGGGGCGCATGCACGACTACGTGCGCTTCGACGGCAAGGCGTGGAAGTGGTATGGCCACGACCGCAACGACAAGGCGGTGCGTTCGGGCGAACAACCGGCGCTCTATGAGGACCGGTTCTCAATCATGCTGGACGACGGCAAGGTGGCCCGGTTCGCGCAGCAGGGTTGCTGGCTCACCTGTCACGACGGCATGCGCGACACCCGCAATCAAGCGGTTGGCGATCCGGTGAAGAAGCACCCGCTTTTCGCCGATCCGAAATATGATGCCGACATCCGCAAATACCTCGCCTCGACCCGCACCGACGCGGCCGGGAGTTGGGACAAGACCAAGTCGCCTGAGGAGATTGCCAAGATCAAGGCCGAGGGCGGCTTCCTCGACCTCATGCAATGGCGCGTGAACCGCTCCGGCCCGGTCGGGATGGCCGACGATGGCTATGTCCTCGAATACCGCAATTTCGACGAGGGCAAGAACCCGTTCTCCTGGAACGTTGACCGCAAGACCATGACGCCGCTCAACATGTTCGATGCGGCAAAGATCGGCGTCAAGGCGCTGCGAGCTGAGGATATCGGCAATCCAGCGAAACCTGGCGCCATCATCAAAGAGACCAACGCCGTGCCATTCGATCCCAATGCGGGTTGGAAAGAGGGCGACATCCTGCCCGGACGTTTAATCAGCCGAACGGACGCCAGGGGCTCGGCTGCCGACAACGATGCCGTCCATGGCAACTGGCAGGACGGGACTTATTCCCTCGTGTGGCGGCGCAAGCTCGACACCGGACATCCATCGGACGACAAAATCATGAAGGTCGGAGGCAAGTACCCGGTCGGATTCGCCATTCATGATGACAATGTGACCACTCGTTTCCACCACGTATCCTACCCGCTGATGCTCGGGATCGGCGTCGATGCCGACATCCAGGCGGTGACGCTCAGGTAGTTCGTAGGTTGGGTCGAGCCCTTGCGAGACCCAACACGGTCATCATGGTAATTGTTGGGTCTCGTGAAGAACTCGACCCAACCTACGGGCTACTACGGGCTACGGGCCGAGGAACCCCTATGCGACCCCGATTTTCCGCGGTATATCGAGCCGAGACTTGCGGACCGGGGAATGCCATGAAAACCGCTGTGATCACGTTCGCGGCCTTGGCCGTCACCAGCGTCGCGGCTTACGCGGCCTACTGCATCTTTTGCTGATCCGCCGGCCGCCCCGGCAAAAAGCCGACCCGGCGACGATCGCCGGCTATTGTCACATGTGTTCGTGTTTGGGCTTCTTCGCTCGATATCTTTCGTGGCATCCACTGCATGCTTGAGACAGCGCCCGTAATTGTGCGGAAACGGCCTTCAAATCTTTAGCATCTACTGCGGCCAATTTCCCGCTTTCCAATTCGGTGAGGCGGGCCTTGTTTTCGAAATCATCCCAATTCTGCCAAATGGCCGCCCTCGCTTGTGTCGGCTGTTGCATGCTGCCGGCCGGAAATAGCGCGGTGATAGTTGCGGTTAGGCGCTGGATCACCTGCGCATCCGATTTGATTGCGGTTAGATCGCGGTTGGCTTTGGCACGTTCGCTCATCGCTTTCATGGCTTTGGCCATGCTCTCCATGGCGTCCATTCGCTCCTTGACGACGCCTGTCGCGTGCTCGTGCGCCGCAACGGAAGCCACCATTGCGAACGCTGCAACGAGTGCGCCGGCGAAAGTGCTTCTCATCATGGCGGTCCGCCGCATCATGATACCTTCAACCGGAAGAACACCATGTAGCTCGTCGGATCGCTGCCGTAGAACGGCGTCAAGCCGGCCGGAACGCCATACTTGCTGACCAGTCCGCCGATGCCGAACTTGAGGTGGTCGACCAGCGGGATGTCGTAAATCCCGCCCACCGAGAGCTTCATCACCGGAAAGCTTGCGTGCGAGAGCACCGGATCGATGTTCGGCATGTCGTGCAGGAGATCATGCGCGTCGATCCGCTCCGCCCGCAGGAAGAGGGTGTACCTTTTTTGCAGGATGAGGGCGCTCTCCATGAGAAAGGCGTCGAACGCCTCGCCGGGATGCAGGATCTTTCGTCCCCACGCGAACGTGCTGCTCCACAGGTTGTCGTCGCCGAACGGCTGCGTGTACGTCGCCGACGCCGTGATGCGATCCTCATCGACGTCGGGCTCCAGCTGGTCGGGCGAATGGATGCGTCCCCACGACACCTGCGCCGAAAGCTCTCGGACCGGGTTCCAGGTCAGCCGTGCGGAAACGCTGTCGAGCCGCGGCTCCTCGATATCGAAACGATGCTGATCCGGCTCCCGTCCGCGGAAGGCGGAGGTTTCGATTTTCCAGGTGTCCACCACCGCGCCCAATGTCACCACGCCGAACGAGATGTGCGTGCTGTCGAGCCAGTGGTGGGAAATGGGCGCCTCGGGATTATCCATCCCGCTGGTGCGGTGCATGAACGCCGCCGGGCCGAGCGCCGGCTCCCCCGGCAGGCCGGCATAGATGAAGAGGCTCGATTTGGCCGAGAGGTTGTAGCTGTAGGTTCCGGCCAGCTCCATGAACAGGTCATGGGGATGCTGGCGGTCGACGAGCAGGGTCCGGCCGTCCGCCGTTTCTCCCGCTGCGAACAGCAACGGATATCCGCGCGGCCCCATGAACGGATCGGGTGAGAGCATTGCGCGGAAGCCCAGCGTGCCGTCGTCGCCCAGTTGCCGTTGCGCCATGCCCATGACCATGCCGCTGGCGAACGCCTTCTGGTCGCCGCGTGGTCCGCCCTGCTTGTCGTAGACCCCGTTGATAAGCGCGTGCCACATGACCCTCCAGTCGCCATAGGTGGCGTGCACGCCTTCGTGCGGGGTCGCATCGGGCAGCCAGCTGGTGCCGGAACCCTCGCGACTCATGGGATACGGCCCGAGAAAGCCCTTCATCGCCATGCCGCCGTGCTCGGCGCCCGGATGACCGGAATGGCCGGCCGTTGCCGGAACGTGCTTGCGGCGAGTTGCGTGTTGGTGCTTCTGCGCCGGCTTCTTCTTTTGCTTCTTCGCTGCAGGTGTCTTGGCCTTTTGCGGCTCGCTCGACGAGGCGCCGCGGTGCTGATGATGCTCGTGGCCTGCATGGGGCGATTCCTGCGCGTATGCCTCGGTGGCGGCGAGCAACAAGCCGATGGCGAATGCGAGCGCGCAACGCTCGCACGCGAGACGTGAACGGCGGAACATCGGACGTTCTCCGGAAAGGCAAGTTGCACGTGCCTGCGCTCCCACGGGAAAGGGCGGGCAGGGTGGATCGCGCCGCGACGTGCGACGTGATTCAGCTCACGCCGTGCGTTTAGGTATTGCGGGATCGAGGACCATCGGGCGGTCCGTATGGCTTTCGCCGTCGATTGAATAAACAACTCGCGTAGCGGCAAAGACGAGGCTGGCCGGATCGCTCAGCGGCGTGAACGTGCTGACGGCCGTGCAGATGCCGCAGCATTTGAAGCACGCCTGATCGGTCGACTCTTTTTTCGTCGCGCCGTCATCATGGGGCGCATGGTGCATGGCGTGCTCGGCGTGTTCGCCATGAGCATGATCATGAGCCGCATGCTGGTGAACGCCGGGATGGCACGGTTCGTCAGGCGTCGCGCTGAATGCAGCACGTCCAAATCCGCTGCCGATAAAGGCAAGCGCGATCGCGAGCACGAATAACCGCCGAATCCCCTGGCGCATGACGGCAAGATTAGCATTCCGGGGACAACCGCAAAAAGGAGTGGTGCGAATTTTGTCGTGACTGTGCTCAAGAAACCACACCTCGCCCGTGTCGCCTCCAAAGGAGCGTAGGTTGGGTCGATTCCGAAGTTCGCATCACTTCGCGGCACCCTTTCGTGCGAACTTCGGAATCGGCGGCACGACATTCAGTGCAAGTGGGGCATCTGCGTTTCCATATGAACGGCGGGCGGAATGGTTCCGAGCGCGCCAACGACCGCGATAACGATCAGACCTAGGACTGCCTCGATAATGCTGTTGCGTTGAAGCTGACGGATTGTGTCGACGGCTGCAAGCCGAGGGAGCAATCGGAACCGATTGACGGCTGCAGTACAGATCATCGCGGTGAAGAGGAGCATCTTCAGCAACAGGAGGCGTCCATAACCGGTGTCCAGCAAGCCGGGTACGCTGCCGACCAAATTCCAAGTGTTGACGATACCGCTCGCGAGAAGCGCGCCAACACTGACGATCCCGAGCAGCGAAAACCGGCACGCCGCGATGGCAGCAAGGCGCGCCCCGCTTGGATCGGCTGTACGGCGAGCAATTGCAAATACCATCACGAGCGGCAGGAGGCCTCCCACCCAGGCTCCGGCGGCAAGAAGATGCAAGACGTCCGAAGCGAGTTGCAGATCGCCCGCCGGCCCGGGCGTGGCTCCGCTGTGTCCAGTCCAGGCCAGAGCGCCGAGAAAATAAGCAGCCAATGCAAGGATCAGCCAGCGCCAGCGCGACAGGTTTGGTCCCTCCTTCCGAGCCGAGACGGGAAGGCAGCCGGCGAGGAGTAGCGCAACAGACAGACGCGCTGCCGAAACATGTCCGAATTGGGTCTCGGTGAGCACCGTCCATGCCGGGTCGGCGGAGAGCAGCCCGCCCACGGCTTGTCGGCCGATGTTCGCAGCCACCCGAATGAGCCAAGCCGCTCCCGAAAGAATGGCAACGGCAAGCGTGGTCCATGCGAGCTGCGCTTGTTGCCTTCGCACGGCGATGACGGTCGATGGTGCGGCGTGCGATCCTCGAAGCGCCGGCTCTCCTACCGATAGCTGAAAGAAGATCGTGCCCGCCAACATGGTCGTCGCGGCGAGATGAACGGCACGTATCCCGATCAGCACGTCATCCAAGATACCCTCCGGGATCAGCCGCGCGTGTAAACCTGGTTCGTGGGTCGCTAGTGCCCCGCTTCCGAAGTTCGTGATACATTGCGGTACTCTCTGACACGAACTTCGGAAGCAAAAGGGGCACTAGCAAGCATATGATTCTAGTGCCGCTTTTCGATTTGAAGTTCCTAAAATGAGGTTTGCCGCAGCCCGTGTAGGAACTTCAAATCGGCGGCACTAGTACGGGAGCACTACTGGCCGACCTGGAAGCTGAAGCTTCCCTCCGTCGTATGCGTGTCCACCGACAGCACCCGCCAGTAGACCTTGTAGGCTCCTGGCGGCAATGGCTTGAGCCCGATTTGCAGCATATTGCGGCTCGCGCCGACCCGCGCTCTGCCCTGATCGACCCGCGCCCCGGCGGCATTGCGCACCTCGATCGTGCTGAACGCCGGCTCGAGGTTTTGCGAGAACCAAAGCGAAAGCGCGCGGGGCGCGGCGCTGACGCTGCTCCCGACGCGGGGTTCCGCGCGGTCGAGATAGGCGTGGGCGTACGCGTCCGCCGTCGCCAAGGCGAGTGCCGGCAGAATGACGAGAAGAGCTGAGCGGCGCATGGTCAATTGCCGAACAACGGCCTCCCTGGAGTCGTGTTGTTGGCAAAGATCGGCCTCCCGATGGACGTCGGGAAGATGTCGTCGAGGTAGAAGTGCAGTTGCCCCATCACCCCGACGGCGCTGCCGCTGGCGCGATTGATCGGGATGATCGCTTCAACGCCGACCTGAAAGTAACTTCCGACCCAGAGGACGCCCGGATTGACGGTGCCGGTCGTTCCGATCCCGGTACCGAAATTGTTGGCGACCGGCGTTTTGAACCGGGCTTCGACGATCGGAATCAGGTGGTTGATGAAATCGGGCAGGCCGAGATCGATGACGCTCGATTTCAGATAAGGCATGCTGTACTGCAGCGAGCCACCATAGACGGCGAACTGCGGATGACGTTCGACGTCGAACGTCTGGTCGCCGGTATCCGGATCGATTGTGATGGTGGTCTTGGATGAACTGCTCGGGATCGCATAGCCGATCAGGCCGGTCACTGCGAACGGCCGTAGCCAGCCGACCGTGTCCGGCAGATCTCCCATTCCTTTGCCGAAAAAGAACGTCGGCGTGATCGTGCTGAAGCTTTCGGCGCCGACCCCCTTGGCCCCGGTATTGCCCCATTCGACCGCAACCGCGGCCGACATCACCAGCTCAAGCGCGGGAACAGTGAGGAACTGGTATTTGAACGTGGTCTCCAGGTTCTGGAACCCGCTGGCATTCGGGCCGCCCGGCGGGCTCAAGTGCGTCCAGGTGTCGGCGACGGAGACGCCGAAGAAAGGCGTGATTCGTTTGGAATATTCGCCCGAAATGTCGATCTCCCTCGCCGATGGCATGTCACCATTCTTGAAGGCGGACACCGTGGGGAGGGAAAGCTCATCGGCGACGCAGGGATCATCGGCAATGAGCGTTGCAGGAAGGAACCGAGCGCCGACGAAGCAGTGGGCCAAAGCGTCGGACATGGGTACCAACACGACGAGGACCGCCAAAGCGGTCTGTCGGAATATGGAGCGAGACATCGAGATTTCCTCCGGGATCGGGGACGTGAAAGCATCATCGGCGGCTTGATCCGCCATCTGCATCACGCCACGACCGGAGGTCCTCGGCATTGTTTGCCCGGATATGCGAAGGAATTCGCAACGGGCGGATCGCTGACCGGCCACAAGGCGTTGCCGGGATCAGAGATGACGAAGCTTGGAACCGATACTCTCGTCGGGGGAACGACCTGATGCCCGCCCGCTACGCATAAGGGACAATGAAATTTCCCGTCGTGCTTGCTCGGCAGGTTGCTCGGTGCGATTGCGGCGTCATCGGCATCGTGCAGGCAGGTTTCATACCCCTGCGTAGCCCCTGTAGTAGGTTGTGGCCCCGTAAGGCCAACAAAAATTCCGTGCAGCACAAGCGCATAAATAGCGATCCAGCCCGTGAGCCGGCGCCAGAACGGATGCTGAGAGTTGACGCCCAACGTGAGTCCTCGGCGTTCTTCACAGTCGCAAGAATAACACCTCGCAGGATAGTCTCATAGGCAAGTCATCAAAATGCGGAAATGTGTGTCGTTTCTGCAACGTGCTGTTGAGCCAATACCCAAGCGGCGGACCCTGTATACTTCGTTGCTATTACTGCAACCAAGTGGCCCAGCTGGCGAGCGAGTAGGGAGCTACGTCCTGGCAGCTGCGATTCTGGCGGACGTGGCGCCGATCCCGGACGGCCCTCGACCGCGAAGCAGGCGATCGAGGCCATCCATAACGAACCCGGAACCGTACCAAGCCCGGCGAACATCGGGGTCGCGGAGAAGCCAAGCCCGCAGAACTGGGGGCGCAAGCTCGGCAGCTTCCCGGGTTTTCGAAGTCGCGACCTACATCGGCTTGGACGTGCACTCCTTGATGAAATCCGCCCGCTTCTTGCCGGCCAGCTTCTGATCCTTCGCCTGCTTTTGGCATTCAGCCGCCATTTGCTTCTTCATTTTGCGATCGTCGGCGGCTTTCTTCTTCGCGGCAGCCTTGTCGCTCGCAGTCGGAGCCGGGGTGGTTGGAGAGGCAGGCTGAGCGGTCGCCACACCACTTGCAATCAGGGAAGATAGCGCCGCCGCGGCCAAGACATAGGCAATGCGAGACATGTCGGTTCTCCTGGGTCGGATAATCCCTCGTGCTCGACAAGCATCGGCGCTCGATGCTGAACGGTTTCTGAACAGGCCGTAGGGTGGGCAAAGGCGCGGCCCCGTCCCTGCACGCCGAACCAATGACTGTTACGCCGCGCCGTGCCCACGCGGGCTGCCACTCGGTAGACCGCGTGGGCGAGCCGCCACAGCGGCGAGGGTTCGGCGCGCGCGGCTGAGATCCATTAAGACGCCCGTCCAGGCGCCTCAGCCCACCCTAGTGCCGCCGATTTGAAGTTCCTACAGCGCTAGCGGCAAGTTCATTTAGGAACTTCAAATCGAAAAGCGGCACTAGAATCGCTAGCGGCAAGTTCATTTAGGAACTTCAAATCGAAAAGCGGCACTAGAATCATATACTTGCTAGTGCCCCTTTGTTTCCGAAGTTCGTGTGAGAGAGTGCCGAAATGTATCACGAACTTCGGAAACGGGGCACTAGCGCTTCAACGCTGCGATCCCATCCAGGTTGTTTTGGACATCAACGTCTGTTGCCGCCGCCTCAACGAAAACCAAAGGGCGCTGATCGCGGCCCGACTGGCGACGCTTTAGGTTGGTCGGCTTCCTCGGCGGCCTTCATCACCGCTATTGCAGGGTCTAATATTCGCTACGCACAGCGGTCATTTCTCACCGTCCCATCGCCCCATCGGATAGGGACCGACGTCCTCGCGGAACGGTTGGAGCAGCATGCGATCGAGCCGAAGCTCGCGCCAATCGCGGAACTGCTCGATGCCGATGGTCATGGCTTCGTGTCCCGCGGCGGGCTTTGGCCGATAGGTGCCGAACAGACGGTCCCACCAAGGCAGATTGAACCCGAAATTGCTGTTGGTCTCGCGCGGCAAAATCGAGTGATGCACGCGGTGCATGTCCGGCGTGACGACCAGCCAACGGAGCACGCGATCGAATCGCTCCGGGATGCGTATATTGCCGTGACTGAACATGGACGTGGCGTTGAGCATCACTTCGAAGATCAACACGGAGAGTGCCGGCGCGCCGAGTGCGGCGATGACCGTCAGCTTTATCAGCATCGACAGCAGTATCTCGACGGGATGGAAGCGCAGACCGGTGCTGACGTCGAACGCAAGGTCGGCATGGTGCATGCGGTGGAGCCGCCACAACGCCGGCACGGCATGAAAGAGCACATGCTGCAGATAGATCGCCAAATCGAGAAGGACGACCGAGGCGGCGACCGCGATCCAATTCGGAAGTGCGGCCAGGTTGAACAGCCCCCAGCCGCGCGCCTCGGCCAAGAGTGCAAGCCCGACGCCGGTCACGGGGAAGACGACGCGGACAAGGATCGTATCGAGTACCACGATGCCGAGGTTGCCGGGCCAGCGCGCAGCGCGGCCGGCCGGCTGGCGCCGTCGGGGGCCGATAAGCTCCCAGGCTGCCAGAAGCACGAACACGCCGACGGAGACGCCGAGGCGGACATAAGGCTCGTAGGGCAAGATCGTGTCGGGCATGGCGTGCTCTTGCGATCGAGCTTGATTTTACGGCGGACCCGACTATGATTCAATCGTTTTCTTGAATGATATAAGGTGCTGTTCCGTATGACGTCTCACGGTCCGAAGCAGGCGCTGTTCGCGCAATTCTCGGCCGTCGCCAAAGGTTTGGCGCACGTCCACCGGCTCGAGCTGTTGGAGCAGCTTGCTCAAGGCGAGCGCAGCGTCGAGACTCTGGCCAAGCGGATCGGCGTCTCCATCGCCAACGCCTCGCAGCATCTGCAGCAGATGCGACGGGTCGGAATCGTGACGGCGCGCCGCGACGGCAAGTTCGTCTATTACATGCTCGCCGATGACGCCGTGTTGGAATTGCTGGCGGCGCTCAGGCGAATTGCCGAACGCAATGTGGCTGAAGTAGACCGGCTGATCCGAAGCTATTTCAACGACCGCGACAGCCTGGAGCCGATCTCGCGTGACGAGCTCATCAAGCAGTCGAGGGCAGGTACGGTGACGGTTCTCGACGTCCGCCCGACTGATGAATTTGCGTTGGGTCACTTACCGGCTGCGGTGAATATTCCGCTGCGCGAGCTCGAAACGCGGCTTGCCGAGCTCGATCCTGCACAAGAGGTCGTCGCTTACTGCCGCGGTCCTTACTGCGTGCTCTCGTATGAGGCCGTTGCCCTCTTGCGCCAACGCGGATTCACGGCGCGGCGTCTGGAGGATGGGTTGCCGGAATGGCGGGCGGCCGGGCTGCCTGTGGAAATGGGAAGTTAGCTCGACTCGTTAACGCAGGCTCAACTCGACCTCGTGCGGGCCGAGCTCTGCGACGAGTGCCAGGGCTACCTGTTCGGACGTCCGGCTCCCCGAGAGCGAGGCCGTCAAGCTCCTGTCGAAGGCCGTTTGCTTCGCCAGCGCGGCTTAGTACTTTTCCTGCGGTCGAGTTCCGTGCGTCATCGCCGGCCTTGTCCCAAGGCTGTCCGGTTTAAGCACTGACGAAATCGAGGATTTGCGACACCCATGGCGCGTGTCCCCTACATCGACGAAAAGGACCATCCGGAACTCGCCGATCTTACGGCCAGGATCCGCGGCGCCCGGCGCGGCAACCTGATCAACATCTACCGGCTGCTGCTGCACAGCCCGGCGCTCGCGGAAAGCTGGTTCGCCAACAACAACGCGGTGCGCTGGAAGACCGAACTCGACGGACGGCTGCGCGAGATCGTGATCCTCCGCATCGCCCACCTCAACGGCGCAACCTACGTGGTCAAGCAGCATGTGCCGGAGCTTGCGCTGGCCGAGGGGCTGACCGCCGCGGAATGCGATGCGCTGGCCGATTGGCAGCCGTCTCGTGCGTTCAGCGCGCGCGAACGGGCCGCGCTCGCCTACGCCGATGCCATGACCCGCGACATCGCAGTGCCCGACCCGGTGTTCGATGAAGTGAAACGGCACTTCAACCAGCGGCAGATCGTCGAATTGACCGTGCTGATCGGCACCTACAATATGCAGACGCGCGTGCTTTGCGCGCTGCGGATCGATCCGGAACCGCACCACATATAACCGGCTAATCCGGCGCCGTCCCGTGCCGCCATCGCCTCCAGTCCTCGTCGTCGAAGACGACCGTTCGCCCGCTGGCCGGTATCGAGGAGATGATTTCCGCATTGGCACAGGAGCTGCGCGAATGATCAGGTCAGGACCAATCGACAATTATCCCGTGGCCGCGACGCTGGCGATTTTGGCCGGCAGGTTCGTCGAAAGGCTCGACCGTATTGCCGATACGCTCATCGCCTTTCTCCTGCCTGCCTGCCATTTTCGCTCGCAACGCGGCTCACGCGATAATTGTCGATTGGTCCTAGCCTCCATGGTGCTGGCGTCGGCACTTGTGGCAGGCGTTGCCTGCGCCGAGACCGGCGGCGACGGGGCGGACTGGCCCAACCGGCCGATCCGCGTGATCGTGCCGTTTCCCGCCGGCAGCAGCACCGACGTGGCGGCGCGCATTCTCGGCAACGAGCTCGGCCCGCGCCTGGGCCAGCAGCTCGTCATCGACAACCGGCCGGGCGCGAGCGGCAATATCGGCGCCGACGTGGTCGCCAAGGCCGCGCCCGACGGCTACACGATCGGCTTTGCGACCACCAGCACCCACGCGGTGGCGGTGGCTTTAGGTCCCAATCTGCCCTACGACCCGATCAAGAGCTTCGCGCCGGTCGCGTTCGTCTCCACCTCGCCCTACGTGCTGGTCGTCTATCCGGGGCTTGCGGCGAACAACGTGGCGGAGCTCATCGCCCTCGCCAAAGGTAGGCCCGGCACGATCAACTACGGCTCCGCGGGTCTTACGAGCCTCGCGCATCTCGCGAGCGCGCTGTTCGAGACCCTGGCGGGCGTCAAGCTCAACCACATCCCCTACAAGAGCTCGGCGCAATCGGTCGTCGATCTGATTGCCGGCCGGCTCGACATGCAGTTCGCCACCATCCCGCCGACGCTGACCAACATCAATGCGGGCCAGGTCCGTGCCCTCGCCACCACCGGCGCGCAGCGGGTCTCCGTGCTCCCCGATGTGCCGACGATCGCCGAAGCCGGCATTCCCGGCTACGAAGCCTCGCTCTGGCTCGCCCTCGTCGCGCCGGCCGGCACGCCGGACGCGATCGTCACGCGGCTCAACCGCGCGGTGAACGAGGTCTTGACCACGCCGCACGTCAAGGCGTCGCTGCTCCAGCAGGGGCTGGAATTGGAGCCGGGTCCGCCGGAGGCGCTCACCGGGCGCATCCGCACCGACATCGACAAGTGGCGCAAGGTCACCACCCAGGCGGGGATCAGGGCGGAGTAAGATGCTATGGACAACATGGTTCATCAGGCGATGGATATTTTCCGGTTCGCCTTGCATCTCATGGCGGACCGGCTGTTCAAATTGCTGCCGACTGATCTTATCGGCGCAATGAAGGCGGTGGCGATCTTGTTTGTCATCGGCATAGTGGTCGGGTTTTTGGACCACGTGACCGAAAATCGGGGCGGCGACCCGCAGGCCGGATCGAATTAGCGGGGCTTGAGTGCTTCGATTGCCATATCCAAGCTGGCGTCGTTGGGGCGCGGCACAAGCTTGTATCCGCCTTTTGCAAGCCTGCCTACGCGGGCTTGTTAAATTCTACGACCTCTTCGTCCAGAACAGCCTGCATCATTTCCAGGTCAGCGGCGACCTTCTCCCACTGCTTGGATAGTCCCAGAAACGTGGCGCGCAAAAAGGCGGTTTTTGCGGTTGCTGCCAATTCGGCACAGTACACCGCGTGCATACGGCACTGCCATGGATCGCCCAGCATAGTGATATGACCCCTACTGCATCGAGGCCGGATTTGACGGGGATGGCCTCTCATGAACGCGATTGGCGTGAAGATTCTTCTCTGCCCGACGTGCCAGCCGCAACCAAGCGTCCGCCATGTCGAGAAGGGCGATCTTGTGCTGAGGGTCGGTGGCTTGCCCTGCTAGCTGCAGGCATTCGGCGGCGTGCCGCCGGTACTCTACCTTTGGCATGGGTGAACTCCCCCGAGTCGGGGGGCTAAACGCAATGGCGGGGAAAAGGTTCCGGAGAGACAGAGGGCTTGACTTAGAATAGCACCCGGGGAATCAATAAGAACAAATCATGAACATCGGAGACCGCCATGCGAGCCCCGGAGGCCGCGGCTGGCTTAGGCGCGCTCAGGCGCAAGATCGCCGCGATCGAAGGCACCAGGGCGCTTGTCGAGGACGGTGCCTTGCGGCTCGGTATTCCCGGTATCGACGCGGCGCTCGGCGGCGGCCTCGCGCTCGGCGCGATGCACGAGATCACCGCGGAACCCCTTCATCTCGGCGCGGCGTGCGGCTTTGCGCTCGCCCTTGCCGGCCGCGCGCTTGAACGAGGCGGCGACCTGCTGTGGGTCGAGACGGCGTTCGCGGCGGCCGAGACCGGCCGGCTCTACGGTCCCGGCTTCGAAGGCTTCGGGCTTTCGCCGGCGCGCCTGCTGATCGTGCGCGTGCCGCGCGCCCGCGACGTCCTGTGGGTGATGGAGGAGGCGCTCCCCTGCCGCGGCATCGCGGCGGTGATCGCCGAGGTGACGGAACAGCCCGACCTCACCGCGACGCGCCGCCTTTCGCTCGCCGTCCGCGACGGCGGCGGCCTCGGCCTCATGGTGCGCCATCGGATGTCGCCGCACCCGACCGCCGCGCTGACGCGCTGGCAAATCGCCGCGTCGCAGAGCCGGCCCGATGCCTTCGGCGGGCTCGGTCACGCGGCCTTCGATCTGACCCTGACCAAGAACCGCCACGGCCCGTGCGGCCGCTGGACCGTCCTGTGGGATCATCATGACCGCGCCTTCCGCGAAACGCTATCTGTCGGTGTGGCTCGAGCGCCTTTCGACCGATCGGATCCGCTCCGTCGCGCCGGATGATGCGCCAGCCGCTTTTGTCGAACCCGCGCTCGTCGTCGTCGCGCCGATCAAGTCGGCGCTGCGATTGACGGCGGTGAACGGCGCGGCGGCAAGCCTCGGTCTCAAGCCCGGCATGGCGCTCGCCGATGCCCGCGCCATGCATCCGCGGCTTGCGGTCGCCGACGCCGACCCGCTCGCCGACCGGCGTCTCCTCGAAACGATCGCCGATTGGTGCGACCGCTTTACGCCGCTGGTCGGATTGCAGCCGCCGGACGGGCTCGTGCTCGACATTTCCGGCTGCGCCCACCTGTTCGGCGGCGAGGCGGCGCTCGGTGGCGACCTCGTGCGCGGACTGCACATGACCCCCACCCGGCGCGCAAGAGCGCGCCGACCTCCCCCTTTCAGGGGGAGGTGGAGCAAGCCGCACCGCCTGGGACCAAAACATGGGAGCATCCGTTCATCGTTCCGCCCGGCGTCACGCGCGAGGTGCTCGCCCCCCTGCCGGTCGCGGCTTTACGCCTGCAGCCCGAAATCGTGACCCTGCTCGGCCAGGTCGGCCTCAAGCGCATTGCCGATGTTCTGGACCGTCCCCGCGCCGCGCTGGCGGCCCGGTTCGGGAGCGAACTCATCCTTCGCCTCGACCAGGCCCTGGGAGCGGACGAGGAGTCCATCACGCCGCGCCGGCCGCTGCCGCGCTACGTCGCCGAGCAGCGCTTCGCCGATCCGATCGCGCTCGAGCGCGACGTGCTCGGCACCATCCAGCGGCTCGGCGACCGGCTCGAGCGCACGCTCGAGCAGCGCGGCGAGGGCGCGCGGCTGGTCGAGGTCGGGCTGTTCCGCGTCGACGGCAAGGTGCTGCGGATTGCTGCGGCCACCAGCCGCCCGATCCGGGATCCTGCGCTGGTGCGCCGCCTGTTCGCGGAACGCCTGGCGGCGCTCGGCGACGAGCATGATCCTGGCTTCGGCTTCGACCTGATCCGGCTCTCGGTCATCGTCGCGGAGCCGCTCACGCCGGTGCAGACCTCCTTCGGCGCGCCCGACCAGGAAGAATATCTGTCCCATCTCATCGACCGGCTCGGCGCCCGTGTCGGCTTTCGCTGCGTGCTGCGCGTCGTGCCGCACGACACCCACATTCCGGAATTCGCGGCGATCGAGGTGCGGGCGGATCAGACGACAGACGACAGACGACAGAGGACAGAAGACAGAGGAGAGACAACTGCTGAATATCCGTCCTCTGTCATCTGTCCTCTGTCGTCTGTCATCCGTCCTCTGAAGCTGTTCGCGCGCGCCGAACCGATCGAGGCGGTGGCGGAGGTGCCGGACGGTCCGCCCGTGCGCTTCCGCTGGCGCCGCGTCTTGCACGAGGTGGTGCTCGCCGAGGGTCCCGAGCGGCTCGCCATGGAATGGTGGCGCGACGAGACGGGCTCTGCGCTGACGCGCGATTACTTCCGGATCGAGAGCCGGGAGGGCGCGCGTTTCTGGCTCTACCGCGAGGGTCTGTACGAACGCGAAACCGCGCAGCCGCGCTGGTTCCTGCACGGGCTGTTCGCGTGAAGCTGACGGATGACAGTCGGGTGGGCAAAGGCGAGCCGAAGGCGAGCCGTCCCTCGCCGCTGTGGCAGCTCGGCCGCGCGTAATACCGATGGGCGTACCGCGTGGGCACGGCGCGCTGAAGAAGCGCGCCTTTGACAAAGGCGCGCTGGTGTGGCCTATCGGCGGTGGGCAAAATCGCCGGCGCGCCGTGCCCACCATTGAATCCAGCAAAACAATTTTGCCCACCCTGCGCGGCCGAGGTCTTGTCCCGGACGCGGTGCAGCGCAGCGCGGAGCGCGCAGCGGTGCACCGCTGATCCGGGACCCCGGTTCTATCGCTGCAAACAACCGGGGTCCCGGGTCTGCAGCGCACCACTTCCCCCGGCTCTCGCTGCGCTTGGCCGGGGTTCGTGCTGCGCAGCGCCCGGGACACGAATCAGCGGCTTCGAAGATTGCTGCCCTCGCGGCTCCATTGCCCGACCAGAGCCTTGCGGTCGAGCTTGCCGCGCTCGGTCTTGGGCAACTGGTCGCTCAGCACTATCTGCTTCGGCGCCTTGAACGCCGGGAGAACCGTGTTGCAGTAGCGAAGCAGTTCTCCCACGTCGACCTCGAGGCCCGCGCGCGCGACCACGTAGCTGACCACTTCCTCGCCGTAGATGGCGTCGGGCACGCCCACGGTGGCGACTTCCACCAGTTCGGGCCGCTGCATCAGCAGGCTATCGATCTCGACCGGCGAAATATTCACGCCGCCGCGGATGATGATCTCCTTCTCCCGCCCGGTGAGATGGAGGTAGCCGTCTTCGTCGAGGAAGCCGAGATCGCCGGTTCGCATGCGGCTGCGGCTGTTGACTTTGATCGTTCCGTCATCCGCCAGGTAGCGGTAGTCGTTGTCGGCGAATCCGCCGAGCTCGACCGAGCCGACGTCACCCGCCTTCAGCGCGTGTCCCGCGTCGTCCACGATGCAGAGCTTGTGGTAGGAAAAAGGCTTGCCCACGGTGCCCAGGCGGCGGCTTTCGCCAGGATGGGCGGCGATCCAGCCGGTCTCGCTGCTGCCGTAGCCCTGGGCGATGCGAATTCCGAAGCGCTCTTCGAACCGCCGCCATTCCTCGATCAGGAGCGGTGCCGAGCTCGACGTGACGAAGCGCAGCGTCGGCACCTCGACCGCGGAGTCGTCCCCGTTGAGCAGCATGCTGATGGTGGTTGGATTGCCGGTCGCAATCGTCGCGCCGTGCTCCTTGATATGGTCGAAAAACCGGCTGCGGGAAAACTTGCGCGCGACGATCAGCGACGCACCGCGGTAGAGCGGGGGGAGGGCGCTCAGCGTCTGGGCGGAGCACCAGTTGAAGGAGCGAAAATCATAGATGCGCTCCTCAGCCGTAAGGCCGAAGCCGTCGGCTACCGGGCCCGCGTTGGATAAGAGTTCGCGAAAGGTGAGTACGACGCCCTTCGGCCGGGCGCTGGTGCCGGAGGTGAACAGGATGACGGCATCGTGCCGTCCATCGGCCGTCGGGGCGAACGCGTCGCTCGGCTCGCATCGGTTCACGGCGGCAAAAAAGCCGTCCTGTCCGCCCTGACCATCCCACCGGCCGAGTGGAAAGCTCGATGCCGACACGGTCGACGTGAGATCGTCGAGCCCCGCGCCCTCCTCGAACACGACCAGCCGCGGGTTCAGCGCCGGCAGGATGCTGTCGAGATGCCGGCGGTTCATCTCCACATGGATCGTGCAGATGGTCGCCCCGTAGGCCATCACGCCGAAGTAGCATGCCAAGTGCTCGATCGAGTTGTTGGCGAGCAGCGCCACCCGGTCGTTCGCCCGAATACCGCGCGCATCGAGAAAAGCGGCGATTTGAGAGGTCAGGCGATGCAGCTCGCCATGGGTAATCGCTCTTCCGTCGTCGGCGGATAAGATGCAGGGCTTGTCCGGATGCCGCCGGGCGGCCCCGGCGATCCAGTCCCTCAGCACGCGTGGTCCCACTTGCGTCTGTCCCGGCATCGCGCCATCCGACGCCTACTTTCGGCGGTGATCCGGACAGTCTAGGTTAGCGCCCGTTCCGGCGCCAGAAGTTGGGACCGTGCCGTGTTCGGTGGGGGATAAGTTCAAGCCATGCAGTCTCGATCCGCGCTCGATGCAGGTTGCAAATGACGGTGCCGCTCATTGTCGGAATCAGCGGGGCCTCGGGCGCAATCTACGGCATCCGCCTGCTCGAGGTCCTGCGCGAGATCCAGGTTCCCGCCCACCTGATCGTTTCCAAATCCGCGGTGCAGACGCTCAAGGAGGAAGCCGGCACCTCGATCGAGGCGGTGCGCAAGCTGGCGGCGGGGATCTATTCCAACAGCGATATCGGCGCCGCGGTTTCCAGCGGGTCGTTCAGGACGTACGGCATGATCATCGCGCCATGCTCGATCCGCACGCTCTCCGACATCGCCTACGGCGGGACCGACAACCTGTTGAGCCGGGCGGCCGACGTCCAGCTCAAGGAGCGGCGTCGCGTGGTGCTCATGGTGCGCGAGACTCCGCTGCACGCCGGGCATCTGCGCAGCATGATGGCGGCGACCGAGAACGGCGCCATCGTGATGCCGCCGGTTCCGGCGTTCTATCACCGCCCGAAAACCATCGACGACATCGTCAACCAGACGGTCGGCCGCGCGCTCGATCTGTTCGACATCGACGCCAAGATCGTCAAGCGCTGGCGATCCTAGTGCCCCGTTTCCGAAGTTCGTGATACATTGCGGCACTCTCTCACACGAACTTCGGAAACAAAGGGGCACTAGCAAGTATATGATTCTAGTGCCGCTTTTCGATTTGAAGTTCCTAAATGAACTTGCCGTTAGCGCTGTAGGAACTTCAAATCGGCGGCACTAGTCCGGCGATGCAAATGCGGCGGCTGTGGTCGGCAGTTTCGGTCGTGGTGGCCGCGCTCGGCCTCGCCGCCGGGCCGGCCTTCGCGCAAGGCTATCCGAACCGGCCGGTCCGCATCGTGGTGCCGTTCGCGGCCGGCGGCGCCGTCGATACCCTGGCGCGCCTGATCGGCGCCAAGCTCGCCGAATCCTTCGGCCAGCCGGTGGTGGTGGAAAACCGCGCCGGGGCCGGCGGCAACGTCGGAGCGGATGCGGTCGCCAAGTCGGCGCCGGACGGTTACACCATCCTGATCAACACCAACGGACAGGCGATCGCCCCGGCGCTCTACCGCAAGCTCGCCTTCGATCCGGCGCACGATTTTGTTCCGGTGACGCAGATCGTCGCCTCCGCGCTGGTGCTGGTGGCCAGCACCGGGTCGCAGCTCGCCTCGGTGCAGGAGTTGATCGGGCGGGCCAGGGCCAGGCCCGGCGGCCTCAACTACGGCTCGACCGGGGTGGGTAATCCGCTGCACTTGACCATGGAGATGGTCAAGAACGCAGCGGCGCTCGACATCCAGGCCGTTCCCTACCGCGGCGATGCGCCGCTCAACGCCGCCCTGATCGCCGGGGATGTCGATGTCGCGGTCGTGCCCATGGCAACGGCACGGCCGCATATCGAAGGCGGCCGCGTGCGCGCCTTGGCGGTCACCGGGTCGCAGCGGTCACCGGCGCTCCCCGATGTACCGACGCTCGCCGAACAGGGCGTTCCGGTCGAAGCGGCGAGCTGGCAGGGATTTTTCGCGCCCGTGAACACGCCACGCGACATCGTGCTCACGATTGCGCGCGAGACCAAGAAGGCGCTCGACGCGCCCGATGTCCGCGAGCGCCTCAAGGCGTTCGGGGCCGAGCCGGTCGGCAGCACGCCCGAGGCGTTCGCGGCAAAATTCCAGGCGGACCTGGCGAAATTCGCCCGCATCGTCGAGGAAGCGCGCATCCCCAAGCAGGACTAATGCCGGCGGCGCGGGGAGCACAACAGCCGCAAGGGTAGCGGAGGCATAACCGCGGCAATGGCGGATTGCGCTCACGCAGATCCGCCCAGCCCAAAGTCTACCCGCGAAAAAGAATGCGTCGATTCGACCGAAGCATACTTTTAACCATCAGCGTGTACCGGAAGGTAACCATCGGCCTGTACTGGATGGCTCCTTCGCGGGCCATGACATCCGGATCGGTTGCCGGGCAGCGACTGGCAGCTGGTGGGACTGTGGCAAAAGAATCACACCAAAATGAATTCTCGCGATGGCCACGGGTTTGGCCGTGATCAGGCCATGGTTGGGCTCTCACTACCGGGTCAGGTATCGGTGGGGGCTCGCGAATATGTCTTCCATCAAGTGTGACGGTCCTTCGTGCGTCGGCATTGGCGTAAGGCGTACCCAACCGGACGAGCCTGACGTCTCGTCCGCTGGTGTCAGGGCAGCTGTTCGGTTGCTCGCCGTCGCCCTGGCGGCGGCGACGCTTGCGGCCTGCGCTCAGTCCTCGGTCGTCAGCAACAAATCTGCATCCCTTGTCCCCGGCCGGCAGGCGTCGCCGGAACCCGTCAGGAAGGCATCAGTTATCGCGCATCGGGCCGTCGCCGCGAAGAAACATGCTCCATTGGCGGCCAGCAAGCCCGCAGCCGAGACAAAAGAAGGTTCGCATGGACTTGCGAGCTTCTACCGGCAGGGGTCGCAGACCGCGAACGGCGAGAGTTTCAATCCGGCCGAATTGACGGCCGCGCACCGTACCCTGCCGTTCGGCACACGGCTGCGCGTCACCAACGTGGCCACCGGGCAGTCCGTGACGGTTCGGGTCAACGACCGTGGCCCGTTCGTACCCGGACGCGTCGTCGACGTCTCGTATTCGGCCGCCGAAACGCTCGGAATCGTCGGACAGGGCGTGGCGAAGGTCAAACTCGACGTTGTCCAATAGCTGACGATCTCGCGGCATCAGCCCGACGCGATCACGCCGGTGCTCAACTCCCGGTCGCCGCGGGAAGTGGAACGAACAGACGTTCGACCGGGATCGCTTCGGCAATCAAATGCTGTTCCGCCATGTACTGCACCAGCGCTTCGAGCGTCGGGCGGTTGGCCTCGATCCCGTAGGGCCACGGATCGCCGCCGAACACCTCGTCGATCTCGTCCACATGGAAGTGGAGCCTAGGCAGCATGTAGCGAAGCGCTCCGTGTTCATCGAGCCGCGCGAGCGCCCAGTTCTTGGCCGCGACGAAAGCATCGTAGAGGCTGCTGGCGATCCATGGGTTGCGCTCGTAGACGTCGCGGCGGATGGCGACGAGATGCATGATGGGGAAGATGCGGGTCTCGCGATAGAAGGCCTGCTCGACCGCCCTGGCATCGGGAAACAGCGGCACCACGTCGGGATGACGCGCGGTCGGGCGGCGCGATCCGGCGAGCGCATCGATCGCGCCGTCGGCGAGGAGATCGGTGAGCGAGCGCCCGGTGCTGTTCTGCTCGATTGCGACCGGTCTAAGCAGCGGCGGGGCATGGGGATCGCCGTGCGCGCCTGCCGTCTCGATGGCGCCCTGGACCCAGCGTATGGTCGAAAGATCGACCCCATATTGATGCGCGAGATGACCGCGGATCCACACCGCCGCGGTCTGGGTATAGAGGGCGACCCCGACGCGCTTGTGCTCCAGATCCTTCGGCGTGCGGATGCCCGATCGCCGGTTGACGAAGATGAAGCTGTGCCGGAACACCCGCGAGGGAAAAACCGGAAGCGCGACGAACGGACATTTGCCGCGCGCCGTCAGGCTGATGAATTCGGAGCTGGAGAATTCGGCAAGGTCGAATTCCTGCCGTCCGCCCATGCGGTCGAAGATTTCTCGCGGGTCTTCAAGGCCGAGATAGGTGAGATCGATGCCCTCGACGGTCACGTCGCCGGTGCGCAGCGCCTCCATGCGATCGTATTTTCCGCAGGCGAACGTCAATTTCAGGCGGGACACGGGGGTGACCTCTGCAATCCGGTTCTCGCAAGACCAACCCGCGCCGGCAATCTCAGCCCGGGACGCGGACGTAAATCTGCCCGTCCCGCACCTCGCACTTGATGCGCCGCAGACGCATTCGGGAGTCGCCGGGGTGGCAGCCGGTCTCGACGTCGAACTCGTATCCATGCCATGGGCAGACCACGTGCCGCCGCTCGGAAAACCGTAATCCCGCGCTCTTCTTGTCGGGCGTGAGCGCCTCTTCGACGCGATTGAAAATCTTGCCCTGGCACACCGGCCCGCCCGCATGCGGGCAGACGTTTTCATAGGCCAGGACCTGATCGCCCAAGCGAAAGATTCCGACCTCGATCGTGGGAAGCGCGAAAACCTTGTGGTCTCCTTCCGGCAGGTCGTTCAGTGCGCTCACCATGACTTCGTCCATCGCCATCGTTTACTCCTGCGGGCAGCGCGCTTTCAGCTTCCGGGAAGGCGATGGAACCACATCGCCACGTCGAACGGACTCAAGTCCGCCGCGCGGATCATGGCGCACACCGCAACCACCGTCTCGGTCGC
>WNGA01003044.1_pt1 | contig 25318 bp, 27 predicted proteins | sample 5400061 | NCBI WGS metagenome assembly WNGA01 (sample SAMN13153366, study PRJNA577476) | soil metagenome | isolation source: 100 cm soil or saprolite under grassland replicate 2 | place: USA:California | collected 2016-06-15 | reverse complement strand
GTGGCCTGGCGCTTCTTGTACGCGGCCACCCGGCATGCCGGGCGGCAGTAGGTGGCCGTCGTGCGGGCACCGTAGAACCATCCCCCGCAGGAGGGGCACTGCCTCCCGTAGTGTCCGGGACCATCCGCGCCAGCCTCGAACCAGGCGGCCTGGCAAGCGTACTGCCTGGTGGCCCGGTCCCGCCTGGCTCGCCGGCGCCTAGCCACCGCGGCGCTTTGCACCCTGATCACCACGATCTCGTTCACGCTCGTTCTCGTTCCCGTTCGTTCTGTCTCACACATGCAAAAGGACCGCCCCCGGACTCCCTCCGGGCGGCGGTCCCTCCTGGATCGCTTCCCCTACGCCCCCACTGTACTCCCGGGTGCGGGGCCGCTCGGGCGACGGAGAGTCCTGCCGGCAGGCGACTGTCGCTTCCGGCCCGAAGCGACATTCAGGGCCCGAAGCCCCTCAGCCGGATCGGAGGCTCCGTTCCTGCATGAGCACGGCTCGGATGGTTGCTGGCCCACCACCGTCCCCCCCGGGCGGTGGGGACGGGCCGGGCGTTCGCCTGGTCGGCGATGGCCTGGGAGCCGAGGCCCCGGGCCCGGAGCCGGAGGGATGCGGTCCCTGATCCGCTGGGGGATGGAGCGGGCCTCCCCACCCGGAGCCCCCTCGGACCTCACCCGAGCCGTACCCTCCCGGATGGCCCGGCGGCGCCTGTCCTCCATACCGGCCTGCTCCACGAAGGGTCCACGAAGGATGACCAGCCCCGATCGCTTCGTCTGAGGAGGCGTGCCAGCGTGACCGGAGAGGTGGTTCAGCGCGTCAATCGAGCACGATCGTGCTGCACGCGGTCTGGTACTGGGCCACGCCTTCGATCGACAGCTGCCAGATGGCACCGTGGCTTGCATGACGCAGGCCGGCCGCATCCTCGGGTGTGAAGAACGCCTGGGCCTTCCCGTTCCCGGCCGCGTTGGTTGCAAGCGTGGCCGTGGGAAGCACGGTGGGCGAGGACGTGCACGTCGGGTCCTGGAAGAACAGGCTGATGCTCACCTGGAACGCAGTGCTGGCCGAAGCTCCGTTCACCACGTACACCTCGTGGGCGAACACGTTCGGGCCGTCCGGGTGGATGTTCTCCACGAACCCCGAGCGCAGGGAGGCGTCGCCGACGGGCATCAGCGAGATGTGCTGGGAGTGGTAAACGGCGTCGGCCCCAGCCGCGGTGGAAAGAGCCAGGACCGCGACCATCGCGAAGGCCCCTGCTGCGAGCGTCAATCGGTTCATGAAGACCTCCTCGGTCCAGCCGACTCGATCCCCCCTCGCAATCCGAGGATACGAGGGAGAGCCGAGAAGGATAGCGCGTCTGATGGCGTCTCGAAGCGTCACTGAGTGAGGGATCTGAAATATGCGCTGTCCTGGGAAGCGGGCCAGCCAGCCAACCAGCAGCAGCTGGACTGCGGTGGCTCCGGGATTCGAACCCGGGAGGGAGTTGCCCCCCTACACGCTCTCCAGGCGTGCCCCTTCGTCCGCTCGGGCAAGCCACCGGGACGATTGTACGGAAAGGCCGGGCGCCGCCATCCGAGCACGGCCCACAGAGGTGGGCCGCCGTCCCGGGGGGGTTGGGACAGCGGCCCTGCGGGCTCGCGGAGGCGGCGTGATTCGAACACGCGAGGGGCGGTCAAGCCCCTAACCGCTTTCGAGGCGGTCCCGTTCGTCCGCTCCGGCACGCCTCCGGGCCGAGTCTAACAGCGGTCTCGCGGGGCCCTTGAGCTCAGCGCTCCTGGGGCCCGCCGGCGCGCCGGCGCCGGAAGAACTCCCGGAGCACCTCGCCGCATTCCTCGGCCAGGACGCCGCCAACCACCTCGGCCCGGTGGTTCAGCCGGGGATCGCGAAGGAGGTCACCCAGGGAGCCCGCGAACCCGGCCTTGGGGTCGGGCGCGCCGAACACCACCCGTGGGAGGCGCGCCAGCACCGCCGCGCCGGCGCACATCGCGCAGGGCTCGAGCGTGACGTAGAGCGTGCATCCATCCAGACGCCACCGCCCGAGGCCCTCCGCAGCACCGCGGAGGGCCAGGATCTCGGCGTGCGCGGTGGGGTCGCCGCGGCGCTCCCGTTCGTTCCCCGCGGCGGCCAGCATCTCGCCGTCCCGGACCACCACCGCACCGATCGGGACATCGTCCCACTCCAGGCACGCCCGGGCCCGGCCGAGTGCCGCCTGCATCCACCGGACGTCGTCGTCCACTACTCGATCAGGAAGAACAGCTGCTCCTCGGCGGAGTCGCCGGAGCTGGTCGCGCTCAGGACCACCGCCTTCAGGGGCCGGACGTTCTCCACGCCCTGGTCGAAGTCCGCCTGCAAGTCGGCGGGGACGGTGGCCCGGACGGCCTCGAGCACGCCTCCCACGTCGACGTACAGGATCGCCTTGCTGTCCAGGTCGACGTGCCCGGCGGCCTGCTCGAACCGCTCGCCCGTGGTGACGTCGCTGCCGCCGTGCGCGTCGATGGCGGCCTCCAGGGCCTGGGGGGCCGACGCCACGATGCCCACGCCGTCCACCACTGCCCAGGCCGGCTCCCACCCCATCTCCCGGAGGTCGGGAACCTGGATGGACTTGATCGTGGTCCCCTTGTAGTCCTGCGACCGGACATCCGCCCCCTCGGCGACCCGGTCGAAGAGCTCGTCGAGGGCAGCCTGCATCTGCCCGCCGTCCTTGGCCTGGGCGAAGATGGCTCCGCCGGGGGTCGACTTCGTCCCGGGCTGGAACTCGAGCCCGATGTCGCCGCCGAGGTTGGCGATGACACTCTGCACCCCGAGCTGGTCGAGCTCGCTCAGCGAGCTGGACGCGCAGTCCTCGAGCTGCTTCAGCGTGGTACGGGCGATGCGGTCGGCCCCCGCCAGGCCGAACAGCCCGTACGCGTTCGGCGGGGTGAACGACAGCGTGACGTTTCGGTGGTCCTCGATCGCCGCGTCGTCGCCCTCGGGGCCGGGGCTCGGTCCCTTCGACCGGTCCATGGACACGCCGATGTCGAGCAGGATGCCGTCGGGATCGGCGGAGAGCGACAACCCCATCCCGCGGAAGACCCGGAGCGAGTCGAGCGATGTCGTGGCGTTCTTCCCGCACGGCCCGGAGGCGCCGAACTGATCAAGGCCGGACCTGATCTGCGGGAGGTACTTGTCGATGAGCACGCCCGTGTTCACGTAGGCCATGCCGAGGACGCTGCTCGGCAGGGTGTCCCCCGTCGCGGTGAAGGTGGCGTCGTCGCCCAGGTTCGAGGTCGAGCCCTGGTCGGCGTCGATGACCTGCTCCACGGCCCCCAGGCCACTCGCGATCACGGCGGTGTGATCCACCACGGCATAGGCCACGGAGTCGCCGAACACGCCACCGCCGACTCCTGCCGGACCGGTCCCCACCCGGATCTCGACCCCCTTGTAGTCCTGGCCCTTCCAGGTCAGCCCGGTGTTCTCCGACACGCCCTCGAGGCGACTGAGGGTCCGCCCGGCCAGGTCGTCGTCCTTCGACGCGATGAGCACTGCGATGGTCGGGCCGGCGTCGCTGACCTGGCCGGTCACCGCGAGTTGGCTCCCCAGCCAGGGCTTGACGTCCCGGACGTAGCTCAGCCCGGTGGGGCGCAGCGCCTGCTCCAGCTTCTGGTCCAGGGTCTTGGCCAGGTCCTTCGACTGGAGGGCGGGGAACTTCCCGGCCAGGTCCCTCAGGTAGAGCTTCTGGCTGGCCCCCGGGTCGAGGTACGCCGTGACGTAGAACTGGTTGTCGGCAGGGACCATCTTCGCCAGCACGTCGCCGGTGCCGGTGAGCGCGGTGATGACCTTGACAGCCGCGAAGACCGCGCCGCCCAGCAGGATCACGCCGGCCACGATGAGCGCGACCAGCTTGCCCCGACCGCGGTCCCGGCCGCCGCCGGCCGGCGGCCCGCCTTCCCCGGGCGACGACGGCGGGCCCTCGCTGAACGTCTGCGTGGGCGGGATGGGGTCGGTACCCGGCCCCCCGTAGGCGGGCATCTCCTGCGTGGCCCCCGGCCCCGCAGGCGGCGGCGGGGGGAAGGGCGGGGTGGACGGCGTGTACGGCTGGTCGGGCTCGTGCTCCACGATGGGTTCCTCCCTCAGTGCGGGTTCAACGGCGTCCGGGACGCGGCCCGGCCGGCCGAGATTCTCCCCCACGATACGCGTCCGGGGAACCCAGTCGCAGTCCGCGCGCCCGGGGACCTCTGGCCGGACCTCAGGCCGGCGTCACCGAGACCTGCCGGACCCCCCACCGGCTCCAGTGGGGAAAGTCGCCGACGGCCACGAACGAGATGTAATTGGATCGGTTCGAGCGGATCAGCTCGTCGGGCAGGAGCCTCCTGCGGTCGTCGCTCCATCGCCCCGCCCCCGTGTGCCAGACGTTGCCCACCGGGCGCCAGTTCATCAGGATCCGGACCTCCTTCGGCTGGACGTCGAACGCCCGGAAGTGCAGGCGGAGAGGCCCGGAGGTGGGAGGAGCCAGGAAGAACACCTCCTTGGGGTGGGTCCGGTCCGCGGTGAGGAATCCCATCGCCGGCTCCGACGGCAGCGACGCCGGCGAGTCCGTGGCCACCGGCGGGTTCACCGGCATCTGCGAGAGCGCCTCCCACTGCGGCTCGGTCATGCCCGCGTACCCGTACAGGCTGGCTCCCAGGGCCGACCGCTCGCGGGCCGCGTGGATCACGGCCGCGGCCTCCCACGGCGAGGTCTCCTCGGTGAGACCGCCGATGACGTGGATGGGAATCGACGCATCGCCGGTCTCCCGCCGGATGATCCGGATGTTGTCGGAGATGTACTTGTGCGCCGCCCTCGCCCCGTCGTAGTGGAACGTGTAGTAGGACATGGGCAGGATCACGTCGTAGTACGTCGGGATCTCCTCCCACGGGAACCCCGGCCAGTAGTCCGGAACCCGGATCATCCCGCGGGGCGAGGGGATGATCGCTCCCAGCGCGGAGCCGTCCCCCACCTCCTGGCGCAGCCGCGCCGAGAGCTCCAGCAGGTTCGCGATGCGCGCTTTCGGCTCCACGGTGTTGGCTTCGATGTCGAGGCCGAACCCGTCGAACCCCTGCCCGCTGGGGGTGCGGAACTGAATGGAGCGGAGCACCCGGCGGAGGTCGGTGGCCACATCCCGGAACTCCGGGAGGTACCACGCCACCACCTCGATCCCCCGGGCGTGCGCCGCCTCGATCAGCGCGGCGTCGGCCCGCGGGTGGACCACCGCGTAGGGCCGCTTGTAGTTCCCGGTCTCCAGGTACAGGGTCCGGATCCCGTGGGCGGCCATCACGGCGGCGGCCCCGAGCGGATCGGACAGCGCGGTTTGGTCGTACACGTCCACCCACATCCCCGGACCCCGGTACACGGAGATGTCGGCCCCCGCGCCCGCCGTGCGAACGGTCGCGGGCTGGGGGACCCGGGGCGGCGCCTGGGGGCGGCCCAGGCCGGATGCACCGACGGCCAGCACGAGGAGGATCACGGTCGCGACGGGAAGGCGTCGGCGGGTCATCTGGCTCCGGTATCGGGTCGGAGGGCACCTCGCTCGAGGCCCCGGGCGGATTCGTGGCGGTCACTCTAGGAACCCGGAGCCGCCGAATCCAGCCCTTTGGCCCGATTCGTGGGGAATCTCGAAAGGGACCGGGCGATCGGGGTTCGGCCCTGGCGGAGCCGGGTAGGTCCGGCTCAGGCGCTCAGCAAAGGAGGGTTCGGGATGGACGCGATCACGCTGCTCCGCGAGGACCACACCACGGTCCGGGACCTGTTCCAGAAGTTCGAGAAGGCCGGTGACCGCGCGTACAAGACCAAGCGCCGGCTGGTGGACCGGATCATCGAGGAGCTGGCCGTCCACTCGGCCATCGAGGAGCAGCTGTTCTACCCGGCGGTCCGCGAGGCCGTGGAGGGCGCCCAGGAGGACGTCCTGGAGTCGCTCGAGGAGCACCACGTCGTGAAGTGGACGCTCTCCGAGCTCGAGAAGATGGACCCCGAGGACGAGCGGTTCGACGCCAAGGTCGCCGTCCTCATCGAGTCGGTCCGCCACCATATGGAGGAAGAGGAAGGCGAGATGTTCCCCAAGGTCCGCGCGGCGGTGTCGCGCCGGCGCCTGGCGGACCTCGGCGAGCTCATGGACCGAGCCAAGCTCGCGGCGCCGAAGCGGCCCCACCCCCGCTCGCCGGACGAGCCGCCTTGGAACATCGTCGCCGGACCGGTGGCCGCGGCGCTGGACGCCGGGAAGCAGGCGGTGAGCCGGGTGACCCGGCGAGCCAGGCGAGCCTCCTGACCCCTCCGGGAGAGAGGGCTTTCAGCCCGCCGCCGGGCTCGGGGACAGGCTGTACACGTCCATCTCGAACCACAGACCGGGCGGGGACCCCTCGCTGAACCCCCCACCGGTCGGCCATCTTGCCAGGAGGTAGAAGCCGAACCCCGTGACGTCGTCGGGCGGAGGGGGCGTCGTGGGCGGGGGGGGAGGTGGGCGGTGGCGTCGTGGGCGGAGGGACCGCGTCGTCGGCGACGATCGTCCCGATGCCCGTCCCGTCGGCGATCCCGCCGTTCGTCACCCCGGTGATGTGCACGGTGAAGGTCTCGTCGACTCGTCGGTGAGATCGCCCCGGATCGGCACGGTGGCCACCGCGCTGGTGGTGCCGGGCGGGAGCGAGACGCTGGCGGTGGTGGCCGTGAAGTCCCCCCGGGGCCGACGCGGAGCCGTTCTGGGTGGTGTACGCGACCGTGACGACCGCCGGGGTGGCCCGGTCCAGCGTCAGCGGGAAGCTCGCGTCGTGCGCGTGCCGGCGACGGTGATGTCGGCCTGGCCCCCCGATGCCGCCGCCATCGATGGTCAGGTCGGAGAGCAGGGTGGGCGTCGAGGTGTCCGACGCTCGAAACCGGAAGCGGGGTCGCCGCTGGAAAGGAGAGGAGGGTCATGGACCCGCGGCGGCCCCGTTCCGGTTCGGCGGGACGGGAGAGCTCGGTGCCTCAGGCGGCCTGGAGCAGGCTCGGGCGCTCCTCCGGCTGCTCCTCCACCCTGCGGGTCACGAAGCCCCACGCCCCGGCGAGGAGCACCACGATCCCGCCGGCGATCATCGTCCACACGATGGGAACGAACGCCACCGGCTTCGAGGTGTCGTAGTCGCCCAGGTGCCCGTCGAATGTCGCCAGCAGGTTCTGGAACCGCCCCAGGGCCTGCGGCATCGACTGCATCCCCGCCGCCATGGCCGGCAGGTTCTCCGCGAAGAAGGCCTGGAGCTGCTGCTGGTCCATCCCGAGCTGCTGCCCCAGGTCCGGCAGCATCTTCGTCTGCATCTGCTCACCCATGGCCCCCACGGTGGTGAGCGCCGACTTCGCCCCGGTCAGCATCTCCGCGGTATACACCGGCTGCAGGTGGTCGTTCATGGTGTCGGCCGCGGACGCCTTCTGGGGCAGCGAGATCGCCAGCGGGACCGCGATCAGCAGGGCCCCCAGCGCCACCGCCAGGCCGGCCACCAACCTCCCCGGCCGGATCGCCACGACGATGCCGACCGCCAGCAGGACGATCCCCGCGACGAGCAGCCCCCACGGGATCGTGGTCGCCGGGAGGTTGGACGTCGGGATGGCGTCGGCCCTGGCGAACCTGCCCTGCTCGGCGTCGAGCGTGCCGACCACTCCCTGGAACTGGCTCACGATCCCGGGGAGCTGCTGCACTCCCGCTGCAACGTCCGGGTACTGCGTCCCCATGAACGCCGTGAACTCCTCCGGCGTCATCCCCAGGGCCTGCGAGAGCATGGGCACCGCCTTCGTGCCGAACTCCTCGCTCACGGCGTTCAGTCCAGTGAGGTCGTTCTGGAGCCGGGCGATCGGGGCCGGCTTCATGGCCGGGCGGAACCCGTCGCTCATCCGTTCGAACGCCGGGCCCACCGAGAACAGGTGGTTCACGGCCACCACGACGATGAACGCCGCCCCCACCGCGGCCACCAGCAGGCCGGCCGTCCTTCGCTGCCACGCGTGCATCACGAATCCCCCTTTCCGATCGGGCGCGAACGCTGGGCTGTGCTCACCGGCCAACTCCGGGCCGGGGCCTCGCTCATGCGCCCCCCGAATCCCCCGGTGTCGTCACACGAACAGCGTGATTGCGTCCTGAGCCTCGAGCAGCGCGGAGGTGGCTCCGGCGGGCTCCTCCAGGCCGTCGATCAGGTCGTCCCTGGTGAGCCCCATGAGGTCCATGGTCATCTGGCACGGCACCATGTGGACGCCCATGTCACGGGCCATCTCCATGAGCTCGGTGGGGCTGGCCACCTTGTGCTCCCTGGCCAGCTTGCCGAACATCCGGGGTCCCATCCCTGCGAAGTTCATCTTGCTGAGCTTCAGGTGCTCGGTCCCTCCGTGGTTCATGGACGACAGCATCTTCTGCATCCAGTTCTCGCCGGTGAGCCGGTGCGTCCGTCCGTGCTTCCTGTCGTTCTTCAGCAGTGGGAACAGCCCCCAGAACGTGAAGAACACGGTGGTCTCCATGCCCATCGCGGCGCCGGTCGTCGCGAGGATCAGCTGCGGCCACACCCTGTCGAGGTCGCCGCTCCAGGCGAAGATCACCAGCTTCCGGGGTTTCTCCACCTCGATCGTCGCCACCGGCGACGTCGTCTCCAACTCCTCGTTCATCTCGGTCACCTCTTCCTGATCACGAACCGGAACACGCCGTCCGACCTCGTCTGCTCCACGAGCTCGTTGCCCGTCGAACGGCACCACGCGGCGAAGTCCGCGACGGAGCCGGGGTCGGTGGCGAGCGCCTCGAGCAGCGCGCCCGAAGCGAGCCCCTTGAGGGCCTGGGCCGTCTTCACGATGGGCAGCGGGCAGGACAGCCCCTTGAGATCCAACGTGGTGGTGATGGTCGTGCTCATGCGTGGCTCCTTCCCTTCGATGCCCATTCCGGGATGCGACCCTGGGGGACCGTGACCCAGTACAGGCGGTTGAACATCCACTTCGCTGCGTGCCACCACCGGTGCGGGTTCGGCGGCACCGGCGGGTGCTCGTAGTCGAACCGGAGCGCGGTGGCCTTGCCCCCCCCGGTCTCCAGGAAGCACATCACCCGGCCGCCGTAGTTCGCCTTCGGCGCGGTCCCCCGCACCAGCGAGGCGATGCGGCTGGCCACCACCGGCGCCTCGAAATGCGCGGTGGACCCGCTCTTGCTGATGGGCAGGTTGGTGGCGTCGCCCAGGGCGAACACGCGATCGTGCCGCTCGTGGTGGAGGGTCGTGCGGTCGGTCGGGATCCACCCGCCCTGGTCGCCCAGGCCGGAGTCCACGATCACATGCTGGCCCGCATGGGGCGGGACCAGGACCAGGAGGTCGTACTCGGCCTTGTCGCCCTCCAGCGACGTGACGGTGTGCGCGCCCGGATCCACCGACTCCACGTTGAAGAACGTCTCGAGCCGGATCCCTCGGCGGTCCATGAGCGGCTGGACCAGCTTCGAGGCGGACTCGATGGTGAAGGCCCTATTCAGGGGCGAGAGCAGCGTGATCTCGCTGCGGTCCCGGATGCCCCGCTTCCGCAGGTACTCCTCCACCATGAACACGAACTCCACGGGCGCCGGCGGGCACTTGTACGGGATACCGGCGATTCCCACCTTGATGCGCCCGCCCTGGAACGACCGAAGAGCCTCGCGGAGACGGAGGGCTCCGTCCAGAGAGTAGAAGTCGTACGACCCCTCGATGAGCCCGGGGACGGCCGACTTCTCCAGGCGGGCGCCGGTGGCCACCACCAGGTAGTCGAAGGGGATGGACCCACCGTGCTCGAGGGCCACCGTCCCGGCGGACATGTCCACCGTCCGGGCCCCTTCGACGGCGAGGTCCACCCCTTTCCGGAGCAGCGTCCGCTCGTCCCGGGCCAGCCACTGCCCGTTGGCCTGGCCCAGCGCCACGTACAGGAACCCCGGCTGGTACACGTGCATGCCGGTGGGGTCCACCACCGTGACGTGCACGTCTCGCTTCAGCTCCTTCGACAGCAGGTTCGCGGCGAGAGTCCCGCCGACCCCCCCTCCCAGGACAACGACCTCGGCAGGCATCGGTCGCTCACCTGGCCTTCCGGATCACGAACCGCCGGTGACCGTCCGCGGGGACGACCTCCACCAACTCGTGGCCGGCCTTGGCCACCCACGCCGGGATGTCGGTGGCGGAACCCTCGTCGGTGGACAGGACCTCGATGACGTCGCCGACCTCTCCCTCCCGGATGGCCCCGATCAGGGACATCAGGGGGCCCGGGCAGGGCATCCCGCGGGCGTCGATGGATCTCGTGATGGCGGTGGTGCTCATGTCGATCAACCTCCTCGTGGTGTCAGAAGACGGCGATGGGGCCGGTGGCGTCGGCCATGAAGGCCGCCACGCCCTCGACGTCGTCGACCAGTGGGTCCAGCTCGTCCTTCGAGATCTCGAGCAGCTCCATGGAGAGCGAGCAGGCGTGGATGGCGACCTCGCCGACCAGCTTGGCCTGCTCGAGCAGGTCGGCCCAGTGCTGCTGGCCCCGCTCGGCCGCCCGGGCCATGGCCGCGACGCCCTCCGGTCCCGCTTCGGGAGCCGCGCCGTGGTCCTTGCGGATTTGGTCGGCGCGGAACGCGTCGAGGGCCCAGTACTGGAGCAGGACGTTGACCTTGCGGCCCATGGCCGCCCCGCCCACCGCGAGCACCGCCGCGGCCGTGAGCTTGTCGTCGGTCCCCGAGAACAGGACCAGGGAAAGCGTGTCGTCCATGCTGGCCTCCTTCTTCATGGGGCCAGCGTGGCACCGCTCGCGAGCCGGTACTGGGGGCGAGAGGCCCGGACTCTCGGGGCCGAAGGACCCATATACCCTGGGGGGTACGGCATGCGACAATGGCCCCTGACCTGCACGGATGAGGAGGACTGGGATGAAGTTCGACAGCGAGGTCGTTCCGGAGGCGCTGGACCGGCTGCGCCGCGTGGAGGGCCAGCTCGGCGGGATCATCCGGATGCTCGAGCAGGGCCGGGACTGCCAGGACGTCGTCCAGCAGCTCGCGGCGGTGGGCCGGGCGGTGGACCGGGTCGGGCTCAGGCTCCTGGCCGGCCAGCTCCGCGAGTGCCTCGCCGACGAGCCCGCGGCCCGCGACGAGGGCTACGACCCCCAGAAGTTCGAGCGCCTCTTCCTGATGCTGACCTGACCGCCGACCCCGGCCCGTGTTCGCGGCCCGGCCCGTGTCGAAGGAGGGCTCGAGCGGAGCAGTATCCTCCGCCCGGCACCCGGCAAGGGAGGAAGCGTTGAGCGGGTTCGAGCCCGCCGGTCCGTTGGAGACCGAGCGGCTGCTGCTCCGACCGTACGTCGCCGAGGACTTCGACGCCCTGTTCGGCATGCGCTCCCGCCCGGACGTCGCCCGGTACCTGTACTGGGGGCCCCAGACCGAGCCCGAGGTCCGCGCCACTCTGGAGCAGAAGATCGCGGGCCGGGCCATCCGCTCGGAGGGCGACGTCCTGCACCTCGCGGTGGTCCTGCGGGAGACCGGCGAGGTCGTCGGCGACGTGATCCTGAGGTGGGTCAGCGAGGAGCACGCCCAGGGTGAAGTCGGCTACATCGTCCACCCCGATCACCACGGACGGGGGTACGCCACCGAGGCCGTCCGCGAGATCCTCCGGGTGGCGTTCGAGGAGTTGCACCTGCACCGGGTCATCGGCCACCTGGAGGCCCGGAACACCGCGTCGGCCCGGGTCCTGGAGAAGCTCGGGATGCGGCGGGAGGCCCACTTCGTCGAGGACGAGTTCGTCAAGGGAGAATGGCAGAGCGCGCTCGTGTACGCCATCCTCGACCGCGAGTGGCGCCAGGCCCGGCGGGGAGGTTCGGCCGACCACACGTGATGACGGACCGGCGACCTCAGGTTCGCCTGCCCCTTGGTCCTGGCCGCGACCTGCCTGCTGACCGCGGTGTCGCCCGTCCTGGCCGGCCCATGGCCCCTTGCGTTCGTCGGCCGTCGTGAAGACCCACGCCCGGCAGGTCCCGCTCCGGTGCCTCATGGGGCGGGAGCCCGGAGTGGTGGACCACCTGGCCGGGATCCTCCCCGACCTCCCGTCCCCGCCGGAGCTGGCCAAGCGAAAGCCCTGGGCCAGCCGTGTGGCGGGATGCCGGCTGGGCAAGCAGCTCGCATCGACAGGGTCACACGTCTGGGGCCGTCGGCGCCTTCGCTCAGGGGGGCCCCACCCGGACCCTCGTGGAGCACCACTCGTAACGAGCGCGCGGCCGGGCGCAGCCGCTTCCCGCGGGATCCCGGACGGCACCCCGGTCGGGTTCGCTACGGCACGAAGCGATCGATCGTGACGAACGTCTTCTGCAGCACGCTCCACCGCAGGGGCTGAGGGTAGGCCTCGTCGGTCAGCCAGTCGGGAAGCAGGTCGACGTAGTGTGGGTCACCCACCTCGCCGCTCGTGCCTCCGGGCAGGGCCGACACGGCCCGGGTTCGGCCGGGGGCGACCTCGACCACGGACCGCCGGTTCGGCCCGCTGCCGAACATGAAGCCGTTCACGTCGAACGCCCTCGCGTTGTGGTTGGCTACATCGACCGTCTTGAACCCCCCGTCCGTCGGCACGCCGGGCAGGCCCGGCAGCGGCTGGGGGAACGCCCCGCCGCCGGGAGGCACGTTCCAGATCCCGCCCAGCGGGTGGTCGAACACGATCCGGTGGAGCCTTCCCCACCGGTAGTCGGCCTGGTTCGTCGAGCCGCCGAAGGCCGGAGCGAGGGCGGGGGAGGCCAGGCGGTCCAGGGCCTCCCGGACGCTCCGCAGGAGCAGGATGTCCCGCCGGTCCGCGGGGTCCGCCACGCCCGGCACGGCGAAGAAGTCCACGCCGGACGCGCCGATACCCTGGTGCTGGTCGAACGTGTCGAGCAGGTGGCGGAGGGCGGCCAGGGACTGGTCGCTCCCGGGACTCGGCAGGCCGAGGGCTCCGAGCGTCGCGTCGATGGTGTTGGCCAGGGCCCGTCCCCGCCACAGCGCGTAGATCGTGGCGGCGACGCTGTCATCGACCTCCCGCGCCGACGGCGTCGACAGCCGGCCGTGGACGTCGGTGGCGTCGTAGCCCTCGGGGATGCCGGTTGGCGTCGTGAAGTCCCAGGCCGCGAGCCGCCCCTCGGCCTCGGCCACTCCGGGATATGCGGCCAGCGCGGCCAGCTCCGGGACGGCGGAGGTTTGCGCGCGCTGGAACGCCCGTTGCACGGCGGGCAGGAACACTTCGGCGTCGATCAGCGCCACGTCGGACTGCATGGCCTGCATGTCGGCGAACGAGACCCGGCCGCCCGCCCCGAGCCGCTGCCGCACCATCTCGGTGATCCGGCCGGCCCGGAAGCCATCGTAGCCCGGGTTGAGGTAGTAGATGCCGCCGGTGGGCCGGAGCTGGTTCAGCGGGTCGTTGTCGAGGGTGGTGCCGACGGGGTCGTTGTTCGCGTTCACGAAGAATCCCGCCGACGGGTTCACCACGTGCGGCATCTCGTCCGGCGGGAGGATCTCGTAAGGCAGGGCCTGTCCCGAGTAGGAGTGGGTGGCGGGCAGCCACTCGTTGCCGCCGGTCCCGTTCCGGATGAACCACGGCGGGAGGCCGTTCACGTGCCCGGCCTCCAGGTCCTCACGCAGCGGCATCTCGGCGCTGGTGAAGTACGCCAGGTTGCCGCGGACGTCGGCGAAGGCCCAGTTCTGGGAGCCGACGTCGAAGCTCTCGAGGCCCCGCTCGAAGTCGGCGAGGCTCCGGGCCCGGTCCCAAACGAAGAACGAGTCCACCTCCCTGGTGGGGCTGAACCCCGTGTACTGGATGCTGAGCGCCGTTCCCGCCGATTGGTCGAGGGACACGATCGGCCCCTGGTTCCGACGGGGCACGATCAGGGTGGCCGGCGGGATCTGCGAGCTGGGCGGGATCACGACGAGCTGGCCGCCGACGTTGGCCCGGTAGGTCTCCGGGATGGCCAGCACGTGCTCCGGCTGGCCCCGGTAGATCGTGCTGAGCCCGCTGGGCGACGAGGGATCCGGCTCGATCCGTTCCTGGAACGTGTCGGTGACGTCCATGGGATTGGTGGTCGCCCCCCAGGCCACGAAACGGTTGTGGCCGAGGATGACGCCGGGCGTTCCCGCGAAGCCCTCGCCGTAGACGTCCATCGATCCATCGCGGAGGTGGACCGGATAGAAGGTCGAGGGCATGCCGAGCGACAGGTGCGGGTCATTGGCGATCAGGGGGAACCCCGATGTGCTGCGGGAGCCCGCGACCCCCCACTCGTTCGATCCCGCCCGGCTCTGCTCGTCGAGCACGCCGGTGAGGAAGGGCACGCTCTCGATCTGGTGCAGCCACGCGCGGGCAAGGCGAACGGCATCCGGGTCGAGGGTTTCCCGGAGGTGTCGGATGGCGCCGCTGCCGGCAGGGGCGGGCGCGGCGGCCCGCGTGGCGTCGGGAACGGTCGAGGCGTCGGAGAAGGGCGCCAGGCGGAACGTGTCGTCGTAGAACAGCGCGTTGCCGTCGAAGCCGAGGGCCGCCCCGGTTCCCACGTACCGCAGGTAGGTGAGGGTGTCCTCGATGTCGACGTCGAACGAAAGCTGGAAGGCGATGGCCTTGCCGATCGTCACGGTGTCGAGCGGCGTCCAGGGCTCGACCGACGTCAGCCCGAGCGCCGTGTACTCGGGAGGGAGGGGGTGGCCGGTGATCCAGGCATTGACGCCGTCGGCGTAGGCCCGGAGCGCCGCCTTCGTCCCATCCGAGAGCACGGGAAGGGAACGCGCGGCAGCACGGCGCAGACCGAGCGTCCGCAACTGGACGTCGCTCGGGAGCGCCCCCGTCCCGAACAGCTCGGCCAGGGTCCCGCTGGGGGTCCGGCGGCTGACGTCCATCTGGAACAGCCGGTCCTGCGCATGGACCCATCCCTGCAGGAAGTACAGGTCGTGGTCGTTGCGGGCGAGGATATGGGCGATCCCGTTCCGGTCCCGGGCCACGCTTGCAGCGTCGAGCAACCCGGGGAGGTGCGTGGGCAGTCCGGTGCCGGCGACGGCCGTGGGGGAAGCGGTGGAACCGAGCAGGACGATGAGCCCGGCGATCCCGATGACCCGACGCATGGCCACCCCCTTGATCTCGGTGCAGGCCAATCAAGGCGGGCAGATGCGATCAATCGATCGATTGTAGACCCATCGCACCAATCGGCCGATTCCCGCGATCGACCGAACAGGACGGCGACCGCAGCATGCGCGCGGCGAGGGCCACCATTCCCCCGAGCGAGAGCGTGACGCCGACACGCTGAGCGATCCCGTTCCCGGGGCGCGCCGTCTCCGATGCGAAGTACACGGCGAGCCCTCCGGTGACCAGGGCGAGGCCGATCATGGGCCGGCGCATGGCCTCGAGCCCGGGCTCGTTGCGGAAACGGCGGCTCAACGCGAACGTGGCGGCCAGCCCACAGGCCTGCGCGGCCACCGAGAAGCGGTCATGCGCGTCGTTGATGGCCGACTGCCGGTAGGGCTCGGTCTCGCCGGGCAGCCAGTTCGCCATGCGATCCCGCCGCAGGATGCCGGCCAGCGTGGTGCACACCCCCGCGGAGGCGACCAGCGCCGGCCCAACACCCGGCCGAGCTCGGCTGCCCAGCCGGCGGTGCAACTCCTGGCCGAACAGGACCATGGACCCGCCGAGCGCGACGAAGCCGCCGATCATCACCGCCGGTTCCCGGGCGTCGGGCGCCGCCAGGCCGCTGATGTGGCCGTCGCGGATGGAGTAATCGCGCTGCCTGAAGCCCGAGACCACCCATGCCGCGGTGAAGGCGACGGGACCGGCGATCCCTGCCCAGAGCCTCCACCGCGACCTGGCCCGACGAGTGGAATGCTCCCCACGTCCAGGCACCGGGAGGCGCTCGGACTGCACGGTCCGGCGACGGGATCGCGCTCCAGCCATGGGACGCACGTTACCGGGGGGCCTTCTCGGCGTTCGACTCCGATCACGGGCTCCCTGTCACAGTCGTTCTCGGCCCCGGACCTCGCAGACCCTTCCCCACGAGGAGAGGCTCATGTCTTCATCTCGACGACGTTCCGATCTCGCGTCGCCGTCGGCGAGCCGTTCCAGTGGCGGGCACTGTCTGGGCCGCACGCTCCTTGCTCTCTCGCTGTCGATCACCCTCGTGGTGCTGTTCGCTCCCCGGGGCGTCCGCGTCGGCGTGGGGTGGGTTGAACCATGTGGGAGTCGGCCCCTCCGGAAGGGTCTCGCCGAACGGCGCCGTCGCCGCCCTGAACGCGGACAAGCCCGGTGTGCTCTACGTGGGTGGAGCCTTCACCGATGCCTGCGGCAAGGCCAACGCGGATCGCATCGCGAGCTGGAACGGCAGTGCCTGGAGCGCTCTGGGCCCGACGCTGAACGGGGCCGTCCGCGCGATCGCCTATCACGACGGCAAGGCGAGATCAGCGTTCCCGCGGGCACCGTCACGTTCAACATCGCGCGCTGGTCCCACCGCAGGGCCTGCGGGTCCACGTGGCCAACGCCGGATCCGTGACGACAGCCGCCGACGTCGACTTCTACAGCCTGACCGGGCAGCTCATCGGATCGGAGACCCTGCCGGCCATCGTCCCGAACTCAGTCGAGAGCGTCTCGATGAACTTCTGCTGCATCAAGGACGTTCGGGCCGTCGTCACGGGGTCGGCCGGCACCCAGCTGGTCAGCTCCCAGGAGGTGTTCGACGGATCGGGACGGACGGTGGCCCTCATGGAGGAGGAGGAGGGGATCTTCTCCTCCTGATCCCCGCGTCTGAGCTGCGGCGGTCACGGGCTCAGCCACCCCAGCCAGGGAAAGGGCTGAGTCGGCCCTCACGCTCCACCCAGTAGTCGACGTGCTCGACGACCCGGCCGTCCGGGTGGAAGCGGAGCACCGTCGTCCCCGCGAGCGTCAACTCCTGCCCACCCTCCACCCAGCTGGCCCACCACTCGACGGCGGCGCGATCACCGGCCGCGATGGGAGTGCCGAACCGGCACTCGATCGAGTCCTCCAGATCGAACTGGCGGCGCGTGTAGCCCAGCGCGGCGCCCTCCTCGGGGTCTCGCATCGGGTGGGACCGGTAGATCGCGCCCTCCGAGTAGAGCCCGGCGATCGCTTCAGCATCCTTTGCCGGCCACGCGCGCTCCCACGTCCGGGCCCAGCGGAGTGCGGCCTCTCCCACGTCCACGACGCGAGCGTATATCGCGGCGTCCGACCACCCCTCCGCCCTATCGAAGATCCAGGTAGCCCTCTCCCGCTCCGCTGGGAACCTCTTTTCGAACTCGGCTGGCGGCACGATATCGATGCTCGAGCCCCACACCCGGGTCCTGGCGGGCCGGCGTCCGTTGCGTGTGCGGCCACCCGCCCCAGGAACGCCTGCAGCCCGAAACGATCTGCGGGGTTCAACACCGGTGCCCTGGGGGAACGGACTCATTCCTGTCATCTCTCGGTGGCTGACTCCCACTCTGTCCGCAGCAGCGAATACACGACCTGATCCCGGAGTTCGCCGCTGCGAACGACATCCCGTTCACGGAGTCTTACCTCGAGGGTGAACCCGAGCCGCTCCGGCACGCTCCGGCTCCTGAAGTTGCGTGGGCGCACAGGATCACGACCCGGTTCATCGCCAGCTCCGCGAAGGAGAATCGGATCAGAGCGCGGGTGGCTCGAGAGATGATTCCGCGCCCCAGGGCCTTCGCCGCCAGCCAGTACCCCACTTCCGCCTCCTTCGCCTCTTCGACCACAATGAGGCCGATCGCTCCCACCAGCTCACCGCCGTCGAGAACCGCGAACCCGTATTCCCGCCCATCCGCCAACTTCAGGAGCATCTGCCGAATGAACGCCCTCGTGTCGCCAGGGGAAGTGGTCGAGTCGACCAAGGAAGCCATGGTCGAAGGTGAGCCCGGTTCTCGTGACGGCGCTCAACACTCGTCGGTGAGCCGGAACAGCGCTTCCGCATGCCGCTCCTCGTGGAGGCGAAGGAATAGGTCGCCATCGACGCGTATGCCCGAGCACAGGCGCACTCTAGGAGGGGGCCGGCTCTGGTGCGAACAGCGGCCGCGGTCGAGCCGCGCTCTGCCGGTCCATGACGGCCCTTCCGCATCGGCGGGCCGCCATGCGACGATGGCCACCATGCCGAAGGGCCCAGAGCCCTCGAGCCCTACACCCGGCTCTCATGGAGTGGCGGCGTTCGCCCGAGGAACACCTGCAGTCAACGCCTTCTGCGCTGGGGTTACCCCGCTTTGACGGACACGGACATTATGCGGCATTGACCGCTTCCCCTTGCCCGCTCCCACGGGCCTCGTACTCCGCCGGACTGAGATAGCCAAGGCTCGAATGAAGCCGCTGCCGGTTGTAGAACACCTCGACGAACTCGAAGATGGCGTGGCGTGCCCGAGCCCGGGTGGGCCAGGAGTGCTGGTAGACGAGCTCCTCTTTGAGCGTGGACCAGAACGACTCGGCCACGGCGTTGTCCCAACACTGACCGGGGGCGGCCAGGCTCTGGCGCATGCCGTGGCCCGCGAGGAGGTCGCGGAACTCCCCCGAGGTGTACTGGCTGCCGCGATCGGAATGGAAGATCAGGCCCCGGAGGGGCCGCCGGGTCTCAACGGCCATGCGCAGGGCGTCGGAGACGAGCTCGGTCCTCATGTGCTCGGCCATGGCCCATCCGACGACGCGGCGCGACGCCACGTCGAAGATGGCGGCCACGTACATCCATCCCTCCCAGGTCCTCACGTAGGTGATGTCCGAACACCAAATCCGGTCGATCGAGACGGTGCCGGCCCGAACGCCCGCTTCAGCAGATCGGCGGCCGCGGTCGCGGCGGGATCGGGGGTGGTGGTGCGCTTGAACCGTCGCTTGCGTCGGCCCTGGAGTACCAGCTCCCGCATGAGCCTCGCCACCCGCTTGCGGCTCGTCGAGATGCCCTGGCGCCGGAGCTCGGCGTGGATCCTGGGGGCCCCGTAGGTGCCCCGGGATCGCTGGTGGATCTTCTTGATGCGCTTGCCGAGGGCCCGATCGTCGAGCTCCCGCTTCGAGGGGTCGTGGCGAACCCACTGGTAGAAGGCGGTCCTGGAGACCTCGAGCAGGTCGCACGCCCTGCGGACGTTGCGCCGCTCCACTCTCTCCGCCTCGATGAACGGGTACACGTTCACCGGGTCTCCCTCGCGAAGAAAGCTGCCCGCTTGAGGATGTCCCGCTCCTCGCGCAGGGTGCGGTTCTCCCTGCGGAGCCTGGCGATCTCCTCGCGCTCGGCGGTGCTCAGGCCCTCCCGGCGGCCGGCGTCGACGTCGGCCCGGCGGACCCACTCCCGCACGGCCGTCTCGGTCAGGTCGAGGTCTTTGGCGACCTCCCCGATCGATCGGTCTCCCGTGCGGCACAGCTCGACGACCTCCGCCTTGAACTCCGGGCTGAAGGACCGCCGCGGTCGTTTCTCCCTGTGCTCCATGCCAGACATCCTCCCCGGGGTTGAACCCCTGTTGGTGGATGTCCGTCAAATCGGGCCAAGCCCAGCGCGGTCCACGGCTGCTTCGTGCCGGGCCTCTCGGCCGAGGCGGGGCACGCACCTCCAAGCCCCACCTGACCGTCTTCGCTGCCAGCGCGCCGGGAGGGATTCGAACCCCCGACCTTCTGATCCGTGGGTATCGAGGCTTGAGCCGTGTGCGACTCGCCGGTCAGGCAGGTGGCGGGCGAGCGATCGAGCCTCAGTTATCGTCTGTCTTCTACCTGAAGGGCTGTACGTCGATGGACAGATCGAGGGCCTTCCACGACTGATCGCTTACCACCGCAGGAACTTGGAGGCGAACGGCTGTCGCCAGGCAACAGCAGTCAGCCAGGGAGAGCTGGAGCCCGTGCCTCTTCGCCTCGGCCCGGATCTCCCTCACGAGATCGGCGTCCGAGTCCGTGAATGGTTCGATATGGACGCCGTAGGCCTCCAGCGAGTCTTGGAGGTTCGACACATCCATGCCGCTTTCGGCCACCTTGTACAGCACTTCAGCAAGATTGACAGTAGATAGCGCCGAGACCGGAAGAACCTTCTCGACCGCTGCCTCGCCCTTCTCGTTGAAAAGCCAGGCGAGAACCGCCGAGGCGTCTACGACACAGCGCGGCTCTGCGATTTGGGCCTCAGTCTGACCTTGCGCGCTGCGGATCTCTCTCCACCGGTCGCGGCGGCCCGTCTTCCCGTCGCGCCTTCGCGCTTCGGCACACTGGCCTTGGGAGGATCAGGAGTCCGCTGCAGACGGCTCTTCTCGAGTTCCGCGTCTGCTCGCCGGTCTTGCAGCAGACTCTCGACCACGCTCTGAACGCTGGTGCCTTTCGCCAGGGCAGCGGCATGCTGAAGGCGGGCCTTGATCGCCTCCCGCGTTTCCAGAACCACTCTCCCTGGGGCGTCCGCCCGGACGAACAGCACTTCGCCCTCCGAGACTTCCGCTGCGGTGCGAACGGAAGCTGGGATCACGATCCGTCCCTTACCGCCGACGTGAACTTCGACCGGTGCACCCACAGCTGGGACCTTACCACCCTGGGTCTCTTGGTGCCACACATCGCTGAATGGTGGAACCATGCATCCAGGCAGACCCAGCATGGGCCGCGTTGCGACGAGCGAAGATCGCTCGCTCATGTCTTCTGTCTCGCTCGGCGCAGAGCCGGGTGGCGTGTGGCGAGTCTTTGATCACGTCCATGACCGCATTGCGTGGGAGACCTCGTGGAAGGCCGGGGCCTGGCATGGCCCATCACCTTGTATGTCTACGCCGTGGACCTTGCCGCCACGGCTCTTGACAGAGAACTGACCGCCTCCAGTGCTGGACTCCGGGGGGAGACGGCCCGGATGATCGCGGCCGACCGGATGGAATGGGTTGGACCGGTGGCCGGACGGCCAACGTCTGTTTCTCCTTGCGGCTCGACCGCTCCGAAAGACTGCCGCCCCGGTCCCTCGACGCAAGACCGCCGACCCGCAGCCTGCGCCCCGGTGGCCCCGGCGAGCGCGTCCCCGCCGCGCAGCACGGCGGAGGCCCTCGCACCTTCCCCCGTCCTCCGGGAAGCGCTGATCACAAGGAAGCGGCGCGTCCATGGCCCCGGGCCGTCCCCCCGGGGTCCAGCCCCCGAGCACCGAGAGGGTGATGCCGTTGGGTCCCGCGCTGTTCGTGGGAACGGACATCTCCCGAGGCCATGAACCGGACCCGGTTCCTCGACCCGGGGGGCACGGAGGTCGGCAGGGGGTTCTCCTCGGCCGACGACCTCCCGGGTTCCGAGGGCCTCGACGAGCGGTACCAGCCCCTGCAGCGGCTGACCCGCCACCGCCGGCACCTGGTGAAGACCCTGGTCAGGGAGAAGCAGGTGGCCTGGGCTACGTGTACCTGAAGCTGTCGCCCTACAACCTCACCAAGCCCCTGGCCGACACCTTCGGAGCCACCTCCCAGGTCCTGTTCTCCGACTACCTGACCCCCGACCAGATCGTGGCCACTCCCCTCGAGGACCTGGCCGCGGTCATCGCCCGGGAGAGCCGGGGCAGGCCACCGGTCGCCGACCCCAACAACTTCGCGTACTACCTCGAGCTCGTGAACTGCGGGATCATGGTGGAGCCCATCGGGTCCAGGTGACCATGACGAGCTGATCCTGCGTCCCGTCTCGGGCAGTCGCGTTCGACGGGCCAGCGAGACGGAGACGTCGAGCAGGCTCCCCCGGCCGGAGCCGGAAGGGGCCGCCCGTCGTTCCAGGTGTCGCCCGCTTCGATCAGCTGGTCGCGTGCGTCACCGCGTTCAGGGCGTCGACCTGGCCGCTCCCGTACCAGGAGTTGTGGCCCGCCCCGCCCTGGCAACTCTGGACCTTCCCGTCGTTCACGCCGAGGAACGAGAGGTAGTCGGCCGGAAGAGTGCTCGGGCAGGCTTGCGGGTCCGCCGTCCCCTGCAACATCGACTCGACGCGGCCCGGGCTCATCTCGCCGTAGCGGCTGATAATGAGCGCGGCCACGCCCACCGCGTGAGGCGATGCCATCGAGGTGCCCTGCTGGTAGCAATACGTGGCACCCGACGCGTCGACGAGCCGCCTCGCGGGGGCGCACGTCACGTTCAGGAGCGACGCCGGCCAGGTGGAAAGGACGCGCCCGTTCGGAGCGGCGGCCGTCAGGCCGAAGATCGAGTCACCGCCTGGAGCCGTGACATCGACCTCGCTGATCCCGAAGGTCGAGTAGAACGACTTGCGGTTGTCCGCATAGTGCCCTGTGCTCCCGTCCTGCAGGGCGTTCCCCGTGGCGCTCACGCCCACGACCCCCGGCACCTCAACCGGGACGACGGCGCAGGCGTTCGTCACTCTGCGATCGACCGGAACAGTGTCGTCGGGGCTCGTCCGGTCCTCCGTCGGGTGCGAGATGTCCTCGGACTCGTTCCCGGCGGCCGCGACCACCGTCACGCCCTGCTGCTCGGCGAACATGATCGCCCGCTGCTCCGCCATCCAGATGGCCCGCTGGGCCGGGTCGTTCTTGCAGTTGAACAGCCACGGGTCGGCGAAGTAGCTGTTGTTGGTCACGTCCACGCCGTGGGTGGCCGCCCACATGAACGAGCAGACCACGGCCTCGGGGAAGAAGAACCCGGCTGCGTTCCCCGCCTTGATCCCCGCGATCTTCACGTTCGGGGCCACGCCGACGATGCCGATGCCGTTCGACGCTGCCGCGATCGTGCCGGCGGTGTGCGTCCCATGTCCGTTGTCGTCCTGCGCGGCGAGCCCCGCAACCGGCGCGCCCGACTCGCAGTTCGCGCTGTTGGCCACGTCGATGTTCGGCGAGAGGTCGACGTGGGCGAAGTCGATGCCCGTGTCTATGTCGCCGACCAGGACCGACGGACTTCCGCCCGTGATGGCGTGCGCCTCCGGCGTGTGGATCTGGACCATGTCCCACTGCAGCCCCGACAGGCTGTCGGTGTCGGTGGCGGTCGAGTTCGAAAGGTCGCCCGGTGGCGGCCCCTGCGAGTCACTGTTCAGCGCGCCGTCATCCAGCTTGGTCGCGAACTTCCCGGTCGCGGTGGCGCCCTCGACCAGGCCGTCCTTCATGGCGGCCGTGCGGAACCCCGCGTTCGATGACTGGACCACCACGACGCCGATCTGCGAGTAGTTCCTGACGACCGTGCCGCCGGCGGCCTTGAGCTTGGCAGCGGCGTCGGCCGGCGAGGTCGCCGACCTGTACACCACGAGATAGGTCTGCGCCGTGCCACCTGTGGTCGCCGCCGTGGCGCCGGATACCGTGACCGCGGCGGCGGCCACGACGGCGAGGCAAGCGACGAGTGAAAGGCGCGCGAACACCCGTCTGTGCACTGGAACCTCCCTCTCACGCATGCGGGCGTCCGCTCGGACAGGCCACGCTAGGCAGTTCGAAACGCGGGCGTCAAATCCGCGAACCGGCCCGAGCGGTGCAGTTCACTCGCGAAACGGCCCTCTGACCAGTACTCGCAAGGGAGAGAAAGCAAGCCCGTGACCTGCACGTTCTCGGCGCGCCGGGAGGGATTCGAACCCCCGACCTTCTGATCCGTAGTCATGAAGGGCTGAGCGCTGTGCTTCGGCGCATTTCGGCTGGTCGCGGAGAAGCGTGACCACGTCAGCTATCTCCGTAGTCACGCCCGCGAGATCGTCTTCCTTGCGATAGCCCGGCGGAGCCGAGCACGCAACTGTTCAGTTGCAGGTGTTTGAACCGTCGCCGGGGGCCGAGCGGCAGCCGACTACTCCGTGAATTCCCCCGGCTGGCGTGGCGGCTGCTGGCCGGGCTGGGGGGGGAGGGGCTGGGGTGTCTGGGTCGGTGGCGTGCCGGTCGGCGGGAGGACTCCTGATCCCTGAGCCTGGAGGTACCGGTTCCAGATGCGGTTGAGGTGCTCCTGCTGGTAGGGCTGGTCGAGGCGGGCCACGAGGAAGAGCAGCAGTCCGATGCCCGGCGAAATCGTGTCCGGAACGCCGGCGTGCTGCTGCATCCGCTGAATGCGCTTGCCGGTGTTGAACACGGAGACGAGGGGCGGGATCAGCAGGAGGATCCAGCCGAAGAGGACGGCCAGCAGGGCGACGCCGGGCTTGATCGTCTCGTCCCCCAGGTAGTCGCGGGCCTCCTTGTTGATCTTGTAGTACCAGACGAAGAAGTAGACCCCGAGCGTGACGAGCGAGAGCCCCCAGACGGCGATGGGCCCGCGCTTCTTGAACTCCCGATCACCGATCCGCACGATCTCCGCCATGGTCACTCCTCTCCTCTCGCGGATTCCGTTGAGGCGAGTCTAGGTGGACGAGCAGAAAGTCGGCCGGCACTGGGCTCAAAGGGCCAGCATCCGGCGGTCCGATCGGGCAGAATTACAAGCACGTAGTTCTCTCCCCGGGAGGTCCACGTGCTCGGTCGAGTCGATCCCCAAAGCTCCCTCCTCGAGACCCGCGTGATGCGACGCCACCTGGTGACCAAGGGCTCGTTCTACGAACGCCTCGCCGATCACGGCCACGAGATCGTCGCCGACTCCGACTTCGCCCACTGCTACTCCCCCGACCGAGGGCGGCCCTCCATCCCGCCCTCGGTGATGATGCGCACGGTGCTGTGCGCCACCCACGACCGGACCTCCGACGCAGAGACCTCCCGGAGGACCCGGGTCGACGCCGACTGGAAGGCGGCCATGGGTGGGGACGACGAGTTCACCGGGATCGGGGCCACCACGCTCAGCCTGTTCCGGGCCCGCCTGGTCCTGCACGACGCGGAGCGGACCGTGTTCGAGCGGACCGTCGAGCGGGCCGTGGAGCGAGGCGTGCTGAGGGGCAAGGTCACCGCGATCATCGACTCCTCCCCGGTGGCCGGGGCCGGCGCGGTGGCCGACACCTACGAGCTGGTCAGGGGGTTCATCGCCAAGCTCGCCCGGGCGGCTGGAGGACTCGACCCGGACCTGGCCCGGCGGGTCGAGCCCCTGTGCGGGGGAAAGCCCGACATCGACTGGGACGACCCCGAGGCCCGCCGGGACCACCTGGGGGAGCTGGTGGCCGTGGGTCGGGCGCTGCTCGCCGCGGTGGAAGGGAACGGCGACCCCGCGGTCACCGAGCCGGCCGCGCTGCTGGCGGCCGTGGTGGCCCAGGACGTGGAGCAGAGCCCCGAGGATCCCGACGACCCCCGTCCTCGCATCCGTCGCGGGGTGGCCCCCGACCGCATCGTCTCCCACTCCGACCCCGAGATGCGCCACGGCCGCAAGTCCCCCTCCCGCCGGTTCGACGGCCACAAGATGCACGTGCTCACCGACGAAGGGTCCGAGATGGTGCTAGTGTGCTGCCTCATAAATAGCTTGACAGAGGGAGAGTGGGCCGGTACGGTGTGGCCGTGTGGCATCCTGCTCGGGCGGTGGCGATCTCCGAGGAGGACCAACGGCTCCTGGAGCGGTGGGTGAGGAGCGGAAGCA
>WNGA01005093.1_pt1 | contig 25319 bp, 38 predicted proteins | sample 5400061 | NCBI WGS metagenome assembly WNGA01 (sample SAMN13153366, study PRJNA577476) | soil metagenome | isolation source: 100 cm soil or saprolite under grassland replicate 2 | place: USA:California | collected 2016-06-15 | reverse complement strand
AAGAGAAATACTCTTCCCAATGCCGATCCCCCCGCCGGTGACAATAATTGTTTTACCCTCAAGTGAGAAAGGGGAGTGGGCCATGTACAGAATCCTTGTGAAAAAATGTGCGCGTGCCGGGGTATGAGCAGAGGTCAATCATCAGCCAGCCCCAAGCGGTATTTACTGAGTAGGTCGGCCACCTTTTCTCGATCACAGTTGATGCACAGATATTTACTTTCTGGGGACAAGGTCTCGAGCAGATGTAGTCGTTGATAGTCACGCGTGGTACCAAATAACTCGCTCCCACAGAAAGGACATTCCCCCTTACGCACGACCCAGGGACGAGGCTTTTTCGGTGTGCTTGCCATGCGTGAGAAGATAAAGAGAGCAAATCCTATCAAGACAAGGATCCACACCAGAAGCCAGAGCCCTGCATTGCCAAACATATTTGCCAGGGTTTCGAGGGTCTTATACAGGAGAATCATGGCGCACCCCTTCACACAGAGACCGCTGAGACAAGGCAAGAGCGACTCACTAGGGGTGCCCAAGAGGAACCGCAGCCCGCATTGTCCTAGAGACCTAGTATGGCCTTATCGTATCTAAAATGGACCACACAATTCAAGCCTTCATTTTTCCGCAACGTTGCGAGCGTCGATAGCACACGCCAGGGCGAGCACTTGTTGCGCGGTTTTCATCATCGCAATATCCACCATGGCGCCTTGATACGTCACCGCTGCGGTCCCTTGGCGCTCCGCCTCCTCCATGGCTGCCAGGAGTCCCTGATAGTAGGCAATTTCCTCAGACGTAGGCGTAAACACCTCATTCACTACTGGTACGTGTGTGGGATGGATCACGACCTGCCCACTGTAACCCAATTGGCGGTTCAGACGGGCATCGGCACGTAATCCCTCCAGATCTATAAGATCGAACCAGCTTGCCATCAAGGGGTAGGCCACTCCAGCAGCACGGGCTTCGAGCAACACCTTGGAGCGGATATACAACGTTTCCGAGCCGGTCTTACTCCACACATAGCCGAGCGAGCGTGTGGTGTCACCTCCCTTGCCAGCTGTCCCACATAAGGTTGGCACACGCGATGAGCTCGTCGCAATCTGATAAGCGTGATAGATCCCTTTGGCCGTTTCGAGCGTGGGGAAAATTTCCACCTGCCCCACAGCCATACCAGCGTGCCGTTCACCTTGGGTGAGCAAAGTATCTATGACGGCCACCTCCTGTGGGGTTTCAATCTTTGGCGCAATAATCGCCGAGAGTCCAGGACATATAATAGCTTCGAGATCATCACCAGCAAGCCCTGTATCAAGGGCATTGATGCGCACTGTCAGGCATGGTCCCCGGCCATGAAGGCACTCTAGGGCTTGGCGGACGTGTGCGCGCGCGAAATGCTTATCAGGTGCTGGCACAGAATCCTCGAGATCAAAAATTAATGCATCCGCCCCATAACCTAACGCTTTCTCCATCCACGTTGGCTTATTGCCAGGTACAAACAGTAGGGAACGTAACGGCTGCATCGGCTTCTCTCCGTCCGGTGACTTACGTAGAAAGATGGGGGTGCTACCACTAGAGCGGTCTCACTCCTGTAGGCGAATATAACACGTCCCTAGCTGCTAGAGGTGTCAGCAGCTTGACGCTTATCTCTGTGCTTGCTAAGATCAACTTGTAAACTCTCTCCAAAAGATGGCCTCAATTCCGTATGCGTGATACCACCCGCCCGCATCTATAGGGCATTAAGGCGATTCAGATGCTGCAGAGAAGAGTAGTTTTTGTGTTGCCTCGTGGTTTCTTAACCTATCACCCCGCATCAGTTAGAATCAACAATGATTATTGGTAGGCAAGAGCGGTATGGATAGGTCCATTAGCAGTCACGGTGCACGGCTGTGGTGGATTCAGCCCACGGAGCTTCTTGATGCTTGAGAGGAGGTCAGCGCGTGGGACTGTACATTTTACGACTCATAGTTCTTGCTGTGTGCGCTTGGTCAGGGGCTGTCATTGGGCTGACACAGGGTAGCCTCATATCTGGTATCATCGGTGCAGCTATTGCCATAGTGGTTGGGGTAGGGCTGTGTATTCTCGAACGCTATCTCCGGACCATTCCATTGTGGTCATATTTGTATGGTTTGGCAGGACTCGTAATTGGGTTATGTGTCGGAGCTTTAGGCAATTACGTTGTGAGTAAACTCCCTATCCAGGGGCCCGAGGTCACACAGACGCTTTCCCTGCTGCTGTACAGCATCTGTGCCTACTTTGGGATTGTTCTCGGTCTGTGGAAAGGTCCAGAGTTCAGGGCTGGTGACGAGGGCACCCTCGGCCTCGGCATGGGACAGGCAAGCAGCCCGAAAATTCTTGATACGAGTGTAATCATTGATGGTCGTATTGCTGATATCTGTGAGACGGGATTCCTTGAGGGGCCTCTGATTGTGCCACAGTTTGTCCTCAAAGAATTACAGCACATTGCTGGGTCTCCTGATTCTATCAAACGGAATCGTGGACGCCGTGGCCTAGATATTTTGCAGCGTATCCAAAAGAATGTCGACATGACGGTGTGCATTGTCGATCATGATTTCCCTCAGATTCGTGAAGTTGATACCAAACTCGTGGCTCTAGGGAAAGCGCTCAAAGGCAAAGTGCTGACCAACGATTTCAACCTGAACAAGGTGGCTGAACTCCAGGGGGTGCCGGTCCTAAATGTGAATCAATTGGCGAATGCAGTGAAACCTGTCGTGTTGCCTGGTGAAGTGATGAGCGTGCATATCATGAAGGAGGGTAAGGAGTACGGGCAAGGGGTGGCCTACCTGGACGACGGGACGATGGTGGTCGTTGATAATGCGAAGCGCTATGTCGGCAAACATATCGATGTGGTCGTTACCAGTGTGTTACAGACGACAGCTGGGCGGATGATCTTCACGCGTTTGAAGGAAGAGCATGAGCGGGAAGTCTCCATAGAAGGACGGTAGGAGAGACAAAGTTGTGGGCACGAGATCGGTCTATAGCCGTGTGGCGGCACTCATTCCTGCGGCTGGGGAGGGCCGTCGCATGGGGGGAACCATTCCTAAACAGTTTCTCCAGCTTGGCGGTCGTGAGATTTTAGCACGCACGTTGGAGGTTTTTCAGGAGTGCGGAGCTATAGATGACATCTGGGTTATGGTAGCAGCAGAGCAATGTGCCTTGTGTCAGAGTGCGATAATAGAGCGTTACGGATTTCGGAAAGTGCGTGGGGTCGTCGCTGGGGGGATAACGCGTCAGGAGTCCGTCTGGCTGGGACTGCAGCGGGTTGCAGAAGCTGTTGATCTCATCGTTGTGCATGATGGGGTACGCCCTTTTGTGAGTGAGGATCTCTTGCAGCAGACGCTCGATCATGCTGGCCGATACGGGGCCGCTATTGCTGCAGTGCCGTTGAAAGATACACTCAAGCGCGTCTCCGCCGCAGGTGATGTAGAAGCCACGGTGCCTCGTGAGCATCTATGGCGTATCCAAACCCCGCAAGCATTTCAACATGTGCTCTTGCGGAAGGCGTTTCAGTATGCCTGGCGACAAGGTCTCCATGCCACGGACGAGGCCGGACTCATTGAAGCCCTGGGGTATCCAGTAAAAATCGTGCTAGGCTATGAGTATAACGTTAAAATTACCACGCCGGACGATCTCGTTTTTTGTGAAATGTTCCTGCGCTACCGCGCGTGACGTGAAAGGTTATATGCGCATTGGCTTTGGTTACGATGTCCATCCATTGGTCCCAGGACGGCCATTAGTGCTCGGTGGTGTGACAATTCCGTATGATCGCGGCTTAGACGGCCATTCCGATGCTGACGTTGTGGTGCACGCCCTGTGTGATGCTATGCTCGGTGCGCTTGCACTCGGTGATTTGGGACAACACTTCCCAAGCACGGACGAACGCTGGCGCGGTGTGTCGAGCCTGCATTTGCTACAGCACGTCACCCAATTTTTAGCGGGACATCACTACGCATTAAGCAATGCAGATATCACGGTGGTCGCCCAGCGCCCACGCTTGGCGCCATATGCGCAACCCATGGTCCACGCACTGGCAGGGACAATTGGCGTGGACCCAATGCAGATTAGCGTGAAGGCCACGACGACGGATGGGCTGGGGTTTATCGGTACAGAAATGGGTATTGCGGCCTATGCCATTTGCCTCTGTGGGCGTCGTTCGCCAGCAGGTGAGGTAGAGTCACCGCAGTGAGCACAAGATGACGGACGAGAAGCTCTATGGAGTCCATCCTGTCCTCGAAGCTTTACAGGCAGCGCGTCGCCACATACGGAAGGTGCTTATAAGTACACAACGGCGTGGTGCCGAGGTACAACGCATTATCGCTCTCGCAGAACGTCGCGGCATCCCGGTGGTCACTGTGGAGCGTCCGCAGTTATATCAGTTACTGGGCCATAATGCTCATCAGGGCATTGTAGCACTTGCCGAGCCACATGTATATCAACCATGGCTTGAGGTTGTCACAGATGTGACAACGATGCCAGGATCGTGCACAATGCTGGTCCTCGATAGCGTGACGGATGTGGGAAACTTTGCGGCCCTGATTCGTTCCGCCGCGGCATTCGGTGTACACGCCATTGTGATACCACGCCACGAAGCCGTGTCCTTGACACCAGCAGTGGCCAAGCTTTCAGCAGGGGCGATTGAGCGTGTGTCTATTGTGCGTGTGGCGAACGTTGTTCGGGCCCTCGATGAGTTGAAACAACACGGTTTTTGGGTCTACGGTGCGGATATGCAGGCCGAGTTCACGGTTGCTCAGATGGCTTGGCCAGAGCGCGTCGTACTGGTGTTAGGAGCGGAGAGCCACGGCATCCGCCGTCTGGTCCGTGAGCGCTGTGATGGTTTCGTACGTATCCCCATGCACACAGGGACAAATTCACTCAACGTCGCTACGGCAGGAGCCATTATTTTGGCGTACCGCTGGGACCACTGCATCGCACGTGCGGCCAAAGATAGAAGAGCGAGAGAGCTATAGACAGGCCCAATTTCTCATTGACAAGATGAGATTTTTTTTCTATGATTTTCGCTTACTCATTTTGCTAGCTGGCGTATGGGAATGTCTGCACTGCCGATGGAACTCAGCCGATGTAGCTCAAAGGTAGAGCAGCTGATTTGTAATCAGCAGGTTGGAGGTTCAATTCCTCTCATCGGCTCCTCTGCGTACCAGACAAGCATTTTCCGTAGTTCCACCTATCTGTGTTTGTTCTCAGGGGAGGTTCCCGAGCGGTCAAAGGGGGCAGACTGTAAATCTGTTGGCGCAGCCTTCGGAGGTTCGAATCCTCCCCTCCCCACTGCCTACGGACGCTATGATACGGGGCGGGAATAGCTCAGTTGGCTAGAGCGCCAGCCTTCCAAGCTGGGGGTCGCGGGTTCGAGTCCCGTTTCCCGCTCTTGTTTGGCATGCCTTCGAGCCCACGTAGCTCAGGAGGCAGAGCACTTCCTTGGTAAGGAAGAGGTCATCGGTTCGAGTCCGATCGTGGGCTTTGTATGAGCGAGATGCTCATGGAGAGTAGAGAGCTATTCTGCAATGCGATAACAAGCTAACTTCAGGATGAAGTCTGTTAAGTTCTGTAAAGAAAGGGGCGAGGGATGGCGAAAGCGAAGTTTCAGCGGACGAAGCCGCACGTCAATGTTGGGACGATCGGGCATGTGGATCACGGCAAGACGACGCTGACGTCGGCGATGACGCAAGTGCTCGCGAAGAAAGGGCTGGCGCAGTATATTCCGTTTGATCAGATTGACAAAGCGCCGGAAGAGAAGGCACGGGGGATCACGATTGCGACGGCGCATGTGGAGTATGAGAGTGCCAAGCGGCACTATGCCCATGTGGACTGTCCGGGGCATGCCGACTACGTCAAAAACATGATTACGGGCGCGGCGCAGATGGACGGGGCGATTTTGGTGGTGAGTGCGGCGGATGGGCCCATGCCGCAGACGCGGGAGCATATTTTGCTGGCGCGCCAGGTGGGAGTGCCGTACATTGTGGTGTTCATGAACAAAGTGGACATGGTAGACGATCCGGAGCTATTGGATTTGGTGGAGTTGGAGATGCGGGAGTTGCTGGACAAGTATGAGTTTCCGGGGGATGAGATCCCGATCATTCGGGGCAGTGCGCTGAAGGCGCTAGAGAGTGGGGACCCGAATGCGCCGGAGACGGCGTGTATTTTTGAGTTACTGGACGCGGTGGATGCGTATGTGCCAACGCCGCAGCGGGCCGTGGAGCGGCCGTTTTCGGGTCGAGCGCGGGGTGGTGAACGTGGGGGATGATGTGTAGATGTGGGGGTTCGGGGGACGCAGAAGAAGGTGGCGAAGGGGGTGGAGATGTTTCGGAAGGTCTTGGACCGGGGGGAGGCGGGGGATAATATTGGGGTATTGCTGCGGGGGGTGAAGCGCGACGAGATTGAGCGGGGGCAAGTGCTGGCGAAGCCGGGGTCGATCACGCCGCACACGCGCTTTGCGGCGGAGGTGTATGTGTTGTCGAAGGACGAGGGGGGGCGGCACACGCCGTTTTTTCAAGGGTATCGGCCGCAGTTTTATTTTCGGACGACGGATGTGACGGGGGTGGTGACGTTGCCGGAGGGGACAGAAATGGTGATGCCCGGGGACAATGTGGCGGTGCAGGTGGAGCTGATCACGCCGATAGCGTTGGAGAAGGAGTTACGGTTTGCGATCCGGGAAGGGGGGCGCACAGTCGGGGCCGGCGTCGTCAGTGACGTCTTGGTGTAGCGGATTTGTAAAATAAGGGCAAGGTGGACGTATGGCTGGGCAGAAAATTCGTATACGACTTAAAGCGTATGATCATCGTATCCTGGATCAGTCGGTGAGTGAGATCGTTGAGACGGCAAAGCGTACAGGTGCACAGGTTGCCGGACCTATTCCTTTACCTACTGTATTAAACAAGTTTACAGTATTGAGGTCGCCGCACGTCGATAAGAAATCGCGGGAGCAGTTTGAGATTCGGACTCATAAACGCTTGCTCGATATTTTGGAGCCTACCCCGCAAACTGTGGATGCTCTTATGAAGCTTGATCTGTCAGCCGGGGTTGATGTTGAGATTAAACTGTAGGATGACTTGCGTATGTTACAAGGACTCATCGGTCGCAAAGTCGGGATGACGCAGCTCTTCTCAGATGATGGCGATATTATTCCTATTACCGCCATTGAGGCAGGACCGTGTTGGATTGTCCAGAAAAAGACAGCAGAACATGATGGTTATACCGCTGTTCAATTGGGGTTTGGTCCAAAAAAAGTGAAGCGTGTGACCAAGCCGTTGCGTGGACACTTTCAACGCCGTGGAATTAGTCCTACACAATGGCTGCGAGAGTTTCGCGTTGATGCACAGACCCTGGAGGAATGCCAGGAAGGTCAGGAAGTTTCCGGTGAGATTTTTGCTAGTTGTCGTTACGTTGATGTTATTGGCACCTCCAAAGGGCGTGGCTTTACTGGTGTGATGAAGCGGCATAATTTTTCCGGGAAGAATATGTCACATGGCACCCACGAATATTTCCGCCATGGAGGATCAATAGGGGCTTCTGCAGACCCGGCCCGAGTTTGGAAGAATACGGGGATGGCTGGGCATTATGGCCATACCCGGGTAACAGTGCAAAACCTTGAGGTCGTGCGCTTTGTGAAAGAACGGAATCTGTTGCTTGTCAAAGGCGCCGTCCCTGGGCCCAATGGCGGGATGCTCTTGATACAAGTCAGCAGGAAACAGCCGCGATAGAGGCAGACGGGGAAAGGCTGATGAAGATTGATGTCTATGATGCCCAAGGACAGGTGATACGCCAAACTGACCTCCCAGAGGCAGTTTTTGGTGCCGAGGTCAAAGAGTACCTTTTGCATGAGGTGGTGCGCTATCAGCTGGCAAAACGTCGACAAGGAACGGCGCATACCAAGAATCGCTCGGCAGTACGAGGTGGGGGGACAAAGCCCTGGCGTCAGAAAGGAACGGGGCGGGCTCGTGCGGGATCGAAACGTTCGCCTCTATGGCGCGGTGGCGGAACGGTCTTTGGTCCTATGCCGCGTTCCTATGCCTATACTATGCCCAAAAAGAAGCGACGTGTAGCCCTCTGTTCAGTATTAAGTTTAAAGGTACGTGAAAATGCTTTCCGTATTATTGAGAATTTTAACATTCCTCAGCCCAAAACGCGTGAAGTTGTGCAAATGGTCAAATATTTTACTGAGCAGCGCAAAGTGCTTTTATTAGTGGCAGAACCTCATGAATCGTTATATCTTTCGGCACGCAACATCCCAGATGTAAAAGTTTTACCGGTTGCAGGACTTAATGTTTATGACCTGCTGCATTATACAACCGTAATTTGTGCTGAGGAAGCCATTGAGAAAATCGTTGGGAGGTTGGCTTAATGGATCATTATCAGGTTATTAAGCGACCCCTGATCACTGAAAAAGGTATGCAGAGTAACGAAGAGCACAATACCGTAGTCTTTCAGGTTGACCCACGGGCAAATAAGTTGTTGATCAAGCAGGCTATAGAAGCATTGTTCCAGGTCAAAGTCTTGGAGGTTAACACGCTGAACATGCGGGGCAAGAAGAAGCGAGTGCGTATGCGCGAGGGGAAAAAGCCTGACTGGAAGAAGGCCTATGTGACCTTGCGAGAAGGTGATACCATCACCTTCTTTGAAGGTGTCTAGTGAGGACTGGGATCATGGCAATCCGTAGTTATAAGCCCACGTCTCCTGGGAGGCGTTTTCAGACGGTTAGTACGTTTGCAGAGATTACGTCAACGACGCCTGAACGTAGTTTATTAGGCACGATCAAAAAGACGGGCGGGCGCAATAATAACGGGCGGGTTACAAGTCGGCATCGTGGGGGCGGGCATAAACAACGCTATCGTGTGATCGATTTTAAGCGTATGAAGGATGGTGTCCCAGCCAAAGTTGCTACCATTGAATACGATCCAAACCGTTCGGCACGTATAGCCTTGTTACATTATGCAGATGGTGAAAAAAGTTATATTCTTGCCCCTGTCGGTCTCCAAATAGGGGATACCGTCATGTCAGGGCGGCAGGCAGATATCCGTCCAGGCAATGCTATGGCTTTGCAAGATATGCCTTTAGGTATAACGATTCATAATGTTGAACTTGCTCCAGGGAGAGGAGGAAAGCTCGTCCGCAGTGCTGGTGCAGCGGCGCAGCTAATGGCACGTGATGGTAAGTACGCCCAGGTACGTTTGGCATCGGGCGAAATGCGCTTAGTCTTGACCTCATGCCGGGCTACGATAGGTCAGGTGGGGAATGCTGACCATGAAAATGTGTCCATTGGTAAGGCTGGGCGGGCGCGTTGGTTAGGTAGACGTCCACGGGTGCGTGGGGTGGCGATGAATCCTGTGGACCATCCACACGGTGGAGGAGAAGGTAAGACCTCAGGTGGACGCCATCCAGTTACGCCGTGGGGGGTACCAACGAAGGGATACAAAACGCGACGCAATAAGCGCACGAGTAAGTTTATTGTGCGACGGCGGAAATAGAGGGGGCTGGGAGAAGACGCAGGAGCATGGAGCGATGGGACGTTCTGTAAAAAAAGGGCCATTTGTTGATGGGCATCTTCTAGACAAGATCCTGGCTATGGAGAACAGCGGGGAGAAACGAGCTATTCGGACATGGTCACGACGCTCGACAATTCTCCCAGAGATGGTGGGACATACTATTGCTGTTCATAATGGCAAAAGATTTGTCCCGGTGTATGTTACTGAAAATATGGTAGGACACAAACTGGGAGAATTTTCGCCGACGCGGACGTTCCGTGCCCATAGCGGTATGACGAAGCGGACAACGGGGCTGAAATAGCTCAAGAGATAAGCCGAGAGATAGCGGAAAGGAACGTAGTGATGAAAGCAAGCGCAACACACATTCGCATCTCTCCGCGTAAGGTACGAATGGTCGTGGATACGGTGCGCGGGAAAAGCGTAAGCCAGGCGCTCAGTATCTTGGGATTTACCCGTAAAAAGGCGGCTCTGCCGGTCCAGAAGCTCTTAAAATCTGCAGTAGCGAATGCCGCGGAGAACGATGGTATAAGTGATGTTGATACTTTAGTCATCGATCGTATCATGGTTGATGAAGGGCCAACGCTCAAACGCTTCATGCCACGGGCACGTGGGCGAGCGACGCCGATTCGGAAGCGTACCAGTCACATTCGGATTATCTTGCGTGTGGGGGATACCCCATAGTCGCCTACATACTTCCACATTCCACACACAGAGAGTCGTCAGCACTGAGGCACAAAAGGGGGATATTGTGGGACAGAAAGTTCACCCAATAGGATTTCGACTGGGAATTAATAAAACCTGGCAATCGAACTGGTACGCAAAACGGAATTATGCTGATTTGTTGCACGAAGACTTGATGATTCGCCGCCATATTAAGACGCGGCTTTATCATGCAGGAATTTCGAAGGTAGAGATAGAGCGTGCTGCAAACCGGGCAAAGATTAACATTTACACTGCACGTCCCGGCATTATTATTGGGAAGCGCGGGGCAGAAGTGGATAAGTTAAAAAACGAATTGCAAGATCTGACGCGGAAGCAAGTGGCCATCAATATTAAAGAAATCCGTAAGGCGGAAATTGATGCGCAGCTCGTTGCCGAAAATATTGCTTTGCAACTTGAGCGTCGTGTGGCCTTCCGAAGAGCCATGAAAAAATCCATTACCTCAGCGCTACGTTTTGGTGCGAAGGGGATTCGTATTGAGTCGTCTGGACGTCTTGCTGGGGCGGAGATGGCACGGCGTGAGTGGTATCGTGAAGGTGGTGTGCCACTCCACACCCTGCGGGCAGATATTGATTATGGTTTTGCCGAAGCGAAGACGACCTATGGTCAGGTCGGGGTAAAGGTGTGGATTTATAAAGGAGAGTTTGTCGCTCCTGCCGAAGAAGTCGCTGTGATGCCTGAACCGCGTACGCGTGGACGCCGCTAACGAGGGGTGCCTGAGCCATGTTGATGCCGAAAAAGACGAAATTTCGTAAACAGCACCGAGGCCGGATGACTGGCAAGGCAAGTCGCGGGAATGAGATCAGTTTCGGGCAATATGCGTTACAGGCTATTGAACCCGCATGGATTACCAGCCGGCAAATCGAGGCTGGTCGTATAGCGATGACCCGCCACGTCCGTCGTGGTGGCAAAGTCTGGATTCGGGTCTTCCCTGACAAACCGGTCTCCAAAAAACCGGCGGAGACGCGTATGGGCAAAGGGAAGGGAGGTCCGGAGTTTTGGGTCACTGTTGTGAAGCCTGGTCTTATTCTCTACGAGATGGATGGTGTTGATGAGAGTGTTGCACGCGAGGCTATGCGCCTGGCGTCCCATAAACTTCCTATTGCTACCCGCTTTTTAGCAAAGATGTAACAGCTGCAAGGACGATCGTATGAAGGCGCGCGAATTACGTGATCTCAATTCTGCAGAGTTGCAGCATAAACACCAGGAGTTGATTGAAGAACTCTTTAACCTCCGTTTTCAATTGGCGACTGGTCAGATTGAAAATGTCGGGCGTATTGCCGCTGTGCGGCGAGATATTGCACGCGTCAAAACGGTGCAGCGCGAGCGTCAACTGCAGGCCACCCCATAGGACGTATAAGGTAGCAGGATATGGCAGAGGGTCGAAGAAAAGTTTTGCTGGGAGAAGTGATTAGTAATCGCATGCACAAGACTATCACAGTACAAGTCGAGCGCCGTGTGCGTCATCCTATGTATGAGCGGGTAGTCAAACGTAGTAAAAAATTTCACGCGCATGACGAACACAATCAATGTCAGATTGGGGATATCGTGCGTATTATTGAGACACGACCGCTGAGCAAGACGAAGTGCTGGCGCCTGTTAGAAGTGGTACGGCGTCAGGCTGGAGCGAATGTTGCCCCACTCGCAGGGCGTGAGGAGTTGAGCGTATGATCCAAACGGAGACTCTGCTCACGGTAGCCGACAACTCTGGAGCGCGTAGAGTGAAGTGTTTTCACGTTTTGGGGGGAACCCGTCGACGCTATGCGAGCGTCGGCGATGTGGTAGTGGTGTCGGTGAAAGAAGCCTTACCCAATGGGGCGGTGAAGAAGGGAGATGTCCGTCGTGCTGTTATTGTACGGACACGCAAGGAAATTCGCCGTACGGATGGCACCTATATCCGCTTTGACGATAATGCTGCAGTCATCATTAATGACGCTGGTGAGCCTGTAGGAACACGCATCTTTGGTCCAGTACCGCGTGAACTACGTGCCAAGGGCTTTATGAAAATCATTTCACTGGCTCCAGAAGTGCTCTAAAAGCCCTTAGAAGCAAAGACACCAAGGGAAAACTTATGGCACACGCAAAAGTTGTTCTACAAACACCAGGGCATGTTAAAAAGGACGATTTTGTTAAAGTTATCGCTGGTAAAGATCGTGGGAAACAAGGTAAGGTATTGCGCGTTTTTCCCCAAGAGGGCCGTTTGACTGTCGAGCGTGTCAACATGGTCAAGCGACATACTCGTCCCACGCGTCAAATGCAACAGGGCGGAATTATTGAGCATGAGGGGAAATTGCATATTTCGAATGTGATGCTCATTTGCAGTAAATGTGAACGTGGCGTACGCGTTGGGCACCGTGTCTTGGAGGATAAGAAAAAAGTACGTACATGCCGTCGATGCGGTGAACTCCTCGATAAATAAGTATGGCAGGGGGAAGAGAAGGGAGTGAGAGATCTCATGGCCTACGTTGCACGCATGCATCAATATTATAGGCAGGAGGTTATACCAGTATTACAGCAGCACTTTGGTTATCGTAATGTCATGCAGGTTCCACGCTTGGAAAAGGTTGTTTTGAATATGGGACTTGGGGAGGCGATTCAGAATCCCAAGCTCTTAGATGCTGGCATGGAACAGCTTGCCGCTATCTCTGGGCAAAAGCCAGTGATTACGAAGGCGCGGAAATCTATTGCTGTATACAAGCTGCGTGAAGGGATGTCGATTGGGGTGAAAGTGACCCTACGCAAAGACCGTATGTATGATTTTTTTGATAGGTTAGTCAATATCGCTTTACCCCGCGTGCGCGACTTCCGTGGCGTGACAAGCAATGCTTTCGATGGGCGTGGGAATTATACCTTGGGTGTTGAGGAGCAGGTGATCTTCCCCGAGGTAGACTATGACAAGGTGGAGCGTATCAAAGGGCTAGCGATCACCGTTGTAACCTCAGCCAAGACCGATGCGGAAGGTAGAGAGCTGCTGAGGCTTCTTGGCATGCCATTCCGAAGCTAAGCTTGGAACGGAAAAAGGAGTATGGCAAAAAAATCGCTCATCAATAAGGCAAACAGGACACCGAAATTCGCGGTACGTCAGTATAGCCGCTGTCGTGTGTGTGGAAGATCTCGTGGGTATCTACGAAAATTTGCCATGTGTCGTATTTGTTTTCGTAGCTACGCCCTACGAGGCGAGATCCCAGGGGTGGTAAAGTCGAGCTGGTAGTCTCCTGCGGTGAGTATATCCGTTGTGGAGTAGTACACGTATGATGACTGATCCAATCGCTGATATGTTAACACGTATGCGTAATGCTCTGGCGGCTCGCCATGAGAGAGTTCATATACCGGCGTCCCGTATGAAACAAGAGATTGCCCGTGTCCTGCAAGAAGAGGGGTATATCCACGACTTTCGTGTGGATAAGGCAGAACATCCGCAGGGATTATTAGGCATTACATTGAAGTATGATGCCACGAATACAAGTGTCATCCAAGGGTTGCGGAAAGTTAGTACGCCTGGCAAGCGTCATTATGTCTCTTGCAAAGAAATGCCGAAAGTGTTGGACGGTGCAGGGATTGCGATTATTTCTACTTCCAGAGGGATTTTAACCGATCAACAGTGCATGGCGGAAAACGTGGGGGGGGAAGTGCTCTGCTTTGTGTGGTAGAGTCTTAGGAAAGGTGCTACGATGTCTCGCATCGGCCGAGTACCAATTGTTGTACCTCCAGGAGTTGAGGTGCACATCGGAGAAGATAACCATGTGGAAGTCAGGGGGCCCAAAGGGCTTTTACGCCGCCAGTTGCATCCAAGGGTGCTCATGCATCGTAATGGTACGACGATAGAGGTTGCACGTCGTAGCGATGCAAAGCTGGACAAGTCCTTGCACGGCTTGAGTAGAACCTTGCTCTACAATATGATTGTTGGTGTAACAGCAGGGTTTGAAAAACAGCTTGAGATCGTTTGGACTGGATTCCGAGCACAGGTGCAGCAGAAAACACTCACTCTGCAACTTGGTCATTCACATCCGATCACATATGAAGCCCCTGAAGGACTTGAATTTGAATTGAACCGTACTATCATCACCGTGCGGGGTATTGATAAGGAATTGGTGGGGCAGGTCGCCGCAAATATTCGTTCTGTACGGAAACCCGAGCCCTACAAGGGCAAAGGTATTAAGTACGTGACTGAAACGATTCGCCGTAAGGAGGGTAAGTCATAGCGTCTATGGGAAAGCCAGAGGAAAAAAGTCGGGCACGCAAGATACGGCAGCGCCGTGTCCGTCGAAAGGTGCAAGGCACCCCAGAACGACCGCGCTTATCAGTCTTTCGTAGTGCCAAGCATATCTATGCACAAGTTGTGGACGATATCGCGAACCGCGTCCTAGTTGCTGCGTCGAGTCTCAGTAAGGATTTTCGGGCGACTGGCCAGAGGGGAGGAAATATCGCAGGGGCAACCCTTGTCGGGCAAATAGTAGCAGAAAAAGCGCTGCAACATGGGGTGCAGCAGGTAGTCTTTGATCGTAATGGCTTTCTCTACCACGGTCGTGTGGAAGCTGTTGCGCTTGGTGCACGAGAAAAAGGGCTGCAATTCTAACACGTGTGTAGGCGCGCGATAGGCCGAGGGAGCAAGGGTGGCTGAGGACTTGGCTGAACAGACAGAATATATTGACAAGATTGTCCATGTGAATCGGGTAGCGAAAGTCGTGAAGGGTGGGAGACGCTTCAGCTTCAGCGCCCTAGTGGTGGTTGGTAACCGTGCTGGTCGCGTTGGTATTGGCCTGGGGAAAGCCAATGAAGTGCCCGAAGCAATTCGCAAGGCGATAGACAAAGCCAAAAAAAGTTTACAGACGGTCGCCTTGGCTGGCACTACGATTCCCCATAGTGTGCTGGGACACTATGGGGCTGGAAAGGTGATGCTCAAGCCAGCAGCGCGTGGAACAGGGATTATTGCGGGGGGGCCGGTACGGGCTGTCATGGAAGCTGCAGGTGTGGCTGATGTGCTCACGAAATCGCTCGGTACAAATAACCCCCACAATGTCGTCAAAGCGACTGTGGAGGGCTTAGTGCAGTTGCGTAGCAAGCGTGAGATTGCTCGGGGGCGTGGGAAGCAACGTGAAGAACTGCGGGTTTAGGGGACAAAGATGGCTACGGCATCGAAGGTTACCGTACGGTTAGTGCGCAGTATGATTGGGCGCCCTGAGAAGCAGCGATTGGTCTTGCGTGGTATGGGTTTGACAAAACTACAGAAGATTGTGCAACTTCCAGATACACCACAAGTACGAGGCATGATCGACAAAGTGAAACACCTTGTACGTGTTGAAGGCTAAAGAGACAACTCTCTGGCTGGAGAATATACTATGACGACACTGAATACGTTGCGTCCGTCGGCGGGTGCAGTGAAACCGCGTAAGCGTGTAGGCCGTGGACCAGGTTCAGGACATGGCAAAACGGCCTCACGGGGCCATAAGGGGCTGAAAGCGCGGTCGGGAGGCAAGCCTGCCCCTGGCTTTGAAGGTGGGCAGATGCCGCTGCAGCGGCGCTTGCCGAAGCGTGGTTTCACCAATATATTCAAAATTGTCTATCAAATTGTCAATGTCAAAGACCTCCATGGTTTTGAAGCGCACACCGTGGTCACGCGTGAGCTGTTGCAACATACAGGGAAAGTCAAGTCACTGGTCAAACCTATCAAAATACTGGGAGATGGAGCGCTGGCGGTCCCCCTAACTGTACAGGCAGATAAATTTAGTAAGGTCGCCAAGCAAAAGATTATGGCTGCTGGTGGTACAGCAGAGGAGCAATCAGCGTGATCGATGGGATTCAAAATGTTTTTAAAATTCCCGAATTGAAAAAACGGATCTTGTACACCTTTGCACTGCTGGCTGTGTACCGGGTAGGTGCCTTTATTCCAACCCCAGGTATTGATAGTCAGGCATTAGCGCGCTACTTCGAGAGCGTGCGAGGAACCATCCTTGGGTTCTTTAATATGTTTTCTGGTGGTGCCCTTGAGCAGATGGCTGTCTTTGCTCTTGGGATCATGCCCTATATCAGTGCTTCCATCATTCTCGAACTGCTCACTGTAGTTGTTCCTTATCTGGAAAAGCTGAAGAAAGAAGGGGAGCCGGGGCGTAAGAAAATCAATCAATATACCCGTTATGGCACTGTTGTGTTGAGTATGATCCAAGGGTTGGGTATTGCTATCGGTTTGGAGCATATGGAAGTGGGCGGTGCAGCGATTGTTCTACATGCCGGCTGGTCATTTCGTCTCATGACGATGCTGACCTTGACGGCCGGCACTACATTCATCATGTGGCTAGGAGAGCAAATCACTGAGCGGGGCATTGGCAATGGTATCTCACTGATTATCTTTTCGGGAATTGTCGCGCGCATGCCTTCTGCCATAGGCCATACGTGGACCCAGTTGCGCTTGGGGGAAATGAGCCCCTTTCTGTTCCTAGGGGTGCTAGTGCTCATGGTGGCTGTCGTGGCGGCTATTGTATTTATGGAGGCAGGGCACCGTCGCATTCCCATCCAATATGCGAAACGTGTGGTTGGACGCCGCATGTATGGCGGACAAAGCACCCATCTCCCTCTGAAAATTAATACTTCAGGAGTTATCCCACCTATATTCGCTTCATCTATTATGGTTTTCCCAGCAACAATTGCTCAATTTGTAGGTGGTAAGCATCCAGGTGGTATTCTCGAAACAATCGTGCAGCAGCTTTCTCCGGGAACGATCTTGTATTCTGTCTTGAGTGTTCTGATGATTATTTTCTTTGCGTATTTTTATACTGCGATCATTTTCAATCCAGCTGATGTCGCTGACAACATGCGTAAGTATGGTGGGTTTGTGCCTGGTATTCGCCCTGGAAAAAAGACTGCAGAGTATATTGACCGGACTTTGTCACGTCTTACCTTGGTTGGTGCACTCTACCTATCATTTATCGTTATTTTGCCAACCTACCTCGTCCAATTTTTTCATGTACCGTTTTTCTTTGGAGGTACAGGTTTACTCATTGTGGTAGGAGTGGCTATGGATACTATGCAACAGGTTGAGTCGCATCTCGTTATGCGCCACTATGAGAGCTTCATCAAGAAAGGGCGCATTAAGGGACGTAGATAGTCATAGCTCTTGTACAGGAAGACCGGATGATGAATTTGATTCTTTTGGGCCCACCTGGAGCAGGGAAAGGGACGCAAGGACATCGGCTCAGCGCACGATATAGTATTCCAGAGATCTCCACCGGCGATATCCTTCGAGCGGCAGTGCATCAGGAAACACCGTTAGGATTAGAAGCAAAGGGCTATATGGACCGTGGGGCTTTAGTGCAGGATGAGATAATCATTGGTATCGTGCGAGAACGCCTAGCTCAGGACGATACCAATCACGGTTTTATTCTGGACGGCTTCCCGCGCACTTTAGCCCAGGCGGAAGCTTTGACACAGCTCTCTAAAGAACAAAATCGACCTATTGAGCATGTGATCAGTATTGAAGTTTCCGCGGAAGAATTGTTGCAACGCCTAACCGGGCGTCGTCAGCTTGAAGGACGACACGACGACACGGATGAAGCTATTTGCCACAGGCTTGAGGTGTACCAGCGTGAAACGGCACCTCTTATAGACTATTACCGTCAGCAAGGTTTGTTGCGTTGTATTGTAGGGGTAGGAACGGTCGACGATATATCACAACGTATTATAGCAGTTTTGTGAAATATTATGATCATCTGTCGCTCTCCACAGGAAATTGCCAAAATCCAAATCAGTGCCCAACTTGCAGCTGCAACGTTGCAACATATTACTCCAATGATTCAACCTGGGGTCACCACAGCTGAGTTGGATAGAGTAGCGGAAACCTACATCCGAAAGTGTGGAGGGCTTCCCGCATTTAAAGGTTATCGTGGCTTCCCAGCTACATTATGTACGTCAATTAACTCTGAAGTGGTCCATGGGATTCCTTCCAAGAAACGTAAGCTTATAGAGGGAGATATTGTTGGCATTGACTGCGGTGCTATTGTCGACGGATATTATGGTGATCATGCGATTACTTTTGCAGTTGATCCTATTACAGAGGAGGCACTGCAGCTTATAGATACCACAAGAGAGGCGCTCTACGTGGGCATTGCACAAGCAAAAATCGGTAATTACCTCTCTGACATTTCACACGCTATCCAGGTTTTTGCCGAACAGCGCCGTTATTCTGTGGTGAAAGTTTTTGTGGGGCATGGCATTGGAACGGCCTTGCACGAAGAACCACAAGTACCGAATTTCGGTCCTCCCAGACGTGGACCACGCTTGCGACCTGGTATGGTGTTGGCCCTTGAGCCCATGGTCAACGTGGGGACGTCTGATGTGCAAATTTTGCAGGATAACTGGACAGTTGTTACTGTAGATGGTAGGCTCTCAGCGCATTTCGAACATACTATTACTGTCGCCGAGCATGGGGGTATTATCCTCAGCTACCCTTGATTGGTAGCAACCAGGAACTTATGGAAAAAGAAGAAATTATCGCTGTAGAAGGTACGGTGGTTGAACCGTTACCAAATGCTATGTTCAAAGTCGAGCTCGAGAATGGTCATATGGTGCTCGCCCATATCTCTGGGAAGATGCGAATGCATTTTATTAGGATACTTCCTGGTGATAAGGTGAAGCTTGAATTATCACCATATGATCTAACTCGTGGCCGTATTGTTTATCGTTTTAAATAGGGCTATGATCTGTTATACTATAAGTTGTAATATGGATGTGGAAAAAATGGTATGAAAGTGCGTGCATCAGTCAAAACGATTTGCGATAAGTGTAAAATCCTACGTAGGCGAGGCGTGATACGAGTTATTTGTGAAAATCCGCGTCACAAACAACGTCAGGGATAGATTGACTAAGGGGGTAGACAATGGCGCGTGTAGCAGGGGCCGACATCCCTAATGACAAGCGGGTCGAAATTGCTTTGACCTACATCTACGGTATTGGATTGCCTTCGTCAAAGAAGATTTTACAGGTTACCACTATTAACCCCGATACGCGCGTAAAGGACTTAACAGAGCACGAGATTACACGGTTGCGCGAGACAATCGAGCAGCAATATACTGTTGAAGGTGATTTGCGCCGTGAATTGGCGATGAACATCAAGCGGTTGATGGATATCGGCTCCTACCGTGGTTTGCGGCATAGACGCGGTTTACCTGTGCGAGGGCAACGTACGCGTACAAACTCACGGACACGTAAAGGACCTCGGCGGACCATTGGGAGAAAAAGTAAAAAGTAGAGGATGAACATGGCGGAATCTAGACGGAAGGATGGTAAAAGGCGACGTGAACGTCGTACCGTGGTGGAAGGTATTGCCCACATCCAGTCAACCTTCAATAATACAGTTATCACGATTACTGATATGGGTGGTAATGCGTTGGCCTGGGCCAGTTCTGGGGGACAAGGTTTCCGAGGTTCCCGTAAAGGAACTCCATTTGCTGCACAAACCGCTGCAGAACAGGTTGCGCGTAAAGTTATTGACCAAGGTATGAGGAAGGTCGATGTCTTGGTTAAGGGGCCAGGTTCAGGCCGTGAAGCGGCTATACGGGCATTGCAGTCAGCTGGATTGGAAGTCAGCATGATCCGTGATGTGACCCCTATCCCACATAATGGCCCGCGTCCACCAAAGCGACGTCGCGTCTAGAGTCATATCACCTACCAGCATACTAGGGAGGATAAGTTTAACGTGGCACGATATACCGACGCTGTCTGCCGTCTGTGTCGCCGAGAAAATATGAAACTCTATCTGAAAGGAGAGCGCTGTTTAAGTGATAAGTGTGCAATCAATAAGCGCAACTATGCCCCTGGCCAGCACGGCCAACGGCGTGCCAAATTGTCCGAATATGGTCTGCAACTGCGTGAGAAACAAAAAGTCAAACGTACGTATGGAGTTCTGGAATCTCAGTTCCGGCGCTATTTCCAGAAAGCTGCACGATCGAAGGAAGTAACAGGCTCTGAATTATTGGTATTACTCGAACGGCGTCTCGATAACGTGGTTTACCTGATGGGGTTTGCTGATTCGCGTGCACAGGCACGTCAATTAGTCCATCATGGACATATACAGGTCAATGGTCGACGTGTGAATATTCCGTCATTTCTTATCAAACAGGGTGATGTTGTGCAACCACGCGAAAAAAGCCGGGAACTCGATATGGTACGCAATGCCATAGAACGTCTTAACCAGAAGCAAACTCCTGCGTGGATTCACGTAGACTCTGAGAATATGCGCGGAGTGGTCCAAGCTTTGCCAAAACGGCATGACCTCACAATGCCATTTCACGAGCAACTTATTGTGGAACTCTACTCAAAATAGCTAGTGGGTGTCTTATCCTCCTACTTCCATCTTGTATTTACTCTGTTTTGTATTACTTACAAGGCAAGCGGTAGGTATTTCCTGCGGAGGATTCTCTGGCTATGAAAACAATGTGGGCTAACTTTCAAAAACCTAAGCGGATTGAGAGTGAGCGTGACTCCTTAAGTGATACGTATGGGCGCTTTATCGCCGAACCGTTTGAGCGTGGTTTTGGGGTGACAATTGGCAATGCTCTACGCCGTGTCTTGCTCTCCTCTTTGACAGGAGCTGCTGTAACGACAGTTAAAATCCAGGGGGTCTATCACGAATTTTCTACCATTCCTGGTGTCTTAGAAGATACGACAGAAATTATCCTCAATCTGAAGGAGTTGCTCCTGAAAATGCATGTGGAAAAGCCTAAGCAGCTTTCCCTAGAGGCAAGTGGCCCAGGCGAAGTATTAGCGAAGCATATTACAGCTGATGCTGATATTGAAATTCTCAACCCTGAGCTCCATATCGCAACACTCAGCAAAGATGCAACGCTCAGCATGGTCATGGATGTGGAACTTGGTCGTGGCTATCTGACAGCCGAGCGTCATGCTCAATCTATCGTTGACCCTCAGATTATCCCTCTCGATGCAGCCTTCTCTCCTATTAGAAAGGTGGTATACCACGTAGAAAATACACGCGTTGGACGATCAACGGATTACGATCGTTTGATCCTTGAGGTGCAGACCAATGGTAGTATCCATCCTGAGGATGCGGTCTCTCAAGCTGCTATGATACTGAAAGACCATCTACAGATCTTTGTCAGCTTCCATGAAGATATAGTCCAAGAAGTTCCAGAAGTAGATGAAGAGCGGCAGAAGTTGGTGGAAAATTTGAATCGCAGTGTGGATGAGCTAGAGTTATCAGTACGCTCCTATAACTGTCTGAAGAACGCCAATATCAAGACCATAGGTGAACTCGTCCAGAAAAATGAGCCAGAGATGCTCAAAACCCGCAATTTTGGTCGGAAATCGCTCAATGAGATCAAAGAAATTCTGACGAGTATGGGGCTCAGCCTTGGTATGAATCTTGACGGGCTTGAGTGGCAGGGGGCAAAAAAGGAGTAACTCCATTTTCGTAAGGGGAGGAAAGGTTATGCGTCACCTCAAAAAAGGTAGGTCCCTACATCGTAAGAGCAGCCATCGTAAAGCGTTACTGTGTAACCTGGCTGTTTCTATACTTACAAATGGACGTGTGCAGACAACGGAAGCAAAGGCGAAAGAGGTACGGGGTTTGGTGGATCGGATTATAACGTGGGGGAAGCGTGGTGATCTACATGCACGTCGTCTAACCGCTAGACAAGTGCGGAGCCGTACAATAGTGAAGAAAGTTTTTGATGAGTTAGCACCCCGCTATCGTGACCGCCCTGGAGGATATACACGTATCATGAAGATGGGCTTCCGCCACGGTGATAATGCGCCTGTAGTCATTATGGAACTCGTGGATCATTCTACCCCTGACAAGTAAGGCGGATGGCTGATGTGTAGGAGCTTTATCATCTCAGGTTGCGAGAAAAACTGTGGCTTAAAAACCAAGGCTGAGTTGCGCACCAAACATATGAGTTTGACGAGGCTCGGGCAATCCAAGGTGGAAGTTATTGTCTAAGTTGCGTAAAAACGTCTCTGTAGTGCGGCGGTTGTACTTGTTGGCACCATTGACAGCCCCATAGACATTCCCCGTATACCAACCAGCTTCAAAAAAGCTGAGAACACCTGCGACAGCAGGTTTATTGCTGTGCACGGCTTCGACAGTTCCCACAACAAACAAACCATTCAATAAAAAAGCTAGTAGAGCATCCCCTAGACGTCCGTTGTAGAGTTGACCACTGCCAGGAATAAAGCCTGATAAAATACCGGCAAGCACTGGAGATTTTGTGGGTAGATGCTCACCTACCAGAGCCTCTTGGACTAATAACTGAGCGCTCTGATACAGATCACTATTAGGGGAAACTTGTTGGAACTGTGCCGCAGCATCACGCCATTGACGCCGGAATAGTAGGGTCCACGCACGCTGATAGCGTGCCTGTTGCCCTAGGGAATCATGAGGGAAACGTTCTGTAATTTCTGTGTAGAGTTGCTCGGCAGCAGTATATTGCCCCTGTCTGGCAAAGCTTTCACCCTGCCATAGCCACGCTTGTTTCCCATAGGCAGTGTTCGGGTAGCGTTGGGTAACTTCTCGAAAGGCTTGAAGAGCATCCACATAGCTTTCCCCTCGATAAAATGCTAAGCCAATGGAAAAATACGCCATGGCGCAGCGCGGATCATCAGGGTAATAAAATAGAAAACGGCGATACTCTGTGATTGCGCGGAAGTATTCCCCTTCACGCATCAAATATTCGGCAAACATAAGAAGTTGATCAGCCAAAAAGCCAGGAGGTTCCACCGATGTCATTGTTGATGTGGATGGATGTAGCCGAAGCGGTACACTGGATTGACATATACCAGGGACTTCAGCCCACAGTACAAGCAATACCACAAACAATAAGAGAATAAAGACGCAGTCCGGTAAGCGAGATAGAGGGATGTCTATCTCTACGGTGTCATATTGTTGGTTCACGGTTTTGCAACACGTTTGGCGTGTTCGAGTTGAGCGACCATAGTGTGTATAGCTTGGTAGTCTTGCCCTTTCCAGACAAGAACTCCCTGAGCAGAATGGATCGCAAATAACGGTAAAAGAGGTTGTCCTCCTATTCCTCTGAGTTCAGGATAACGTGCATCTTGTTGTAGGGTCCGGAAAACTGTGTCGGTATCATAAATTTTTACCAGGATTGCTGTGCGGAGTGCAGTATTCAACTGAACGTCACTCACAGCCAAATGCTGGAAGGCTTTACAGTTGGCACACCAAGTCGCATAAAAGTCTATAAATATGGGTTTTTGTTCAGCTTTGGCACGCTGTTGTGCAAAGGAAAAGTCACGCAACCATTGCAGATTTGCATCTACTTCAACTGAAGATGCTGCACTGGAAGCACCGGTTTGTGACCTTATGTGTAACCCTTGAAGAGTTGCGAGCCCTGATCGTATCAGGCCGTTGTACAGTGAGATTATACCTATGATCAGTAAGATGTAGCTACTGGCACGTTTTAGGGGCTTGTTATGAAAAGGATGAAAGATTCCAAGGAAGAATGCGGTACCAAGAGCGACAATGCCTATGAGGATAATATGCGCTACGTTGAGAGGAATTGCAGCGATTTCCATCCCTTTCGCATAATATGTGTATGCAAAATAAAGGGTGGGGAGCGCGAGGAGATATTTCGTTTTTGTAAGCCAAATACCAGCAGAGGGTAATTTGCTGCTCAGCAAGCCAATGAGTAGAAAAGGGATGCCTAATCCGAGGCCAAAGCTCGTCATCAAAATAACACCACGCAGCAGAATACCACTTGCTGCAGAGCCAATGGAAGTATTGGCACCCGCAACTTGTCCGGTAATGTCCAGTAAAATGGCTCCTGTAATTGGACCGACACAGGGTGAGACAACGAGACCTGTAGTTACTCCTATGCAGAACGTCCCCGAGAAACCTCCTACATGACTGGCAAACATGTCCAGTTTCTCCATAAGCGGTGAGAACAACTGAAATTTATACAAGCCAAGCATGCTCAAACCGAGATAAGTGAAGAGCATCGCAAAACCAAGATGCACCCAAGGATTGGTCATTATTACTGAAATGGCTGTACCCGTTGTTGCAGCCATTAACCCTAACAATGTGTAAAAACATATAATGCCTATGAAATAGATAATCGCATGCAGTCGGCTACGCCGCCGTGACCCCTCTCCGCGGGCTGCGAAAATCGCTGCGGTTATAGGAAGCATGGGATAAACACACGGCGTCACTGATGCGAGCAGTCCAGCAACTAAGACAATGCCAAAGGTCAAGAAAAGATTGTTTGTGCGGCTTCTAAAGAGCGCCGCAATGTGTTCATTGAGGGTCAATGACGTAGGCGATTGTCTCACTGCAGTGACAGAAATGGGGCGCTGAGATCTCTCCAAAGGGACAGAGTGTAGGGGGACCGTAAGCTCTTGAGGGGGATAACAGAGCTTAGTCACATCGTTACAGATTTGATAGCGGAAGGTCAATGACAGTATTTCTACAGGGAGAGAAGTAGTCTGGGTTGCCTCAATGCGAAACGTAAACTCCCCACTGCCTCGTAATACTGTGGCTTGTACAATCTCATCACGCTCGCCTGTGGGATGAGATTGCATGATGACATGTGCCCCTTGCTCTTCTAGGCTAGAAAAAGCAAAAGTAAGAGGGATGAAGAGTCCCTCGTCTCCTGTGTCAAGATATCCATGGTGGTTTGGTGGTATCATCACAGCAATACGCAAAGTATACTCCTCTGCATTGCTAAGCTGACGATTTTGTGCTACAACCCATGCATTGACTTCTGGTAGTATTTGGGACGAATCGTTGAAAGATATTTGAGCTACGACTTGAGAGCATGACCCGAAGCTCCAAGTTAGCCAAAATAAGAGGAAGGTTCTTAGGATACGCATAGCTCTTGTCCTCTAGGGATGACCACCATATATGTCGAGGGCCCATTCTGTATTGATGGCTCCTTAGAAAACGCATACCATTCTAAAGGTATTCCCCTGCTGAAACTTTTACCTACTATCTGAAAATCGGGTATTGTCCCTCATTTTCCTTGATGAGGTAGTCAAATTATGAGTTCTTAACGTATCCTTGCAGGCATTCGTTATGCCAATCGAGGATACGAAAATGGACTGGAACACGCTGTATTGTCCGAACAAATGCTGCCGATA
>WNGA01003042.1_pt2 | contig 25337 bp, 27 predicted proteins | sample 5400061 | NCBI WGS metagenome assembly WNGA01 (sample SAMN13153366, study PRJNA577476) | soil metagenome | isolation source: 100 cm soil or saprolite under grassland replicate 2 | place: USA:California | collected 2016-06-15 | reverse complement strand
GCTCCGCAACCGCGTGCACCGGTTCCGGGGGATTCCGGTGATCGTCACCTATCACCCCGCCGCGCTGCTGCGCAACCCGAACTGGAAGCGACCGACCTGGGATGACGTCCGTATCGCCCGCCGTCTCCTCGACGGCTGACCGCGCGTTCGCCGGGCGCCAGACTCCGTGGAGTAACGAAGCGGAGCAGGCGATCCTCGGCGCGATGCTCCTCGACCAGGACGCGGCCCTCAAGGCCGCCGAGCTCCTGGACGACACCATGTTCTATAAGGAAGGCCACCGCGCGCTGTTCCGCGCGATGACCGGCCTCGCCGAGCGCGGCGACGTGATCGACCCGGTCACGCTGCGCGACGAGCTGGGCCGCCGCGGCGACTTGGACCGCGCCGGCGGCATGGAGTACATCGGCGCGCTCATCGACGTCGTGCCCACGGCCGCCAACGTCGAGTACCACTGCCGCATCGTGCGCGACAAGGCCGTGCAGCGTCGCCTCATTGAGGCCGCGACGTCGATCATCCAGGACGTCTACGACGGTCACGCCACCGCGGCCGAGGTCCTGGACAACGCCGAGCATCGCGTCTTCCAGGTCGCCCAGCTGCGCCGCTCCGAGGAGTTCATCCGCATCAAGGAGCTGATCTGGCCGACCATGGAGCGCATCGAGCAGCTCCAAAGCGGTCACGGGACGGTGACGGGCGTGCCCACGGGGTTCGTGGACCTGGACCGTCTGACGGCCGGCTTCCAGCGCTCCGACTTGGTCATCGTCGCCGCCCGGCCGTCCATGGGGAAGACCGCGCTGGCGTTGAACATCGTGCAGCACGCCGCGATCGAGCACAACGTGCCGGTGGCGATCTTTTCGCTGGAGATGTCGAAGGATCAGCTGGTGCAGCGGCTGCTGTGCTCCGAGGGGCTGGTGGACGCCCAGCGGCTGCGTCGCGGCCAGCTGCGCGACGACGATTACCCCAAGCTCGCCCGCGCGGCGGGCCTCCTCGGCACCGCGCCGATCTGGATCGACGACTCCGCGGCCCTCACGCCGCTCGCCATGCGGTCCAAGGCGCGGCGTCTCAAGGCCGAGCACGACATCGCGCTCGTCGTCGTCGACTACCTGCAGCTGATGTCGGGACCGGGCGACGTCGAGAACCGCCAGCAGGAGATCTCCTACATCTCGCGCGCCCTGAAGGGGCTCGCCAAGGAGCTGGACGTGCCCGTGGTGGCGATCTCGCAGCTGTCGCGGGCGCCGGAGCAGCGCGGCGGCGAGCACCGCCGCCCCCAGCTCTCGGATCTGCGCGAGTCGGGCGCCATCGAGCAGGACGCGGACGTCGTGTGCTTCATTTACCGGCAGGAGTTCTACGACGGCCCCAGCGACCCCAAGACCGGCGACAGCATCGAGGGGCAGGCCGAGGTGATCGTCGGCAAGCAGCGCAACGGTCCCACCGGGACGATCAAGCTGTACTTCAAGAAGGAATACACCCGCTTCGACAACTACACGTCCCGCGAGGTGCCCGAGGGCGCGAATGCCTAAGGGGCGCTCGGTGTTCCGCTGCACCGAGTGCGGCGCCGAACAGCCGAAGTGGGCGGGTCGCTGCGACGCCTGCGGAGCGTGGAATGCGCTGGTAGAAGAGGCGGTCGGGCGGACCGGCGGACGGGCGGTCAAACACGCCTTTCAAGCGTCCGCCAGTCCGCCTGTCCGCCTGTCCGCCCTGACGAGCGGGGCGCTGGCGAGGTGGAGGACCGGCCTCGCCGAGTTCGATTTCGTCCTCGGCGGCGGCATCGTCCCGGGGTCGGTGGTGCTGGTGGGCGGCGAGCCGGGAATCGGGAAATCCACGCTGCTGCTGCAGTGCGCCGCCCGTCTCGAAGGCGCAGGGGTGCCGACGCTGTACGTGTCGGGCGAAGAGTCTCCCGATCAGGTGCGTCTGCGCGCCGTCCGCCTCTCCGAGGACGCCGGCGCCGTCCACGTACTCGGTGAAACGCGCCTCGAGGCGATCGTCCATCACGCCGCCGCGCTCGGTGCCCGCGTCGTCTTCGTGGACTCGATCCAGACCACGTATACCGAGGAGCTCGAGGGCGCGCCCGGCAACGTCGGGCAGGTGCGCGACTGCGCCGCCCGGCTGATGCGTTTCGCCAAGGAAGCGGGGCCCGCCGTGTTCCTCGTCGGCCACGTGACGAAAGGCGGCGGCATCGCGGGGCCGCGCACCCTCGAGCACATCGTGGACACGGTGCTGTACTTCGAGGGCGAGGCGACGCTCGACCACCGCATCCTGCGGGCGGTCAAGAACCGCTTCGGGTCGGTGGACGAGATCGGCGTGTTCCGGATGACGGAGGCGGGTCTCGAGCCCGTCCCCGATCCGGCGGCCGCGTTCCTCGCCGGGCGCCACACGGGCGTCTCCGGCTCGGCGGTCACGGCCCTCATGGAGGGCACGCGCCCCGTCCTCGTCGAGGTGCAGGCCCTGGCCTCGAAAGCCGGCTTCGGCACGCCGCAACGCGTCGCCACGGGGCTCGACCACCGCCGGCTCGCCGTGCTGCTCGCGGTCCTGGAACGGCGCGGTGGCCTCTCTTTCGGCGCGCTCGATGTGTTCGTCAACGTGACCGGTGGTGTTCGCCTCGACGAACCCTCCACCGACCTCGCCGTGCTCGCGGCGCTGGTGTCCAGCGTGCGCGACCGGCCCGTCCCGGCCGACGCCGTGTTCCTCGGCGAGGTCGGACTGGGCGGCGAAATCCGGCCGGTCGCCGCCCTGGAGCGCCGACTCGCCGAAGCAGCGCGGCAGGGGTTCCGCCGCGTGTTCTGCTCGGCGCGCGCGCGCGGCGCGCCGGAAGGGCTCGAAGTCGTGGGCATGGAGGGCATCAGTGACCTCGCCCGCCGCCTCGTCGCCTGACGTCGGCGTCGTGATCGTCGCGGCCGGGGCCGGCGTGCGTGCCGGCCCCGGCGAGCCGAAGCAGTTCCGCTCCATCCTCGGTGTGCCGATGCTGCTGCGCGCGCTGCGGCCCTTCACGTCGCACCCCGACGTCGATCACGTCGTCGTGACGCTCCCACCCGGCTACGCGGAGCGCCCGCCGGAGTGGCTGGGGCGGCTGGCCGGCGAGCGGCTGACACTGGTCGCGGGCGGCGCATCCCGGGCGCACTCGGTGGCGGCCGGGCTCCACGCGCTGCGCCCGTCGGCGGTCGTGCTCGTGCACGACGCCGCCCGGCCGTTCGTGCTGCGCGGGACGATCGACGCGGTCATCGCCAGGGCCCGGGCGGGGGTCGCCGCCATCGCGGCGCTGCCGGTGAACGACACCGTCAAAGAGGTCGTCGACGAGACCGGCCGACGCATCGCGCGCACCGTACCGCGGGAGCGGCTGTGGCGGGCGCAGACCCCGCAGGGATTCCCGCGGGAGATGCTGGACCAGGTGTACGCCGGGAAGGGGAAGCTCGATGGTGGGGCGACCGATGATGCCGAGCTCTGTGAGCGGGCCGGGCTCCCCGTGGAGGTCGTGCCCGATTCCCCGCATAACCTCAAGGTGACGACCGCCGAGGACTTCCGCATCGCCGAGGCGCTGGCCCGTGAGCTCCGGTGAAGCCGCTGCCGTTCCGCACGGAGACCGAGGTGGCCGCCGCCCTCGGGCCGGCCGTGGCGCACCTGCGCGCGGGCGGGCTCCTCGCCTACCCGACGGAAACGGTGTACGGTTTGGGGTCGCGCGCGCGGAAGGACGAGGTGCGAGCGCTCGCCGAGCTCAAGGGCCGGCGCGCGGACAAGCCGTTTCTGCTGCTCGTCAGCTCCCGGGAGATGGCCGAAGCCTACGGGCTCGCCTTCAACGCCTCCGCCGCGGCGCTGGCGCGCGCCTTCTGGCCCGGCCCGCTGACGCTCGTGTTGCCCGGCGGAGGCGGCCGCCTCCCCGACACGCTGCGCGGGCCTGAGGGAGGAATCGCGGTGCGCTGGACTTCGCATCCGCACGTGGCGCGGCTCGTGGCCGCGCTCGGTGAACCGTTGACGTCGACGTCCGCCAACCGCCCCGGCGGTCCCACGGCGCCCGGGCCCGACGCCATCGTGCGCGAGTTCACCGCCGCGGTCGACGCCGGCCGCCTGCTGGTGCTGGACGGCGGCGTACTGGGCAACCGCCCGCCCTCGACGGTGATCGACTGCACGACCGCCACCCCTCGCATCGTGCGCGTCGGCGCCCTGCCGGTGGCGGAACTGCGCCGCGCCGTGGGCCTCCTGGCCCCCTGACGGTGCGCGTCCTCCTCGTCTGCACGGGCAACATCTGCCGCAGTCCCCTCGCGGAGGCGCTGCTCAAGCGCGCCCTGCAGCAGCGGAGTCTCGAGGGCGTGACCGTCGAATCGGCGGGCACGGGGGCGTGGGACGGGGCCCCGGCGTCGGAAGGGGCGTATCTGGTGGGATTGGAGCGCGGCCTCGATCTCTCCGGCCATCGCGCGCGGCTGCTCACGCGCGAGATCGTCGAGGGGGCCGATCTGATCCTCACCATGGCCCGCCACCACCGCGCGCGGGTCGACGAGCTGGGGGGGGAGGGACGCGTGTTCGTGCTCGGCGAATACGGCGGCCGGGAAGGGGAGGAGGCCGAGGTGAGCGACCCGTTCGGCGGGGACCTCGAGGTCTACCGCGACACCGTCGCCGAGCTCGAGGCGCTGATCGACGCGACCGTGGAGCGGCTGGTCAAGGAAGGGCAGCGTGGAGATCGGCGCTAGCGCTCGGCTGCTCGTCATCCTCGGCGACCCCGTCACTCACTCCCTGTCCCCCGTGATGCACAACGCCGCGATCCGGGCACTGGGCCTGGACGCGGTTTACGTCGCCCTCCCCACGCCTACCGCCAAGCTGCCCGTGGTCCTCGACGCCCTCGCCGCCGTCGGCGCGGCGGGCAACGTCACCGTCCCCCATAAGGAGGCGGTGGAACGCTACATCGCGCGCAAAACGGATGTGTGCGCCCGGGCGGGCGCGTGCAATACTTTCTGGACGGAAGGCGGCGCCCTCGTGGGCGACAACACCGACGTCAGCGGCGTGGCGACGTGCGTCAAGCGGCTCGCCGACGGCGCCGACCGCTGGCTCGTGATCGGCACCGGCGGCTCGGCGCGCGCGGTGGCCGTCGCGGCCGCGGGAGTCGGCGCGGAGCTGCTGGTGCGCTCACGCGCGGCGGAGCGGGCGCGCGCCTTCGCCGATTGGGCGGTGACGCGAGGCGCGCGGGCGCGCGCGGCCACGGACCGGGATACGAGCGATCTGGTGATCAACGCCACTCCGCTGGGGCTCAAGGAGAAGGATCCGCTGCCCATCGAGGCGAACGCCCTACGGGGGGTCCGGGCCGCGCTCGATATGGTCTACGCCCCCGGCGAGACCCGCTGGGTCCGCGCGCTGCGCGCCGCGGGCGTCCCCGCGCACGACGGGCGTGAGATGCTCGTCCAGCAGGGGGTCGCGGCGTTCACGCGCTTCTTCCCGGACCGGCAAGGCCCGATCGAGGTGATGCGCGCCGCCGTGTGCCGCGCGCTCCGTGCCTAGCGCCTTCGAGCAGCTGCTCCTGCCGGCGGAGTGCCTGCTCTGCCGCAACCTCCTCAGCTTCCCGGCCTCCGACCAGGTCGTCTGCGACGTGTGCCGCTACCGCTGGCGACCGATCGTGCGGCCGTGGTGCGAGCGCTGCGGCCAACCCGGCCCGCACTTCGGCCCCTGCCGCCTGTGCCGCGAGTGGCCGGCAGGGCTGACCCAGGCCCGCTCCGCCGTGTGGCTCGACGAGCGCGCACGGGAGGCGGCCCACGCGCTCAAGTACGGCGGCCTGCCGCGCATCGCCGACGATCTCGCCGCGGCAATCACCCGCCACGTCCCGGCGCCCGCCCCTGACGCAGTGCTGGTACCCATCCCGCTCGGCGCCCGGCGCCTGCGCGAGCGCGGATACAATCAAAGCGAGCACCTCGCCCGCGCGCTCGGCGCCCGCTGGCGCCTGCCGGTGTGCACCGACCTGCTGGCGCGGCGCCGCGAGACCGCCACGCAGACGGCGTTGACACCGGCGGCGCGTCTGGCGAACGTGGCGGGGGCGTTCGAAGTGCGGAATGTCGAATGCGGAATCCGGAATGATCAGGCCACGCGACATTCCGCATTCCGCACTCCGCATTCCGCGTTTGTTCTGGTGGACGACGTCTTCACCACCGGCGCGACCTTGGCGGAGGCCGCTCGGGCCCTCGCGCAGGCCGGCGCGGTGCGCATCACGGCGGTCACCTTCGGGCGGGCCGCCATCCCCGACTTCACCTAGAGGAGCCGTCATGGCCGTGCGTGTGGGCATCAACGGGTTCGGTCGCATCGGACGCAACGTGCTGCGCGCGGCCGTCCTCGGGAATCAGCGCGACCTCGAGTTCGTCTCCGTCAACGACATCACCGATCCCAAGACGCTCGCCCACCTGCTCAAGTACGACTCGGTGCACGGGCGCTTCCCGGGCACGGTCGAGGTCAAAGGCGACGGCCTCGTGGTGAACGGCAAAGCGCTCAAGGTGACGGCCATCAAGGAGCCGGAGAAACTTCCCTGGAAAGACCTCGGGGTGGAGCTGGTCCTGGAGAGCACCGGCCGGTTCACCGAGCGCGCCGCCGCGGAGAAGCACCTCGCGGCCGGCGCGAAGCAAGTCGTGATCTCGGCGCCCGCCAAGGGCGAGGACATCACCATCGTGATGGGCGTGAACCACAAGAAGTACGACCCGGCCAAACACACGATTATCTCCAACGCCTCGTGCACCACCAACTGCCTGGTGCCTGTCGTGAAGGTGGTCCGCGAGACGTGGGGATTCGTGAAGGGCTACATGACCACCGTCCACAGCTACACCAACGACCAGCAGATCCTCGATCTGCCGCACAAGGACCTGCGCCGCGCCCGCGCCGCGGCGCTGAGCATCATTCCGACGACGACGGGCGCCGCCAAGGCCACCGCGCTCGTCATTCCCGAGGTGAAGGGGAAGATCGACGGCGTCTCGCTGCGCGTGCCCACGCCGGACGTGTCGCTCGTGGACCTGACCGCCGTGGTCGAGAAGCCCACCACGCCCGAGGAGGTCAACGCCGCCTTCAAGCGCGCGGCGCAGGGCGAGCTCAAGGGCATCCTCGACGTCTCCGACGAGCCGCTCGTCTCTGTGGACTACATCGGCAACCGCTTCTCGAGCGTCGTCGACGCCCTCTCCACCACGGTGATCGACGGCACACTCGTGCACGTGTCGTCGTGGTACGACAACGAGATGGGCTACTCGGCCCGCTGCGTGGATCTGCTCGCCTACATCGCCTCGCGCCGGTGAAGAAGCGCAGCCTCCGCGACCTCCCCGCCCAGGCGCTGGAGGGCCGGCGCGCGCTGGTACGCGAGGACTTCAACGTCCCCTTGAAGGATGGGAAGGTCACGGACGACTCCCGCCTCCGCGCCGCCGTCCCCACCCTGCAGTACCTCCGCGAGCACGGCGCGCGCGTCGTCATCCTGTCGCACCTCGGTCGCCCCAAGGGCAAGCCGGACCCCAAGTACTCCCTGCAGCAAATCGTCCGCGACCTGGAGCGCGTGATCGGCGCCACGGTGGAGTTCATCCCCGATCCGGTACCGGGCGCGGCCGCGACCCGACGCCTGCCACGCGGCGGCGTCGCCCTCGTCGAGAACACCCGCTTCTTCCCGGGCGAAGAGGAAAACGATCCCCAGCTCGCCGCGACGTTCGCCGCCCTCGGCGATTTCTACGTCAACGACGCCTTCGGTTCGGCGCACCGCGCGCACGCGTCCACCGAGGCGATCGCCCACCTGCTCAAGCCGGCCGTCGCCGGGTTTCTGATGGAGAAGGAGCTCACCTACCTCGGCGAGACCCTCGAGCATCCCAAGCGACCGTTCATCGCCGTGCTCGGCGGGGCCAAGATCTCCGGAAAGATCGACGTCATCGACGCCCTGCTTCCCAAGTGCGATGAGATCCTCATCGGCGGCGCGATGGCGTGCACGTTTTTCGCTGCGCTCGGGTTCGAGGTGGGAAGCTCGCTCGTCGAGCGCGACAAGGTGTCGCTGGCGAAGGAACTGTTGCGGCGGGGCGGGCCGAAGCTGATCCTGCCGCGGGGCGGCGTGATCGCGCCCGCGCTCAACCGCGCCGGTGAGTGCCGCGAAGTGGCCGCCGACCAGGTGCCCCCTGGCTGGGCCATCTACGACATCGACACCGCGACCCGCGCTGACTTCCGCGCGCGGCTCCTCAAGGCCAAGACCATCGTCTGGAACGGCCCGATGGGCGTGTTCGAGACGCCCCCGTTCGATGCGGGGACACGCGCCGTCGCCGACGCGCTGGTCGCGGCAGGGAAAAAGGGCGCCATCACCGTCCTGGGCGGCGGCGACTCCGCCGCGGCGGTCGCCGGCCTCGAAAACCAGTTCTCTCACGTGTCCACCGGCGGAGGCGCCTCGTTGGAATTCCTCGAAGGGAAGGTCCTGCCCGGCGTCGCGGCCCTGGAGGATGCGTGAGGCGGTTGCTGTTCGCCGCCAACTGGAAGATGCATCTCGGCCCGGACGAAGCGCGGGCCTACCTCAAGGCCTTCCTGGCCCAGTATCGCCCCGCGGAGGGCCGAGAAGTCTGGTTCTTCCCGCCCGCCGTTTCAGTGGAGGCCGTAGCCCGGACGATCCGCAATCAGCCGGGGCTCCTGGCCGGCGCGCAGAACGTGTTTTGGGAGCCGAAAGGGGCCTTTACCGGAGAGATCTCCGCCCCCCTCGCCGCGGCGGCCGGAGCCCGCGCCGTCCTGATCGGACACTCCGAACGACGCCACGTCTTCGGTGAGGGCGACGCGGATACGGAGCGCAAACTCTCCGCCGTGCTGGACGCGAAGCTCCTGCCGGTGCTGTGCGTCGGAGAGACATTGGCGGAGCGGGAGACGGGCCAGACCGTCAGCGTCGTGACGCGGCAGCTGGAGGCCGCGTTAGGCCGCCGGCAACCGGCCGCGCTGCAACAGGTCATTGTGGCCTACGAGCCCGTCTGGGCGATCGGTACCGGAAAGAACGCCACGCCACGAGACGCGGCCGACGTGCATCGCGAGATCCGTCGCTGGCTCGCGGCGCGCGGCGCGAAGACCCCCAGGATCCTCTACGGCGGGAGCGTGAGCCTCAAGAACGCCGCGGAGTTGCTCGCCGAACGGGAGCTGGACGGTGTGCTGGTGGGCGGCGCTTCGCTCGATCCTGAAGCGTGGGGCGCGCTTGTGCGGACCGCGGCCGACTAGGTATTTTCTCGCTCGGCCGATGTTCACCGTTCTTGTCATCATCCTCCTGCTCGATGCGATGATTCTCGCCATCGCCGTGCTGCTCCAAGCGGGGCAGGGCGGGGGGTTGGCGTCGCTGGGAGGGGGCGCCGGCACGGAGATGTTGATGGGCGGCCGCCAGGCAGCCACCATCCTCCACAAGATCACGTGGTGGACCGCCGGGATCTTCCTGTTCCTTGCGCTGGTGCTCGCCTTCATGTCCGCCAACACCAGCGGCCCGCGCTCGGTGCTGGAGAGCCTCCCGCAACAGCCGGCGCCGGTGCAGCCCGCGCCGCTGCCGATCCAGTCATCCCCGACCACGCCACAGCAGACGACCCCGACGCCGACCAAGAGGCCCACCTAACATCGCCGACCGTCCCCCCGCGTACGTGCTGCTCGAAGATGGCGCCTGGTTCCCCGGAACCGCGCCGCTGCCGTTCGAGCCCGCGTACGCCGAGGTCGTGTTCACCACCAATCTGAGCGGCTACCAGGAGGTGTTCACCGATCCCTCCTACCTCGGGCAGATCGTGGTGATGACCGCGCCGATGATCGGCAACTACGGCATCAACCCGGAGGACCTCGAATCCGACCGACCCCGCGTGGCGGGCGTCGTCGTGCGCGAGCTGTCGCTCAAGCCCTCGAACTGGCGGGCGACAGGAAGCCTCCTCGACTGGCTCGCCCAGGCGAAGATCCCCATCGTCGCCGACGTGGACACGCGTCAGCTCACGCGGCACATCCGGTCGAAGGGCGCGATGCGCGGCGTCGTCGCGCTGGGAGCGGAGCCGACCGACGCCGTGCGTGCGGCGCTCGCCGCCTCGCCCTCGATGGACGGCCTCGACCTGGCCAGCGCGGCGACGATCGGCGCCGAGTACGCCGCGGGCCCGGCCGACGCGAAGCATCATGTCGTCGCGTACGACTTCGGCATGAAGCAGAACATCGTGCGGCTCTTCATCCAGAACGGCTGCCGGCTCACCGTCGTCCCCGCCACGACGCCCGCCGCGCGTGTGCGCGAGCTCGAGCCGGACGGCGTGTTTCTCTCGAACGGCCCTGGCGATCCGGCGGCGGTCGGCTATGCGATCGCGAGCATCCGTGAGCTCGGCGACGGGCGCCTGCCGCTGTTCGGGATCTGCCTCGGTCACCAGATTCTCGGCCTGGCCTTCGGCGGTGAGACCGTCAAGCTCCCTTACGGGCATCGGGGCGGCAACCACCCGGTGCGGGATCTCCAGACGGGACAAGTACTTATCACATCACAAAACCATGGGTTCTCGGTCCAGGGCGACACCGGCGGCGTTCCGGGAGCGAAGGCGCTCGAGGTGACGCACCTGAACCTCAATGACGGCACCGTGGAAGGCATCCGGCACCGCGAGTACCCGATCATCGCGGTGCAGTATCACCCGGAGGCGTCGCCGGGCCCGCACGACGCCCAAAAGCACTTCCAAGAGTTCCTCCAAGCTCTTGACAGTCAATAGGTAAGCCCGTATGTTGCCCCCCGGCTTTGGCAACCCTGAAGCCCTGGCATGGGGGACCGATGACGAAGGCCGACCTGGTCGAAAAAGTCACCGCGCAAATCGCCCGCACCGCCGGCCCCCTCATTTCCAAGAAAGACTGCGCCCGCGTCGTCGATGCGTTCCTCGACGCCGTGAAAGCCGCCCTCGCCGAGCAGCATAACATTGAGATTCGTGGGTTTGGGACGTTCAAGATCCGGCAGCGTAAGACGCGCATGGCCCGCAACCCGCGGACCGGCGATCCGGTGGAAGTCGCGGCGCGTCCGGTGCCTGTCTTCAAGCCCAGCAAGGAGTTGCGCGCTATGGTCGCGGACGCGAGCGGCGAGCGGGTCAGCTCCTGAACGCACCACGCGAGTCCCGCGGCCCGGACTAACTGTCTGGGCCGCTTTGTTTTGGACGGGGTATCACCCCCCGCTTCGGTCTCCGGGAGTTGCTTCGTGCGACAGCTCTGCGCCCTGCTCATCACCGTTCCGGCGCTCGCCGCGGCCCAAACGGTCCGTTACGAAGTGTCGGTCCCCGCAGCCAGCGAGCGTCTCTTTCACGTGAAGGCCGAGTTCCCCGCGCGCGGCAGGGACACACTATACCTGTCGCTGCCCGCGTGGAGCCCGGGGGCGTACGAGATTCAGAACTACGCGCGCTACGTGCGCCACTTCAGCGCGCAGAGCGCCACGGGCCAGCCGCTATTCTGGGATCGCGCTGACAAGGACACCTGGCGCGTGACGACCGGGGCGGGGCGCGGCGATCGCGTCACCGTGGAGTTCGATTATCTCGCCGACACGGTGGACCTCTCGCTCGCGCAGCTCGCCGACGATTTCGGCGAAGCGCTCGGCACCAACCTGTTTCTCTATGAGGAAGGCCAGCTCGAGCGGCCCGCCGAGGTGCGATTCGCACTCCCCGCGGGGTGGCAGGTCACGACAGCGCTGAAGAGCGCGGGGCGGGGCACCTACACCGCCGCCGACTACCACGAGCTCGCCGACGCGATGACGTTCGTCGGCAAGTACGCCCTCGACTCGGTCCAGGTGGACGGCCGCTGGATCCGCATCGCCCTCTGGCCGATCACCGACTACACCTTCGCCGTGCAGCGGAACTTCCGCAGTGCGATCGAGAAAATCGCCCGCGTGCAGAATCTGCTCATGGGCGGGCCGCCGTACGACACGTACACGATTTTCTTCAACGTCATGCACGCGCCCGTCAACTTCGGGGGCGGGTTGGAGCACAGCGCCAGCCAGTACGACATCATGCCGGCGCCCGCGTTCGCGGATGCGACCGGCAAGTTCGGCGACTTCATTCTGCCGCTGCTGGCGCACGAGTCCTTTCACCTGTGGAACGTGAAGCGCATCCGGCCGGCGGAGATGTGGCCGTACGACTACCACGGTGAGCAGTACACGCCGCTGCTGTGGTGGTCGGAGGGCGTGACCGACTATTACGCGGACTTGACCAACCTGCGGGCCGGGCTGTGGGCCGACTCCACGTTCCTCGCCAACGTCGCCGTCAACATCCGGCAGGTGGAAGCGGCGCCGGAGCCGTGGAGCGAGGAAGACGGCAGCGTCGCCACGTGGATCAACGAGGTCTACGTCAACAGCTCCCAGCTCTACTACCCGAAGGGCTCGCTCACGGGACTGCTGCTCGACGTTTCCATCCGCGATGCCAGCGACAACAAGTTCAGCCTCGACGACGTGATGCGCGCGCTGTTCACCCGGTTCTACAAACAGGGCAAGGGCTTCCGCACCGCCGATCTGCTCGCGCTTCTCAAGGAAATGGGCATGGCGGACCCCGAGGACTTCTATCAGCGCTACATCAACGGGCGCGACCCCCTGCCGTACGACTCGGTGCTGCCGAAGGCGGGCATCGCGGTCACGCGACGCAGCTCCTCGCTGCCGTTCCTGGGCATCACCTCCGGCGCCACACCGGACGGCCAGATGGTGGTCCAGGCCGTGTCGCCGGGAAGCGCGGCTGGGGAGGCCGGGCTCGTGCCCGGGGACATTCTCCTCAAGATCGGCGACATCGCCGTGAGCCCGGACTCGGACTGGGGCGCCGCATTCCGGACGCGCTACCGCGGGCAGGCGGGGCAGCCGATGACGCTCACCGTACGCCGTGAGAGCCAGACGGTCACGCTGAACACCCACCTGCGCGAGCGCGCGATCACCTCGTTCCGCCTCGAGCGCGCCGCGAACCCGACGCCGAAGCAGGCCAGGATCTGGCGGGGCCTCGCGACCGGTAGCACCGGCCCCTGAACGGCACTAGGTTCCGAACATGGCGACGGGCACGGTGCAGGTACGGTTCTTCGCGCGTTACGCGGAGCTGGCGGGCTGCGAGACGACGTCGCTTTCCGTGCCGGTTCCCGCGACCGTGGCCGACGTCGTGCGACGCGTGCGCGAGGCCATTCCCGGCGCGGTCGCGCTCCCGGAGCGGCCGCTCGCCGCAGTCAACATGCGCCACGTCAAGCTCGACTCCCCGGTAGGCGATGGGGACGAAGTCGCGTTCCTGCCGCCGGTCGCCGGGGGATGACCTTCCTCACCAAAGACCCGATCAGCGTCGGCGCCCTCCTCGCCGAGGTCGCCGCTCCTCACTGCGGCGGTACGTGCGTGTTCCTCGGCACGGTCCGCGACGCGCCGCAGGACGGCGGGGTCACCGGGATCGAGTACACGGCCTACGAGGCGATGGCGGTCGCGGAGTTCGACCGTCTGCTCGCCGAAGCGCGGCGGCGGTGGCCGGAGGCGCGGCTTGCCATACGCCACCGGTTGGGCCTGGTCCCGACCGAAGAGGCGAGCATCGCCATCGCCGCCGCGGCGCCGCATCGGGCCGCGGCGTTCGAGGCCTGCCGCTACGTGATCGAGGAAGTGAAGAAGCGCCTCCCGATTTGGAAAAAGGAGCTCCGCGCCGACGGCACCGCCTTGTGGGTGGACCCGGAGGGCCGGCCCGCAGTGGTGGGACCCGAGGGCACGCCGTGATCCACGACCGCTTCGCCCGCCCGCTGGGCAGCCTCCGCGTGTCGGTCACCGACCGCTGCAACCTGCGGTGCCGCTACTGCATGCCGGAGGCGGAGTACGTCTGGCTCCCCAAGTCGTCGCTGCTCACGTTCGAGGAGATCGCACGGCTGACCGGCGTGTTCGCCGGGCTCGGCGTGACGAAGGTGCGGCTGACGGGCGGCGAGCCGCTGCTGCGCCACGAGCTGCCGACGCTGGTCACGCTGCTGCGCCGCGACGCGCGCGTCGCGGACCTCGCCCTGACCACGAACGGGGTGCTGCTGGAGCGGTTCGCCGCGGATCTCAAGGCGGCGGGGCTGGGCCGCGTCACCGTGAGCCTCGATACGCTACGGCCCGAGCGGATGCAGGACTTCGCGAGGAGCGGGCGCCACGCCGACGTGTTGGCGGGCATCGCCGCCGCGCGCGGCGCCGGCTTCGAGCGCGTGAAGCTCAATACCGTCGTCGTACGGGGCTTCAACGACGACGAGCTGGCGGATCTGATCGCTTTCGGCGAGCGGTACGCCGCGGAAGTGCGGTTCATCGAATACATGGATGTCGGTGGGGCGACGCAGTGGTCGCGCGAGCAGGTGGTGAGCCGCGCCGAGATCCTCGAGCGGCTCACGGCGCGGTACGGCCCCGTCACGCCCATCGCCGACCGTGACCATCCCGCCGCGCCCGCCGAGCGGTTCCGCCTGGCGTCCGGGACGACCTTCGGGATCATCGCATCGGTGACGGCGCCGTTCTGCGCGAGCTGCGACCGCAGCCGGCTCACCGCGGACGGCACCTGGTTCCTGTGTCTCTACGCCGAGAAGGGGATCGATTTGCGGGAACCGCTGCGCGCCGGGGCGAGCGACGCCGAGCTCACGGCGCTGATCCGCGCGACGTGGGAAGGGCGCGCGGACCGCGGGGCGGAGGAGCGGCTCGCCGTGCGCGAAAGGGGAGCGCTGTACCCCATCGAGACCCTGCGCGCCGACCCGCGCCGGGAGATGCACACGCGCGGCGGGTGACGCTACCTTTAGCGACCCTCTAGCAGGACCGTTCCTCCAATGCTCCAGAAGATCACCGTGGTCGGCGCCGGCAACGTCGGGGCCACGACCGCGCAACGGCTCGCCGAGAAGGAGCTGGCGCGCACGGTCGTGATGGTGGACGTCATCGAGGGCGTCCCCCAGGGGAAGGGGCTCGACCAGTGGGAGTCGGCGCCGATCGAAGGGTTCGACACCCGTGTCGTCGGCGCGAACGACTACGGCCCCGCCAAGGGCTCGGACCTGTTCGTCGTGACGGCCGGCATCGCGCGCAAGCCCGGGATGAGTCGCGACGACCTCGTGCGCACCAACGCCGATATCGTGAAGCAGGTCGCCCAGCAGATCAGGCAGTCCTCGCCCAACGCGATCGTCCTCGTCGTCTCGAATCCGCTCGATGTGATGTGCTGGGTCACCAAGCAGGTGACTGGGTTCCCGCGCCAACGGGTGATCGGCATGGCGGGGGTGCTCGATACCGCCCGCTACCGGGCGTTCCTCGCCGAGGCGCTGGACGTCTCCGTGCAGGACATCCAGGCGATGGTCTTGGGCGGCCATGGCGACACGATGGTGCCGCTCACCTCCTACACGACGGTCTCCGGCATCCCCGTCACCCAGCTGCTCGACCAGGCGACCCTGGACACAATCGTGGACCGCACCCGCAACGGCGGGGCGGAGATCGTCGCGTTCCTCAAGACCGGCTCGGCCTACTACGCGCCGTCGGCGGCGGTCGTCGAGATGGTCGAGGGGATCGTGAAGGACAAGAAGCGGGTGCTGCCGTGCGCGGCATGGCTCGAAGGCGAGTACGGCCTCACGGAGCTGTACTGCGGCGTGCCGTGCAAGCTCGGCCGCAAGGGGTTGGAGCGGATCCTCGAGGTAAAGCTGACGGCGAACGAGCAGGCGGCGCTGAAGAAGTCGGCGGATGCGGTGAAGGAGATCATGGCTGCTGTGAAGCTGTAGACATCAGACGTCAGACGTCTGATGTCTGATGACGGCAGTCAGGTAATCCCGATTCAGTCTTGCGATGAAGTCGATGCGAATTTCCTTGGGGCACGCCGCCATGCACTCGCCGTGGTTGGTGCACGCCCCGAACCCTTCCGCGTCCATGCGCTCGACCATGCGCACCACCCGATCGGGGCGCTCCGGCTGCCCCTGGGGCAGGGCCCCGAGGTGCGACACTTTCGCCGCCACGAACAGCATCGCGGACGCGTTGGGGCACGCGGCGACGCACGCGCCGCAGCCGATGCAGGCCGCGGCGTCCATCGCCAGGTCGGCGTCGCGCTTGGGCACGAGCAGGCTGTTGGCCTCGGGCGCGCTCCCCGCGCGCACGGTGATGAAGCCACCCGCCTGAATGATGCGGTCGAAGGCGCCGCGATCGACCACCAGGTCCTTCACCACGGGGAACGCCCGCGCCCGCCACGGCTCGATCCAGATCTCCTGACCGTCAGTGAAGTGGCGCATGTGGAGCTGGCACGCCGTTGTGGCGCGCCGCGGGCCGTGCGGCCGGCCGTTGATCACCATCCCGCAGGAGCCGCAGATCCCTTCGCGGCAGTCGTGGTCGAACGCGATCGGCGTTTCCCCGGCGTGGATGAGATCTTCGTTCAGGACGTCGAGCACCTCGAGGAAGGACATGTCGGGGGAGACGTCCTTCACTTCGTAGCGCACGAAGCGTCCTGGGACCGCCGGGCCCGGCTGCCGCCACACGTGCAGGCTCAGGCGCATTACTTGTAGCTCCGTTGCGCGAGGTGCACGTACTCGAACTCGAGCCGCTCCTTGTGCAACGCCGGGGGGTGGCCGGCGCCCTTGTACTCCCACGCGGCGACGTATGCGAAGCGGCTGTCGTCGCGCCGCGCCTCGCCGTCGGGCGTCTGGGACTCCTCCCGGAAGTGGCAGCCGCACGACTCTTCGCGATGCAGCGCGTCCTCGCACATCAGCTCGGCGAACTCGAGGAAGTCGGCCACGCGCCCGGCCTTCTCGAGCGCCTGGTTGAAGTCCTCGCCGCTGCCCACCACCCGCACTTCACGCCAGAAGCGCTCCCGCAACGCGCGCACCTGCGCGATCGCCTCGGCCAGGCCGTCCGCCGACCGGGACATGCCGCAGCGGTCCCACATCAGCGTCCCCAGCTCGCGGTGGAACTCGTCCACGGTACGGCTGCCGTTCACCGCGAGCAGTTTCGCGACGCGGGCGGCGACTTCGGCTTCGACGTCGCGGAACGCCGTGTGGTTCACGCCCACCGGCTCGAGCTTCGTTTGGGCGAGGTAGTCGCCGATGGTGTAGGGGAGCACGAAGTAGCCGTCGGCCAGCCCCTGCATCAGGGCGCTCGCCCCCAACCGGTTGGCGCCGTGGTCGGAGAAGTTGGCCTCGCCGATCGCGTAGAGGCCGTCCACGGTCGTCATCAGGTTGTAGTCGACCCACAGGCCGCCCATCGTGTAGTGCGGCGCGGGGTAAATGCGCATCGGCGTCGCGAAGGCGTCCTCACCGGTGATGCGCTCGTACATCTCGAACACGTTCTCGTAGCGCTCGACGATGCCGCCGCGCCCCAACCGCTCCACCGCCTCCCGGAAGTCGAGGTACACCCCATTGGCGAGCGGGCCCACGCCGTGGCCGCCGTCCACCATCTCTTTGGCGCGGCGCGAGGCGACGTCGCGCGGGACGAGGTTGCCGAAGCTGGGGTAAAGCCGCTCGAGGAAATAGTCGCGATCCTCCTCGGGGATCTGGGCGGGCGGCCGGCCGTCTCCCGCGCGCTTCGGCACCCAGATGCGGCCGTCGTTGCGCAGCGATTCGCTCATCAGCGTGAGCTTCGACTGGTGGTGCCCGGCGGGCGGGATGCAGGTGGGGTGGATCTGCGTGAAGCAGGGGTTCGCGAACAACGCACCGCGCTTGTGGGCGCGCCAGGTGGCGGTGACGTTGCAGCCCTTCGCGTTCGTGGACAGGAAGAAGACGTTGCTGTAGCCGCCGGTGGCGAGCACGACGGCGTCGGCGACGTGCCCGTTGACCGCCCCGGTCACCAGGTCCCGCACGACGATGCCGCGGGCTTTCCCCTCGAGGACCACCACGTCCAGCATTTCCGCGCGCGGGTACATCGCCACCTGGCCGAGGCCGATCTGCCGGGCCAGCGCCTGGTAGGCGCCGAGCAGCAGCTGCTGGCCGGTCTGGCCGCGGGCGTAGAAGGTGCGCGACACCTGGGTACCCCCGAAGGAGCGGTTGGCGAGCAGGCCTCCGTACTCGCGGGCGAACGGCACGCCCTGCGCCGTGCACTGATCGATGATGTCGACGCTGATCTGGGCGAGGCGGTACACGTTGGCCTCGCGGGCGCGAAAGTCGCCGCCTTTGACGGTGTCGTAGAACAGCCGCCAGATCGAGTCGCCGTCGTTCTGGTAGTTCTTGGCCGCGTTGATGCCGCCCTGCGCGGCGATGGAATGGGCGCGGCGCGGGCTGTCCTGGAAGCAGAAGCACGACACCCGGTACCCGAGCTCGGCGAGCGTCGCGGCCGCGGAGGCGCCCGCGAGACCGGAGCCGACGACGACCACGTGGTATTTCCGCTTGTTCGCGGGACTGACCAGCCTCAGGTCGAAGCGGTGCCGGTCCCATTTCTCCTGGATCGGCCCGCCCGGCACCCTGGCGCGGAGCTCCATCTAGCGCAGCGCCCCCGTGAGCACTGCGACCGGGATCGCGATGTAACCGAGGGTGATCGCCGCGGCCACGGCGCCGGCGACGCCCCGCCGCCAACGGTCCACCGGGGCGCGGTGCAGCCCCAGCGTCTGCAACGCGCTCCACACGCCGTGGTAGATGTGCAGGCCGACGGCGAGCATCGCGACGACATACGCCAGGACCACCGGCCACACGTGGAAGCTGGCGAGGACGTTGTGGTAGACGTCTCCGGGGACGAAGTCCGGGTTCACGGCGCCGAACGTGAAGTCGAGCAGGTGGTAGATCACATACAGGAGAATGATGACGCCGCCCCAGCGCATCGTGCGGGCGGCGTAGGTCGTCTCCATCGCGGCGAGGTCGTGATAGCCGACGGGTCGGGCGGCCCAGCTGGCGCGCGTCACCAGGGCCGCCGCCCAGATGTGCGCCAGCACCGACGCCAGGAGGACGATCCGCGCCGCCCACAGGAACTGGCTCGGTCCCAGTAGGGGTGCGCCGATGGCGCGCAGCCCCGCGGCGTACGCATTGAACTTGGCCGGTCCCTCGAAAACCTTGAGATTACCGAGCAGGTGGGCGACGACGAACAGGAACAGGATGAGCCCGGTAACCGCCATGATCGCCTTCTTGCCGACGAGCGAGCGGACGAACGTCTGCCAGCGGGCCATCGGGCTCCCGTAGGGGCGGCGCAGAGGAACGGGTTCGGAACGGTCGGATGATACATGCCGCCCCGGGGCGCGAGCAAGGCGCGGCGCCCGTATCTTCCCCCCCGTGAACCCCACGGTTGTCGTCGTCGGTGCCGGTTTCGGCGGCTTGCGCGCGGCGCGCGCGCTGCGCCGCGCGCCGGTGGAAGTCGTGCTCGTCGACCGGCACAACTACCACCTGTTCCAGCCGCTCCTATATCAGGTGGCGACGGCCGGGCTCGAGCCCGAGCAGATCGCCCGGCCGGTACGGGCCATCCTGCGCCGCCAGCGTAACGCGGACTTCCGTCTCGTCGAAGTGACTGGGCTGGACCTCGGCCGCCGCGAGCTCGCGACCGACGCCGGACCACTCCGCTACGACTACCTCGTCCTCGCCGTGGGCGGCGAAACCAATTTCTTCGGGCTCGATGCCGTGCGCCGCCACGGCTTCCCCTTGAAAGACCTCCCCGACGCCCTCGGCATCCGCCACCACGTGCTGCGCAGCTTCGAGCAGGCCGTGCTCGAACCCGACGCCGACCGGCGCCGCGCGCTGCTCACGTTCGTCGTCGTGGGCGGGGGTCCCACCGGCGTCGAGATGGCCGGGGCGCTCTCCGAGCTGATCCGCCTCGTGCTCGCCCGCGACTACCCGCGGCTGAACATCAAGGACGTCCGCATCCTGTTGCTCGAAGCGGCCGACCGGCTGCTCGGCGGATTCCCGCCGCGCCTCTCCGAAGCGGCAGCGCGCACGCTGTGGCGCAAGATGGTCGAGGTGCGGCACGGCGCCGCGGTCGCCGATTACGACGGCGCGGCGGTCCGGCTCCGGGGCGGGGAAGTGATCCCCGCCCACACGCTGATCTGGGCCGCGGGGGCGGCGGCGGTGTCGCTCACCAGCCGGCTCGGCCTGCCCATCGGCAAGCAGGGCCGCATTGCCGTGGAGCCGACCCTGCAGGTGCGCGGACACCCGGAGGTGTTCGTGATCGGGGACGTAGCGTATCTGGAGCACGATGGCCAGCCGCTGCCGATGATGGCCCCGGTCGCGATCCAACAGGCGGTGACCGCCGCCGGCAACATCGCGCGCCTTGTCCGGGGGGGCGGCGAGGCGCCGCGCGCCTTCCGTTACCGGAATCCGGGGACGCTGGCGACCATCGGCCGCAACGCGGCGGTCGCGCACATCCGCGGCATCGCGTTCACGGGGTTCCCGGCCTGGGTGGTGTGGCTCGTGGTCCACCTCATCCAGATCATCGGCTTCCGCAACAAGCTGTTCGTGCTACTCAACTGGGCGTGGGATTACTTCTTCTATGAGCGCGCGTCGCGGCTGATCACCCCCCGCTGAGCGGCGGACCACCCCTTCCCAGCCGCAGTCCAGGCACCACGCGTGTTGCAGCACGGGGAACAGGCGGCTGGCCATGCCGTGGGTGATCGGGAGGAGGTCGGCGCGGCAGATGGGGCAGGCGAGCCCGCGCGGCACCAGGAGGTAGGCGAGGAGCGCGGCCATCGCGAAGCGCAGCACCACGGTCGCCAACAGCACGATCACCATCAGGATCTCAGAGTCCATCCCGCTCTCCGGATCGCGCCCCCATGTCGAATCTGGGGTTTGGGCGGCCGCGACGCAACGCAGCGGAGCAGGCCCGACGGGCGTATTGTTGGGGCACCTCGACGCCGTCACCACCCTCAGCCCGGGAACCCCGATGCGACCGTTCTTCCCGCTGCTCGCGCTCGCCACGCTGCTGGCCGCGCCCGCGCCTGCCCAGCAACCCGCCCGCCCCGATACTGCTCGCGCCCAGCGTCCCGGCGGACAAGTGGAAGGCCCCAAGCCCTACGCTGAGGTTATCACCAAGGCGGCGACGACCGATTCCGGCGTCTTCATTATCCATCAGCTGGGGGACAAACTGTTTTACGAGATCCCCCGCTCGATGCTCGGCCGGCAGTTCCGGCTCATCGTCGACCGCCGCGGCACCATCCGGGGCGTGGGCTACGCGGGCGAGCAAATCGCCGCCCGCGTCGTGCGGTGGGACCGGATGGGCACGCACGTGCTGCTGCGGATGGTGAGCTTCGCGATGCGGGCGGACTCGACGCTGCCGGTGAGCCGCGCGGTGGACCTGTCCAACACGCCGCCTATCGTCAAGAGCTTCGACATCGCGGCCTGGAGCCCAGGGGATTCCAACGCGGTGATCGACGTGACCTCGCTGTTCACCAGCGACGTGGCCGAGCTCAATGCGCGCCAGCTCGGCGTGCGGCCGCGGCGCTTCGATCCGGCGCGATCGTTCGTGCAGCGCGCCCGCAGCTTCCCGATCAACGTCGAGGTGACCGCGCTGCAGACGTTCGAAGTGGATTCGATCCCGGCCACGGCGGGCTCGGGCCCCGACCGGTCCCTCAACTCGATGACGATTCCGACGAACTTCTCGATGGTGCTGCTCCCCGAGCGGCCGATGGCGCCGCGGCTCTGTGACAACCGCGTGGGATTCTTCTCGGTGAGCTACGAGGACTACGGCGCGGATGTCGACAAGGTCCCCACCCGCTGCTACATCACGCGCTGGCGGCTCGAGCCCAAGAACCCGACAGCGGCGGTGAGCGATCCCGTCAAGCCGATCGTGTTCTATCTCGATCCGGCGACCCCCGAAAAGTGGGCGCCGTGGATCATCAAGGGGGTTCAGGCCTGGGAGCCCGTGTTCCGCGCCGCCGGATTCTCCAACGCGATCACCGCGCGCCGCGCGCCCACCCCGCAGGAAGATCCGGACTTCGACTTGGACGACGCGCGGTACTCGACGATTCGCTGGCTGCCGTCCACGATCGAGAACGCCTACGGGCCGCACGTCAACGACCCGCGGACGGGCGAGATCCTGCAGTCGAACATCGGCTGGTATCAGAACATCACCAGTCTGCTGCAGGCGTGGTATTGGGCGCAGGTGGGGGCTGTGGATCGGCGCGCCCAGCACATGCCGCTGCCTGACTCGTTGATGGGGCAGATGGTGGCCTATGTGGCGACCCACGAGGTCGGCCACACCCTCGGCCTGCCGCACAACATGGTGTCGTCAGGCCTGTACCCCGTGGACTCGCTGCGCAGTCCCACCTACACGCGCAAGAACGGCACGGCGTACTCGATCATGGACTACGCGCGCAACAACTACGTCGCGCAGCCCGGCGACAACGTGCAGCTCATGCCCATGATCGGGCCGTGGGACTATTACGTGATCGACTGGGGCTACCGGCGCATTGCGGGCGCGGCGAACCCCGACGTCGAGCGTCCTGTGCTGGACTCGCTGGCGCGACTGCAAGATGCCCAGCCGTGGCTGCGGTTCGGGAGCCAGGACGGCATCGATCCCCGGACCCAGTCCGAAGCGTTAGGCGACGATCCGGTGAAGGCCACGCGCTACGGGCTGGCGAACATCAAGCGCCTGGTGCCGACGCTGATTCCCACGACGACGACCGACAAGCTCGACGACTACTCGCTGCTCGACGACTTCTACGACCGCCTCGTGGGGCAGTGGTCGCTCGAGATGAATCACGTGGCAGTCGTCATCGGCGGCGTGTACCGCCACGAGAAGTATCCTGACCAGGCAGGGGTCATCCACACGGCGGTGCCGCGGGCCCGCCAGGCCGACGCCGTGCGGTTCCTGAATGAGAACGCGTTCACGACGCCGCTGTACTTCCTCGATCCCGAAGTGCTGCGGCGCATCGAGCCCACGGGGTTCGTGGACCGCATCCGCGCGCGGCAGACCGCCCTGCTCAACACGCTGTTCCAGGATTCCCGCCTCTCGCGTCTCGCCGAGCAGGGCGGGACGCTGCCGGCGGGCCAGGCGTACACGCTGGCGAACCTGATCGGCGACGTACGGCGGGGCATTTTCACGGAGCTGACCACCGCCCGGCCCGCCGTGGACCCGTACCGGCGCAACCTGCAGCAGGCGTTCCTCGATGTGATGGACCGGTTGATCAACACGCCGCTGGTGACGCCGCTGCCGCCGAACTTCACGCCGTTCCCGGGCTTTACGCCGCCGCCCCCGCGTCCGGCCGACGCGCGGGCGCTGGCGCGGCTCGAGCTGCAGGATCTGCAGCCGGTGCTGCGAACGGCGCTGGCCCGCACGACCGACCGCACCACGCGCGCACACCTGGTCGACCTGCAGGCGCGGATCGATCGGATCTTGAATCCGAGGTGACGCTGGCGCGAGTTGAGGGCGGTGCGCAGATTGAGTGGACGTCAGACCTCAGACGTCAGACCTCGGAAACATCGCTGATGTCTGACGTCTGACGTCTGAAGTCCGGAGGTTTTCGATGTCCGACAACAGCGACCGCATGAAGATCGTCATCTGGTACGCCGCCTGGGCGACGGTGTGCGCCGCGGTGGCGGGCGTCGTCGTCGCGCTCGTGCACACCTGGTTCTTCAGCTACACGCCCACCCCGTCGGCCCGGGTGGGGACGCTGATCGAGGGCATCGAGACGTCCCTCGCGCTGGCGGCGGGGCAGGGCGCGGTCATTCTCGTGACCGGCAGCCTGCTGGCGCAATTCGGGCGGGGACTGCAGGGGACGGTGTTGCTGGGCCTGCTCCTCGGGCTGTTCGATTTCGTAATGTACTTCGTGCAGATGTGGATCCCGGCGCTCGAACTAGGATGGGTTCCGGATATCGCCATCTTGGTTGCGGTGACGGTGCTGATCACTCTGCTGGGAGCGCGGGGCGCGGGGACTACAGCTTCGGCAGCGTGATGCCGCGCTGCGCCTGGTACTTCCCCTTCTTGTCCTCGTAGCTGACTTCGCACTCGTCGCCTTCGTCCGCGGTAAAGAAGAGCACCTGCGCGATCCCTTCGTTGGCGTAGATCTTCGCGGGCAAGGGCGTCGTGTTCGAGATCTCCAGCGTCACGAACCCTTCCCACTCGGGCTCGAACGGCGTGACGTTGGTGATGATGCCGCAGCGTGCGTAGGTGCTCTTGCCGACACACAGCGTCAGCACATTGCGCGGAATCCGGAAGTACTCCACTGAGCGGGCGAGCGCGAACGAGTTGGGTGGGACGACGCACACCTCTCCCGCGAACTCGACGAACGACTTGGGGTCGAACTGCTTGGGATCCACGATCGCCGACAGGGCGTTGGTGAAGATGCGGAACTCGGCCGCGACGCGCATGTCGTAGCCGTACGAGGAGACGCCGTAGGAGACGACGCCGGCGCGCACCTGCGCTTCTTCGAACGGCTCGATCATCTGGTGGGTCTGCGCCATGCGCCGGATCCAGCGGTCGGATTTGATCGACATGGCGGCGAATGTAACGGCGCCATCGACACTTACGCCACTCGTTCGGTTGACAGCACCGGAGGGCCGGGATAATTTCCGTGGGACTACGTGAAATTTTTCACGAACTCCATGCTGCGGCCCTATCTCCCGTTCCTGCTGCTGCTCCTGTTCGTCGTCGCCAACGCGGCGGGCATGATCGGGCTGTCGCATTTGATCGGGCCCAAGCGGCCCACCCCTCTGAAGGACGCCCCCTACGAAAGCGGCATGCCGCCGCTCGGCTCGGCCCACGAGCGCTTTTCGGTCAAGTTCTACCTCGTGGCGATGCTGTTCATCGTGTTCGACATCGAGACCGTGTTCCTGATCCCGTGGGGCACGATCTACTTCGGCGGGGCGGGCGGGACGCTGCGTATGGGGTTCCTGCTGGTCGAGATGCTGGTGTTCCTCGCGATTCTCGGGGTGGGATACGTCTACGTCTGGAAACGCGGTGCCCTGCAATGGGACTAAACCTAGAGACGTGGAGGAAAGGCGTGGAGGTAAAGCGTAGAGGGAATGCGTGGAGGGACTGCGTCACGTCGTCCCTCCACGTCGTTCCTCAACGGTTGTCCTCTACGAGGTATTGGTCGTGAAGCACGTATCCAAGGAAGTTTCCGGCAGTCCCAACTGGCTCGTTACGAAGTTCGATGAGTTGGTCAACTGGGCGCGGGCCAACTCGCTGTGGCCGATGCCGTTCGGCACCGCCTGCTGTGCCATCGAGTTCATGGCCACCGCCGCGAGCCGCTTCGACTTCGCCCGCTTCGGGATGGAGCGCCAGGCGTTCTCGCCGCGCCAGGCCGACGTGCTGATCTGCGCCGGCCGGCTGCCGTTCAAGCTCGCACCCGTGATCCGGCGCATCTTCGACCAGATGCCGCAGCCCAAGTGGGTGATCTCGATGGGGGCCTGCGCCTCGACCGGCGGCATTTTCGACAACTACGCGATGGTGCAGGGGATCGACACGATCGTCCCGGTGGATGTGTACGTGCCCGGCTGCCCGCCGCGCCCCGAGGGGCTGCTCTACGGCGTGCTGCTCCTGCACAAGAAGATCAAGGGCGAATCCCTCGCGCTCCCGGGCCTGCGCGAGGAGCAGC
>WNGA01003039.1_pt1 | contig 25341 bp, 27 predicted proteins | sample 5400061 | NCBI WGS metagenome assembly WNGA01 (sample SAMN13153366, study PRJNA577476) | soil metagenome | isolation source: 100 cm soil or saprolite under grassland replicate 2 | place: USA:California | collected 2016-06-15 | reverse complement strand
ACAAGAAGATGAGCTTCACCTCGGTGGGCGAGTCGGCCTGCGCGGATTCCTGGGGCAAGGCGCTCAAGACGGGCGAGCCCGCGCTCACCATCCCCTGCTACGCCGAGCGGCGCTACGGCGGCGTGGCCGACGACGAGCTACTGATGGCCATCCCGCCGCGCTTCCTGCCCAAGGTGATCGAGGGCCTGGCGGCGCTGTCGAAGAACGGGCTGCGCTATCCGATCCCGCCCTATGGCATCCAGAGCGACGCCGGGGCCGGCCTGGCTGTCAGCTATTCCACCAAGGACAAAGCCTGAGCCTGCGCGCCCACCCATCCTAGCTCCGCCGGCGGCGGCGGGCGCGCCTGGTTTCCGCGACGAATTCCGCAAATTCGGACTCTGCTCCCTCTGCAGCACTCCATCGCTTGAGAGCCTGGAGATCCACGCGGTTTCGCGTCGCGATCCATGTGGCAACTGTCAGGCTCTGACGGTCTCTCCAGTGATAGAAAGCGGCCAGGCGGTCTCGACATGAATCCGTGGCAGAGAGCATCAGGATACGCCCGTGGCGGGTGCGGCGCGCCACGGGCCGAATGCGATATTCTCTCCCAACCGCGAGTGGTCCGCGGGGAAACTCGACATAAAAGCGGGCGCGTCGATGGATGTACCGATCACGCTTCCGAGCAAAACCGATCGATTCCATTGCTGTGTCCATAAGATCTCGCGTGGCTCGCCCAACGAGAATAAAGTCCAGATCGACTGAATGGTACGCACCCTCACTGTAGAGCGACGCGCACGCTCCACCCGTCAGGACCGCCCGGATTCCATGCCTGTCAAGTGCTCTCGCAACTGCGGCAGCGACAGCGCCTAGGCTCGATCGTTCGGACAGCGTCATAGGGGCTTCCCGGTCCGCCGTGGGCGCCGACGCAGTGCCGCCACCCGCTTACGAAGTTCTGTATCCGGCTCCGAAAGCCGCAACAAGAATTGGTCGAGGCTTTCCCGCGCGAAGTAGCGGGGCTCAAGCTGCACCAAGCGGGTCCGCCCTACGGATCGGCTCGCCACAAGCCCGTCCAGCTCCAGGGTTCGCACCGCCTTCTGGACAACAGAAAGGGGCACGCCCAAGAGCCGCGCAAGCTCGCGGGGAAAACTCTCCCCGAGGAGGCGGAGGGCAACCAGGACCCGCGTGCGTGTCGGGCTCCCGAAAGGGCTCGATTGTGACCTGACCTCCATAGGAGGTCATATGACCACTTAAAGAGGTCATAAGTCAAGTAGTAGGTGTCGATCTGAACTCTTGATACCGCTCGGGTGCGAATCGAGTGGCGAGCAACCCGGTTGCTTCCTCGACTCTGATATCCCGCACCAGGACGCCTTCCTGCCCATAGGGTAAGTACGCCTGGCACCGGCCTGACGGGGCGATGACACATGTGGCCGATTCCTGGAAGCGCAAAGCATAGTTGACACTGGCGAAGTAGATCGTGTTCTCCATGCTGCGAAGAATCATCGCCTTCTCGTAGTAGGGCCCGCCGGCCGCGCCCCACTGCGTCAGACGCACACCTTCTCGATCACTCCCCGTGTGGTGGGGATGAAAGACGATCTTGGCGCCCCGCACCGCCGCCCATCGCACCGTCTCGGGATAGCGCCAGCCCTCATGGCAAATCGCTACGCCAAACTTGATCCCGTTAATCTCAAAGAGTCGCCGGGCATTTCCCGGTACATAGAACCGATCTTCGGCCGGGGCTAATTGGTTCTTGGTCTGGTATCCCTGAATCTGGCCCCGGGCGTCAATGACAACGGCCACAATCTGCCGCCCCGCCTCCGTGAGCCTTTCCATCCCGAGGATCGTGGCCACCGCATACGTCCGCGCCCACTGCGCCACGGCCTGGAGTACCCGTTCCTGCTGCGCCTGATCGAAGGGCAATACTTCAAAATCCTGTCCCCGAAGACCTGGGAGATAGGCTTCCGGGAAACACACGATCTCCGCGCCCTGGGCCGCAGCCTCGGACAGGAACTGCTTGATCTTGTCCAAGCCCTCATCAAGCGTCGAGGCGATACCAGGCGACGCCAGGGCAATGATCATGGATGACCTCCGATGAGAATGAATCGACCAGGCTGAGCGCCCAAGGCGACGGTTTTCTGCCCAGTCTCAGAAGGTGACAACATACGCAATCTCCGTGAGCGGACGCACCACGCAGTCACCGACGAGCGCTCGAAGCCGAGCCTCCGAAAAGTGCTCGGATCGAAAACCCCCTTCGGTGCGGATGAACTCGTCGGCGACCTCCACCACTCCGTGCCCCAAGCGTCGATACCACTCGCACCGCGCCGCCACCGAGGCCCCAGCATAGACGGAGAGCAGCCGGCGATCCCACCCAGGGGCCAGTCGTCGCATCTCACTCAGCACCCCGGCCTTGTCGCTCATTGTGCCCCAGGTATTCGTCATGCAAATCGCGAGATCGAACGTGGAAGCGATCGGTACTGCGGTCGCGTCGCCCGTGACGAAGTGCAAGGGATGCGAGCCGGCCCGGGCGCGGGCCTCAACGAGGTAGGCGTGCTGATAATCCACGCCGACGCCCAATGCCAAGCGATCGCGGAGCAGGGCCAGATGGCGCCCCGTGCCGCACCCGAGGTCGATCACCCGCATCCCATCGGCGGCGAGATCGCGCAGGAGCTCGATCTCCGCCTCCAGGAAGGTGCGGATCTCGGGCGGTTGTGTCGCCGGGTCCAAGGCCCGGTTCAGCAGGCCACCGGCGTAGGCTTCCTCGTTGGACATCGCGGCTCCGCGCGACGGAAGGCGCGCCGCTAACTATAAGCCGATGGAACCGTGTAACAGGGCAACCATGGCCGCCGCGTCGCAGGCTAGCACAAAATGGTCTCGAGGGGGCGCAAAGGGCGGTATGGCCGGCCCCACGCATCGGGTACACTCCCCGCGTGCGCGCCTACCTCATCTCGCGCCTCGGCCAGACGGCGCTGGTCGTCTTCCTCTCGCTCACGGCCGTGTTCCTTCTCATGCGGCTGGGCGGCGATCCGGTGCTGCTCTATCTGCCCATGGACATCCAGGCCAAGGACGTCAACGAGTTTCGCCAGCGCCTGGGCTTCAACGACCCGCTGGTCGTGCAGTACGGGCGCTTCGTCAGCAATGCCGCGCGGGGAGATTTCGGCGAGTCGCTGCGCTACCGGCGCGACGCCCTGGGCCTGGTGCTCGAGCGGCTGCCGGCGACGCTGTCGCTGGCGACGTGGGCGCTGCTGCTGGCCTTCTCGCTGGCCATCCCGATTGGCGTGATCTCGGCGACCAAGCGCGGCTCGATCGCCGACTATCTCGGCATGGGCGGCGCGGTGCTCGGCCAGGCGGTGCCGGGCTTCTGGCTCGGGCTCATGCTGATCTATCTCTTCTCGGTGCGGCTCGGCTGGCTGCCGACGGGCGGCATCGGCGGGCCGCTGCACTACATCATGCCCTGTGTGGTGCTGGCGTCCTTCTACGCCGCGCGCATGGCACGGCTCACGCGCTCCTCGGTGCTCGACACGCTGAACGAGGAGTACGTCCTCGCGGCGCGCGCCAAGGGGCTGGCCGAATGGGTAGTGATCGGCAAGCACACGCTGAAGAACGCGGCCATCCCCATCGTCACCCTGGCGGGTCTCGAGACGGGACAGCTCCTGGGCGGCGCCGTCATCACCGAGACCATCTTCGCCTGGCCCGGCCTCGGACGGCTCACCGTTCAAGCGCTGGCCAACCGGGACTTTCCCGTCGTCCTCGCCGCCGTCTTCCTCTTCTCGCTCACCTATACCCTGATCAACTTCGCCGTGGATCTGCTCTATGGCTGGCTCGACCCGCGCACCCGCGTGGGGGGCCGCGCGTGACGCGCGAGCGGTTGCGGCGGCACGGCCTGGGCTGGCTCGGGTTGGCCCTGGTGGCGTGCGTCGTGGTTGTGGCCCTGGGGGCGCCCTGGATCGCGCCCCACGATCCGGCCACGGGCGATTTCGCCGCCGGGCTCAAGCCGCCGGGCACGCCGGGGCACCCGCTCGGCACCGACCTGCTCGGCCGCGACGTGTTCTCGCGCGTACTCTACGGCGCGCGCATCGCGCTGTTCATCGGGCTCTGCACCGTGCTGGTCACCGCCGTGGTCGGCGGCATGCTCGGGCTCGTGGCGGGCTTCTTCGGGGGCTGGCCGGGCACGGTGCTCATGCGCATCGTGGATGTGCAGCTCTCTTTCCCGCTCGTCCTGCTGGCGCTCACCATCAATGCCATCGTCGGGCTCGGGCTGCGCAATATCATCCTCAGTTTGTCAGCGGCCGGCTGGGTCGTGTATGCTCGCGTGGTCCGAGGGGAGGTCCTGTCGGTGAAGCAGCGCGATTACGTGCAGGCGGCCGCGGCGCTCGGGACCCGGCGCGCCCGCATTCTTTTCCGCCACGTGCTGCCAAACGTCGCGCCGTCGATCATCATCGTCGCGAGCCTTCAGTTCTCCCAGTTCATCGTGGCCGAGGCGGCCATCTCGTTCCTGGGCTTCGGCGTGCAGCCTCCGACGCCCGCCTGGGGCAGCATGCTGTCGGAGAGCCGCGACTATCTCTACGTCGCGTGGTGGCTGGCCGCCTTTCCCGGCGCCGCGCTGGCCCTGACGGCGCTCGGCATCAACCTGGTCGGCGACTGGCTGCGTGACGTGCTCGATCCAAAGTTGCGCGTCTAGGGAGAGCCGGTGCCGGCGCCGGACATCGCGATCAGGCCATGCCGCAGGGAGGAAGCCGCGGCCGTGCTGGAGCTCTGGCGGCGCGCCCAGGCCTTCCCCAGCGCCACCGATACGCTCGAGAATCTCCAGCGGCTCTGCCGAGAGCCGGGCGCGGGCTTCCTCGTCGCCACCGACGGCGACCGCATCGTCGGCTCCGTCATCGGCGGCTGGGACGGGTGGCGCGGCAACATCTACCGCCTCGCGGTGGCGCCGGAGCACCGGCGGCGAGGGCTCGCGGCGGCCCTCGTGGAGGCGGCCGAGCGGTGGCTAATCGAGCGAGGCGCCCGCCGCATCGCCGCGATCGTCGAGGGCAAGAACCCGGCCGGCATCGGCTTCTGGGATTCGCTGCGCCGGAACGGCTACGAGAACGAGCCCGGCGTGCTCCGCTACGTCAAGACGCTCACACGGTGAGGTATACAAGGAGGTTTCTCCAATGCGATTAGTGAAGACGCTGGCCGTGCTCGCCGTGCTCCTGGCCCTGGCTGTCCCGGGCGAGGCCCAGGATCGCGCGCGCACCAAGGAGGTCGTGGTCGCCTTCGCGGCGGAGCCGCGCACGCTCTTGCCGAACACCATCGTGGACTGGACCACCAACAATATGGTCGAGCACATGTACGACCGGCTGGTGGACCGGGACCCCAAGACCTACAAGCCCGCGCCCATGCTCGCCACCGGCTGGAAGATCGTCAACGACACGACCTGGGAGTTTACGCTGCGACAGGGCGTCAAGTTCCACAACGGCGAGCCCTTCAATGCCCAGAGCGTGAAGGCCACGATGGAGTACATCAAGGATCCCGCGAACAAGACTCACTTCGCGTCGCGCTGGGCCCTGATCCAGGACGTCCAGATCGTCAACGACTACACGGTGCGGCTGATCACCGAGAAGCCTTGGCCCAGTCTCATCGACCGGATCGCCGGCACCGACTTTCTCCCCATGCCACCCAAAGCGCTCAAGGAGCAGGGCGTCCAGGCGCTGGCAGCCAAGCCCATCGGCACCGGCCCCTTCCGCTTCGTCCAGTGGGCCCGCGACGAGAAGCTGGTCGTCGAGCGCAATCCCGACTACTGGCAGCGGCCCGCCGACGTGAGCCGGGTGACTTTCCGCTTCATCCCCGAGTTCAGTGCGCGGCTGGCAGCGCTGCTGGCCGGCGAAGTGGACATCATGAAGGACGTGCCGCCTCAGGCGGTCGAAGTGGTCGACAGAAGCGGCAAGGCCAAGGTGCGCAGCACGGTGTCCTCGCGCATCAACTACCTGGCGCTGGTCAATCTCAAGCCGGGACCGCTCCAGGATTTGAAGGTGCGCAAGGCCGTCCACGCCGCCGTCAACGTGGACGAGCTGATCCAGCAAGTGCTCAAGGGGCGCGCGACCAAGATGTGCGGGCCGCTGGCGCCGCTCAACGTGGATTACTCGCCCAAGCCCCAATGCCTCAAATACGATCCCGCGCAGGCGCAGGCGCTATTCAAGGAGGCGGGGATCGACCCGGCCAAGCTCACCCTGACGCTGGACACGCCTTCGGGCCGCTATCCTCTCGACAAGGACGTCTCGCTCGCGATCGCCTCCCAGCTCGGGCGGCTCGGCATCAAGGTCAATGTGGTGGTGAACGAATGGGGCGTGCATCTCGACAAGATCAAGAACCGGACCACCGGGGACATGTTCTTCCTGGGCTGGGGGCCGTCGCTCGACGCCCAGAACGTGATCGAATCGCTCTTCCAGGGGAACCAGACCTACTCGTCGTACGGGGGCAACAAGGCGATCGAGGCCAAGATCGCTCAGGCAGTCACCGTGGTGGATCCCAAGAAGCGGCTCGAGGCCTGGGCCGAGCTGCAGCAGATGGTGCGCGACGAGGTGCCCTGGGTCTTCCTCTGGCAGCAGCACGACCTCTACGGCGTGGCCAACTGGATCGAGTGGGCGCCGCGCGCGGACGAAAAGGTCTGGATGTACGAGGCGAAGGTCGTCGCGCGCTGAGCCCAGCGACTTAGGCGGCGGTCGGCTCGTCGTCCTCTTCGGGCTCCGAGGGATCTGGCGGCGCCGCCGCCGTCTCCGCCGCGGCCTCGTTGAGCTTTTCCTTCGCCGGGTCGGTTAGCTCGCTCAGCTCACGGATGCTCAGGTCGTACCACGTATCCCACTGCATGGCCCCACCTCATCGGCGCGTTCCCCCTGCGCCGGCCGATCGGTAAGTAGGCCTCGAACCCTTGAGCTCACGCTATGGAAGAGAGGCACTCTCCGTGCCAGTGCGCGGGGTCTACGAAATCATACAGTTGCAGGGCAGTAACCTAAGGTGGCCGCCGGCATTTCGCCCGCCGTCGGGCAGGACTCCTGTCGCTCCGCGTCAGGCCGAAGCCTGCTAGAATTCCCGCGCTGCACACTTCACCCGCTTACGAGGAGACAGCCATGGCCGGGATCACAATTCTCAGCAATGCGTTTCTGATCGATTGCGCCGGGAAGGAGCCCGTGGAAGGCGCCGCGGTCGTGATCGAAGGCGAGCGCATCAAGGACGTCCTTCGCTCCGGCAAGGTCGGGGCGCTCAAGGGCAAGGTGGAGACGCTGGATCTCAAGGGGCGCACCCTCATGCCCGGCCTTACCGACGCCCATGTGCATGTCTGCGCAGTCGAGGGCAATATCGCCGAGCAGCACCGCTACAACCCGCCGAGCCTCATCGCCGCCAAATCGCTGCGCCGCGTGGAGCAGGCGCTGATGCAGGGCTTCACCACGGTGCGCGACGCGGGCGGCGCCGACTACGGCTTCCGCGAGGCGGTATCGAGCGGCCTCTACCCCGGCCCGCGCATGCTCGTGTCGGGCCGCGTGCTCTCCCAGACGGGTGGCCACGGCGACAAGCGGCGGCGCTCGGAATGGATCGAGCCCATCGACTGCTGTGTCGGCATGGTGGGCGTCATCGCCGACGGCGCGGACGAGGTCAGGAAGGCGGCGCGCGAGCAGCTCCGCCGCGACGTGGACCAGATCAAGCTCATGGCCTCGGGCGGCGCCATGTCGCCCTCGGACGAGCTGGACACGACGCAATACACGGTGGAGGAGATGCGCGCGGCTGTCGAGGAAGCGCGCGCGGTGGGCAAGTATGTGCTCGCCCACGCCTACTCGGGCTCAGCGGTGCGCCGGGCGCTGGAGGCCGGCATCCGCTCCATCGAGCACGGCAATCTGATCGACGAGGCCGGCGCCACGGAGATCAAGAAGGCCGGCGCCTATCTCGTGCCGACCATGGTGACCTATGAGGCGATCTGGCGCGAGGGCAAGGCCTACGGCATCACCGAGCACCAGCTGCAGAAGATCAATATGGCGCGTGAGAAGAGCGTCGAAGGGCTCACGTACGCCTACCGCGCGGGCTGCAAGATCGGCTCGGGCTCGGATCTGCTGGGCGACATGCAGTCGCAGCGGACGGTCGAGCTCGAGCTGAAAGGGCAAGTCCTGAAGCCGATGGAGGTGCTGCTCTCCGCCACGCGCGTCAATGCCGAGCTCTTCCGCATGGAGGAGCAGATCGGCAGCGTGGAGCCCGGCAAGTATGCCGATCTCATCGTGGTCAAAGGCAACCCGCTCAAGGATTTGCGGATCTTCCAGAACCCGGACAACCTCCATGTGATCATGAAGGGAGGCGTCGTCCACAAGCAGACGCTCTAGCCCCGCCCCCCACTTCTCGCCCCTCACCCTGCCCTCTCCCCAAAGGGGAGAGGGTGAATTGACGGGGAGAGGGTCAGTGGACCAGAGGGTGAATTAACACTCCCTCTCCCCCGACGGGGGAGAGGGCTGGGGTGAGGGGGCTGATATACTAACTCCTCATGAAGATCGGTGATGTCGAGATCAAGGCGGCGACCCGGCTGGCCCCCATGGCCGGCGTCACCAATGCGCCCTTCAGGCTCATCGCGCGAGAGTGCGGCAGCGGGCTGACCACGACGGAGGAGATGGACGCCGCGGCGCTGCTGATTAATCACCCGCATGCCGACGCGATCGCGGCGTATTACCCCGAGGAGCGCCCGCTGGCCATGCAGCTCCTCGGCAAGGATGCGGAGGTGCTGGTGCGGGCAGCCGAGAAGTGCCAGCGGCTCGGCGCTGACATCGTCGACCTCAACATGGGCTGCCCAATGCCCAAGATCACGGGCAAGGGCAAGGGCGCCGCGCTTATGCGCGACGTGGCGGGGACCGCGCTCATCCTGCGCGACCTGCGCAAGGCGCTCTCGGTGCCGCTCACGATCAAGATCCGTGGTGGCTGGGATGACGAGCACCTCAATGCCGTCGAGGTGGCCCAGATGGCCGAGGGCGAGGGGGTGGACGCCATCACGGTGCACCCGCGCACCCGATCGCAGCGCTTCACCGGCAAGGCGCCGTGGACCATCATCGCGGAAGTGGTCGAGGCAGTGGGGATTCCCGTCACCGGCAATGGCGACGTGCGGTCCATGGCCGAAGCGCGGCGCATGATGACCGACACCGGCTGCCACTCGGTGATGATCGGGCGCGGCGCGCTCGGAGGCCCGTGGATCTTCGACGAGAGCTTCGACGCGCTCGGCCCCGAAACCCAGCGCGAGTACAAGGTGCGGGTGATCGCGCGGCACTGCGACTTGATCCGGGCGCATTTCCGGGAGAAGTACGCCCTGGTCCAGATGAAGAAGCACCTGGCTTGGTACACGGAAGGTCTTGGCCATGCGAGGTCGTGCCGCGTCGAGATCTTCCAGGCGCAGACTGTCGCCGAAGTCTGGGAGGTCTTCCAGCGCTACTGGGAGCGCGCGGATCCGCCCCCGCTGGATCAGGCGCTCGGCTCCTAGCGTCATAGTCCCGGCCGTGTCAGCCCGATCTGCCAGAACCGCCGCGCTCGTAAAGTCTCTGATCTTCACCGTGTTGGTGCCCGGCACGATCGCCGGCTACGTGCCATACCGGATTCTGTCCGCGCAGTCGGAGATCGCGCCGCTCTTGCCAGGTGGCGTGCGCTTCGTCGGGATCGCGGCCATGGCGGGAGGCGTGCTGGGCTATCTGTGGTGCGCCTGGGATTTTGCGACAAAGGGACTGGGTACGCCGGCCCCCATCGATCCACCGAGGGCTCTCGTGGCCCAGGGACTCTACCGCTACGTGCGCAATCCGATGTACGTCAGCGTCCTGCTTGTCCTGCTCGGCGAGAGCGTGTTCTTCGAGTCGCGCCGGCTGCTCCTGTACGCCGGCATCGTGTGGCTGGTCGTGCATTCCTTCGTGCTGATCTATGAAGAGCCCACCTTGCGGCGCAAGTTCGGCGCGGCATATGACGAGTACTGCCGGCGCGTGCCACGCTGGCTCCCTCGCTTTCGCTGACGCAGCGTACCGGGAGCCTCGCGGGCCGGCCGAGGGTCACTGAGAGCGCCCGCGCCCCGAGACCTCCCACACCGCCTCGACCTTGTCGCCCCGCATCGCGTAGATCCGATCGTAGAGGTTGATGGTCGGGTCGCAGTGGGGGGGGAAGAACTCGATGCGCTCCCCGAGCGGCGGCCGCCGCCCGGGCTCGGTCACCGTCAGCCGTCCGTGCTCGTCTCCCGCCCAGGAATATTCCACGCCGGGCCATTCCACGGGCTCGGGCACCAAGGGCTTGTCGGTGGAAAAGGCCTTGAAGCCGGCGTCCACGATGGCCAGCTCCTCGCTCGGCAGGCTCACCACCGTGGTGAGCACGGTGAGCGCCATCTCGAACTCGTCATTGGCGGGGCCCGCTTTTCCGCCGATGCGCCGGTAATCGAGGTCCATCACGCAGTAGGAGCCCGCCTGCAGCTCGGTGAGGCCCTCGAGCTCGCAGTCGATATTGAAGGTGCCGCTCGAGCCACCGCTCACGATCTCCACCGGCAGCCCGTGCTTCGCAAAGAGGTCGCGCGTCTTCATAAGCCGGCCCATCCAGCGCCGCGAGGCCCGCCGGCGCTCCTCGAAGCCCATCACGTGGGCGCAGTGTCCCGCGTAGCCCTGCAGCCCCCTGAGATTGAGGGCGGGCTGCGACCTCACGAGCCGCCCGAGGTCCAGCGCCGGCTCGCCCGGCTCCACGCCCGTGCGCCGGCCGCCCACCTCGACGTCCACGAGCACGTTCAGCACTCGGCTGGCCCGCGCCATCGCCGCGGCAAGCTCGGCCACATTGGTGGGATTGTCCACCACCACGAGCGTCTCGGCCTGACGCTCGAGCACCTTGAGCAGCCGGCCGATCTTCTCCGAGCCCACCACCTCGGTGGTGATCAGCAGATTGCGGATGCCCGCCGCGGCCATGACCTCGGCCTCGCCGACCTTGGCGACGCAGACGCCGAGCGCGCCGGCCGCGATCTGAAGGCGCGCGATCTCCGGGCATTTGTGCGTCTTGGCATGCGGGCGGAGCTTCTTGCCGGCCGCCTTCACGTGGGCGGCCATCTTCCGGATATTGCGCTCGAGGCGGTCGAGGTCCACCAGGAGCGCCGGCGTCGGAACCTCGGATCGGGTCATGGCTGGGCGAGTCTACCACGGTGTATCATAGGGCCCCATGACCGACCGCCCACTCGCCCGTCCCGGCGCTGTCGACTGGTCCGGGGAAAACCCCGGCATGTATCTCAAGGAAAAGGCCGACGGGCCCTTCGTAACGCTCGTCAGCTTCTTCCGCGTGGTGGTGTCGCCCTATGGTCGAGGCCACGCCCTCGTCCTGCTCGAGTCGCCCATGCTGGACACCTCGCTGCCCGAGACGCTCAATGTCTGCGTAACTGACAATGAGGCGCTGGCGCGCTGGCTCGCCAAGGAGTTCGTGGCTTCCTTCGGCTCGTTCCGAGGCATGCGCGCGCTCGAGTCCATGCGGTACGTGCCGCTCACGGCGGTGCAGGCATCCGGAGATCAGCGCTCGAGCTATATGGAGTGGGTCCAGGGCGACGGGCTCGAGGCGACGCTGTCGTGGGAGGAGCTTGGCGAGCCGTTCATGATCGATCTACCCAAGGAGAAATCGGCCACGGGCCGGCACGAGCTCTACAGCCTGTTCGTGGACGCCGGGCGGGTGACGGCCACAGTCAACGGCCGCGCGCTTCGAGGCCAGCCGGTCCCGCGGGAGTTCGCCGGCAGGAAGAGCAGCACGGCGTTCCTCGCGTTCTCGGAAACCTGGGTCAGGAGCTAGGATGCCAGGACGACCATTCCTCCAGATCCCGGGGCCCACGCTGGTGCCAGAGCGCATCGTGCGGGCGATGTCGGAGCCCATCATCGATCATCGCGGGCCCCGCTTCGCGGCACTCGTGCACGAATGCCTGGACGGCCTCAAGGACATCTTCAAGACGCGCGGCCACATCCTGCTCTTCCCGGGCTCGGGCACGGGCGCGTGGGAGGCGGCCATCGTCAATACGCTCTCGCCCGGCGACCGCGTCCTGGGCTGCGTCAACGGCCACTTCTCCACCGGCTTCGCGAAAGTGGCGTCGGCCTACGGCCTCGAGGTGGAGCGGCTCGAAGTGCCCTATGGCGACGGCATTCCCGCGGAGCAGCTGAAGGCGCGGCTCGAAGCCGACGGCGCCCACCAGATCCGCGCCGTGCTCGCGGTGCACAACGAGACGTCCACCGGTGTGACCAGCGATATCGCGGCCGTTCGAAAGGCCATGGATGCCGCGCGCCATCCGGCGCTGCTGCTGGTGGACACCGTCTCGTCCCTGGCCTCCATCGACTTCAGGATGGACGAGTGGGGCGTGGACGTCACCCTCACGGGGCCGCAGAAGGGGCTGATGCTGCCGCCCGGTATGGCGATCCTGGCCGCCAGCGAGAAGGCCATCGCCGCCTCAGAGAAAGCCAAGTGCCCCCGCTCGTACTGGGACTGGGCCCCCGTCATCGAGCGGAACAAGCGCGGCGAATTCCCCTACACGCCCGCCACCCTCCTGCTTTTCGGCCTGCGCGAGGCGCTCGCGATGCTGAACGAAGAGGGGCTGCCCAATGTGTTCAAGCGGCACGCCAGGCTTGGCGAGGCGTGCCGCTGCGCGGTGCGCGGCCTCGGACTCGAGCTGCTCTGCCGGAATCCGGCGGAGTACTCGAATACGCTCACCGCGGTGAGGATGCCGCCGGGCAAGGACTCCGACGCCTATATCGCCCATGCCGGCAAGTCCCTCGGGCTGTCGCTCGGCGTGGGCCTCGGCGCCGTCAAGGGCACGGTGTTCCGTATAGGTCACCTGGGCAGTCTCAACGAGCTGGAGCTGCTGGGCGGGCTCGCCGGGGTAGAGCTGACGCTCAAGAGCTTCGGCGTGGACGTCCGCCTCGGCGCCGGCCTCACCGCCGCCGAGCAGTATCTCCTCTCGACGGCCTAAGGCCGCGTGTCACGCTCCGCGCGATTCGTCGGCCTTCTCACGCTGATCTCCCTTCCGCTCCTGCCGATGGGCGCGGCCGTCGCCCGTCAAGAGGTCGCGCCGGACCGCCCGGACATCACGGACAGCGCCCAGACCATCTCACCCGGGGGGTTTCAGCTGGAGACGGGCGTGGAGTACAGCCGCACGCGGATCGGCGGAAGCCCCGCCGAGCGCCGGTTCTCGCTCGAGAGCGCGCTGCGCGCAGGCCTTACCAGCAATCTCGAGCTCTTGGTGGACGCCGAGCCCGTGATCTGGCTGCGTACGGACCGGGAAGATCTCAGCCGCGGCGACCTCACCCTGGGGCTCAAGTATCGCTTCTTCGGGCCCAATGAGAGGGAGGAGGGCCTCGCGGTGGCGCTCAGGCCCTTCATCAAGTTGCCGACGGCCGATGCGCCGATCGGCAGCGAGCGGACTGACTTCGGGCTGCTGTTCCTGCTGAGCCGGCCACTGCCGGGCGACTTCAGCATCGATGCCAATGTGGGGCTCGCGGCGATCGGCCAGCGCCGGCCGGAGGGCTTTCTCCTCCAGGCCCTGGCCTCGGTGTCGCTCAGCTACGAGGTGAGCCCGCGGCTGTCGGCGCTCGTCGAGTGCTTCTTCCAGTCCAAGGACGAGCGCGACGGCCGCGAGCTGCTCGGCATGACGGTCGGCGTCGTCTATCTTCTGAGCGAGTCCCTTGCCGTGGACGCGGCGATACGGACCACGCTCAGCGGGCGCGGGCCGGATTGGGCGGCGGTGGCAGGGTTCAGCGTCCGCTGGGGAAAATAGCCCCCGCCTAGACGGAGGCGGCGATGTGCGCCGCCTTGCTGGTCCGGAGCCGCTGCTCGACGATGTCCCAGTTGACGTTCTCGAAGAAGGCCTTGAGGTATTTCTCCCGCCCCGAGATGCCATAGTCCACCACCCAGGCGTGCTCCCAGACGTCGAGCACGAGGATGGGATGGAAGCCGGCCGGATGGTTGATCTCGTGATCTCCCACCCACCAGTTGAACAGCCGGTCGGCTGCGGAGTCGTGGTAGAGGATCGCCCAGCCGACGCCGCGCATGGCCGCGGTCTTCGCCAGGTCCTCGCGCCACACCTTGATCGTTCCCCAGGTATTGGTCAGGTCGGTCGCCAGCTCGCCGTTATTGCTCAGCTGCGACCCGGCCCCCAGATTCCCGAAGTAGTACTCGTGCAGGATCATGCCATTGAACTCGAAGCCGGCCCGCCGCTTGATCTCGCCCCACTCGCGCGAGCCGATCGCGAGCTTGTCAAGCTCCTCGAGCAGTTCATTGGCGTTCTTGACATAGGCTTCGTACAGCGCCCAGTGCTGCTCGATCTGCTCGTCCGAGATTCCAGACAAGCCTTGGGGCTTGAGCTGCTGCTGCACTGCGTATCGCATGACGTCGTTCATCATGACCTCGTCTGAGGTTTGGAGTTGTCGATCACCGGCGGCGCGCCGCTCACACCGGCCGCTGACCCTGGATGACCCGGATCAGGACCACCGCGATGGCGACGATGAGGAGGATATGAATGAACCCGCCGAGGGTATAGGAGCTCACCATCCCCAGCGCCCACAGGACTAACAGCACCACGAAAATCGTCCAGAGCATAATTGCCTCCTTGCGCGGGCAGAAGGCTCCGCTTGTCTTCAAAACGTCGCAACGGGCATGCCAGGGAAGGCGCGGGGGCTAAGTGCGGGAAACAGCAGGAGTTGCTCGAGGACGGGAGGGGTGGAGCGCCGGGTCGGATCCGGCGCACGTGTAAGTTCTACCGGGTAGGTCTTTCTCTGCTTTGGAAGCTACCCAATGCTTACGTCGTTGGCCAACTCATCGGTGTCGTCGGGCCCGCGCGGAAAATGCCGGCGCAGGATCCGGCCCAGCTCGGTGATGGCGTGGACGAAGCCGGCGCGAGGATGCTCCTTGCCGAAATGTCCGGTGATCGCCGTCACAAGATCGCGCCAGTACGCTTCCCCGACGCGCTCATGAATGCCGGCATCGCCGATCACCGCCAGCTTGCGGTCGGCGACAGCGACGTAGATCAGGACGCCGTGCCGCTCCACCGTCCGGTGCATGCCGAGCCGCTCGAATACCGCGACCGCGCGCTGCATCGCATCGCCCGGGCAACGATGGTCGAGGTGAACACGGATCTCAGCCGAGGTGTAGCGCTCCGCCTCGGCCACGGCGCGCGCGATAGCGCCGAGATCGGCCTCCTTTAGGAATCGTCGGACCCAGCGCGGATGGCGCGCCATCACCAGCTCCCGCTCGCACCGCCCCCGCCGAAGCCGCCGCCACCGCCCGAGAAGTCGCCGCCCGAGAAGCCTCCTCCACCCCCGCCGCCCCCCCCAAAGAATCCGCCACCCCCATAGCGGCCGCCCCAACCGGACGACCCACCGGTCCAGCCGTGGCGACGAGTCGCGCGGGAGAAGAGCAGGGTGGGGACGATCACCCAGGCGAACGCCCCGAGGAAGAAGAGGGCGAGAAGGATCGTCCAGGTGTCCATCGCGGGCTGCCCGCGGGCGGACGCCGGCGCGCCGCGGTAGGTCCCCGCGATGGCCTGATCGATGGCATCGAGCCCGGCGCTGATGCCGTCGGCGAGGCGGCCCTCGCGGAAGCGCGGCGCGACAACGTCACGCAGGATCGACGACGAGATCGCGTCGGTGAGATTCGCTTCGAGGCCGTACCCGACCTCGATGCGCATCTTCCGGTCGCCGACGAAGATGAGAAAGACCACGCCGTTGTCGAGCCCCTTGCGCCCGATGCGCCAGGACTGGGCGAGGCGCACGGAGTAGTCCTCGAGGCTCTCGCCTTCGAGCGAAGGGAAGATGGCCACGACGATCTGGGTGCTGCTCCCGCGCTCGCGCTGGCGGAGCTTGTCCTCGAGCCGCTCGCGGTCCGAGGCGGTGAGGGCGCCGGCATAGTCGTTGATCCGGTGGTCGGGAGGCGGCGGGATCTTGAGCGCCGCCCACGCGGCGGGCGCTGCGCAGAGCAAGAAGGTGAGGAGGGCGAGCCTGCTCAGACGCACCGCGGGCCTCCCGCTCGGCCGCTAGAACTTCACCTTGGGCGCGGCCTGGCTCTCCGGCGTCGCCTCGAAGAAGGCCTTCTCCTTGAAGCCTGCCATCCGGGCAACGATGCTGCCGGGGGCGAGCCTGAGCCGGGTATTGTAATCGCGGACCGCTTCGTTGTAGCGCATGCGCTCGACGGTGATCCGATTCTCGGTGCCTTCGAGCTGGCTCTGGAGCGCGAGGAAATTCTGATTGGACTTGAGCTCGGGATAGCGCTCGACGGTGACCAGCAGCCGGCTCAGCGCGCCGCCCAATTGGTTCTGGGCGTCCTGGAACTTCTTCATCGCCGCGGGATCGTTCACGAGCTCGGGCGTCGCCTTGATCCCGGCCACGCTGGCGCGCGCCTTGGTGACCTCTTCGAGCACGGTGCGCTCCTGGGTCGCAAAGCCCTTGACGGTCTCGACGAGATTGGGAACCAGGTCAGCGCGCCGCTGGTAGACGTTCTGGACCTGCGCCCACTTTTCGTTCACCTGCTGGTCGAGGCGCACCAGGCTGTTGTAAATTCCAAACGCCCACAGCACGCCGCCCAGGACCACAACCGCGATCACGATCAGGACGATCAGTCCGGTTTTCATGGTCGGGAGTATACCTCGCCTGGGCCCGTTAGCGATCGTGAGCCGAACCACCGAAAATCTTCAATGGTGCGGCTGCGCACTTCCCGTGCTACAAGTTCGTGAGCATTCACCGGACGCAATGCCCCAGAGGGAGGGTGGCCGTGAAGATCAGGATTCTGGTTTTGTCCGTTGCGGTCGCGCTGATGCCGGTTCTCACTTTCGGGCAAGCCGCAAAGCCCGCCGCCAACACGCCGGCGGCGAGCCCGATCGTCACGCCAGATCAACTGGTCTGGAAACCGCTCATCCCCGGCGTGGAATCGGCCGTTGTCTCCGGCAACCCGGACAGGAAGGGCGGGCTCTATGTGATCCGCATCCGTGCCCAGAGCGAGGTCAAAGTGCCCCCGCATTGGCATGTGACCGACGAGCACGTGACGGTGCTCGAGGGCTCTTTCTGGATGGCGCGCGGCGATAAGTTCGATGCGACCAAGCTGCAGGAGTTGAAGGTGGGCGCCCACGCGACGATGCCTGCCCGCGCCCGCCACTTTGGCCTTCACGGTGCCGGAAATGTGGTTGAGATCTTCGGGGTCGCGCCATTCGTCGTCAACTTTGTCAATCCGGAAGACGGGCCGAAGAGAGCGAGTAAGAAATAGAGAATCGCGCTAGATCGCGACGCGGCCAACCCGACCGCCAGGTTGACCGCGTCCCCATCGCGTGATAGAACCGGGCCTATCCTGATCAGGAGGCCCGCAATGGATCTCAACTACACCCCCGAGGACGTCGCCTTCCGCAAGCAGGTCCGCGCATGGCTCGAGCAGAACCTGCCGCGGACGGAGATCAGGACCCTCGAGGATCGGCGCGCCTGGCATCGCAAGCTCTACGAAGCCGGCTATCTCGGCATGGGCTGGCCCAAGGAGTATGGCGGCGGCGGGGCGCGGCCCATGGAGCAGGCCATCGTGGCCGACGAGATGGCACGGGCCAACGCGCCGGCGCCCACCAATAGCCTGGGGCTCGGCATCGTCGGCCCCACGATCGTCGTCCACGGCACCGATGCCCAGAAGCGCCGCTATCTGAAGAAGATCCTCACCGCCGAGGAGCTCTGGTGCCAGCTCTACTCTGAGCCCAACGCGGGCTCGGATCTCGCCGCTCTGCGCAGCAGCGCCGAGGACAAGGGCGATCACTTCGTCGTTAACGGGCAGAAGATCTGGACCAGCGGCGGCTCCATCGCCGACTGGGGCCTGCTGCTCGCGCGGACCAATCCCGGCGTGGCCAAGCACAAGGGCATCACCTGCTTCCTGATCAATATGCGCCAGCCGGGGATCGACGTGCGGCCGCTCAAGCAGATCACGGGCTCCTCGGAGTTCTCGGAAGTGTTCATGACCAATGCGCGCGTGGAGAAGTCCGACCAGATCGGCGCGCTGGGAGAAGGCTGGGCGATCGCCCAGACCACGCTTGGCTACGAGCGGGGCGGCCGGGCGCTGGCGCGCATCACCACGTACGCCTCGCAGTACGGCAAGCTCGCTGAGGCTGCGCGCCGGCTCAAGCGCCACGGCCGGCCCCTGATCGACGACCCCGTCGTCCGCCAGAAGCTCGGGCGCATCTGGGCCGAGCTCGAGGTGGAGCGTTACGGCGCCCTTCGAGTTCTGACTCTCTTGGAGCGTGGAGAACATCCTGGGGCGGCAGGCTCGCTGACCAAGCTCTCCTATTCGGAATTCGAGAAGCGCTTCATGGAGCTGGCGATGGAGATCCTGGGGCCCTATGGGCAGCTCACCGAGGGCCAGCCCGAGGAATACCGGCTGCACATCGACACCGCCGTGGGCGATCACGGCACCTGGGCGTACGCCTATCTCTGGTCGCGCGCGGGCACCATCTACGCCGGCTCGTCCGAGATCCAGAAGAACGTCATCGGCGAGCGCATCCTGGGCCTGCCCAAGGAGACACGCGCCGATCGCGTTGGAGGCGCCCGATGAATTTCTCGTTCACCGAAGACCAGATCCTCCTGCGCAATTCCGTGCGCTCGGCACTGGACGAGCACTGCAAGCCCGCCCATGTGCGGGCCATGATGGACGATCCCAAGGGCTATAGCGAGCCCGTCTGGGCCGAGATGGCCAAGCTCGGCTGGTTGGGCCTGCCGTTTCCCGAGCCCCAGGGCGGCGCCGGGCTCGGGCTGGTCGAGCTGGCGCTCGTGCTCGAGGAGCTCGGCCGCGCGGCCTACCCGGGTCCCTATTTCGCCAGCGTGGTGCTCGGCGGCCTCGGCCTCTTGCTGGGCGGCAGCGCCGCGCAAAAGGAAAAGTGGCTGCCCGCCATCGCGTCGGGAAACGCGCGTGTCACGGCGGCGCTGCTCGAGGAGGCGCTCGACTGGGATCCGGCCTCGATCACCGCCGCGGCCGCCAAGACCAGCGACGGCTGGAGGCTCTCCGGTCTCAAGCGCTTCGTGCCCTGGGCGCACGTCGCCGATCTGGTGCTCGTGCCGGCGCGGGCGCCGGAAGGTCTCTCGCTCTTCCTCGTGGATCCGAAATCGCCGGGCGTGACGCTCCGGCCCATGGTCGGCATCGATCTCGCCAGTCGCTGGTCCGAGATGCGCCTTCAGGATATCGCCGTAAAGGCCGACGCGCTCGTGGGCTCTCCAGGTGGAGCGGGAACGCTGCTGGACTCGCTGCTCCGACGGGCGGCCGTCATGGCCTCGGCCGAGATGCTGGGCGCTGCGCGGCGCTGCCTCGACATGAGCGTGGACTATGCCAAGGTGCGCGAGCAGTTCGGGCAGCCGATCGGCTCCTTTCAGGCCATCCGTCACCGCTGCGCCGAGATGCTGCTCGAGGTGGAGAACGCTCACTCGGCGGTCTACTACGGCGCGTGGGCCCTCAATGCCGGCGCCGAGGACGCGGCTCTGGCCGCTTCGATCTGCAAATCCTACGTCAGCGACGCCGCCCGCAAGGTGTGCGGCGACGCCATACAGGTGCACGGCGGCATCGGCTTCACCTGGGAGTACGATTTGCACCTGTACTTCAAGCGGGCGAAGGCCCTCGAGTCCCTTTACGGCGATGCCGAGTTCCACCGCGAGCTGATCGTCCGGCACCTTGGCGGCTCGGCGTGAACCCCCCTCACCCCGACCCTCTCCCCAGAGGGGAGAGGGAGGCAGGAGGGGAGCCGAAGAACCCTCTCCCCCATGGGGGGAGAGGGCAGGGTGACGTTCGAGCCGAAACGTGGCCGACGAATCGCAGGCGGGCACGGTGAGGCGAGGGCTGAATTGACCGGTCCGCTCGACGGCGTCACGGTCGTCGACCTGACGTCCTATATCGCCGGCTCCTACGCGGCGATGCAGCTGGGCGACCTGGGCGCGCGCGTGATCAAAGTCGAGGCGCTCGAGGGCGACTCCTTCCGCGAGCTGCCGGGCTTCTTCGGCTGGAACCGCGGCAAGCACTCCATCGCCGTCAACCTGAAGCATCCCGAGGGCCGCGCCATCGTCCATCGCCTCGCCGAGGGCGCCGACGTGGTGATAGAGAACATGCGGCCGGGTGTGGTCGAGCGGCTCGGCGTGGACTACCCCACCTTGCACGCGTTGAATCGCGGGCTCATCTACTGCTCGGTGACCGCCTTCGGGCCCGACGGTCCCTACCGCGACCGGCCCGGGTACGACCCCGTGCTGCAGGCCATGGCGGGCGTGATGACGCTCCAGGGGTTCGGCGGCCCCCCGCAGTACGTGCGCATTCCCGTCACCGATTACTACACGGCGGCCCTCGCCACCCAGGCCGTGCTCGCCGCACTTTACGTGCGCGAGCGGAGCGGCCGGGGACAGCATGTCTGGACCTCGCTGCTCCAGGGCGTGCTCGCGCTCCAAGCCGGCAATTTCATCGATTGGCCGGGACGCGAGATCGTCTACCGCGACACACCGACCTACCGGCTTTACCGCGCCGGCGATGGTGAGTGGTTCTTCCTGGCTTGCGGGAATCAATCCTTCTGGGCCAAGCTCTGCAAGGTGCTGGACAAGCCCGAATGGCTGGACGATTCCCGCTTCGCCTCCTGGTTCGGCCGCCGCGATCATTCGGAGGAGCTGACGCCCTTGATGGAGGAGGCGTTCGCCTCAAAGCCGCGGCGAGAGTGGCTCCAGATCCTGGCCGAGAACGACATCCCCTGCGCACCGACGCAGCCACTTCGAGCTTTCATGGCCGATCCCGCCGTGGCGCAGCGCGAGATGGTCGTCGAGTACGAGCATCCGGAAGTGGGAGCGCTCAAGATGATGGGGTTGCCGCTGCGCTTTTCCGAGACGCCGGCGCGGGATCCGGGACCGCCGCCGGTGCTGGGGCAGCATACCGGCGAGATTCTCCGCGCAGCCGGCTATGCCGACCCGGAGATCGCGGAGCTGGCGCGGCGGGGCGTGATCGGCGGAAAAGGGGTCAGGTCTTGAAATCCAACATTTTGTGCCCAGATTCGTCAGTCTTGTCGCTATCCCGGAGTGACACTCGACGTCACCATTTGTCGTAATTCAAGACCTGACCCCAACGAAAGCGAATCGGTAGTTCCGCGCCCAAGAAGCGTCGAAGTCTTCGAGGCCCAACTCCCGCCGGCCCGCATTGCTCCAGAGGCAGAGCACGTCGCGGCGGCCGAAGAAGCCGAACCAGGGATCATGAAGGAAGACCACGGGCCGGTCGCGCTGCACGTCGAGGTGCGCGATCCCGAAGTAAAGCGCATCCTCGTACGTCGGCCGCTCGAGACCAAGCCGGGCAGCCTCGACGATGGCTTCGTCCGACGTGGCGTCACGCTCGAATTCGAGGAGCACGATCTCGCGGACCTGTTTTTCGCCGAAATGCCTCGCCGGGAAGTTCTCCGAGGTCACGCACGAATGGGCATAGCCGTACTGGCCGGCTTCCACGAGCTCCTCGGTGGATCGGCCATCCCCAACCGTGATCCGGTAGCTTCCCATGGCATGCCCCCCCACCATGCCGATCGCCCTCCTGAACCCTCGTTGATGCCGTGATCGGCCGCAGCGTAGTGCAGGCCGGCGGGGCGCGCAAGGTAGCCCGAGAGGATCGCCGCGCCGGTTGACCCTCGGCATCTCCAGGCGGTAGCATCCACTTCCGGATGCCCTTCGCGTACTTCGAGCGGCTGACCCGGCGCCAGCAGGCGATCTATCTCAAGAGCGATGGCCTGACGACCATGCTTCTGCCGGCAGCCGCGGGGCTGCGGCCGCTGGTGCGCGAGCTGGAGCGGGCGCTCGAGAGCGGCGAGCGCCCGATGACTGAGAGCGCTGGTCAGCTTCTGGCCGCCGCGCTGGCCCGGGCGCTCGGCGCGCCCGCCGTGCGCGTGAAGGTGCTCGCCGCGCGGCCGCACGCCAGGTGGGGCGAGCTGCACGGACTCTACGAAACCGCGGAGCGGAAAGGTGATCCCCCGCTGATCACGCTCTGGATGAGGACGGCGCAGCAGAAGCGCATCGTCGCGTTTCGCACCTTTCTCCGGACGCTGCTTCACGAGTTGGGGCATCATCTGGACTACACGCTGCTGCGGCTCGGGGATTCGTTCCACACTCAGGGCTTCTATCAACGCGAGTCGCATCTATTCCACCAGTTGGTCACCGACGGAGGCAAGCACATGGCGAGCATCGAGGAGCAGATGGCGCGGATGGAGCGGACGGCCGACGATTTTGCGGCGGCCATCAAGGGCGTCCCGGACGCCGCGCTGTCCAAGCGCCCCGACGAGAAGAATTGGGCGGCCAAAGAAGTCGTCTGCCACATCCGCGACACCGAGGAATCGTTCATGATGCGCTTTCAGAGCGTCATGGCCATGGACGAGCCCAAGTTCCTCCCCGTGGAGCCTGATCGCTGGGCCGCGGATCGCCAATACCTGCGCAATGACGTCGACGAGGCGCTGGCCGCGTTCCGCGCCCGCCGGAAGGAGTGCCTCGCCTATCTCCGCGGTCTCAAGCCCGACCAGTGGCAGCGCGGCGGCATCCACGCCACCCGCGGACGGATGACCGTCAAGGACTTCGTCGAGCTCATGGCCTGGCACGACGACAACCACCTTGACCAGCTCAAGCGCGCGCTGGCCGGAAAGCCCTGACCTGCGCTAGAATCGGGGCCCTTCACCCCCCGGGCAGCGCCGCCCGAGCAGCGACCCGACGGACCGAAAGGAGACACGCTATGGCCCGGCTCAAAACCCGCAAGTGGCTCGCCATGAGCCTCACCGCCCTGGCCCTGCTGCTCACCGCCGGCCTCTACGCGCTCGCGCAGGCGCCGGACGAAGGCAAGCGCAACCGGGTGGTCTCGGTACCGGGCGGCAAGTACCAGGTGCTGCCGGCGACGCTCGAGACCACCCAGTGGGGCTGGCTCGATCCCAAGGAGTCGCCGAAGCTGGTCGTCAACTCGGGCGACACCGTGGCGGTCGAGACGATGATGCACGCGCACAACAAAATCCAGCCCGGCACGACCATGGAGGAGATCGTCGCGCTCCGGAAGGCCAACCCGGGCGGTGGGCCCCACTCGCTCACCGGGCCTATCTATGTCAATGGCGCCGAGCCCGGCGACGTGATGGAGATTCGCATTCTGAAAATTGTTCCTAAGGCCTTCGGCACCAACTTCAACCTGCCGGGCAAGGAGTTCCCGACCATCGGCGCGCTTGCGCCCGAGATGCCCGACGGCTTCGTGAAGTACTTCTATCTCGACTGGGACAAGCGCCAGGCCGAGTTCAAGCCGGGCATCATGATCGAGCTGCAGCCCTTCCCCGGCACGCTCGCGGTGGGCATTGACCCGAAAGACCCGTCGCCGCGCAAGGGCGGCTCCACGGATCCCATGGCGCCCGTCTCCACGATCCGCCCGTGGAAGAACGGCTCCAATATGGACATCAACGAGCTGCAGGAAGGCACGACGATCTTCATCCCGATCTTCATCAAGGGCGGGCTCGTGTGGACCGGTGACTCGCACTGCCGTCAGGGCAATGGCGAGGTGAATCTGACCGCGCTCGAGTGCTCCTACCGCGAGATCGTGATGCAGCTCATCGTGCGAAAGGACATGAAGATCGAGTGGCCACGCATGGAGACCCGGACCCACTGGATCGCGATGGGCTTCGACGAGGATCTGAACAAGGCCATGGTCAATGCCGTGCGCGAGGCCGTGGACATGCTGGCCGCGCAGAAGATGGTGTCGCTCACCCGTTACGAAGCCTACTCGCTGGTGTCCATGGTCGGCGACTGCCGGGTGACCCAGGTGGTGGACGTCCGCAAGGGCGTGCACTGCATGATTCCGAAGAGCATCTTCATCGCCAAGAAGTAGCGTGCTCCGCGCGGTTCTCACCGCGCTCGTGCTCATGGCCGCCGCCCCCGCATGGGGCGGCGGCCCCCTCCCGGTCGTCACCACCTCCACCGATCTTCAATCGCTGGTCGAGGCCGTGGGCGGCGAGGCCGTCCACGTCCAGAGCCTGGCCCCACCCGTCCACGAGCCGCACGCGGTCGAGGTCAAGCCGGGCCAGCTCGCCGAGCTCAAATCGGCCGCCCTGCTGGTGCGGATCGGCCTCGACCACGAGCCCTGGCTCGACCGCATTCTCAAGACGGTGAACGACCCGCGGTTCATGCTGCGCGGCTCGGCCGTCCTCGACGCCTCCCGCGGCATCGCCCTGCTCGAGACGGAGACGGCGCGCGTGCGCAGCGAGCGCGGCGTGCACGTCCACGGCTTCGGCAATCCCCACTACTGGCTCGACCCGGAGAACGCCCGGCCGATCACCGCCGGCATCGTGGAGGCACTCGGGCGGCTGGCCCCAGCCGGGCGGATCCGATTCGAGACCAACCGCAAACGGTTCCTCGACGCCCTCGACGGGCGCCTGGCGGGCTGGCTCAAGGCCGTGGCGCCCTACCGCGGCACGCGCGTGGTCGTGGTCCACGAGAGCTGGCCGTACTTCTGCCGGCGCTTCGGCCTGGTGATCGTGGCCGCGGTCGAGCCGACCCCCGGCGTGCCGCCGTCGCCAGCCTATCTCGCGACCCTTACCCAGCGCATGCGGGAGTCGGCCGTCCGCGCCCTGATCGCCGAGCCCTCGTCCAGCGCCTCGCTCGTCCGGGAAGTGGCCGAGCGCGGCGGCGCGCGCGCCGTCACCCTGACTCCGTCGGTGGGCGGCGATCCTGAGGCCCGCGACTATCTGAGCCTCTTCGACGTGAACATCAGGCGGCTGACCGAGGCGCTCGCGGCGGCGAAGACTCCGCGCTGATGCTCGACCTGCTCTGGCTGCCGTTCCTCGCCTGCCTGATCCTCACCGGCATCCACGTCTATTTGGGCCTGCACGTGCTGGCCCGCGGCGTGATCTTCGTGGATCTGGCGCTGGCCCAGGTCGCCGCGCTCGGCATCACGGTGGCCTTCCTGGCCGGCCATCCGATCCAGAGCGACGCGGCCTACTGGTACGCGCTGGCCTTCACCGTGGGCGGCGCGCTGCTCTTCGCCTTGAGCCGCACCCATCGCGCGCCGATCCCGCAGGAGGCCATCATCGGAATCGTCTATGCGGTGTCGGCGGCCGCCGCCGTGCTCGTAGTAGACCGCGCGCCGCAGGGCGGTGAGGCCATCAAGCAGCTCCTGGTGGGAAGCATCCTCACGGTCAGCGCCTCCGAGGTCGTCCAGGTCGCGATCCTCTACGCCGTGATCGGCGCGCTGCATCTGGCGATCCGCCGGCCTCTGCTCGAGATATCCTTCAATCCCGAGGCCGCTCGCACACGCGGCCGTGCGATCCGCTGGTGGGACTTCTGCTTCTACCTGTCCTTCGGCGTCGTCGTCACCAGCTCGGTGCGGATGGCCGGCGTGCTGCTCGTCTTCTCCTAC
>WNGA01004262.1_pt1 | contig 25342 bp, 21 predicted proteins | sample 5400061 | NCBI WGS metagenome assembly WNGA01 (sample SAMN13153366, study PRJNA577476) | soil metagenome | isolation source: 100 cm soil or saprolite under grassland replicate 2 | place: USA:California | collected 2016-06-15 | reverse complement strand
TTCCCCCGAGAGAAGCTGCAATATCACACGGGCTTTGAATTCTGGTTTAAAACTACGATGTTTTTGCATCGGTGGAATCCCCTTTCTGGACTGTATCTGGTTTGAAAATTACTGTCCAGTTTTTGGGGTCCACTACAAGCTTTCCGATATTGGCCAGGCGATCTTGTAATAAATCAATAAGAAGCGTATACGAAGGTGTTTGGGCCTGGTTAGGCTTTGTAGACCAAAATCTTAAAATACTTCTGGGACGATGCATATCACTTACTTTAAGCCACAATCGTCCGCCATCATCTATAACCTCTATTTCGAATTCACCACCGCCTACAGATCGGATAGTAGTTAGATAGATTAAGTTGGGCATCTTTCATCAACCTCCTCAATGATATCCTGGGTTTCTCGGACTCTCTATTTGCGCTTCAATAAGAATATCCGGGCTTATTTGCCCCGTTACAACGCGGTTTGCAATTTCGGCTGTGCGGTGATGCCCCGACTGAGCCAATCGCCATATCGCCTGCCCACCCAGCCCAACGCTTCGCCGCCCACATAGCCGACCGCAAACGCGCCCACCAATCCTGGAATCACTGCCCACCCACCCAACAACAGCGCGCCGACAATTCCGGCGCCAATCACGACCTTGTGAGCCCAGCCATGCACTTCGCTCTCCACAGGCAGGTACGCCACAGTTCCACCGCCGATGCGAACGTTCCAGCTACCTTCTTTAATGAATCCTCCACAGGTCAGCTTGTCATCGACCCGCGCCGCAGGTAGCCTGTTAATGAAAACAGTGCCCGAGCCGGTAGCGACCAATGGTATGCATGGGCTGGCTTTCGTACATTCCCCAATATCGAACTTAACGCGGGCCAGCGGCTTGCCATTGACGAAGACGTTGGGCGAGCCGGTGGTAATTTTGCCGGTGATACTGCTGAAGATCGAGAGCGATCCTATGTACTCGCCCACCCATGCCCCCAGCGCCCCACCTGTTAACGCCCCACCAGCCAGCATCGCCCCAATCAGCAATGGCGCCGCCACTCCGCCGGTGGCCACGGTCGCCACGAGCGCCGCGCCCACCAACGCTCCGGCCACCAACCCGGCCGTCGCTCCGCCGATCAGGCCTGCCACGGCGCTGGTGTGGGCTATAGGATCGTCGAATCGCGCAGTGTACATTTTCAGCCATCTCCTTTCTGCCGCTCATGCTGGCTTTGATCATCGTTTCGGTCGCCAACAAGAACCGCGGATTTTCATGGATGCGACGAATCAACACGGATTACCTGTGAAAATCTGCCCCTACGCTGAGCCGCCTAATTTGGGATCTACTGAGTCTCCGTGACGGCGTAGGTCGTTTACGCGACCTACGCCGTCACGGAGACTCAGTAGTGTGGCTATGGATCAGAGCGTTTCCACACTGCGCACCTGTCGTACGCTGCCGGGCCTCGCCTTCCAGATCAGCGCCGATGAAGATAGCCTCGTCAGTCCGACGGCCATGAAGTTGACCTGATAAATGTTCGTACGATCTTGCTCGTCAAGAAGGCTTTCCGACAATTCCAGCGCTGTCATCGGCTATCTCCTTCGTAGGTTCGCTGGCTTTTCGCTAGCGCATCGAAACGCTCCAAATCGAGCGCACGCTTACAGCCATTTCCGGAGTTCGCGGCGGCGGTGCGGCGGCTCGGTAAGGAAGGATGACTGCTGCGATTCAGACCCGAGCGCTCATTACATGAGCCAGGCTCCCAACCCGAAGGTCGTCTGTTCGGTCACTGAAGTATTTTGCATTGATCTCCGCCGGTCCAATGTCTTCAACGTGTCCGAAGCCCATAGCCCGCAGATCCTTCACTAGCTCCGCAGGGTCGAAGAACATTTGCCATGGCTCCCTGACCCAATCGACCCGTTTTATCAACGCGTCGAAGATCAATCGCTGGTCGGGGGGTAACAACGACGGGGAGACCGTGTAGTCGAAGACGACTCCGCTTCCTGTCGGCGCTGAGGCGATGAAACGCAACGTCGTCATCACCGCCTCGGTCGTCAAGTACATCGTCACGCCAAGCCACGAGAAGAAGGCGCTTTGGCTCGGATCGTAACCTGCGTCTTGCAACCCATCTGCGAGCCTCTGCGCTTCAAAATCAACCGGCGCGAACGTGAGATCGACCGGGAGCGGGATGCCCGCCTCCTCCATGCGCGCTCGCTTCCAGGCTTGGGTCGCGGGATGGTCGACTTCGAACACGCGTAGCGCGCGTTCGGGATACGGATTCCGGTAAGCGAACGTGTCAAGCCCTGCGCCCAAAATGACGTATTGGCGAACGCCACGTCCAACCGCAAGGGCGAGTTCATCTTCGGCGTATCGGCTTCGCGCGACATAAAAAGCCCGAAGATGCAACGACACCTGCGGATCCTCAGATTGATGTTGGCCGGTTTGCAACGCCAGGGCGCTCTCTTGGCCGATGATGCTAAGCGCAAGAGGGTCATCGAAAACCTTCGGGTTATCCAGAAGCTGATGCGCGGCGCGCCGGAGCGCAACGAGCTGCGCCGTCCTGCTTGGTTGGTCCTCCTTCATATCGATTCTCTTTCTTGAAACTTTATCGGTTGGGTGTTGGAAGGGGTTCTCGGCTTGGCTTCTATTTGCACGCCGTCTTATCCAAAAACTTCACATCTAACTCCGCGGGCGTGCGGAACAGCCAGACCGCATAGCCTTTCGCGCCCGCGTTAGGTCCCACGTGCGGTAGGCCGGAGGGGCGGAAAAAGTAACTGCCGGGCCTGTACACGCCCGCCTTGCTCTTTCCGTTGAGGCACTCGGCCAAGTGATACTCGCCTTCGATCAAGTAGCCTTCCTCCCAGGTCGGGTGTGTCTCCCACGTGTAATTCGGATGGCCTGAAAGCACGCCTGCAATCCACGTCCGCGCGCCGGTCTGTTCGTCCCGCCGCAACACCTTGACGAGCAGCGGCGGCGGCGCTTTCGATTTCGCGCGCGTGGCCCCCAGCGCCCACGGCTCGTCGAAATAGTTTTTGTACTCGATCGCCCGGTCGATCCTCGAGCCGGGCTTCGATTCTTTTGACGCGATCACATCAGGCTCTTGGTCAAAGAAGGTCAGCGCCAGGCAGCCGTTTCTGCTGCTGATCGGGCCGTGCGTCATCCCCGCGGGAATGAATGAGTAGCAACGATCGGTCAGCGTGCGCCCGCCGATGGTCAGGTCGCCTTCGAGCACAAATATCTCCTCATCGCCACTGTGATAATTACTGTCAGCCCGGCTTCGCCATCCCGGCGGGTAATAGAGTAGCAGCGACACCGCGCCGGTCTTTGGATCGTGGCTGAGCGTTTTGGATATGAGTCCGGAGGCGACGCCTTTCACCCGAAACTCTTCCCAGGGCAAATCCTGTTGGTTGATGAAGCCGACAAAACCTCGCCTGTCGCCGGAGGTATCGACATCCTCACCTTGCGTGCGCGAGGCGGGCCTGGCTGACAACCCGACGTTGACGTAGATCAGGGATAGACAGAAGACAAAGATCGCCACTTTGATCATTGATTCTTCGGCGGAGCCACACGAAGTGGCGCGAAGAGTTTCCAGCCATCCTTTGGTCTCTTCGCGCCACTTCGTGGAAGAGTGTTTAGAACAAATACTTCAGCGCGAACTGCAGAATGCGCGGATCGCGCGCTGCGTTGATACGTCCCAACGATGACGGCGTCGCCGGGTCTCCTGTGCACGACGCGCCGGTAGTCACGACCGGGGGCGCGCAGATCCGTTCGGGAAAGTCGAAGTTCGTGTGATTGAACAGATTGAAGAACTCCGTGCGGAATTGCAACCGGTGGCGTTCGTTGAACTGAATATTCTTGAGCAACGAAAAATCAACGATGTTCGTCCCCGGGGCGTCCAAGATGTTGCGACCCGCAGTGCCGAGCATACCTATTGGTTGTATGACGAAGGCGTCAGTGTTGAACCACCGGTCTGGACTGCGCTGGCCGCTGGGCAGGTTCGGATCGCCGACCAGATTGGGGCGCTGATTGAGCAGGCCGTTGTTGGCGCGGTCGCCGCTGATGTTGACCGTGAACGGAAGCCCCGACTGCTCGGTGATGATGCCGCCGGCCTGCCAGTTGCCGAACACGGTGTTGAGCGCCTTGTTTCCGAATTTGAAGGGGAGGTCATAGGTGAAACTGGTCACGAACCTGTGTCGAATATCGAAGGTCGATCGCCCCCGTTCGATGGCCTTGATATTGCTCTGGTCGAGGTTCGTCGACACGCCCTGGTTGGCGAGCGAATCGGTATCAATGCTCTTCGAGAAGGTGTAGCTGCTCATCACCATCAGCCCGAACGAAAGCCGCTTTTCGGCCCGCAGGGCTAGCGCATTGTAGTTCGAATTTCCCGCCGACGCCTGCAACGAATTGTTGCCGAGGTTCGGGAAGAGCGACCGCGCCGCGACGGAGGGCGTGGTCGTCGGTGACGGATCGGGCGTGTTGTAGAAGATATTAGTGTGGAGCTTCGTGCCCATCGATCCCAGATACTGCGCCTCAACCAGCAGGTCCCGCATGATCAACTGCTGTATGCCGAAGTTGTACTGCTGGTAGTAGGGCGTTCGGAAGTTGATGTCGTACGAGGCCCAGCCTGGCGTGCCCAGCAGCGGGTTGCTCACGATGGTCGTGATCGGCGCGGGGGTGGTCGGCGAATTGTTCGCGTTGACCCCCTTGAAGAACGGCGCGGCCAGGCTCTGCAGCGCAAAAGAGTTGTACGGCGCGCTGCTATAGTAGATGCCGTACCCGGTCCGTATGACCGTTCTCTGATTGCCGAACAGGTCGAATGCGAAGCCGATGCGAGGCGCGAAGTTATTCCTATCCTTATTGACCAGTGACCGATCCAGCCCGGCATCTTCACTGGTGACAATCGGCAACGGAGCGAGTTGCTGTTCGATTCCAGGAACCCACAGCGCGCGGGGATAGGTCTTGCCGCCTTCGCTCGCCACGATCACCCGCCTGTTCTGTATATCGAGGGTGGCCCAGCGGTTGAATTTTTCGGACAGGGGCGACGCGTATTCGTACCGCACCCCGAGGTTGACCGTCAGACGCTTCGACACTTTCACGTCATCCTGCACGAAGCCCTGCCATTCGTTGCCCCGTAGATAGACTTGTGAACTGCCAGATCCTACCCGCGCATTGGCCGGCAATCCGAGCAGAAAATCTGCGAACGCGTTCCCGGTGTAGGTGGTAGTAAAGGTGAACTGGCCGCGTTTGCTGGAAGCGATGACGGGGTTGAATTGAATCCGCTTGTACTGGGAGCCCAAATTCAGGCTGTGTTTGCCTAGGAACCACGAGATGTTGTAATTGAGTTGGTAGTCGTTGTCTCGACGTGAGAGGGGCGTGGTCACATCCCCGAATGAGTTGAATGGCGCCACGATGATGCGTGGGATGCCCCGGTCGAACGGATCGCGGCTGACGCCGGCGATGTTGACTTGCGAGGCGAAATCCACGTTGCTGTTCTGCTGGAACTGGCCGCCGGCGGTCCGGTTGAACCCGAATTTGAATTCGCCGATGAGCTTAGAGCTGAAGGTGTGCGTCTCGCCGATAGCCACGTTCTGTGAACGCTGTTGCAGAAAGATGCCGAAGCCCGGCAGCGAGACCGCGCTGGTCGCGAATTGCACGAAACCATAGGGCTGATAGGCGTTAACGTCAAAAAACGTGTAGCGCGCAAAAGCCGTGTCGCGTTCGCCGTACCGGAGGTCGGTCCTGATCGTGAACTGGTTGTTGTCGTTAATCTCCTGCGGCGAGCCGACGAGGTTGTTAGACAGGCCAGGCAGGTTCGTCCGCGGGACGAACTGCAGTATCGCCTTTGCCACCTGGGAGATGCGCGCGTCGGGGATGGCGTTGCCGGTGAAACAGCCCCTCTGGTCGGTTAATGTGCAGGGGAGGCCGGTTTGCGGATCACGGATGAGTGAGGCGAACTGGCCGCTTCGCAAACTGTCGGTCGGCACTGTGAACCTGCGCGTCAGAGCCTTGGCCAGACGCAGGCCTTCGTAATTGCCGAAGAAGAAGGCTTTATTTTTGATCACCGGGCCGCCCACCGTCCCGCCAAACTGGCTCTGGCGGAACTCAGGTTTGGCGACGTCGAAGAAGTTGCGGGCGTCGAAGGCGTCGTTGCGCAGGAATCCAAAGGCCGAACCATGCAGGTCGTTCGTGCCGCTCTTGATGACGATGTTGATCTGCGCGCCGCCGAACGTGCCGGATTCGGCGCTATAGTTCTTCGACTGGACCTTGAATTCCTGGATCGCTTCCACGGAGAGCGGAGCGGTGAGCGTGTTGTAAAAGCGGTCGGTGATGCCGACGCCGTCCAGCGTGAAGTAGTTGTCGCTCTCTCTCGCGCCCATCACGGTGATGCGCGGCCCGAACGGGCCGGCCAGTTGCTCGCCGAACCCGCCCCGTGGATTTGTTGTGACGCCCGGCGTCAATTGCGCCAGTTGCAAAAATAGCCTTCCGTTGAGTGGCAGCTCGACGATGCGTTTGTTCTCGATCACCTCGCCGGCCTCGGCCGTCTCGGTGCGGGCTAGCGGAGAGTCCTTGCCGTCTTCACTCGTGACGACCTCCGTAATTTGCCCTATCTCGAGTGTGGCGTTGATCTTGGCTTTCTGAGCCAGCTCCAAGACCAAGCCCTTAACGGCGCGCTGCCTGAAGTTCGGGGCTTCGAATGTCAGTGTGTAGCGGCCTACTGGCAGCAGAGAGATGACATACTCTCCTGAGATGTTGGTATTGACCGTGCGCGTCAAACCGGTCGCCTCGTTGGTGGCGGTGACTTTGGCCCCGCTGATCGCCGCGCCGCCCGGATCAGTCACGAACCCCAGAAAAGAGGCTGTCGTCACCTGCGCATGGGAAATTACCGCGGCTAGGGCGACGACTAAAAAAGTCGAAGACAAGATACGCAAATACTTGATTATCATTTTTGTCCCTCCTGAATTCATGTCAGGTATGTATAGTGGTTAGTGGTTATGTGTCAGCCGCCGCGGACGGCGGCGATGAAACACTCTACAATTCCCTCCCCGCCGGTTTCAGTGACCAGGCGGGGGGTCTTCGACCCAGCATCGCCATCAAAATGACTGAGGCGATTGAGCAGGCGGCCATCAATTTGATCGCCGCCTCATAACTGCCCGTGGCGTCGAACAGGCGTCCAGTCAGCAGGTTCCCGCCGCCGCCGAAGATCGCATCGGCGCCAGTCATTATTCCGAGCAGCTTACCCAAGCTGCGCAGACCGAAAAGTTCCGCCAGCGCCAGCTTCGTCGTCACCGTGACGCCGCCGTACCCCAATCCGAAAAATAGACAGAAGAACCAGGCGCTCGTCCGGTTAATCTCGAGCAAGATCAGCGTGCCGACGCACATCAACGAGCAACTGATCAGGTTGACTGCGCGCTTCGGAAATCGGTCGCTTAAATAACCGAGAAGTGTTTTGCCCATCAGGCTGTAGAAAAACAACGCGCTGTAAGCCCAGGCCGCTTCGGCCGGGCCGAAACCGACCTGCGGCGATTGGAGATGCAGCATGAACTGCTGCACGATCACATTGATTGTGTAATAACAGAGCGCCGATCCGAGCAGGAGTTTCCAGTATGAAAGGCTGCCTAGAGCTTCGGCCAGCGTCACCCCTTCCACTGGATGGGGTGTCGACACATTCGGCGCCGGAGTCTTGGTTGCGAAGTATTTCGCCGACATACTTAGGCAAACAACGCCCAAGACGGCGAAGGTCAGGATCGTAGCTCGCTTGCCGAGCGTTCCGAGCAGAAATAATGAGACTGGCGAATAAATCAGCGCTCCCAGGATTGCGGCGACGCCGGCGACACTTTTAACCTGATTCCCGTATCGCAGGAACAGGTCCGATTGGTGAGGGTCGGCAAGAGCGCCGCAATCGGCAGGGCGATTCTTGATGAAGAGCCACATCAACGGCGCTAAGACGGCGAATGAAAAGAAGGCGTATATAACCAACGCCATGCGCCAACCGTAGCTGGAAATCAGAAATGTTGAGAGCGGCGGAAAAATCATCCCGCCCAAGCTGGTGCCCGTAAATAGAATGCCCATTGCGACGCCGCGCGTGCGAGTGAACCAACTAGAAATCAAAAATGCGCCTGCCCCCAATCCCGACAAACTTACCCCTACGGACATCATCAAAAGCGTCAGGTAAAGGTGCGACGGCTTGTTTATGTAAGAGCCGTATATCGATGCGATCCCCGTTACCGCCGCGCCGACAACCATAAATCGCTTAGGACCGTACCGATCCCACAACGGCCCGGTGAACGGGCCCGCAAATCCACGCACGAGAAGCAGCAACGTGCCTGCCGTAGCGATGGCGGCGCGGCTCCAGCCGAACTCATTGATGAATGCGCGATAAAAGGCGGAGATGCCGGCGCCTGACAGCCCGTTGGTTACGGCGACGGAAAACACGGCGAGAGCCGCTATAACCCAGCCGTAGAAGATTTTCGGCTCACTGCGTGAGTGGACAACGGTTAAAGGAACGTCGCTCACTTCTCCCCTTTCCGCAAAAGCGCATCGCAGTCGTCAAAATATTCCGACGCCAATTTCGCCGGCGTGCGGAAAAACCAGATCGCGTATGACTGCGAACCGCTCGCCGGGCCGATATGTCGTATATGGGGGGGACGGTAGAAATAGTTCCCTTCGGTCAAATGCCGAATCATGAAGCCCTCCGGAAGACACTCGGCTAGATTGAACTCGCCCTCTAAAAGCCATGCCTCCTCCGCAGTCGGATGTGCTTCGTACTTGCGCGGGGGCCGGCCGGCGAAACTCCCCGCGATCCAGGTCATCGGGCCGTCATTCGGGAGCCGTTTCAAAATCTTCATGAATATTCCGGGCGCTTTGCTAAAGCCGATCTCGACCGCGGCCTCCCACGGCTCCTCGTAGAAGCTCTTAAACTCGACGCGCCGGTCGACTGCGGCTTCGGGTCTTGACGCCGTCGACGCCGTGAATGAGGCGTCCCCGTCGAAGAACCACAGAGCCATCGTCTCCTTCTCGACGGATACCGGGCCGTACGAAACGCCGGCGGGAACGTAGGTGAAGCAGCGGTCGGTGAACCGGCGATCGCCGATCTTGACCGCGCCGGTGAGGACGAAAATCTCCATGTCACTGGCGTGATAGCCTGTCGCGGCGTTTCTCCATCCGGCGGGCAGGTGGGCGACCAGCGAAACCGCGCCCGACTCTCCGTCGCGACTGAGCAGCTTGACTTGGATGCCCGTCGGAACTCCCTTGGCCTCGAACGGCCGCCACGCCAAGTCCTTCTCATTGAAAAAGCCGACGTATTGGCTGCGGTCCCTGTTCCGGGAGGATGAAGCCGGCGCGTATTGCGTCGAAGCCGAATGTATCGGCGCCGCGACGGCGAACAAGATGGTGAGCAAAAGCCTCAGTTTCATCTTTATTGGGGCGCTGTGAAAATGAAAACCAGGACCGTCTCCGTCTTCACCTGAGCGCCGTTCAGCACCGCGGGTTTAAAGACCCACTGGCGCGCCGCCTCTTCCGCGGCATCACGTAGTAGAAGATGGCCACTGATGGCTTTGGCCACGATGACATGCCCATCTTCCGCGATGGTGATTTGCACTTTGACAGGACCCGAAGCGTTTACCCTTTTGGCCCTCGCAGGGTATCGGGGCTGCGCCTTCTTGATCACATCGCCCCATGATATGGACCCCAGTAACTTCACATCCTCACTCGGGGCGGCCGGGCTGGAATCCCCTGACTCCGGCCGGTTCTCCGCAGTCGGGGTCGTTGTTGGCGGCGCCAGATCTGCTCGTAGCGGCGGGGGCGCGGGCGGCGACGGCTCTTCGATCTGCATAAGTCGCCCGACCTCTTCACCGTTCCACGTCGGCATGGCATCTATGTATCCGGAGTTCGTCGCCAGCTTGACGGTGGGTATATTTGCCTCTGGCAGGTCGACCGCTGGTCTACTTGCCAAGCTCCCTGGCGTCGATATGATCCTCTGCAGATCACTAAGCCGCCGAACCAGGTACAACTTACCCGCCTGCTCGATCACGCCGAAACGAAATACCGGAGGGCCGGTCACACCTTTTTTAAAGGTCCCGACTGCGATCATGACAATGACCTTGCGTCCGTCGGATAAGATCGTGTTGACCTCCACACAGGCTTGCGTGTCCCCGTCCCCGTTGGGCGCCGCATCATTTCGCTCTCCGCATTCGCTCAGTTGCCAGACCACTCCGACTCCCGGTCCGACGACCTTTCCAAACCAATCGGTGAAAGGGAGTCTGGGCAACTCTGCGTCCAAGTCGGAGGCGAGAGTCCGTTGGGTATCTGACACCGCCTGTTTTTCCAACGACTGGGCAGGTTCATTGTTCAAAAACAGGGAGAGCGCGATCAGGGTCATAACCGCGATAAACGAATTCATTCGCTACTTTCAATTGTCAGAGTTGAGATTTACGGCTGAATGTCGTGGGATTCGACTTCTTGAAATGTGGACAGAGACCCTCGCGCCATGGGAACACAGGCCTAGTTTGAGGGTACTTGCCGCGTGTCGCGCTTGGCTGTCAAAAAAATACGGGATCCCACTCTCACCGCCACGGAAAACTACATTCGAGCGTGAGCAGCCACAACATCGCCATAAAGCCACGTTAAATCAGGCTACCGAATAGTATTTCCCGGCTTCCTCATTAGTTATGTAGAGCCAGAGAGTTCGAACGGGCCCAGTTGCTAGCTCTTGGGGCAATCTTTTTGTGTCCGTCAATGCGAAAACCGATTCAAAGCAAAAAGCGCAAAAAAGTGTTGTTACAAGCAGCCTCTAGTTTACGAATAACATGGGAACACTATGGGAGATCGAGCTTATTTCAGCTCATATGTAAAGCAGACACAATCTACTCCGCGCTCTGTATCCTGTCAATACGTTTTTTAATGGACTTAAAAGTAACGGCCGCCGTCGTAATTGCTTCTAAATCAAGCACATCGACGCAAGACGTAAAATGTGGAGGATGTTGCCTGTTTTCGACAAGTTTTTTTTTCTTCGGGAGGGATGGTACTCCGAGGCGCTGAAGATTCGATTGGATTTGTTGAGTGGCTTTCAGCCGCGAACGCTCATTGTTCAAGCTGAAGACGGACGAAATTGACCAGGCGGGCCCAGTTACTATTCCTGGCGAAGATCAGTTGTTTGTCGGCCAGATTCAACTCAGTCGCGGCGTTCTTCAAGGCTTCCGCCCCGGCGGCCAGGGTTCTCGGCGTGTAGATGGCCTTGATTGCTTCGCGGCCTTTTCTGGCCTCTTTTCTAGCGTTCTCGTCGCGGATTTTCGACAGGTCTGGATTGAGTAACGCTTCGGGGTCGGTCATCGCGCGGTAATAGAAGCTATTGATGTCTTCGAAGGTGAGTGGCGCGTAATCCCCTTGATTTTGTGGGTAGAGCAGGGCGGTTAACGCCCAGACGATATTGCCCACCAGATAGACCTTCTTTCGCATCATCAGGCCGGGGTTTTGGGCGTACTCGGCGCGCAACGGGCCGTTGATCGGGATATCCCAGGTGACATAATCATACTCGGCGCGATTGCGTGACGTCAGCCTCAATTGCTGATAACCGCCCCTGACGTTAGTAGCGCTAATGTCGAGCAGCAGGGAGATACTACGATTGTCATACCGTTTTCCTTCGAATTGGTACTGTCGCGGGATGTTACCGGCGATGTTCAGCTCAGTTTCGCCTTTCGCGTCGAGGAACATGATCTCTCTGCCGATTATGTTCTGAACCTCTCTGGCCAGATCGTCGCGGGTTTGCCCCGCGAGGTCGGACAGCCCCAGAAGATGGATTTGATTCGGCGGCACGCGAGATTCGCGTTGCAGCTTCTCAGAGAGTTTCTGAACTGTCTGGGCGAGATCGCGGATGTATTCGGGAGTAGGTTTTTCGTCTTTGGGAAAAGGCGTTAGAGGATTGAGCTGATCGGAATTGAGGATTTTGGGGACGTTGTCTCCGGCAGGGTCAGTCGGAACGCGTAACACGATCGCCCGGACTGATCTGAGAGACACCTCAATCCCGCCGTGCAATTCTTTCGGATTGGGAGCGGGGGGACCCGGAGTCTGACAACGCGCGTCGCCGCCACAGACCAAGTTGAGCAGGCTCAAAAGGGCCATGCCAATTGTCATTTTAGCGGCGCCATAGAGTGTTCGAGAATGCATAGGAGCGCTCCTAAATTTTAATGATCAGTGCGTGTTTGGTGAACATTAGGCGATTTCCGCAATAATGACAAATGTCAAACAACAAATCTCGCATGAAAATAAAGCCGCGAGGTGTTTGTCCCTCGCGGCTCCGGGTCGCTCCTCTGGCGTCCTGAATGGGATTTACAGGCCTCATAAGGCCTGTAAGTCCCATTCAGGACGCTCAGGGGGATTTCTTGAGGATAGTGTCATTCCTCGTCGAAGGCGACGAAATCATCAGCAGTCATTTCGTCGAAATCGCCTTTGGCCATGACGGCGTCTCCGTAGACGGCGTCATCCAACGGCTCATCGAAGCCTTCTTCGTCGAAATCCGCTTCAGGCGCGGGGACTGCGCGGGCGGTGGTCGCGGCCACCATCTGTTCGATGTAGCTTTGTGTGTCGTCCATCTCTTCGGCCTGACGATCTTTCATCGTCGGGTCGTGGGAGATCTTGATGCGACGGTAATAGTCCATGCCGGTGCCGGCGGGGATCAGGCGTCCCATGATCACGTTCTCCTTCAGGCCGCGCAAATAATCGACGCGGCCCGAGATCGCCGCCTCGGTCAGCACGCGGGTCGTCTCCTGGAACGACGCCGCCGAGATGAACGACTCGGTCGAGAGCGAGGCCTTGGTGATGCCGAGCAGCAGCGGCTCGGCCGTCGAGGGCTGGCCGTCTTCGGCCTCGACGCGGGCGTTCTCGTCGGCGAAGCGGAAGCGGTCGACCTGCTCTTCGAGCAAGAAGTCGGTGTCGCCGACGTCCTTGATGCGCACCCAGCGCAACATCTGGCGGACGATCACCTCGATGTGTTTGTCGTTGATGTGTACGCCCTGGAGCCTGTAGACCTCCTGGATGGCGTTGACCAGGTAGCGCTGCAGCGCCTCCATGCCCTGCACGGCCAGGATGTCGTGCGGGTTGAGCGGGCCGTCCATCAGCGGCTCGCCGGCGCGCACGCGGTCGCCCTCCTGGACGTTGATGTGTGTGCCGCGCGGGACAGAATACTCACGCTCTTCGCCGGTCTCGGCGATGATGCTGATCTTCTGCGAGCCTTTGGTGATGTTGCCGAACTTGACTGTCCCGTCGATCTCGCTCATCACGGCCGTCTCGCGCGGCTTGCGCGCCTCGAACAGCTCGACGACGCGCGGCAGGCCGCCGACGATGTCCTTCGTTCTGGTGATTTCGCGCGGGATCTTGGCGATCACGTCGCCAGGCGCGATCTCGTCGCCGTTCGAGATCATGAGGTTGGCGCGGACGGGCATCGAGTAAGTCTTGAGTGGTTTGCCGGAATCGGCCTTGATCTCGATGCGCGGCTGGCGCTTCTCGTCGGGCGAGTCCATGACGATCGGGCGCGTCAAGCCGGTCACCTCGTCGACCTCTTCGTGAACGGTGACGTTCTCGATCAGGTCGCGCCAATGCACCGTCCCACCGACCTCGGTCAGTATCGCAAAGGTGTACGGGTCCCACTCGGCGATCTTCTGGCCCTCCTCGACGTGTCCGCTGTCGGGGATGTTGAGCGTCGCGCCGTAAGCGATCGGATAACGCTCGACCTCGCGCCCGCGGTCGTCGACGATCAGCACCGAGCCGTTGCGGTTCATGGCGATGATCTTGCCTTCGCGGCTGATGACCGTGTTTAGGTGGTCGTATTTGATGTGACCGCCCGTGCGCGCCTCGTGCGACGACTGCTCGGAGATCTTCGACGCCGTGCCGCCGATGTGGAATGTGCGCATCGTCAACTGCGTGCCGGGTTCGCCGATGCTCTGGGCGGCGATGACGCCGACCGCCTCGCCGATGTCAACGATCTGCCCCGTGGCCAGATTGCGACCGTAGCACTTGATGCAGCAGCCTCGACGCGATTCGCAGGTGAGCACCGAGCGGATGCGCACGCGCTCGATGCCGGCGTTTTGAATCTCGGTCGCCACGTCTTCGGTGATCTCTGTGTTGACCCTGGCCAGGACCTCTCCGGTGATCGGGTCGAGAACGTCTTCCAGGGTGACGCGGCCGATGATGCGTTCGCGCAACCCTTCGATGATGTCGCCCGCCTCGGTGATCGGCTCCGCCCAGATGCCTTTGACTGTTCCGCAATCAGGTTCCGAGATGATCACGTCCTGCGCCACGTCGACCAGACGGCGCGTCAGGTAGCCCGAATCGGCGGTCTTGAGCGCCGTGTCGGCCAGACCCTTGCGCGCGCCGTGCGTGGAGACGAAGTATTGCAGCACGTCCAGACCCTCGCGGAAATTGGCGCGGATCGGGGTCTCGATGATTTCGCCCGAAGGCTTGGCCATCAGGCCGCGCATACCGGCGAGCTGCCGGATCTGCTGCTGGTTACCGCGCGCCCCGGAATCGGCCATGATCAGGATCGGGTTCAACTCGCGGGACTCCTTCTCGCGCCGCTGCATTTCGCGGAACATCTCGTCGGCGATCTTTTCGGTCACTTCCGACCAGATGGCGACGACCTTGTTGTATCGCTCGCCATTAGTGATCACGCCGTCCTTGTACTGCTGCTCGACTTTGATCACTTCGTCCTCGGCGTTCGAGACCAGGGTCGGTTTGCTCGGCGGCGTGACCATGTCGTCGATGCCGATCGAAAGGCCGGCCTTCGTCGCGTAGAGGAAGCCGAGCTCTTTCAAACGGTCGAGCATCTCGACGGTGATCTGATGCCCCAGCCGCAGAAAGCAGTAATTGACCAGGCTCTGTAGCCCTTTCTTCTTGAGCGTGCCGTTGATGTAAGGCATCTCCTTCGGGAGATGGTCGTTGAGCAACACGCGCCCGACGGTAGTGTTGATCGTGCGATTGACTTCACTGACCGTGGCCTTGATCACGTCCTGCGAGTCGCGCTCGGTGTCGAGGTCGATCAAACGGCCCTTGTAGCGCAGGCGGATCTTGGTCTGCGTCGTGACCTCTTTGGCGTCGAGCGCGAGCATCACCTCCTCCGGCGTGGCGAAGGCGCGGCCTTCGCCCTTCGCGCCCTCCAGCGAGCGGGTCATGTAGTAACAACCGAGCACGATGTCCTGCGTCGGCACGGCGATGGGCTGCCCCGAGGCCGGCGAGAGGATGTTGTTCGACGCGAGCATCAGGACCTGCGCCTCGATCTGCGCTTCGGGCGAGAGCGGGATGTGGACGGCCATCTGGTCGCCGTCGAAGTCCGCGTTGAAGGCCGTGCAGACGAGCGGGTGAATCTTGATCGCCTTGCCCTCGACCAGCACCGGTTCGAACGCCTGGATGCCCAGGCGGTGGAGCGTCGGCGCGCGGTTGAGCAGCACCGGGTGATCCTTGATCACCTTTTCGAGGATGTCCCAGACCACGTCGTCGTGGCGCTCGACCATCTCCTTGGCCTGCTTGATCGTCGCGGCGTGGCCTTCAGCTTCGAGCCGGTTGTAGATGAACGGCTTGAAAAGCTCCAGGGCCATCTTCTTCGGCAGGCCGCACTGGTGCAGTTGCAGCTCGGGGCCGACGACGATCACCGAACGGCCCGAATAATCGACGCGCTTGCCCAGCAGGTTCTGGCGGAAGCGCCCCTGTTTACCCTTGAGCGTGTCCGAGAGCGATTTGAGCGGGCGGTTGTTGACGCCGCGCAGCACGCGCCCCCGGCGGCCGTTGTCGAACAGCGCGTCCACGGCCTCCTGGAGCATTCGCTTCTCGTTGCGGACGATGACTTCAGGAGCCTTCAATTCGATCAGCTTCGAAAGCCTGTTGTTGCGGTTGATGACGCGGCGGTAGAGGTCGTTCAAATCCGAAGTGGCGAAGCGTCCGCCGTCGAGCGGGACGAGCGGGCGCAGTTCGGGCGGGATGACCGGGATCACGTCCAGGATCATCCACTCCGGCTTGTTGCCCGATTTGCGGAACGAGTCCACGACCTTGAGCCGCTTCGAGAATTTGAGCTTCTTCTGCTGGCTCGTCTCGTTCTTCATCTTGTATCGCAGTTCTTCGGCCAGGTCATCGACGTCGACCTTCTGGAGCAGAGTTTTGATGGCTTCCGCCCCCATCTTGCAGACCTCGTCGGTGAACTTGCCGGGGAACTCCTGCTTGAGCTGCCGGTAGCGCTCGTCGGTGACCATCTCGCGCTCTTTGAGCGGAAGGCCCAGGCTGTCGATGTCCTCCTTGTCCGCGATGACGATGTAATTCTCGAAGTAGAGAACCTTCTCGAGTTCGCGCAGGGGGATGTCGAGCAGGTGGCCGATGCGGCTCGGCAGACCTTTGAAGAACCAGACGTGAGAGCAGGGGCTGGCCAGCTCGATGTGGCCCAGCCTCTCGCGGCGGACTTTCGCCTGTGTGACCTCGACGCCGCATTTGTCGCAGATCACGCCGCGGTGCTTCATGCGTTTGTATTTTCCGCACAAGCACTCCCAGTCGGTTACCGGGCCGAAGATGCGCGCGCAGAACAAGCCGTCGCGCTCGGGTTTGAATGTGCGGTAGTTGATCGTTTCCGGTTTCGTGACGTGGCCGTGCGACCACGAACGAATCTTCTCGGGCGAAGCGAGGCTGATGCGAATCGCTTCGAAATCCGGTGTAAGCGTCTTCTCTCCTGTATATCTAATCATTTCACTTATTCCCCCCTCTAGGGATTGCGGATTGCGGATTGTGGATTGCGGATTGCGGATTGAAGAAGAGCCTCCCGCTTTCCAATTAGCAATCCACAATCCGCAATCCGCAATCGCATTAGGACTCCTGCCCGTCGCGGCGGCGCAGCTCGACGTCGAGACAGAGCGATTGCAATTCGCGCACAAGCACGTTGAACGATTCGGGCAGGCCAGGCTCGAAGTCGGTCTCGCCCTTGACGATGGCCTCGTAAATCTTCGAGCGTCCGGCCACGTCGTCCGATTTCGCCGTCAACAGCTCTTGCAGGATGTGCGCCGCGCCGTAAGCTTCGAGCGCCCAAACCTCCATTTCGCCGAATCGCTGGCCGCCGAATTGCGCCTTGCCGCCGAGCGGCTGTTGTGTGATCAGGCTGTAAGGGCCGATCGAGCGCGCGTGAATCTTGTCGTCCACCAGGTGCGAGAGTTTGAGCATGTAGATGTACCCCACGGTCACCTTCTGCTCGAACGGCTCGCCTGTCACGCCGTCGTAGAGGATCGTCTTGCCCGAATCGTTGATCATCTGCGGCGACCCTTCGGCCCGCAGCTTGCCGTCGGCTTCCTGTAAGAAACGCTTGATCTCGCTCTCCGGCGCGCCGTCGAAGACGGGCGTGGCGAAGCTCAGGCCGAGCACGTGCGCGGCCCAGCCAAGGTGCGTCTCGAGAATCTGGCCGACGTTCATGCGCGAAGGCACGCCGAGCGGGTTGAGAACGATTTCGACCGGAGTCCCGTCGGGCAGATAGGGCATGTCCTCTTCGGGCAGGATGCGCGCGATGACGCCCTTGTTCCCGTGGCGCCCGGCCATCTTGTCGCCGACCGACAGCTTGCGCTTCATCGCGATGAAGACCTTGACCATCTTGATCACGCCCGGCGCCAGCTCGTCGCCCTTCTTGATCTTGTCTATCTTCTCCTGATAGAGGTGTTCGAGAATGGCGATCTGGCGTTCGGTGCGCTGTTCGAGGTCCTTGATCTCGGTGGCGACGTCGCGCGCGCCGCTGACCTCGATCCTCTTGAGCGCGCCGATGTCCATGCCTTCCAGCATTTCTCGCGTCAGCTTGGCGCCTTTGACGGCGACGGTGCGCGCGCGGAAGATCAGGTCGGATTCGAGCTTGCGCCCTTCGAGCAGCTCGTAGATGCGCTTGTTGCGCTCCTCTTCGAGGATGCGGATTTCGTCGGCCAGGTTCTTCCGCATCTTCTCCTCTTCGGCGGCCTCGATCGAGAGGCTCCGGACGTCCTTGTCCTGGCCCTTGCGGGTGAAGACCTTGACGTCGACGACGGTGCCCTCGATGCCCGGCGGGCAGGTCAAGGACGCGTCGCGCACGTCGCCGGCCTTCTCGCCGAAGATCGCGCGGAGCAGTTTCTCCTCGGCGGTCAACTGAGTCTCGCCCTTCGGCGTGACCTTGCCGACCAGGATCGAGCCGGGCTTGACGTAGGCGCCGATGCGGATGATGCCGCTCTCGTCGAGGTCGCGCAGCGCGGCCTCGCCGACGTTCGGGATGTCGCGCGTGATTTCTTCGGGGCCGAGCTTGGTGTCGCGGGCCTCGATCTCGAGCTCCTCGATGTGGATCGAGGTGTAGTAATCGCCCTTGACCATCTTCTCGGAGATCAGGATCGCGTCCTCGAAGTTGTAACCGCGCCACGGCATGAACGCCACGAGCACGTTGCGGCCCAGCGCCAGTTCGCCGCCGTCGGTGCAGGGGCCGTCGGCGATCACGTCGCCCTTCTTGACGCGCGCGCCCTTCTTGACGATCGGCTTCTGGTTAATGCACGTGTTCTGGTTCGAGCGTTTGAACTTGATCAGCGGGTAGATGTCCGCCGTCACCTCGCGCGAGAGCGTGCCGTCGACGTTGTGGTCGACGCGGATGATGACGCGCTCGGAGTCCACGACGTCGACGATCCCGTCGCGCTTGGCGACGACCACCGCGCCCGAATCCTGCGCGGTGACGGTCTCCATGCCGGTGCCGATCAGCGGCGCCTCGGCGCGCAGCAGCGGCACGGCCTGGCGCTGCATGTTCGATCCCATCAGCGCGCGGTTGGCGTCGTCGTTCTCGAGGAAGGGAATCAGGCTGGCCGCGACCGAGACGAGTTGTTTCGGGCTGACGTCCATGAACTGCACCTCCTCGCGCATGGCCAGAATGAACTCGCCGGCCTTCCGCGCGTTGACGCGTTCGCCCACCAGGTTGCCGTCCTTGTCGAGTTCGATGTTCGCCTGGCCGATGACGTATTTGTCTTCCTCCCAGGCCGAGAGGTAGAACGGATACGGCTCGTAGGTCGCCGCCTTCTGGCCTTCGCGCAACCTCTTGTTGGCGCGCACGGCGACCTCTTCCGGCACATGGTCGTTCGGCTTAAACTCGGTGTCGCCCGGGTTCGATATCTTCACGTAATCGATCACGCGTCCGTTCTCGACCTTGCGGTACGGAGACTCGATGAAGCCGAACTCGTTGATCCGCGCGAAGCAGGAGAGCGAAGAGATCAGGCCGATGTTCGGACCTTCAGGCGTCTCGATCGGGCAGATGCGGCCGTAATGCGTCGGATGCACGTCGCGCACCTCGAACCCCGCGCGCTCGCGCGAGAGTCCGCCGGGGCCGAGCGCCGAGAGGCGCCGCTTGTGAGTGATCTCCGAGAGCGGGTTGGTCTGGTCCATGAACTGCGAGAGCTGGCTGGACCCGAAGAACTCGCGCACCGCCGCGGTCACCGGCTTGGCGTTGATCAGGTCGCGCGGCATCGCCGTCTGCATCTCCTGGTGGATCGACATCTTTTCCTTGATCGCGCGCTCCATTCGCACGAGGCCGAGCCGGAACTGGTTTTCCAGCAGCTCGCCCACGGCGCGGACGCGTCGGTTGCCGAGGTGGTCGATGTCGTCGTCGGAGTAATAGATCATGCGCCCGTCGGGGGTCACGACCGGCTCGCCCCTGCCGCCCAGTTTCTTGAGCTTCAGCGCGTAATCGATCACGTCGAAGAAGTCCTGCGGCGAGAGCAGCGGGTCGTCCAGACGCTCACGCTCGGGCCGCCCCATCTTGATGTTGAATTTGAGGCGTCCGACGCGCGAGAAGTCGAATTTGCGCGCGTCAAAGAACATGCCATGGAAGAGCGACTGCGAGGTCTCCAGAGTCGGAGGATCGCCCGGACGCATCTTGCGATAGATTTCGATCAACGCCTCTTGCGGCGATTTGATCGTGTCTTTCTTGACCGTCAAGCTCGTGACGGGGCCGACGTCGTCCTTGTCGGGGAAGAATATCTCAATTGTTTCAATGCCCGCTTCGATGACCTTGGCGATCGTCTCCGGCGTCAATTCGGTGTTGCTTTCCGCGATCACCTCGCCGTCGGCGGTGTTGACCAGGTCGGTGAGCGTGAAGGCGCCGGCCAGGTCTTCGGTCTTGACCGGAATCTCGGTGACGCGCGCGGCGACGAGCGCCTCATAGGCCGACTGGCCGATCTTTTTGCCGCTCTTGACGATCACTTCGCCCTTCTTGTCGATGATGTCGGACGAGGCTCGCGCTCCGACGATGCCGGGGCTGACCTGCCAGTAAAGCTGGCCGCCCGCGACGCGAATCTTGTCGACGGTGTAAAACGCCCGCAGAATGTCCTCGTCGTTCTTCAGGCCCAACGCGCGCAGGAAGATAGTCGCCAGGAATTTCCGCTTGCGGTCAATGCGGACATAGAGCAGGTTCTTCGCGTCGTATTCGAATTCGACCCACGACCCGCGGTAGGGAATCAGCTTCGCCAGGAAATATGTGTTGTTCTGAGCCTTCTCGAAGAAGACTCCGGGCGAGCGGTGGAGCTGCGAAACGATGACGCGCTCGGTGCCGTTGATGACGAACGTCCCGTTTTCGGTCATCAGCGGCAGGTCGCCGAAATAGACCTCTTCTTCTTTGATGTCGCGGATCGATTTCTGACTCGTCTCTTCATCCTTGTCCCAGACTGTCAGGCGGATTTTGACGTGCAGCGGCACGGAGTAGGTCATTCCGCGCTCCTGGCACTCCTGCACGTCGTATTTGTGCTTCAAGCCGACCGGCTCGCCGCAGTTGTCGCAGGTGTTGACGACGTTGCGGTTGTAAGTCCCGCACTGTTTGCAGACCACGTCCTCGGAGGAGAGTGGGTTGACTTTGATCACCGCGCCGCACTGGCGACAGTTGGAGCGCAGGTGATGCAGCCCTTGCAACTGGCCGCACTTGCACTGCCAGTTGCCGATGCGGTATTCGACGAATTCCAGCGCAGGCCGGTGTTGTCGCGCTCCGGCGGAAGTAAATCCATCTGCAGGAAGCGGTCATAGCTTTCGCGTTGCACTTCGATGAGATTCGGAATGCGAACCGAGGTGCGGATCTTCGAGAAGTCGTACCGTGGTTCGCGACCGGCCCCACCGACTGGGCCGTTGTTGGCGTTGGGTTTCATCATTTCGGTAGCCATTGAATGTCACTTCCTTTGAGCGGTGTGCTATCAGTACAGCGCCGCGCGGTACTGTACCGGTGGCTGAACGACTGTAATTTTCAGCTCAGAATAGGTTGATTATTTCTTTTTACGCATGGCAAAGCGGCGGCAGGGACACAACACCCCTGCCGCGCGCCACGCGGTCGAGTCATAAAGAGTTGTTTGAAGTTTGCCGATATCCCGATACTCTACAAGTATAGTCAAAGCTCCGAACCTTCACAAATCGCGAGGCAGCCTTAAGGGATAAATGCGATGCAAAAGAGCCTATAGCCGGCTACGACGGCAAACTGAAAGGCAAGTAGCTATCCGCAAAGGGCGCGGATCACTACTTGCCCGTCTGATCCGCTTGTCATCAAGGGTTACTTCAATTCGACCGACGCGCCGGCGTCGGTGAGTTGTTTCTTCATTTTTTCGGCGTCATCCTTAGAGACGCCTTCCTTGACGGGCTTGGGGGCGCCGTCTACGAGGTCTTTAGCTTCCTTTAGTCCGAGACCGGTCAGCTCGCGGACTACCTTGATGGCGTTGATCTTGTTGGCGCCAGCCGCCATCAGGATCACATCGAACGTGTCTTTCTCTTCGACGGCCGGGGCCGCGGCTGCGCCGCCCCCGACGGCGACTGGAGCCACTGCCGCAGCGGCGGCCGAAACGCCGAACTTGTCTTCGATCGCCTTCACCAGTTCCGACGCCTCCAAAAGACTGAGTTTGCCGATTGTTTCAACGAGGTTTTGAATGTCAGCCATGATTAATTTACGATTCCTCCTAAAAACGCCACCTGCCGAATTCTGATATCCGCGATCTGTTTGATGACGACTGCCAGGTTGCGGGCCACGCCGTTGACCGCGATCGCAATGCGCTGCGCGGGCGAGTTGAGCAGGAACATCAACTTGCTGATCAACTCCTCTTTCGAAGGCAGCGCGGCCAGGGCGTCAACGTCTTTGACGTTGATTACGCGGCCTTCGACAATGCCGGCTTTGAATTTGAGCTGCGCGTTATCCTTGGCGAACTTGCTCAGCACCTTGGCCAGTCCGACCGGGTCTTTCTCGCTGTAGGCGACGGCGGTCATGCCGGTGAAATGATCCTTCAACGGTTCGAGCGGCGTGCCTTCGACGGCGATTTTGACCAGAGTGTTTTTGACCACGCGGTAATTCAACTCCGCCTTCTCCAGCGCGCGGCGCAATTCCCAGTCCTTTTCGACGGTCAATCCCTGAAAACTCACGATCAGGGCGTTGTCGGCGCCGCCGAACTCTTCTTTCAGCAGGGCGATGTCTTGCTGTTTTTGCTCTTTCGTTTTCATTGCCAATATCTCTAATTGTGAAGACTATTAGCCACCGCAGCACACAGAGGGAATTGATAACTTCTCTGTGTTCTCTGTGATCTCTGTGGCTATTCATCCTTTACACAGAATTGCGTTACGCGCCGACCGACGTGGGATCTACGAGGATCCCCGGCCCCATCGTGGTCGCGACATTTACCTTCTTGACGTATTTGCCTTTCGCCGTGGCCGGTTTGGCCTTGATCACCGCGTCGATCAGCGCCTTCGCGTTGGCAGTGATCTTGTCGCTGGAGAAGGAGACTTTGCCGACCGGGACGTGAATCACGCCGGTCTTGTCCACGCGATATTCAACTTTGCCAGCTTTAGTCTCTTTAACGGCGTTCGTAACATCCGGGGTGACGGTCCCGGTCTTCGGGTTCGGCATCAGTCCGCGCGGGCCCAGAATCTTACCGAGCGCGCCGACCGAACGCATCATGTCTGGCGTCGCGATCAGCGCGTCGAAGCCGAGATAGCCGCCCTTGATCTTTTCGACTAGGTCGTCGCCGCCGACCTCATCGGCGCCCGCCTCCTGCGCCTCGCGCTGCTTGTCGGGCGAGGCGGCGATGACGGCGACCCGCTTCGATTTGCCCAGGCCATGCGGCAGAACGATGGTTCCGCGCACGAGCTGATCGGCTTTGCGAGGGTCGACGCCGAGCACCATTGTCACTTCGACCGTCTCGTCGAATTTGGCCGGATGGATTTTTTGCGCCAGCGTGACGGCGTCAGCCAGAGCATAGAGTTTGCCCGACTCGACTCGAGCGAGCGCGGCTTTAAATTTCTTTCCTGCCATTGATTACTTCCTTCCAGGTGTTAACGTGACCGAAGCCGGAATCGGAGACCGCATTCGGACCCCGACAGGGCCGGTCACTCCCTCTTAAGAAAATGCGGTTTGCCTTACTGCCTAGTTAATTTCAAGACCCAGACTCTTGGCCGTGCCTTCGATCGTGCGAATCGCAGATTCGAGGTTCGTCGTGTTGAGATCGGGCATCTTGGTCTTGGCGATCTCCTCGATCTGATCTCGAGTGATCGTCCCGACCTTTTCACGGTTCGGTTTGCCCGAACCCTTTTCGATCTTCGCCGCCTTCTTCAGAAGATCGGCCGCGGGCGGTGTCTTGGTGATGAACGTAAAAGAGCGATCGGCGTAGACCGTGATGACTCTTCGCGTTGAACTGTTTGCAAAACTCCATAATGTTCACGCCCTGAGGCCCCAGCGCCGTGCCGATGGGCGGGGCGGGATTGGCCTTGCCCGCGGAAACCTGAAGCTTGATATAACCTGTAATTTTCTTTGCCATGATTCTTAAGAATTATCTCTACCGCTGCGAAAGAAACCTTTCTCCAAGTTCACTTTCGGCGTACTCTTGATTAAGTGCCAGGCCTTATCGGAAATTTCGCCTTTATCATTGAGCTCGATCTCGACAAGGACATAGCCAGGGAAGAATGATTCGCGCATTTCGACTTTGGGGTCGGGCGGGATCATCACTTGCGTAATTTCGCGCCCCATCGCGAACGCCTCGATTCGCGTCTTCAGGCTGTCACACCGGCGTCGCGCGTCCGAAGATCGTGACGCTGACTTTGAGCATGCTCTTGTCGTGGTTGACCTCCTCGACTGTGCCCATAAAGCTGGTGAACGGGCCGTGCGTAATTCTCACCGTCTCGCCGCGCTCGAACGTGAATTTCGGCTTCGGCTTTTCGGCCGCGACCGCGACGTGGTGGACGATCTGATCGACCTCTTCCGGAGTCAGCGGGGTCGGCTTTTGTCCGCCGACGAAGCTGGTCACCTTGGGCGTACTCTTGATTAAATGCCAGGCCTTATCAGAGATTTCGCCTTTATCATTGCATTCGATCTCGACCAGCACGTAGCCCGGGAAGAACATGCGCGTGCTCTCGACGCGCTTGGACCCTCGCATCTCGACGACCGTTTCGGTCGGGATCAGCACCTGAGTGACCTCGTCCTGCATCCCGAACGCCTCGATGCGCGTGTTCAGGCTGTCACGCACTTTTCGTTCATAGCCCGAATATGTATGAATAATGAACCATTGCTTCGCCATATGGCTTAACCGAAAATATGTCTCGCCACCCATTCGACGCCCCGAATCACTTCAGCCAACCCCAGGTCTGCAACCCAGAGAAAGGCCGCGAAAAAGAACACAACGACAATGGTAATGATCGTTGTATTGATGACTTCAGTGCGCGTCGGCCAGGAGACCTTCTTCATTTCCAGCGCGACCTCATGCCCGAACTGGCGGACGGTCGCGACCCAACCAAGCGGCTTTGAGACTAACGGTTGCCGATTCGGTTCTTCCGCCATCGCCGCGGTTCCTTCACGCGTGCTCGATGTTGCCATTGTCACACCTCAACTGACTTAGATACGGCGCCGCTCGCCGTTACAAACGAGCAGGGGTATCAGGATTCGAACCCGAACTTCCGGTTTTGGAGACCGGCGTGCTAACCGTTGACACTATACCCCTTGAATGCGACGGGGGGACGGGGGGGACATGGAGACGGGACGATGTTACGTCTTTTTCGCCCCGTCTCCATGTCCCCCCGTCGCCTCATCGCTACTTGGTCTCCTTATGGGCCGTGTGCTTACGGCAAAAACGACAGAACTTTTTGAACTCCAAACGCTGCGTCGTTTTCTTCTTGTTTTTGGTAGTGACGTAGTTGCGATTTTTGCAATCGCCACACTGCAGAACGATATTGTCTCGCATAATTTCTTTCATGTCCGACAAACTTCAGTTTGTCGGACATCCGATTATTCAACAATGTCCGAGATGGTCCCGGCGCCTACCGTCCGTCCGCCCTCTCGGATCGCGAACCTCAAGCCCTTCTCCATCGCGATCGGCGTGATCAGCTCGATCTCCATCGCGATGTTGTCACCGGGCATCACCATCT
>WNGA01003038.1_pt1 | contig 25357 bp, 27 predicted proteins | sample 5400061 | NCBI WGS metagenome assembly WNGA01 (sample SAMN13153366, study PRJNA577476) | soil metagenome | isolation source: 100 cm soil or saprolite under grassland replicate 2 | place: USA:California | collected 2016-06-15 | reverse complement strand
GCGATCTCGACCCAGAAGGGATCCGCATCGACCTTCTTGCGAAAGCGCTCGATCGCCGCCGCCACCGGTGTGGGATGCGACACGAACAAGAAGCTGGACAGATGCGTCCAGTCAGGTGCCAGTGGGAAGAGATCGCGGACCGCGAGCCAGTCCCGCAGGTCGTGCTTGGCTGGGACCGTGCGGATCCGCGGCATACCGATCGACGGAAACAGCGAAGCCGCGACAAGGGTCTTCAGCAGCTGGCGGCGTTGTATCATCGAGCCTTCTCCGTGGTGCGCGTTTCCTGCTGGCGGGTGGCAGCAATGTACGTGACCGTGTCCCACGCGTTATGGATGCCAATGAACAGCAACAGCAAGGCGACGCCACCGACGGTAAACAACGCCCACGTCTGGTCGTGCGACATGCCCGCGGCGCCGACGAAGAGCGCAGCATACGCGATCATCGGCAGCACTTGGTGCCACACCCAATCCTCGAGCACCGGCTTGTAGCCGGTTTGCTTCAGCATCCGCCGCAGCACGATCATGACGTACACGACTCCGGCGATCGCGGTCGCGCCGATGACATGGGCGGGATCCCGGAGCTGATGCCAAGGCGCGCTGAGCACCGCTGAAATCAGGAGCGCGGCCACAAAGTGGATGACGTTCGGCGTGCCGTACGCGTTGAGCGACTCCTCGGTGCGCGGCAGGTTCGAGTCTGCGGCCAGGGTGATCACGACGAACATCAAGCCAGTCAAGCCGCCGGCCGACGACCCGACGATGACGTAGAAACTTTCCCACTGCGAGAGAACGGAGTGTGCCGATGTGTCCATGTCACCGCACCTGGAAGGTCAAAGTGGCCCACTTGGATTCGTAGTTTACGCTGTCTCCATGTGCTGGCGCCCGCAACCCATACCCTGATCGAGTTTGCCTATGTAGGTTGAAACCATGCGTTCGGTGCCCGCGATTGCGGTTTTGGTTGCTTTGCTGGATGGAGCAGTTCCCGGAAGGATTGGGTGGCCTCAAGGGACAGAGATCGTTGGACGAGTGCTTGATCAAACCCGTCTTCCGGTAGACGGCGTCGAAGTGATCGTGAATCGGCGTGACGTCCGAGCGAGAAGCGACAGCACCGGAGTCTTCAAGCTCACGATATCTCCGGATGACAGTACAGTCGCGTTTCGGCGAATCGGGTACCTGTCGGTCGTGTTCGCGATTCGCCCGCTGCCTTCTTCAGTAGATACGCTATTCGTGCATCTAGACGCCAGCGCGGTGGTCCTGTCTGAAGTGATCGTGTCAGCCAAGGCTACAAAGCCCCTACGATACGCCTTCACAACGAAGTTTGATGGCGTGTTCAACCGCCGCAAAATGAGACTTGGTACACTTGTGCCCCGAGAGACGATTGACGCGCGATTTGGATCATCAACCGATCAGCTCTTGAACGGTATCGCCGGGATCCACGTATGGAACGGTCCGCCCAAGCGAATCCGTTTTGCTCGCTGCTCCGAGCCAGGGGGCGTAGGCGTATACATTGACGGTGTTCGGCAAAACTCCAGCTTAACTCCCTCGGCAGGCGCGGACATCTCGGGCCTCCTGTACAAACCACCCTCATCACCGAATTCGCTTGCGATGGATATGGAGCCGGAGATTGAAATACTCTCCCGAGTCAACCCAAGCGACATCGAAATGATCGAGGTTTTTCGCGGCGCGGCAGAGCTACCTGCTGAGTTCCACTGGAACGGATGCGCCGTGATAGCCATTTGGACTCGGGCGAATTGAGGTCTTTTCCACTTTCCGGGACCATCATAGGAACTCCCGTCTAGCGCACCTGAAAGGTGAGCGTGGCCCACTTCGATTCATAGTTCACGCTGTCTCCGCTCAGCGGCATCATGTGGATGAACTTGACGTACCACTTCCCTGTCGTGCGGATGACGAACCGCGCGACACCATCCGGCCCGGACCGGGCGCGAATTTCCGGAATCGCGCTCGTATCACGTTGGCCCCCGGCGATGACGAGCTGTTGGGCCACCGGCTTGCCATCCACCAGACAGCGCACCGCCAGCGTATCTCCCAAAACTAGAAAATAGGGATTCGTGACGGGCACGATCTCCGCAGGATATCCCAGCACGAATTCGAACGAGTTCGTCCGCAGGTCGCCGACCTGGAGAATCGCTTGACGTGCTTCTGATAGCGCTCGCGAGCCGCGCGTCCCAACTCCCCTGCACGAGTGCGCGCGTCGAGCACGTCCGGAATCCCGTCTTCCTTTAAATAGCCGTTGAAGGCTTCAGCCGAGAGCGCGATCTGGCGCGGGCTGAGCGAAGCGCCAATGACATAGGTGCCTGGCGCGCCTGTCTGCACGCTGAGCCAGGTCGTGTCACCGGCTGGCTTCCAGGATTCGCGCGGAATGGCACGACGCTCGATCGGTCCAACCATGCTCAGGTCCAGCAGGCGGTTTGGTGTGACGGCGCCTTCGCTGCTCGAGAACGTGCCGTTCAGCACAGCGACTCGCACGGCGGAGTTCGGCGGGACGAAGTAGTTCTCGAGCTTCAGAAAAAGATCATGTGCGGAAAGCAGGGTCGCAGTGACCATCAGCATGAACATCGCGACGACGACGCGCTTTCGCATAGAGACGCTCCAAAGGTCGAATCGGGTCGGGGCTCGCCCCAAACTATCAGCACCTGCCTCCTGTTGCGACTTTGGTCCTGCTCTCCGCGCCAGGTCGGCGTAACAGCAGCACGCCACCAATCAGCGAGAGCGCAATGGCCAGAGCCGCTCCCCAGCTGACCCAGAGGCTGCGAGCCCGCTCGAGAGGCAGTGGCGCTGCCGTTGGATGCGCCTCACTCGTGCCCATCGTGGGACCATGCAGGGTGGAACGCATCGTCACCGATACATCGAGCGAGGCGACTTCATCTCCGTCTGGGGCCACCGCCACAAGCCGATAGGCCCCAGGTGACCGGTCTCCCGGTATGTGGAGGGACACCGCGAATGCCCCCTTCTCGTCCGCGCGGATCTGCTGGAGGCGTACCTTCCCGCGAATGCCGGTAAGAAAGAGCGTGATAGTGCCGCGATGCGCAAACTTCTCTCCGAAGAGCGGAACGCTGTCTCCCGCCACCAGCTCGCGCTTGGCAAGCTTCAGTATCCCGTGCTCGTGAGCATTGAGCGCATCGGTGGTAGCCAGCAGCGCTACTGCGGATGCGACTGTTATTGCAAGCGCGTGGTGAATGCGCATGAGAGTCCTCTCTCCTACATCGTCATGTCGAGATGAGATTGGGCCGGGGCAAGGGTGGCGTAGATGATCGCGGCAATCATCAGTCCCAGCAGCATTATTCCGACCAGCCGGGTGGCCCGCGCCAGCCTTGCGTTACCTCGATCCGCGACGGGAACCAGGCCAAGAAACCCGAAGAGTAGAGCGGGAGCGAGCAGCATACCGGGCAAGCCGAAGAGATTCTCCGCTGCGTAGATCCAGAGAAACGGCCAGAACGGCTTCGTCACCTCGAATCCTTCGACCCCGGGGGCAAGCAGCGTGGCGGGCCAGAGGAGTGCAATAGCGGCGACGAGCCCAACGACCAATAACGCGAACCCCGCGAGCGGACGCAGGTGTGTACGGAAGGGCGCTCGGGCGTCTCCCGCCGCGCTCACTCCCAGATGGCGGATCAACCACAGGTGTAACGAGAGCAGCGCCACCAGCGCGATCGGCAACACCGCGACGTGCAACCCGTACATGCGTGTCACAATGGGGCTGGACGGAGTGAAACCGGGCTGGAATGGCGCGCCGATTCCACCGGCGACCTTGGCACCGGCCACGGCGTGCGCCAGCGCCTCAACGGCGTCCTGATCCGCTCGCAGTACCGTGCCGGTGAATGCCAAACCGAACAGGATCGCTAGGAGAATTACCCCACTCCACCACAGCGCCTCCCGCGGACTGCGGTACCCACGGCGCCAGAAGACAGCCGCAACGTGCGTGAACACCAACAGGAGCGCCGCGGACGCGCTCCACACGTGGACGTCCCGCACGAACGTGATCAACGGCTGGGCCGTGATGATGTAGCGGATGGACTCGTGCGCCTCGAGCGGCGTGGGGTTGTAGTACTGCGTCAGCACGATCCCGGTGATGGCCAGGAGCGTCAGCGCGACCAACGTCAATGCGCCCAGCATGAAGTCCAACCGGTTCGCGCGCTGCGGTATGGGATAGTCGAGAGCGGTCAGCGCGAACCGCTCTGTCAGCCAGGAGCTATTCATGGCTGTGCTCGTGCATCCCGGGCATCGCTTCCATTTTCATCCCGCCGCCTGCCGGGCGCAGGCGCAGATACACGGCCACACCGGCGGGCGTACGGCTGCCGTACGCGGACTCGAGGCTCCCGGGAAGGAAGTTGAGTGAGCCGCGAACACCGAGACCTGCCTCGAGGCCGGCCGCGTGACCGATCTCGCGCAGGTACCCCAGGGCGAGCGCGGTGACATCATATTCCGTTGCCGGCGGCACAGAAGGCGCGACCAGATCTTCGGCGCTTTTGCGGACATACTCAGCACGCCCAAAGAACCAGTTCATCCCCAGATCGAGACTGCTTTCCAGCACGACGCTATTCGAAAGTGAGGTTGGACCGATGTCATCGTTCCCGCCATAAATGAGCGCGCTAGACCACGTCCCCTCGTTGCCTACCGACTGCGTCGTCAAGACACTTGCACCGACGCGATGCAGCCACTCGTCCGGATGCAGCGCTTCGGGACTCTTCACGAACCCATACCACGCGGCGACGCTCCACCGTGGACCGGCGTTCACGCTCAGTCGCGCGCTGTAAGAATCGAGTCGGCGGCCGCTATAATCGAAGTTCGCGCGATTCTCATCCGGCTCTCGGCCATTGAACCACGACGCCTCGAGCTTCGCCGAGCGAGTGAAGACGCCGGCCGTGAGCACGCCGAACGTGATGTGGGTACCGTCCTGCCAATGGTGTGACAGAGGCGCGAGCGGGTCGGCGGACGCGGATGGCCGGTGCGGGAACGCGACCGGACCGAGTGCGGGCTCGCCCACGGGCGCGACATAGAGCGAGACCCCCACGTTCCGAGTTATCCCGCGCTCATACAGCGCGGCCAGCTCCATGAAGAGATCGTGGGGGTGCTGGCGATCGCGCAGCGGCGCACCTTGGTAGGTTTCGCCCGTCTGGACCAACAACGGATAGCCACGTCGTCCAATCGTCCACGGCTCTGCGCTCAGCATCGAGCGGAGCTGCAAATACCCTCCGCTGATCGGTCGGGTTGCCATTCCCATCACCCAGTTCGTAAGCCCGGTTTGGTTACTACCGCGCGAGCTGCCTTGCCAATCGTATTGAAAGAATCCCAGACCATGGAGCATGACAGTCCACTGTCCCAGCATGTAGTGGGCTGCATGCATCGGCGATGAATCCGGGAGCCACGAGGTCCCGGATCCCATCCGCGTTTCCGGAATTCCCAGCGGTCCTGCGGGCATTTGCATGGGGTGCTGCATATCCATCTGCGCCGTTGCGGGTTTTGCCATGGTCATGGCGAAAACCAGTAACGCGGCTAGTGAGCCGGTGAGGATGCTACGCATGATTGAAAACCCCCCAGGAAAAAAGTCCGAACCGCGCCGCGATTGCGGCGCACACTACACCTGTGTTGTCGGACTTAGGCTAGGGGCGGTGGGGAAAGCGGTGGAGCGAGATGTGACTGAAACGGTGAAATGGCGCCGAGCGGCACGGCGGATGACGGGGGCACGACAACGGCGAGCGGAGGTTCTGCGATCGGGGCGGCCGGTCCGCCACTTGGACATGCGCCGCCGCTCGCGCAGTCGGGGGCGGCCGCATCGGGATGACAACCATTCCCCGATAACGACCCGACAATGGAATTCGCGTCAGCGTGATGATGATGCGGTTTCTGCTGATCGTGCATGGGACACGACGCAGCTGATTGTGACCATATGTTCACGCACATGGGAACGCCAGTCGTGGAAAACAGCAGCGCGAGTGTCGCAAGCAGTGCGAAGCCGCGCCGCAACTAGATGCCCCTCAGGTTCAGAGATGCCATTAGTCCCCACCGTCTGCCGGTCACTTGGGATTGGATATTGGTACAGCGGTGACGTAATAACAACTGGTCAGAATCTCGGCCTATGTAAACGACCTCGACCACCGCACGGTACTGTCTGAGAACAGGGAGGGTTCACGGCTACCGGCGCACCATCCGAGCGGCAACTGATACGCGGAGCCCTGGCCGGCGACCAGCGTATGTACCGGGAACTCGTCTCGCGCTATCTCAGGCGGGCGCTCGCGGTCGCCTGGGAGTTCACCGACACGCTCGAGGATGCTGAAGATCTCGTGCAGGAGGCATTCCGCCGGGTCGTGCCGGCGCTCCCCCGTTTCGATGTGGATCGTCCATTCGCTCCGTGGTTCTTCACCATCCTGCGCAACGTCGCCCGAAACGCAGCCGGCGCGCGTACCCATCGGCTGCTCGCTGCGCTGGACGAGAATGCGCCCGACGACGCGTTGACGCCTGATGCAGAGGTCGAATACCTGGAGCTTGAAGCTCGCGTAAACCTGGAGCTGGACTCGCTTCCCAATATGCAGCGCGCGTGCTTCCGCCTCTGTGTGCTGGAGGGACTCTCGAGCAAGGAAGTCGGCGAGGCGCTGGGCGTGAGCGATCGCACAGTGCGAACCCACGTGCATCGAGCTCGCAAGTCGATGCGGAAGGCCGTGCTCCCATTTGCCGAGCAGGAGGAAAGATGATCTCCCGTCTGCCTGAGGACCAAGGTTACTGGAACGCGCTGACCGATCGACTCGTGGCCAGCACGTACGGGGGAGCCGCGCCCCGTTGGTGGCACGGCCTGTCTCGGGTGTCCGTGCCGCTGGGGATCGCAGCGGCCGCCGTGCTACTGGCCGCGCTCGTTTGGCAGCCGAAGGTTTCGGCGCCGCCGAGCCTCTACGGCTTTGCGCCAGCTGACCCGTTGGCGACCCTATTCGTAACGGCCAGAGTCGCGCCGACGATGGCCGCTCTCTTCGCCACACCAACCTCGGAGGTCTCCCAATGATCCGCTTCAACGATTCGGCCCGCGCGCTCCTCGCGGTCGCCGCGACGTTCGTCATGGGCATCGTCGTGGGCTGCGGACTGGACCGGAATATTCTCAGTCCTCCCTCGTACGCTGCTTCCGGCGCGGCACAGCACGACGTCGCCCGCCACCATGAGCAAGTGCTCGCCGAGCTGCGCACAGAGCTGCGCCTTTCCCCGGAACAGGCTGCCCGGGTGCAGCAGATCTTCACGGCACGCCAGGCCGAAATCGAAACAGCATGGGCGCAAGTGCACGCGAACCTGCAGCAGGCAATGCAACAGACGACGACCGAAATCGAGACCGTGCTTGATTCCACGCAGATCGAGCGCCTCCACGCATGGATTGCGAAACGGCACGGCTCGACGCACGGCGACGGTGCGCGCCATCACTGACGGTCCGTGTCACCCTTCGGCCGTAAGTTCGTACTCACCGCGCATGTCACTTCGTCGGTGGGCTGGCTCGGCGCCGTCGTCGCTTTCCTTGCGCTCAGCATCGCCGGACTGACCAGCCAAGATGGGGACGTCGTGCGGGGCACATATCTCTCGATGAATCTCATGGGCCAATTCGTCATCGTCCCCTTGAGCGTTGCTGCATTGCTGACCGGACTCCTTCAGTCATTGACGACTCGCTGGGGCTTGTTTCGCTACTACTGGGTCGTGGTGAAGCTCGCGTTAACCATTGGTGCTACCACGCTCTTGTTGCTGCATCAATTCACCGCGGTTGCCGGCGCGGCGACACGCGTGTCGAACATCGCGCCAGGGATCTTGCCCGACGTCGGTCAACTCGGGACTCAACTGGTGGCCGATTCGGGCCTCGCCGTTGTGGTGCTGCTCGTTACGACGACGCTCGGCGTGTACAAACCGTGGGGCAGGACTCGCTACGGCCGACGGAACCAGAGCGAGGAAATGCTCCCCGCCACCAGTCTCCCGCTTGCGCTGAAGGTTTTCCTTGCGATCGTGGGTGCGATTATCGTGGCATTCCTCATCGTGCATCTCGCAGGGGGCGGTCTTCGTCATCACGGCTCTGACTAGAGCTGGACCCGCTTCAGCAGCTGAGCGTTGAGCGCGACGATGATCGTACTGGCGGACATCAGAACGGCGCCCAAGGCGGGCGTCAGCAAGATGCCGCGTGAAGCGAGAACACCTGCCGCGAGCGGAATGGCGAAAATGTTGTAGCCCGCGGCCCACCAGAGGTTCTGCAGCATCTTGCGGTACGTGGCGCGCGACAGCGTGACGATCCTGGGAATGTCGCGCGGATCCGAGCGCACCAGAACGATGTGCCCGGCCTCCACAGCCACATCGGTTCCCGCGCCGATCGCAATGCCGATATCGGCTGTCGCGAGGGCCGGTGCATCGTTCACGCCATCGCCCACCATCGCCACCTTGCGACCCCGCTTCTGGAGCTCCTCCACCTTGGAGGCTTTGTCCTCTGGGAGAACCTCGGCGAACACCGTATCAATGCCGAGGTCCTTCGCCACCGCGTCGGCCACCGAGCGCGCGTCGCCCGTGAGCATAGCGACCTGGATGCCCCGCTCATGCAGCGCCGCGATCGCCTCACGGCTCTCGGGGCGAATGGCATCCGCCACGGCAAAGACGGCGATGGCGGCACCGCCACGCAGCAGATGAATCGCCGACTGCGCACGCTGTGCGGCAGCACCAGCCGTCTGCGCCAAACGCGGCGGCACCGTGGCGTGCTCACCCTTGAGCAACGCCGGCCCCCCGAGATGATACTCGACACCTTCGACCGTCGCAGCGACGCCCCTTCCGGGAAGCGCTCGGAAGCCGCTGGCCGCCGGGGCCCGGATGTGCCGCTCCTCAGCTGTCTTCACGATGCCGCGCGCAATGGGGTGCTCGGACTCGGCCTCGATCGCCGCGGCGATGCGCAGCGCCGTCTCAGCGCTCGCACCGTCTGCCACCGTCACATCCACCACCCGGAACTCGCCCAATGTGAGCGTCCCCGTCTTGTCGAAGATCACCGTATCGACCAGCCGTGCCTCCTCGAGGCCTCGTCGGTCGCGTACGAGCAGTCCCGCGCGCGCGCCGAGGGTCGTCGAGATCGCAACCACGAGGGGCACCGCGAGGCCCAGCGCGTGGGGGCACGCGATCACGAGCACGGTCACGACGCGAACAATGGAGAAGTCGATCGGCGCGTCGAGCAGCTGCCACACGACCATCGTGAGCAACGCGGCGGCGATGGCCACGCCGGTGAGCAGCTGCGCGGCGCGATCGGCGAGATGCTGGGCCCGCGATTTCGACCGCTGTGCATCGGCGACGAGTCGCATGATCTTGGAGAGCTTCGTCTCCTCGCCCGTGCTCGTGACCTCCACGCGTAGCGAGCCTTCGCCATTGATCGTGCCGGCGATGACCGCGTCGCCTTCACGCTTCTTCACCGGGCGCGATTCGCCGGTAATCATGGATTCGTTGAGGGAGCTCGCGCCCGCCCGGATCACGCCGTCCGCCGGCACGCTCTCGCCCGGCCGGATCAGCACGAGGTCACCCGCCTGCAGCGCGCCGATGGGCACGCGTTCTTCGGCGCCGTCCCGGATCCGAGTCGCGGTATGGGGGAGCAGTTTGGCGAGCTCCTGGAGGGCACCCTCGGCGCGCTGGATCGAACGCATCTCGATCCAGTGACCGAGCAACATGATCGTCACCAGGGTCGCGAGCTCCCACCACAACGCGTCGGCGGCAATGAGGCCGAGCTGAACGATCCAGGAGAAGACGAAGGCGACGGTGATCGCGAGGGAGATCAGCGTCATCATCCCCGGCAAGCGGGCCTTCAGTTCCCGCCAGGCGCCCTCGAGAAACGCGCGGCCGCCGTAGAGGAAAACCAGCGTGCCGAAAACCGCGGGTAGCCACCCTGCGCCCGGAAACACGGGTGCGCGGTAGCCGAGCAACATCTGGATGTGCTCCGACCACAGGACCGCGGGGATCGTGAATGCAGTGGAAAGGCAAAAGCGATTGCGGAACATCTCGGGCGAATGGCCTGCGTGCGCGTCGTGCGCCGGCTTCCCCTTCGTCTCATGCGCGGCCGGACCAGCATGGTGGCCGTGATGGTCGTGGTGGCCGGTTTCGTGGATCGCGTGCTGGTGATTCACGCGCGCGTCTCCCTCACTATTGGGTACCGGATTGGGTACCGGCCCGTAATGTCCGATGCCATGTCAGGTGTTCGTATACGCTGCTCCAGTACATGCCAAAGGTAAGCCCGAAGAAGAGTTCCTCGAGCGGGATACCGAAGACGAGAACGCCGCTCAGCGCCGGCAGATTCCACACTCCTTTGATGTAGCCTGGTGCCAGCCAGACCAGGCTCAGCATAAACACTGCATAGAGCCCGAGGAATAACCCGCCGCCGAGAAGTGTGTCACGCAAGAGGTCGGGCCGGCAGAGGACCGCGAGGACCGCGCCGAACGCCAGGCACACCAACGCAGGATAGATCGGGTTCCAGGGAAGCAGAAAACCAGGGATGAGTAGAACGACGGGCGCGATCACTGCTGCCCGGTGGAAGCGATGGCGTCGGTGACCACGATGCTCGGCGGCAACGGGGGCGGATTCGCGGCGCGTCAGCGCCGTGTAAAGGATCATCCCGATTCCACCAACCGCAAACGCGAAGATGAAGCTTTCGATATCGAAGCCGGTGCGCCGCGCCAGCTCGAATAGACTCGGCGGATTCCAGTACTCGGGAACGAACAGTGGTTCGGTGAAGCCGAACAGCGCCGTGACCAGGCTGGTGCGCCACATCGCGCGACGCGTTCCTGGGTTCGCGACGAACAGTGCAGCCCACACAGCGACGAATGCGAGCGACCAGAGCAGCCACACGTAGTGGTATTTCATGCCGTTAAACGATCCGCTTCGAGAGAACGTCCGATCTGCCACGAGCGCCATAGCGAGTAGATCGCGGGAATCACGACAAGGGTGAGCAACGTCGCCGTCACCATGCCGCCCACCATCGGCGCAGCGATGCGCTTCATGACGTCCGCGCCGGTCCCCGCACTCCAAAGAATGGGCGCGAGGCCCGCGATCACCGCCGTCACCGTCATCATGACGGGACGCAGTCGCTGCACCGCGCCCTCGGCGACGGCCGCCGCGACGTCGGCCGGCCCGCGCAACGCGCCTTCCGCGCGTCGCCGCTTGAATGCCTCGTCGAGATAGATCAGCATCACCACGCCGGTCTCGGCGGCCACGCCCGCGAGCGCAATGAATCCGACCCACACCGCCACGCTCGTGTTGTAGCCGAGCGCCCAGATGGACCAGATCCCTCCAACCAACGCGAATGGCAAGGCCAGCATGACGAGCAGCGTCTCCTCGACGCCGCGGAAGTTGAAGTAGAGCAGCAGGAAGATGATGCCAAGCGTGACGGGTACCACGAGCTTGAGCTTCTTCGTCACGCGCTCCATGAATTCGAACTGGCCACTCCACGTGAGGCTGTATCCTGGGGGGAGCTTGAGCTGGGCGGCGACGACGCGCTGCGCATCGCGGACGTAGCCGCCGAGGTCACGGCCCTCGATGTCCACGTACACGGTGGTCACGGGAAACGCATTGTCGGTCTTCACCGCCATGGGCCCCTGCACCACGTTCACCTGCGCGACCTGCCCCAGCGGGATCTGGAGGCCGGACATCGTGGGCACGACGATCTCGCGCAGCTTCTGCGCGTTGTCCCGCAGCTCCCGCGGGTAGCGCACGTTGATCTCGTAGCGCTCGCGACCCTCCACCGTGATCGCGGCGTTCATGCCGCCGGCGGTAGCCATGACGACGTCGTGCAGGTCACCCGCGTTCAACCCGAAGCGCGCGGCCTGCACCCGGTCCGTCTTCACGTCTACGTAGTAGCCGGAGACGTTGCGCTCGGCGAAGACGTTGCGCGTGCCGGGCACGGTCTTCACGATGCGCTCGATTTCGATGCCGAGCTGTTGCAGCGTGTCGAGGTTCGGCCCGTAGACCTTAATGCCGATCGGGGTCCGCACCCCCGTCGCCAGCATGTCGATCCGGTTCTTGATCGGCATTGTCCAGGCGTTGGTGACCCCGGGGAGGCGCACCGCGCGGTCCATCGCGCTTACCAGGCGTTCCGTGGTCATGCCGCGGCGCCACTCGCCGTGGGGCTTGAGGACGACCGTGGTCTCGTACATATCGAGCGGCGCTGGATCGGTGGCCGTGTTCGCACGTCCGACTTTGCCGAATACCGAGGCGACTTCGGGGAAGCTCGCCAATACGCTGTCTTGATAGCGCATGATCTCCCGTGCCTGCCCGATCGAAACGCCCGGCACCGTCGTCGGCATGAACAGCAGCGACCCCTCGTCGAGCGGCGGCATGAATTCGCTGCCGAGGCGGCTCCACGGCAGGACGGTGACCGCGAGTACCACCGCCGCGCCCGCCACGACGCGCCAGGGGTAGCGCAGCACCCACGCGATCACCGGCCGATACGCCCGCATCAGCCAGCGGTTGACGGGGTTCGCTTCCTGCGCCCGGATCCGCCCCCGCACCAGATAGCCCATGAGCACGGGCACGAGTGTGATCGAGAGCAGCGCGGCGCCTGCCATGGCGAACGTCTTCGTGAACGCCAGCGGCTTGAACAGCCGGCCTTCCTGCTGCTCGAGGGAGAACACCGGCAGGAACGAGACCGTGATGATGAGGAGTGAGAAGAAGAGCGGCGGCCCGACCTGCACAGCCGCTTCGCGCACAATCTCCCATCTGTCGCGTTTCTCTGCTCCCTGCTCCCCGCTCCCTGCTCCCTCTCGTTCGAGGTGTTTATGCATGTTCTCGATCATCACGATCGCGGCGTCCACCATCGCGCCGATGGCGATCGCGATCCCGCCCAGGCTCATGATGTTCGCGCCCACGCCCATCGACCGCATGACCAGGAAGGAAATGAGAATACCGAGCGGCAGCGTGACGATCGCGACGAGCGCCGACCGGAAGTGCAGCAGAAACAGCACCGCGATCAGCGCCACGATGACCGACTCTTCCACCAGCGTACGGTTCAAGTTGGCGATCGCCCGGTGAATCAAGTCGGACCGATCGTAGACCGGCACCAGCTGTACGCGCGGCGGCAGCGTGCGCTCGACTTCTGCGATCCGCTGTTTCACCGCCTTCAGGGTTTGGAGCGCGTCACTGCCGAACCGCATGATCACGATGCCCGCCACGACTTCGCCGCGGCCGTTCAGGTCGGCGGCGCCTCGCCGCGGCGCCGGGCCCACCTGCACCACCGCCACGTCGCCCACGCGGATCGGCGTGCCGTCCATCGTGGCGCCGACCGCGACGTTCTCGATGTCCTGCACCGTCCGCAGGTACCCGAGCCCGCGGATCATGTACTCACGCCCCCCCATCTCGATGACCCGGGCGCCGACGTCGGCATTGTGACTGCCGATAGCCTCGACGACCCGCATCACGGGAATCCGGAACGCGCGCAACTTCGTGGGATCGACCTCGACCTGATACTGCTTCACGTAGCCACCCAGGCTTGCCACCTCGGACACGCCCGGAATAGCGGTGAGTTGATAGCGGACGTACCAGTCCTGGAGACTGCGCAGCTGCGCGAGGTTGAGCGAGTCGCTCTCGAGCACGTATTCGAACACCCAGCCCACGCCTGTCGCATCCGGGCCGAGCGTCGGCTCCACCCCCTGCGGCAGCCGCTGCCGCAAGCCGTTCATGTATTCGAGCACCCGTGAGCGCGCCCAGTACAGGTCCGTGCCGTCCTCGAACAGCACATACACGAGCGACAACCCAAAGAAGGAATAGGCCCGCACGACGCGTGCGCCTGGCACCTTGAGCATCTCGGACGCGATCGGATAGGTCACCTGATCTTCGACGATCTGCGGCGCCTGTTCGCTGAATTCCGTCTGGATGACGACCTGCACGTCGGACAAGTCCGGCAAGGCGTCAATGGGCGTCGTCGTCAGCGCCCAGATCCCCCCCGCGACAAGCGCCGCCGTCCCCAGGCCCACGAGTAACCGGTTGCGGAGCGACCAGGCAATGATTCTGGCGATCACGGCCGCTTCTCCGTCCCCATGGTCATGCCCGGCATGTTGCTGCCCGCTCCGGCGGTGAGCCGAGATTCCGCGTCCACGAGGAAGTTGGCCGAGGCCACGATGCGCTCGCCTGCCGCGAGGCCGCTATCGATTTGGAAGCGGTCGCCGGCGCGCGCGCCGAGCACGACCTCGCGCGGCTCGAGCGCGCCGCCTTGCCCCACGACGAAGACGAGGTTCCGTTCACCCGTTTGCACCACCGCCTCGGCGGGGACGTTCACGGCGTCGCGGTTTACCACAGCCTCGAGCAGCAGCGTGGCGTACATGCCCGGCCGCAGCTCGCCACCGGAGTTCGGGAACGCGACGCGGATCCGCCCGCTGCGACTGCTGTCGTCCACCGTGGGCCACACGAAGCTCACATGACCTGTGAATTTGCGGCCTGGATACGCGGTGAATTCCGCGCTCACCGGTGCCCCCACGCGGACGAGCCCGAGATCCTGTTCGAATACCGCGCCCTCGATCCAGATCGTGGAAAGGTCGGCGATGCGGTACAGCTTCATCCCCGGCATCACCGCCTGGCCGGCGACGACCATCTTCTCGAGCACGATGCCGCCCACCGGGGCGTTGAGCGCCAGCGTTTTAGTCACTTCACCGGTGCGTTCCAACCGCTCGACCTGATCGCGCGAGATGTCCCAGTAGGCGAGGCGCCGGCGCGACGCCGCCAGCAGTGCCTCGGTATCCTCCGAGTGCGCCGCCGAGTCGAGACGCTTGGCGGCGAGCAATTCCTCCTGCGCGGCGACGAGCATCGGGCTGTACAGCGTCAGCAGCGGCTGCCCACGCCGTACCGCTGTGCCGGTGGCGTTGACGTAGAGCTGCTCGACGAACCCGTCGATCTTCGTCGTGATCTCGGCGAGGTTAGGCTCCGCGGGCACGACCTGGCCCACGGTCCGGACCGTGCGCACGAGCGGCCCCCGCTGCACGACCGTGAACGTGACGCCCACGGCGCGCGCCTGCTCCGGCGTGAGACGCACCGGCGCTCGGCCCGCCATCCCTGAATCGGCTGAGGCAGTGTCGCTCATGTCCATGCCGGCCATCGAATCCGCCTGGGTCTGTTTGCGGCACGCCGCCAGTAAGACGAGCACCAGGATTGCGCGGTTCATGGTTGCACCTCGCGTCCGACAAGAGCCTCAAGCTCACCGAGCGCCTGGTGATAGTCAGCGAGCAGCCGAAGAGTCTCGGTTTCATAGCGATTCACGGTCATTTGATTATCCACCAGGGTCATGAAGGTGACGCGGCCGACGCGATAACTCGACAGCGCTGCCTGCACGGCCGCGCGTGCCTGCGGCAGAATGCCGCCGCGGTACAGTCGAATCAGGTTCTGATCCTGGACGGCGCGCGCGCGCGTCTCGATGATCCGCGCCACGGTTTCGTTTTGCAGATTCGTCAGCTCGGCGCTCGCCATGTCCCGCATCGCCGCCATCTCGCGGCGCATCGGGAGCTGCCGCGCGCCCGCAAAGATCGGCACGTTGATGCCGAGCATCAGGCTGACCATCGTCGGGAACTGCGGCCGTTGCTGATACTGGACGCCGAGTGTGAAGTCCGGAAACAACTCGCGCCGCGCGGCGGAGAGTGATGCGTCCGCGGCGGCGACGCGCTCCGCACCGGCGACGAGCGCCGGACGCTGCGCGATGGCCCAGGCGACGAGCGAGTCCACCACCGGCAGTTCGCCGGTGTCCGTCTCGGGAAGCTCGAGCGCCGGAATGGGGCTCAGCGCCGATCGGCCGAGCAGCGCGTTGAGCCGCGCCGCCATGGCCACTCGCTCCTGCCCCATCCGCGTGATCTCTTCGCCCATCCGCGCGACTTCCACCTGCGCGCGCAGCACGTCCTGCTGCACCGCGGAGCCGACGGCGTACATCGTCGTGCTGACGTCGAGGAAGTTTCGCAGCAGCTCACGCGTGCGTCCCATCACATCGAGTGCGCGGTCGGCGTACGCCGTCTGGTAGTAGGCCATGCGGACCTGTGCCGCGAGCATCCGCTCCTGCTCGTCCGCGTCCGCGCGTGTCGCCGCCGCGGCGTGACGCACCGCCCGCTTCGCACCGCCGAGCTTGCCGGGCCAGGGCAGCATCTGCATCAGCTGCACCTGGTTCATGGTCATCGGGTCCATCGTGTTCCCGAAATCCGACGCCATACGGTTCATGAGCCCGAACTGCAATTGCGGATCCGGCAGCGCGCCGGCGGGACCGATGCGTTCCCCGGCTGCTGTTGCCGACGCGCGCGCGGCGCGCAGCATGGGGTTCGCCTCGCGCGCGATGCGCAGCGCGTCAGAGAGCGTTAGCGTATCGCCCTGCGCGGCGGCGCGGCCCGCGGCAAGACCGAGCAGCGCCGCCACGAGAGAAAGCACACGCGCGCTCATGCACGCTGCTCCGTGCGGGCCAGCGTGTTATAGAAAGCCGCCACCAACCAGCCGATCAGCGCCCCGATGACGGCAGCTTCGGCTATAAAGACGAACCAACCACCGACCGTGGGACTCGAGCCGATGAACAGGTTCATCCAAGGGTCCGGCAGTCCAGCGAGTGCGTAGATCGTGAGACAAACGACATTGACCACGGCAAAGGTGGCGCTGCCCGCGAAGGCGAGAGCCCTGGTGTCGAGTTGCGTATTCATCTGATCCCCCCTGATCCGGCGAACGCCGGATGCACGTGCGAATGAGCACCCGGCGGACGTGCCGGGGCGTGCGGAGTCGCCCTCAGGCGACGAGGATCAGACCTGGTTCGGCGGAGGAGTCGGCGGACCCGTCCGGAAGAGATCTCCGAAATGCGGAGCCGGACGAGCAGCCATTACGATGACGCTGGTCGGAATCACAAAGGGTGTTGGCGCCAGGGCGATAGCAGGGGCCACAGTCACACAGCCGAGCGTGGACATGCAGGGTGCGGCGTCAGTGTGCTCGCAAGCACCCCCATCCATCCCGGCCATGAGCACTGGCGCACGGTGCCCCGTCGCCAGCGCGGCCGGACATTCGGTGGAGGCGCCGCGAGCAAGGAGCGGAACGCCGTACGACAGCGCCAGCCCCGCGAGCATCACACCCGCGAGCAAGCGCCGCATCGTCGACTGCCGACTTCGCGTCATGAGTTCCTCAATGTACTCAAACTGTCGCGTCCGGCAGCGCCTGTAGGGCACGTTCGAGCCGCCGCCGAGCCTCCGCAGCGAGCGGCGCGACGTCACCTCGCCCGGTAATCCCGAGCTGAACGAGCGGATCGAGCACCGCTACCCGGCTGTGCGACGCACCCTCTTCGTACACGATAACGTTGCACGGCAGCAGCAGCCCAATCTCGGCCTCGGCCTGGAACGCCTTCCAGGCGAGCGGCGGGTTGCAGGCGCCCAGGATCACGTACTTCCTGAAATCCACGTCCAGCTTCTTCTTGAGCGTGGCCTTCACGTCGATTTCAGTGAGAACGCCGAAGCCCTCCTCTTGGAGCGCGGCGCGGGTGCGCTCGACAGCCTCCTCATAGGGCAGCGGCACCGACTTGCCCATGCCGTATCGCGTCTGCTCCGCAACCCGTGCAGTCACTGGTCCACTCCCCTCAGGCAGTCGTGAACGAGAACACCATGCCGTACGTCCCATTCGGATGACGCCACCCGGTCCCCATCATCCCTCCCCCCATCATGCGCCCGCCTCCACCCATCATCTCCTGGGTGGCCCACTGACCGCCATACTGTCCCACGCACGGGCCGTAGTCCACGAACCCGCCATCGGTCGCACGCATGCCGCCGCCCAGGTGGAGCGTGTACTGCGTCTGCGCCTGAAGGGACTGCGCTGGCGTGAAGGTGAGTGTGCTCCAATCGGCGGACCAGACCCACGTGCCCGCGACGATGGGACCGTTCACGTCGCCGTAGTGCAGCGCGACATACTGCTCCATGCCGGAGCGCATGGGGTGGCTGAACGTGACGACGATCGGCGCGCTGGGGTTGACGCCTACGGCGCCCCCGGACGGAACGACCGAGACAACGCGCGCCGTAAGGGCGGGGGCCACCGGATCCCCGCACGCGCCCAGTGCCAGGGACGCTGCAGCGAACGTCAACAGCCGGAAGCGGTGCCACATGTGTGAACCTCAAGACGAATGGGTGTGCCTGATCCTAGGCTCCAGGCGCGCACGCGATGATGAGGTTTTCGTGAGCGATCCTTCAATGCATGTTGTGTGAAGGAGTCTTCATCTCCTGTTCGCATTACCTTGCATCGAACTGCGGACCTTTGCTGCCACGCAGCGGCGCCATCCCGCGACATCGAGCCACGGAGGTCAACAAAATGCCAGAGGAACCGAGGGACGTCGCGGGCGGCGGCCGGCGCAGCTTCTTGAAGTGGGCCACAGCCGTGAGCGCATTTGGCGCGGCAGCCCTCGCGGGTCTCCCCAGTTTGCGGGCCTTCTTCTCGCCGAGTTTCAAGAAGCCCGAGGGGAAGCGCTGGGTGAAACTCGGCGAGGCAGACCTGTTCGACGTCGGTCTGCCGCCTACGAAAGTCGATTTCTCGGAGACGGTCAATGACGCGTGGGTGGCGAGCCGCACCCTGCGCAGCGTGTGGGTCTATACCGAAGACGGCGAAAAATTCACCGTCTACAACGCGCATTGTACGCACCTGGGGTGCATCGTGTTCTTCGACACGGACAAGCGCGCGCTCCACAGTCCCTGTCACCACGGGCTGTTCGAGGTGAAAACCGGTGCCGTGCTCGCCGGGCCTCCCCCCCGGCCGCTCGACACACTGGAGTGGAAGGTGGAGGACGGCATGCTCTACTGCGCGTATCAGGATTTCCGGGTCGGCATCGCGCAGAAGGTGTCGGTGTAAGCCGATGAGTGCGCTCTTCCGCTGGCTCGATGAGCGGTTGGACGTCCGCGGGGCGAAGCGCGCCCTGCTCGACCGGGAAGTGCCGGCGCGGCTCACCTGGTGGCACACGTTGGGTAGCGCGACGCTCACCGCGTTCATTATTCAGATCGTCACCGGCGTCGTGCTCGCAACCTTCTATTCTCCCTCCCCCGATCACGCCTACGAGAGCATTCGCTTCATCGACCGCCAGGTTGCAAGCGGCGCCCTGCTCCGCGGGATGCACCACTGGGGCGCCAGTGCGATGGTAGTGCTCCTCATCGCCCACACAATCCGGGTCTTCGCGGTGGGCGCGTACAAGTATCCGCGCGAGGTGAACTGGCTCGTCGGCGTCGGCCTCTTCTTCGTGGTGATGGGGTTCAGCTTCACCGGGTATCTCTTGCCATGGGACCAAAAGGCGTACTGGGCGACAGCGGTCGGCACCAACATCGCCGGCACCACCCCGCTGATCGGAGCACGGCTCGTGACGCTGTTGCGCGGCGGCCCGGACCTTGGCGCCGCGACGCTGACCCGCTTCTACTCCTTTCACGTCCTCTGGTTGCCGCTGGTCCTCGGTGGGCTGATTCTCGTGCACCTCGTCATGCTCATTCGCCAGGGGATCGCCCCCCGGCCGGCGGCTCTCGAAACGGGTGCGCCGCCACGCACCAACGATCCCCGCTACGCGGGCTACTACACCGAGGCGTATGCCGCGACCAAGCGCCACGGCGTGCGGTTCTGGCCCGATATCATCGGGAAAGACGCGATCGTTTCGCTTGGCGTGGTCATGGTCATCGTGGTGCTCGCGGCGACGTTCGGGGCAGGCCTCGAGCCTCCGGCGGATCCGACGGATAACTCGTATGTCCCGCGACCGGAATGGTACTTCCTGCCGCTCTACCAGCTGCTGAAGCTCGTGCCAGGTTCCGTCGAGAGCTTGGTCGCGGTCGGCGTGCCGACGTCATTGATCCTGGTACTCGTGGCGCTCCCGTTTTTCGATCGGCGGAGCGCCCGCAACCTGCTGCATCGCCCGGTGGCCTTGGTAGCGCTCACCGTGCTGCTTGGCGGCTCGGGTCTGCTGATCGGGGCCGCGGTGCGCGAAGCGAGGCCGAACGTGCCGCCCGAAGTCGGACGCCCGCTCTCGTCTAAAGAGCGCGCCGGTCGGGCGCTGTTTCAGTCGCAGCAGTGTGGCGGTTGCCACAAGGTCGCCGGCAAGGGCAGCGATGAGGGTCCAGACCTGACCGAGGTCGGGATGCGGCATTCGGCGGCCTGGCTCCACAGCTTTGTCGAGGCCCCGTCACGGTTCCATCCCGACTCGAAGATGGCGGCCTTCGGACCGCCGACGCTGTCGCACGAGGAGATCGAGGAGCTGGCGCTCTACCTCGCGACCCTGCGAGGTAAGGCGGGACCGAACGTGCAACCACAGTTCCGCGACACTTTCCCCGAGCCGCCGAAGCACTGACGGTCGGAGGTGAGTCAGACAACGGCCCAAAGGAGGATCGTATGCATCGAGTAGCGATGTTGGTCGTGATGGCGCTTGGCCTTTCGACTGTACCCTCCGATGCCCGGGCCGGCGGGACGCCCGCATGGGTTCGGACCTACATGGGCGCATACTCGGCCACCCGGCTTGCTAAGGCGCACGCGTTGATCCCGGCGTGGGCGCGCAAGTACAACATGAACTGCTCGGGCTGTCACTATCCCGCGCCGCCACGGCTCAACGCGACGGGCCAGCGCTTCAAGTGGGCGGGCTACCGCATGCCCGAAGACTTTGGGGACAAGGTGAACGTCGAGAAGCTTCAGAACTACTTCTCGGGCGGCGCGGAAATGGACTTTACGTACGAGAAGACGAGCGGCGCCCCGGCGGCCTCGAGCAATGTGTTCTCGGCGCCCGATGTCGTGCTGTTCTACGCCGGCCCCTTCGCACGTAACTTCGCTGGCTTCTTTGAGCTCGCGCATGGACCTGAGGGCGAGATCGAGCGCGTCGCTCAGATCTCCAGCCTTTGGGGCACCGAGAAGAGTTACGCCGGCTTCCGGGGGGGACAGTTCCACAACTTCGTCGAATGGGGCGTGGCGGGCTTCGATCGGCTGCCGGGTCCGACCATGCCACTGGGGCTGGACGGTCCCATCACCGGAACCACCCCCTTCAGTCTCGGCGGACCACGGCTCGGCGCCGAGGCTTACTTCGTACGCGGATCCAACCGGCTCTCGGCACAGGTGTTGAACGGCATCACCCCGGACGGCGCGGGCGACGTGGGGGAAGGCAACTTAAAGAAGGACTTCCTCGTCACCGACCAGTTCCTCCTCGACAGCACCGGTTCCGGCGTGCAGGCGTTCGGGTACTACGGATCGGTCGCGGACCTCGACACCCTCACGTCACCGGGGCTCACTTCACACTTCTGGCGCCTTGGCGCGAGCGCGAACAAGATCTACCGGAACTTCGAGCTGCTGGGGGGCTTCCTGTACGCGAAGGACATCCACCTACCGGGCGGCGCGGCGGACACGAAAGGATCCGCCTATTGGTTCTCCGGCCAGTACTTCGTGCCCAAGTCTTCGCTCACGCTCTATGGACGGTACGAGTTCCTCGACCCGAACACCGCCGCTGCCGACGATGGCATCCGGCGCTACGTCGTCGGCTCGGTTCTTCCCGTCACGTTGCCAGAGTATCTGCGATGCGCCGTCGAATATCACCTCGATGCGCCGCAGGGCGGCCTGCCCAAGACGAACAGCCTGACGGCCGCGGTGGCCGTCACGTTCTGACGGGGCTCAAGGCTTCGCCGCGGTGCCGAACGTCTCTCTGACGTACCTCGCCACCGCGGCGATCTCCTCGGGGGACAACTTGTCCTTGAACGACTTCATGTCCTTCCCGAGACCATGATGGAGGACAGCCACGATCGAGTCCTGCGACCGCGTGGCCAAGAAGGTCGCGTCGAGCGTCGGGATCTTCTTGTATTGGGTCAGCGCGCGCTGCGTCGGCTTGCCGGCCGCCCCGTGGCAGTTACGACATTCCTCACGATAGATCGCCTGGCCGTCGGGAGCCTGTGCGGCGATTGGTGCGGCGCCCAGCGCGGTGGCGCAGGCCAGACCGAGTGTCGTCAACGAGAATCTCACGACTGTGCCCCCCCTCACGAATTACTCACTCGCGCTCCATCGGATGGTCCATCATCGTCTTCGCCCAGCGATCCACCCGCGCGCGCTGCTCGTCGGTGAGCACCCCCCTCGCTTGGGCGGCGGCAGACAGCATGGCCCATTGCGCCCGTCCCATCGCGGTATGCGCCGCCTGGAAATGCATCTTCACCGCCCCGGTATCGGGCGTCGCGACATTGAGCGCTTGCCCCACGCCGTCCATGTGGGCTTTGGCTTCCGCCGCAGCGGCATCGTGAGTGCTCTGCGCAGCGTCGCGCAGCGCGCTGAGACGGGTGACTTGTTGTGGAGTGAGGTTGAGCGAGTCTTTGCGAGCGAGCAGGTGATCAGGGGTGAAGGCCATGGCGCGCATCATCGGCGCCATCATCTGCTGCATTTGCCGCATATGATCCGTCATCGACTGATCGTGCCCCATCATTTGGGGCTGCTGCGCGGCGAGCGGCGCGGCCGCGAGCATCAAGGCCGCCAATCCAGGTCTACACGTCATACGCTCCCTCCTTTAGCTCGAAGCTTACACGTGGGCCAATGATAGCTGTTAATATCACTCCACGAGGCAGGGCCGATCAACCACGGCTCCCATTGGTTCAAATATCAACGCTCCTTCCCGAGGCTCGCATGCGGTCACGCGCCCTCAAATGACTCTCCTCCACCGCTCGATTGAACCGCGCGTCGCGGCCAACGGCGGCCGGTCCGGATTCCGGCTGCTGCCGACCGGCCTCGACGCGTTCGTGGCGCGCGCGAACCTGATCGAGCTCGCCGAACAGACGCTCGACCTGCAGTACTACATCTTCCACGCCGACACGACCGGCTCCCTCGTCATCAACCGGCTCATCGCGGCCGCCGATCGCGGCGTCCGGGTGCGCCTGCTGCTCGACGACTGGGGCACGCTCGAAAAGAAGGATGACGACGTGGCGGGGCTCGATGCCCACCCCAACATCGAGATCCGGCTGTTCAATCCCTACCTGCATCGCTCGCGCCTGCTGCGGCTGGCCGAGCTCCTCACCAGCTTCACGCGGGTCAACCGCCGCATGCACAACAAGCAGCTGATCGCGGACGGCATCGCCGTGGTGCTGGGCGGGCGCAACATCGGCGACGAATACTTCAGCCTGGGTGAGCTCGACTTTCAGGACGTGGACGTGCTGGCGGGCGGCCCCGTCGCCGGCCAATCGACCCGCAGCTTTGAGGCGTACTGGAACAGCCAGTTCGCTGTTCCGATCTCTCGGCTGGGCCACTTCACCCCCGACCCCGCGCTGTTCGCCACTCGCCGGCAGCTGCTCAGCAACCGGTGTGAGCTGCTCCAGGAGACTGAGTACGCGCGCGCCCTCGCCGGCTCGGCGCTCGCGACTGAGCTCCGGACCCACGCCCTGCACCTCGATTGGGCGGAGGCGAAGGTCATCGCGGACCCGCCCGACAAACTGACCAAACCCGCAGGCACGCGGAGTGATAGGTATCTCCGCGGCCAGATCTCTCCCTACGTTCGCGCGGTGCGGTCGGAATTGCTCGTCGTGTCTCCGTACTTCGTCCCGGGCAAAGAAGGCGTGTCATTCTTCGGCGAGCGGCGCAGGGGCGGCGTGAACGTCCGCGTCTTGACCAATTCGCTGGCCGCGACCGACGTGTGGCTGGTCCACGCCGGCTACATGAAGTACCGGCGTCCCCTGCTCGACGAAGGAGTGCGACTGTACGAGCTGCGGCCCGAGGCTGCGGGCGGGGGCCGCACAAGACCGCGCGCCAAGGCGCTCATCGGATCCTCCCGCGCCAGCCTGCACGGCAAGACGTTCGTCTTCGATCGCACCTCGGTCTTTATCGGCTCGGTCAACCTCGACCCGCGCTCGCTCGAGCTGAACACGGAAGACGGCGTGCTGGTCAACAGCGAGGAGCTCGCGGGCCACGTAGCGGAGCTGTTCGAGCGCTGGTCGAGCCCCGCCCTCGCGTACGAAGTGACGCGCGGCAGGAATGGCGGCCTGCAATGGACCGGGGGCTACACCGACGAACCCGAGGCGGGATTCTGGCGTCCGATCGGCGCAAAACTGTTTTCGCACTTGCCCATCGATTCACTGATCTAACGGAGGCTCATGCTGCCCCTTCTGCTACTACTCCAAACGACTGCACCGCCAAGGCTAACGCAATTCCTGCAGCAGAGCATCGGGTTCGACGCCACACAGCTCGCGACGGTCGAGCGCGGCGAGCCGGTCGTGAAAGTGCTCGAGGCGCGCGATCGCCGCGACGTCGCCGTCTTCGGCATCATCACGGTTCCCGTGACGCGGGATGCCTGGGCGAGCGCCGCGCGCACCTTCCCCGCCGCGCTCCGCACCCCCAATCGCACCCAGCTCGGCATCTTCAGCAGTCCGGCGACCGCGGGCGACGTTGCCGCGGTCACGATCAACAGCCGCGACGTCGCCGACATGAAGGACTGCAAGCCGGGCGACTGCGTGGTGAAACTGCCCGCCACCGACATGCGCCGCATCCATGACCAGATGAACTGGTCGGCGCCCGCGTCCGATCTGCAGGCGCAGCTGAGCGCCTACGCGCGCCGGCGGCTGGTGGAGTACGTCACCGATTACCGCAGCCGCGGCGACTCAGCGATGGCGATCTACGACGATCGCGGCAATCTCAACGTGCACGCGAGCGAGGCGTTCGCCGCACAGCTCGCGGAGTCGCGTTTCGTCTATCAGCGTGTGCCGTCGTTGCAGCGGTACCTCGCCGCCTATCCGCACGACTCGCTGCCGGGGGCCGCCGAGATCCTGTTTTGGTCGGAGGACGTCCTTCCCCGTCTCCGGCCGATTCTCAGTGTGACGCATCTCGTCGTCTACACGCCGCCGGAGCTTCCCGGCATGACGCTGGTCGCCGCGAAACAGCTCTACGCCAATCATTACTTCGAAGCGGCCGTCGATCTCACCTCGGCAATCGATCGCGGGACGGGGATTTATCTGCTCATCCTGCGCCGCTATCGCTTCGATAATTTGCCGGGAGGCATCCTCAACATCCGCGGCCGGGCGATCGGCGCGCTGCGCGATCAGCTCCTGGCCGATTTGCGGCGCCAGCAGCAACGTTGAAAGTCCATCTCCTCGACGGTACCTACGAGCTGTTCCGGCATTTCTACGCGATGCCGAAACAGCAGGACAAGGACGGCCGCGAGGTCGCCGCCATCATCGGTGTGCTGGGATCGGTGCTCGGCATGCTCGAGGGCGGCGCCACGCACATCGGCGTGGCCACCGATCACGTCATCGAGTCGTTTCGGAACGACCTGTGGGCCGGGTACAAGACCAGCGCAGGCATCGAGCCGGAGCTGCTGGCGCAGTTCCATCCGTTGGAGGACGCACTCCGCGCGATGGGCGTCGTCGTCTGGGCGATGGAGGAATTCGAGGCCGACGACGCCCTGGCGGCGGCCGCGCGGG
>WNGA01003036.1_pt1 | contig 25369 bp, 22 predicted proteins | sample 5400061 | NCBI WGS metagenome assembly WNGA01 (sample SAMN13153366, study PRJNA577476) | soil metagenome | isolation source: 100 cm soil or saprolite under grassland replicate 2 | place: USA:California | collected 2016-06-15 | reverse complement strand
CCGTCGGATACTGCCGCGGGCGGCTTCGTATTGCTCTCGACCGCGATCTCAATCGGATCGGGCAGCAGGGCCAGCAGATCGTATCCGCTCAGCGCCTCCACCGCATCGACCATCGTCTTGTAGCTCTCCCAGTTCTCGTTCCGGATGCCGGCGGTGTTGGGCATGATGACCGCGATGACCTCGACGTCGCGGTAGGAGTGCACGTCGGCGAGTCCGTGATCGCGTGGCAGAATGACCGCCACTTTCCACATGCTCTCCGGGATGACGATTTTGCCTTCGTTCTTGATCGTGCCCTTGTTCCCGGCGCCGCCCGCAATCACGTACACCTCGCGATTGTCGAACCGCGCACGATCGCCGAGGTAGTTCTCGAGCACTGCCCACGGGCCCTGGTTCAGATCGGACGCCTGGGGAACGATGTTCGAGAAGTAGAACGTGAAGGCATTGTCGAGGCTGCCCGACGTACGGTCGAACGAACGCGCCAGGTGACCGCGGTCGATGCCGAACCCCGCCGCGGCGCCCGCACCGGTGTAGTCGGCGGTCGTGTAGCGCGGAAAATCGGACGGCAAGGACGGATCGAACGTGAAGCAATCGCACCGGTCTTCGGGACCGAAGTGCGAAGCGTCGATGTCGTAGCCCACCCAGTTCGGCTCGCCGCGGTTGCGATTGTAAGAAGTCGTGTACTCCAGGTGCCGCACGATGAAGTCGTCGGACGGATCGGCATCCGTCGGCTCACCGAACTCCGCGTTTCCCGCGTAGCTCGCCGTTCCCAACTGCGCCACCCGCGTGGGCAGCGTCCACGTGCCCGTCGTCCCATCGCCGGCGGTCGCACGAAACAGCGCCGACCCCGCGGCGAATGCGTGAATCACACCATTCTGGTCGACGCCGGCGATGTCGGGCGTCTCGGCGGCCCAGGCGATCGACGTTGGCACGGCGTTGCCGCTGGCGTCCAGTAGCGTTGCGAAGAGCTGATCTTCGAATCCCACCGGCAGCGGCGGGTCACCCGCAAAGCGTCCCGTGAAACTGATCTTGCTTGCGGGTCGCACGTTGCAGGCGCCGAAGCTCGAGGACGTGGGTCCATACCAGCCCGCGGCATCCTTCTGGAGAGAATTTCCGATCGCCTCGCCGTTTTCCGCGACACCGATGTCGACGGACGTCATCCCGTTGGCTGGACCATTCGTCGCCGGAAACGCGCCTTCATACGACAGGAACTCGACGACCGTCGTCCCGTTGACCAGCGCCAGTCCGTCCGGGGAGCCGTTTTGTAGCCCGGGTGCGGCAACGACGACCGTACCACGACCGCCGCATTGATCGGCGAGCGGACCGCTCAACGCGAGCGTGCCGTAGGTGACACCACCGTTGCCATTGTATAGGACGACGCGCCAACCGCTGAGATCGAGCCCCGCCGGGCCCTCGATTTCGACTGCTTCACCGACATCCGCGCCGCTGTTGTCGTAATGGATCTCGACAATGCTTACAAGCCCGGAGGGCTGCGAGAGCGTACCCAATTGTCCCATTTGATCGAATGTCGGGGCGAGATGATCGGTGGAAACGCATGCGGCAAAGAGCGCGAGCACGGCGGCGGGAAAAATGGCGCGACGCATGCAGCAGATTCTCCAGAGGGCGCTGGGATTATGGGGAAGATACGACGCCTGCGGAGTGGAGCGGAAGGGATTCGAACCCTCGACCCCCTGGTTGCAAACCAGGTGCTCTCCCAACTGAGCTACCGCCCCCGCACCGAAAATAGAGACACGACGGGTGGACGGGTAGGTTGGAGACTCACGTAGCGCGCGCGCCACACCAAAACGGACTGGAACGATTTCGCGGCTCAGGCATACCGGTAGGAACAAGGAATGGAGACATCACGCGACCCACTCTAGCACTGGCTCTCGCCTGCGTTGTACAGGCGGCATGCAGCCGCAGCACGCAAGCAGCGCCGCTGCGCCTCGGCACAACGACCACGGTCGAGCAATCGGGCGCGCTGGCACTGCTCGATTCGGTGCACCCAGCGACGCCGGTGCGCGTCATCGTCGGCGCGTCGGGAACGATCCTTCGCTCCGCCGCCGCGGGCGACCTGGACGTCGTCATCACCCATGCGCCCGCCCTCGAGCAACGGCTGCTCATCGATCCGGGACACGCGGCGCTGCGCTGCCCGTTGGTCGCGAGCCGTTTTGCGATCGTCGGGCCGCCCGCCGATCCCGCGCGGATCGCCACCGCCGAAACCGCCGCGGAAGCATTTCGCCGGATCGCCAACGCACGCGCTTCCTTTGTATCGCGCGCGGATTCCTCCGGCACGCACATCAAGGAGTTGTCGTTATGGACGTCGGCGGGCGTGAGTCCCGACACTCGTCCGCATACCTGGTACGTGCAAGCCGGTGTGGATCAGGCGGCCACATTGCGCATTGCCGACGAGCGCGCCGCGTACGCGCTCGCCGATTTGCCAACGTTTACGCGGTTAATGGGCATCGGGTTGCGCGTGCTCTTCACGGCCGACACCGCACTCGGCAATCCATACACGATGTACGTGATTCGTTCGGCGTCGGAGAACAGCGCGGCAACGCGATTCAGCACTTGGGCACTGGCGGATTGGCGAACCCGGCTGCTCACGGTCCGCTTGCCCGGCGGTGAGGCAGCCTTCGCGCCGCTGCCCGGTGGGTGCTCCGTCCCGGTTGCGACTGCCGCTCGGTAGGAGGGTCTATGTCGTCGTTCCCGGACTTGGTCCCGCGCGCGCTGGTTACGCTGACGAGGCGTGGTCTTCCCGTCATCGGCGAACGGGAGGCGCGGCTCCTGGAAGCGGTGGACCGCGTGCGCTCGATAAAGGATGCCGCGTCCGAGGCGGGCATCAGCTATCGCACGGCGTGGAGTGCCATTCAGCAGATAGAACAGGCGCTCGGCCGGCCGATGGTCGTGTCGCGAGCTGGCGGACCCGGCGGGGGCGCAACCGCGCTCACCGACGAATGCCGCCGCCTTCTCGCGCTGTATCAGGACCTGCGGCGCAACCTCGAAGAGAGCTTGCTGCGCGCCTGGGAGACCCCAGAGTGGGCGGGAGCCGGCGACTAGCGGGTCAGCGCCAGCGCATAACCGCCCGGTAGCACGCGCAGCTGATAGTTCGGCTGCGCCACGCCGGTGATTGTGCCGCTGTATTGACTGAGCGCACGGACGTCCGACACGCCGATGGTCAGCAGTGTCACGCCATTGGTGAGCAGGCCGACCACTGCAAACCGCGTCGTCGTCCCGCCGAGCGGCTGCTGGAACAGCCGGAGGCCGGATCCCGGGACGGCGCTCGTCAGCGCGGCGGGACCGGTGATCGTGATCACGATCGCGGAGTCGGCGCCCGAGTTGGGAGAGGTCAGGCGCACCTTCACGATGCCGGGTCCCGACCCCGTCGGATCTCCCCCGCAGCTCACTCCGGCGACGATCAGGGTCGTGAGCAGCGCCACCGCGCGAAGTCGTTTCATCGCGGGCCTCCTTTCCGCCGCACCGCCGGCAGCGCTGCCGCGCTCAGCGGCGCGCCGGTCGCCTTCACCCACGCCAGAAAGTCGCCGATGTCGAAGCTGCCATTGTTATTACCCAGGTAGTCGAGATAGCGCACCTCGTCGGCGCTGAGCGGCGACGTCGGGCCAAGCAGCTGCGCCGTCACAGCGGCCGTCGCCAGCGTCGGCGCGGTGACCGAAAGGGTAAATGTGCGGCTTTGGGTGTCGCACGACACGACGGTCGCCGTGTACGTGAAGTCGCCAGTCACCCGTGGGAAGCCCGAGACCACGCCACTCAGACTGAGGTTGAGGCCTGGCGGCAGCGCCCCGCCGGTCACACTCCACGTAGTCGCCCCGCCGCCGCCGCCGCCGATCCGCAGCGTGTCGGCATATGTCGCGCCCATGATTCCGTTCGGCCTGGCGTTCGCGGACGTAATCGTGGCGCCGGTCCCGAAGTTCGCGGTCAGCGTATAGGGCCGCCGCATCGGCACCGTGATGACGGAGTCGATGGTGGTCGAGTCGCCGGTCCAGCCGCAGAAATTAGCGCCCGCATCGACCGGTGTGAGCTGCACCGCACGACCGTCGGGGACGAAATCGCCCGCGAGATTGATCGCGGTGTCCGCGGTGACCGATCCACCGGATGTCGAGGTTGCGATGAGCTTGAAATCGCGCCGGAGAGTCGCGGTGAGCGTATCCCCGGCGAGGTCTCCGATGATGGGGTGGCTGACGGCGCCAGCATCCGACCACGAGACAAAATGCCAGCGCGTCCGCCCGTTCGCCGACAGCTGTCCATCGGTGAAGCCGACAGTGTGGTTCGAGCCTTGCTCGAGCAGGTCCCGAAAGACGTTGTAGCTCGCCGCGTCGAATTGGATGGTGGCGGCGGTATCACTCGCGCTGGCGACCGTGAGCGAGCCAAAACGCAGCCGGAAGGACATCGTGCGGTCTGTTACGAGCTGCTTGATGGAGTCGACGGCGAGCCCCGCAAAGGACGCGTCGACGTTCTTGAGCGCGGCGGGGTTCGTGCGGAAAACGAACCCACTATTGCCCTGCGTCCCCGGGTACAGGTCGCCTGCGTCGCCGCGATCCGAGCAGCCGGCGAAAATTGTCCCTGGCGGACAGAAATTCGAAGACGTCGCCGTCGCATCGAGGTTGCGAAACGCGTCGGCCTGCATCAGCTCAAGCCCGTGGATGGACCCCGAGTTCACGCTGTTGCCACTCCCATCAAGCTTGACCTGATCCACATGCCAAATCAGAAGGCCGCCGGGACAGCCAGGACTCCCCGCTCGCTGGCAATGAATCCGGATGAGCGCGGTGTCGGCCTGCTGGCGCTGCCGGTTTTCGAGGAGGAAGTATTCCCCCCGCGGGTTCGATCCCTGAACGGCGACGTAAAACGCGGTATCGGACAACGGCGCGGCGTCGAAGCTGTAGGTGCCGTTCGCGGTCAACGGCACGACCGTGATCCAGCCGAGCTCATTGAGCGTCCACGCGTCATTGCGCGCCGGACTCAACGCCGATGCGAAGCTGCCCGAGCTCATCAGTCCCCATTGTCCGATGCCTTCGGTCTGCCCGCCGGTGTCATACAAATCGGGCAAGCCGAAACCGTGTCCGGTTTCGTGTGCCACCGTGCCGATCGGCATGATCTGCGTCGTGTCGCACGAGGACGCACCGCCGACGGCGGGCTGCAGGATGTAGTCGCTGATTTTCACTTTTTGACCGTTGAACGGATCGTCGTCGTTCGTCGTGAACGCCGGCTGCAGAGAAAAGCGGTGTGCCCAGAGGTGGTTTTGCGGCGCGGCCGACGGGCCGCACTCGCCTCCCTTTGCTTCATGCATGAAGAGCACTAACGGGAGAGTGTCACTCGCCGGATCGACGTACTGCGAAAAGTCAGTCGTGGCATCGAGCTTGGTGAGCGCTAGCCTCAAGGCGGATTGCATCCGGCCGATCGCCAGGGAGCTGAACAGGCCGTTGCAATTGGTGGAGTTGAAGGGATTCTGAGCCTGGCAGGTCGTACTGGTGCCGCCGACGTAATAGACCTCGTTGCTATCGAGCGTCGCGTAGCCGTAGGTCGTGCCCTGAATATCGAAGACGCCGTTCGACATCTCTTTGTAAAACGACCGATACGTGTACGGCCTCCCCGCGGCCGCGCCCGCCGGCGTGGCACCAAACAGCACGGCGTTGTAGGCAGCGGTGTCGAACGGCGGCGGCGGTGAGTCTTTGTAACGGAAGAGAATCGCGGGGACCTCGAGCACGCCGCTGATCTGCGTCGGCGACGGCCCCGGTCCGCTGGTCGGACTCAGCACAACGCCGCCGACGGGTGCACTCAGCTCGGCGAATCGTCCCGCGGCGCGCAGACGCGCGCGTTCGGCGCGTACGGCGCGCGCCTTCGTTCGCCAGACACCGTCTCTGCGGAAATCGAACCCGGGGATTTCCCAACGAGGATGCCGCTGGTCCTGCGCGGCCGAGATACGCGGAGCAAGCAAGCACAACAGGGCTGTAACACCCAGGAATCGGACAACGTCTGGCACCACCATCAACCTCCGGGAGGAACGGCCTAGCCCCGCACGAATGTCGCAATCTAGGCTACCACGCGACGGACCCGAAAGGCTGTGGCAGGTCTCACAATGAGCCTTGCCAATTCGAGACCGCAGGGCTAAGCTGTACCACCGCTTACTCATAGCAACCCGAGGCTTCATTGCGCACAGAGACCCTGCAGCATATCGCGCTGTTCGACAAGTGTAAGAACTTCACCCGAGCGCGCGAGGTCCAGGCTGCGGGGCTGTATCCCTATTTCAAGCCCATCTCCCGCTCCGAAGACACCGTCGTCGTCATCGAAGGCCAAGAGCGGATCATGATGGGGTCGAATAACTACCTCGGCCTCACGCATCACCCGGAGGTGCTGGCGGCGGCGCGGGCGGCGCTCGAGCGGTACGGCTCAGGCTGCACGGGGAGCCGCTTCCTCAACGGGACTCTCGACCTCCACGAGCAGCTCGAAACCGAGCTGGCGGAATTCTTCAATAAGGAATCGTGCCTCGTCTTCTCGACGGGGTACCAGGCCAACCTGGGCGTGATTTCCGGCCTCGTGGGCCGCAGCGACGTCGTCTTCCTGGATAAGCTGGATCACGCCTCGATCGTCGACGGCGCCAAGATGTCGCATGGTGAGACCATGCGCTTCAACCATGGTGACTTGGCCGGCCTCGAGCGCAAACTGCAGAGACTGGCCGAGGGCACCGGCACGATGATCATCGTCGACGGTGTCTATTCGATGGAAGGCGACATCGCCGACGTGCCGGGCCTCCTCAAGATCGCGCAGAAGTACGGCGCCGCCCTCGCGCTCGATGATGCGCATTCGGTCGGCGTGCTGGGCCCCAACGGTGACGGCACCGCGGCGCATTTCGACCTCGTGGAAGAAGTCGACCTGATCGTCGGCACGTTCTCGAAGTCGCTGGCATCCATCGGCGGGTTCGCGGCGGGATCGGAGAACGTGATTCACTATCTCCGGCATCACTCGCGCCCGTTGATCTTCACCGCTGCCTTGCCGCCCGCCAACACCGCCGGCGTGCTCGCCGCCCTGCACGTCCTGCAGCGCGAGCCGGAGCGGCGCGAGCAGTTGTGGCGGAACACGCGCCGGCTGCAGGAAGGGATGCGTTCCTTCGGCTTCGATATCGGTCCCACCGAGACACCGATCATCCCGGTGTTGATCGGGCCGCTCGAGAAGACGTTCCTCTTCTGGCGGAAGCTGTTCGATGCCGGCGTGTTCACGAACCCGGTGGTGCCGCCCGCGGTACCGCCGTCGCAGTGCCGGCTGCGCACCAGCCTGATGGCCACCCACACGGCGGACCAGATCGACCTCGCGCTCGAGGTCTTCGGCCGCCTCGGAAAAGAGCTGGGGGTCATCTGACCGCAGTGGAGATCGTGCCCGTCTCCGACGGGCGCGGTCTCGATCGCTTCATCGCCTTTCCGTACGACCACTACCGCGCTGATCCGTTGTGGGTGCCACAGCTGCGGCGCGACATGCACACGCTGCTGACGCCGGCCAAAAACCCGTTCTTCCAGCATGCCGAAGCGCAGTACTTTCTGGCGGTACGACGGTCGGACGGTCGGACGGTCGGACGGATTGGCGCGATCAAGAACGACATGCACAATCGCGAGCACAATGATCGCGTCGGGTTCTACGGATTCTTCGAATCGATCGACGATCAGAGCGTCGCGAACGCGCTGTTTGACACCACCGCCGCCTGGCTGCGGCCGCGCGGTTTCGACACGATGCGCGGACCGATGAGCCCATCGGTCAACGACGAGTGCGGGCTGCTGATCGCGAACAACGGCACGCCCCCATCGCTGATGATGCCCTACAACTTCCCGTACTACCAGCCGCTCCACGAGCGCTACGGCTTCACGAAAGCGAAGGACCTGCTCGCATTCGAAGGCGGCGGCGCGCAAGCCGCGCCGGAGCGATTCCTCCGCCTGGCGCGACGCGCCGCGGAGCGCCGCGGCATCACGCTCCGCACGCTCGACATGAAGCGCTTCGACGCCGAAGTCGAGCTCATCAAAGTGCTGTACAACAGCGCCTGGGAGAGAAACTGGGGCTTCGTGCCGTTGACGGAAGCGGAGATCGATCACCTGGCGAAGCAGCTCAAGCCGATCGTGGTCCCGGACCTCGTCATCTTTGCCGAGCTGGAAGGAAAAATCGTGGGGTTCGGCGTCGGGCTTCCCGATTTCAATCTCGCGCTGCTCCACAACCGTTCGGGCCGGATGGTCCCCGGCATTCTCAAGGTGCTGTGGTATGCCCGCAAGATTCAGCGCTCCCGGATTCTACTGCTGGGCGTGATCCCGGAATTTCGCGGCCGCGGTGTGGACGCGCTGCTGTATCAGAAAGTATGGGAGAACTCGGTCAAGCACGGCATGCCGCGCGGCGAGGCGGGGTGGATCCTCGAAGACAACGCCCTGATGAACAAGGCCGCCACCCAGCTCGGCTTTCGCATCTCCAAGACCTATCGCGTTTACGACAAGACCCTGTGAACGTGTTTGTGACCGGGGGCACCGGCTTCGTCGGTGCCCACCTGGTCAAGGCGCTGTGTGCCCGTGGTGACACCGTCACCGCCATGGTGCGTCGTCGCGCGTTGGTGGAACGGCTGGGATGGGGTCCCGAGGTGCGGCTGCTGTCGGGTGACCTCGACGATGAAGCCGCCTTGCGAGAAGGGTGCGCGGGGGCAGACGTCGTCTACCACGTTGCGGGGAAGATCGCCGCGCGGAGTGCCGCCGAGTTCATGGCCACGAACCGCGATGGGACGGCGAATGTGCTCGAGGCCGCCCGTGACGGCGGGGCACGACGAATGCTCTTCGTCTCCTCGCTCGCAGTGGCCGGCCCGACGACGCCCGGCCATCCGATCGACGAGGCCCGTCCGCCGCTGCCCGTCACCGACTACGGGCGCTCCAAGCTCGCCGCAGAAGTGCTGGTGCGCGCCATGCCCCTCCCCCTCGCGTGGACGATCGTGCGGCCCCCCGTCGTCTACGGAGAGTGGGACCGCGGTACCCTCAAAATCTTCCAGCTCGCCCAGCGGGGCGTGGTGCCCGTGTTCGGGGACGGCTCCCAGGAATTGTCGGTCATTCACGCGGAAGACTTGGCACGATCGTTGATCGCGGCGGCCACTTCACCCGCCGCGGCCGGCCGTATTTATTTCGCGGCGCATCCGACGACGACGACCAGCCGGGAGCTCGTGCTGGCGGCAGGCCGGGCCCTGGGACGGACGCCGCGGATCGTGCCGGTGCCGCCGCTTGTGGCGCGCGGGGTGCTGTGGGCGGTGGGCACCCTTGCGCATATTGCCGGGCGCACCACCTTGCTGTCGGCCGATAAGGGCAACGAATACCTGGCTCCGGCGTGGACCTGCCGGAGTGATGCCTTGACGCGTGACACGGGCTGGCGCGCGCAAATCGAGCTCGAAACCGGGCTGCGGCGGGCCGCGAATTGGTATCGGGAGGTGGGATGGCTCTAAACGGCGTGGCGGGAGGCCGGGGCCGTAAGTGGAGTGGGAGCGAGACGCTATGGCGTGGCTTCACCGCCATCGATCTCGCGACCGGCGCCTACATCTCGGTGGCGACGGGCGTCGTCCTGCTCGCATTTCGCGGTGAGGGCATTCCCGGCTGGCCGTGGGTCCTGACCGCGCACGCGCTGGTCGCGGCGCTGGTGCTGTTGGCGCCGCGCGCCCGCAACGCCGGCCCCCTCGGCCGCTTCCTGGGGGACTGGTATCCCATGTTGCTGCTCCCCGCCCTGTACGGGGAGATCGGCGTGCTCACCTTGAGCGCCGGCTTTCAGAATGATCTCCTCATCCAGCGGCTGGAAACGTGGGTTTTCGGCTCGCAGATCTCGTATCGCTGGATTCGGGAGTCGCCGAATATCGTCCTGTCGTGGGTGCTGCACGCGTGCTACCTCGCCTATTATCCGATCCTCTACGCGTCTCCGTTTGCGCTCTGGATGGTAGGACGGCGCGACGCGTCGCGGCACACGATCTTCGCTGTCATGGCGACGTTCTACCTCTGCTACGTCGTCTTCCTCTTCTTCCCAGTCGCGGGACCGCGCTATGCGTTCGACGGCGCACACAATCCTGCCACCGACGTCGGGCCGGCGCGCTTCGCCGCATGGCTGCTGGATCGGGGGGATTCGTGGGGCGCCGCATTCCCATCCTCACACGTCGCCGCCTCAGTCGTGGCGACGGGGATGGCGCTGCGCTATTGGCGCGCACTGGGGCTGGTGCTTCTGCCCTTCACGGCGGGCCTGATTCTCGCCGTGATCTACGGACAATTCCATTACGCCGTGGACGCGCTCGCCGGATTGATCCTGGCGGCGTTGATGCTCGGAGTGATGCAGACCGCTGAAGCGACGGAGCCGCAGCGGCTGCCGGTTGGTGACTACGGAGTGGAGTCCGGCAGCCGCGTCTAGTGCTCCATGTGCATGTGGGAGATCGGCGCACTGACCGCCGGTTTCCCCACCGGTCCCATGAAGTGACGCAGATCGTGCTGATAGAGTGAGTCGCTCTGGTTCGTCGCCGGCCATACCGCCTTGCGGTCAGGCATAAACAGGCCGCCCACCACGCCCATCCCGCCGTTGGTAATCGTGCGACCGGTTGGATTCTCGTAGATCACGCGCACGCGATAGCGGTGCGTTGGGGTGATGCGCATGCCGATGCCCGTCAGGCTGTAGAGCTTCGACAACGGCACCGCGCTGGGCCCTCCCCCGGGCGCCGGAATGGGTTCTCCGTGCCAGAGCATTTTGCCCGTCGTCGCGTCCCAGAACTCGATCGTCCGCCCGTACTCGTGCATGTGTCCGCTGATCACGATGACCTTGCCTGCGACCGCGGGACTTCCTTCATAGGACCGCTCGCTTCGTCCCGGAGGTAGATCGAACGACTTGTCTCCGACGGGAAAGGCAACGTCCAGCTGCCAGGGAATCACAGTGAAAAACGGCCAGGGCCGACGTTCGGGCACATAGCTCAGCACCAGCCGGACGCGCACGCCGCGATAACTGACCATGGTCGGATTGTGCACCATGGCATTCGCCAGGATGCGCTCGCCGGCGCGCATCGGGGCGCCAAACAGGAGCCAGGGGAACCGTATTTCGCCCGTCTCGCGCCCCGACGCGAGAATGCGCCGCGAAATGGGAAGGAACAGCTCACGCTCGGCCGGGTCCATCACGTTCATGTGATGCAACAGGTCGTTGGACAGCCGACGTCCGTGTTCATCGACGACTTCCGCATGAAGGGCGTAGACCGAGCCATTCACCGGGAACTCCCCTACCGACGCTGCCTGGTCCACGACAGTACCGGCGGGGAGATCCACGGCCGGCAATTCGAGCGTCAGCTCGTCGCGCTCTGGGTCTTTCGTGATCGTGCTGCGCTCCAGCCCGCTCCAATCGTTCGACGGGGGTGGCTTCACAGGATCGGCGCTCGCGGCGTACACAGCGACGGCTAGACGGAGCGCGGCTACGACCACGAGGGCGCGTGGAGGCATCGGGATTTCCCTCAGCGAACCAGTTGTTCCGTTGCGGCAGCGATTTTGGAAAAGGAGACGCCATCGAGAACGACACCGGATGGGACGGTGGCGTCGAGGCGCTCCAATATCGTCGGCATCAGATCTACTGTACGAAGGGGAGCGTCCGGAAGAGCCACGCTGGCCGCTACCGGAACCTCCATATGTTCCGCAATGAGACTACCGTGGCCGGCCCGGTGCTCCGGGATCTCCCAGGGGCCTCGGAAATCGGCACCCGGCGCCGCCACCAGGACGAGATCGCCGGCCCGGGGTGTTTGGAATAGCTGAAGCAATTGACGGGGTGCGTCGGGCACGTCGGTCTCCCTCGTTCGTGACAGAAGATCGCGGTCATCGAGTTCTACATATCCACCGAGTCCTAGCGGATCGCCACTCTCGGGCTCGTAGCGAATCAAGCCCGACCTCTCTGTCAACCACGCCCGGCCGTTTTGTGTTCGCACCACCACACCGCCGGCGTCGGCTCGGCAGGCGGCGAGCCGAACGGCCGGCAACGCCAGTAAGCGCTCAAGGATGCCCGGTGAGATATTCGACTCCGTCAGCGGATGCTCCCGACCGGAACGAGGATCGAAATAGAGCTGCACGCTCGCATTGCCCGACACCATCGTGGCCACGCGGGCACTCCGGCGCCAGACATGGAAGGGGTGCCGCAGTGTGCGAACACCGTCGCCTTCGAGCAGGGCGGCCGTGTCGGAATGCTCGCGCATGACCGTCATCCCGTGATCGGACACGACGAAAAATGCCGGCAGGTCGCCCGTCTGGCCGACACGTGCGATAAATGCGCCCAGTGCGCGATCGACCAACCGATAGCTGTCCAGAACCGCCGGATGCCACGGATCCTTGAGATGCGAGATGCCATCGACGCCGGGGAAGACAACAAAGAGGAAGCGCCACGATTCGGCGGCGGCACCGAGCCAGGCGCGCGCCACCGCCCGGTCCAGCGCCGGATAGGTCCCGACGTAATGCGCCGCCGCGCCCAGGACGGCGCGGCGGAGCGTCAGACGGTTGCTACCGGGGCGAAGTCCGCGGATCAGCGACGTGCAGATCGCGATGCTTTCCGGGACCAGATCGAAGAGTGACGGAGCCGGGGCGATGTCGTGGTTCAGCCAGCCGCCCTGCACGCCGCAGTAGCTGCGCGCGGCCCGCCATTGTTCGCGCCATCCACCGGCGGCACCGCGCCGATCCAGCCAGCGAATGCCGGGGATTCCGACGCTGCCGGGATAGCGGCCGAACAGGAACGGGATGTACGCGACACCCGTCGTCGAAGGAAAAACGGTTGTGCCGGTCGCGAGCCCCCCGGGCTCGATGACCCAGCGGGCGAGATTGGGGAGGTCGCCGCGCCCCAGCAGCTCCCGCAGGACATCGCAACGGGCGCCGTCGATGAGTACGAGAACCGCTCTGCGCGAGCCGTACGCCATCAATGAGAATCTAGGACAAGAAAGCGGCCCCGGGATCCACCGGGGCCGCTGGTTTCTTGCGACGCAATCACTACTCGACCTTGATCGCGATCTTCATGCCGAGCGTCAGGTGCGGCGTGCAGTAGCCCTTGTACGTTCCTTTGGGCGCGTTGGCGAACGACACTTCGTATGTCTCGTTCGGCTGCGTCAGGAACGGTCCGGACAGGTTGTCGACGGTGTTCTTCATGCCGGCGTTAAGTGCCGCCACGCCGCCCGAAGGAATCGAGTCCGACCAGAACGTGATGTTGTGCGGTCCACCCGACACGTTGGTGAAGCGCACGGTCGCGCCTGCCGGGACGGTGATCGAGCTGGGCTCGAACGCGGCGCGGGTGCTGCCGTTCCCGGTCATCTTCACCTCGACGACGGGGCCGGTCGACGCCGCTGCGGCTTCTGGCGCAGCCGGGGGCGCGCTCTGCGTTTGGGTCTGGTTCTGGTCGCCTTTCTTTCCACAGGCGAGTGCGCCAATGGCGACGACGGTCGTGAGCAAAGCGAAGCGCATTGCGGGACTCCTCCGGACGTGGGCTGAGGACTGGGGAATCGTATCGCTTGTGAACTGTTTCACAATAGCGGTGAATATAGAAGGCGGACCACAAAACGGGAGCCCTCCAAAGGCCTATATTGGGGCGCCTTTTTTCCGCCTTCCCCCCCGAAACGTTTGGAGGAGTTCCGTGCAAAGAACGTTCGCGTTGCTCGCGATCCTGGCAGGTATGACGACGAGCGCGCAAGCACAGAGGTCCTGGCAAACCGAGTTCGGAATCCAAGGTGGTTTCACCCGCCTCGTGGCCGCCGGCACCGGTGCCGATCCAACTGATGCCTTCAGTCTTCCCGGCTTCAACCTCGGGTCCCTCGTCCCATCTGCGGCGGGTCTGTACGTCACCATTCCTTGGACGCAGAAGCTTGCTGTCGAAACGGACGTTGCGGCTTCGCAATTCTCGTCCGGCGTAAGCGTCACGCTACTGAGCTTGGGCGTCCGTGGTGATTACGCGCTGACGCGAAACCTCTACGCGGCCGCGGGTGCCGCGCTCACCTACAACAACGGCGTGGGAGCAAACGAAACGCAGCTCGGCGTCCAGGCGGCGCTCGGCTATCGGTATCGGCTGAGCCGGACCCTCAATTCGCGGCTCGAGGCCCGTACGACCTTCTTCGGGAATGCGCAGAATGCGGCGGCATTGGACGCGTACTCGGTGTTGCTCGGTGTATCCACGGTGGCGAGTCGCGGGCGCGTAGCCCGCGCGTCGACCGCACCATCGCGCGCACCCTCGCGGCGCGCCTGGACCCCGCAATTGGGCATTGCCGGTGGATACGCCAATGTGCACTTGGTGGGCGGCGGCTCACTCACGGCGTTCGCCATTCCCGGTTATGGAGGCGGACTCGGCCCGATCCTGGCGAGCGAAGTGACGCTGCCTCCAACCGTCTTCGCCGTCATTCCTATCGGGAACAAGATTGCGGTTGAGCCAGCAATCGATATTCACCGGTTCCAGGAGAGCGGGCAAACAGATTTCAGTGGCAATCTGTCCGTCCGGCTCGACTATGCGGTGCATGCGGGGTGGTACGGCGCCCTGGGTGGCAATCTTCATCACATCAAATCAACCGGCGCCAATGCGGGGACTCGCACGGGGTTGAACCTGGGCTGGGGCTATCGCTTCCCCTTCGTCGCCGCGCTGGATGGCCGCGTCGAAATGAATTACACAATGTTTGGGAAAAACACGAAACTCGGCCTCACGTCAGCCAACACGCTCGGAGTGATGTTCGGGGTCACGATGCCCCTCAAATAGGAGCACAGATCCACCGCACCCTGCGCGGCCTCCGACAACGGGGGCCGTTGCGTTTTTCGCCGAGCGGGACGACACTACCCGAGCAAGAAGGCAACGGCATTTCTGCGGAGGCATTACGTGAGGCTCCCCCTGGTAGTCCTGGCACTGCTGACGGTGACGTTGTCGACGGCCGCCTCACAGAGCTGGACCAGCGAAGTCGGGATTCAAGGGGGGTATACCCGCATCAAACCAGCGGGCACGTCCACTTCCGATCAGATCGATCTCCTCGGCGCACCCGGAGACCTGTTCGGTCTTGCTCCTACGAACGCCTCCTTGTTCGTCATCCTGCCCGCAACGCGGCAACTCGCGATCGAAACGTCGTTCGGCGCCCTGAAGGATGACGCACTTTCACTGTTTGGAAATATCACGTTCTTGACGCTTGGCGGGCGCGCCGACGTCGCGATTGCCTCCAACGCGTACATCGCAGCCGGTGGCACACTCAATTGGGCCAAAATCAACGATCGAAGCGACAGCCGCCTCGGTTTCCAGACTGCCGCGGGTTATCGTTTTCGGTTGCGGAACGGGCTCCAAGGCCGTCTCGAGGCAAGCGCCCTGTTCATGGCAAAGAGCAACCAATTGTCGCCGGTGAACGCGTACGCTGTCATGCTCGGGATCTCGAAGAGCGTGCACCGGGGCGCAGTCGGGTCCAGGAGCCCCGAAGGCCGGGTGTCGCGGCAACGGAAGCTCGGGATACAAGGAGGATACAGTCACGCGCATGCCGTCGGTGGAGCCGATGCGAACAGTTTCGCGTTGCCCGGCATGGGAGCCACCTTCACCCTCCTGAGTACGCCCGCCGGGCCGCCCAGTATCTTTGCCATCTTTCCGATTACCGACCGGATTGATCTCGAGCCGGGCTTCGACTTGCACCGGCTGCAGAGCCAAGGGCTGACTCTGTTTGACGCGAATCTCTCGCTGCGCGCCATTGGCGCGTTGATCGGCGGCGTGTACGCCGCGGCGGGCGGCAATCTTGTCTTCCTCAAAGGAAGCGGCACCGAGGCGAAAACGGTCCCGGGCGGGAATCTCGGCGTTGGATATCGATTCCCGATCACGCCGACGCTGGGCAGCCGTGTGGAACTGAATTACCTGATGATGCAGCAGGACAGGGACCTTGGATTCCCGGCGATAAACACGGTCAGCGTTCAAGTCGGCGTTACATTGGCGATGCCCTGAACTGCGCGGCCAACTCCGATGACTGATTCTCCAATCCCCCAGATCCCGCCGCAGGAACTCGCCGAGCGGCTCGACCGTGGGGAGCCTGTGCAGGTCCTCGACGTCCGCGCGCCGGACAAGGTCGAACGCGGCCACATTGCGCTCGCGTCCGAACTCGATTTCCATGCGCAGCCGAACTCCAAGCTCTTCGCCCTGCCCGATGTCAGCGCGCTCCAGTTGGACGCTACACGGCCGATCGCGGTCGTCTGCGGGCACGGCAATTCGAGCAAGAAGGCGACCGCATTTCTGCGCGAGCGCGGCTACGAGGCGTACTCGGTCATCGGCGGCATGGCTGCCTGGGAATCCGTCTACGTCGCCCGGCGACTGTCCCCCACGCCTTCCCTGGCGCACGTGGTGCAACTCGATCGAGTCGGTAAAGGAGCGCTGAGTTATGTCCTGGTGAGTGATGGTGACGCGGTCGTCGTGGATCCCGGCCGGCACCTCGAGCGCTACGACGTGCTGCTAACGGAGCTGCGCGCGACGCCCGCGGCCGTGGTCGATACGCACATCCATGCCGACTACTTGAGCGGCGCGCGCGCCGCTGCGGCCCGCTGGCATGTGCCGTATTTCCTCCATCCCGATGACGCCGTTTCTCCATACGACCAGACGCCCGGTAAACTGACCTATCAAGCACTCGGCGACGGCGATACCATCGTGTTTGGGCGCGCCACACTACGCGCAGCACACGTGCCCGGTCACACCCTCGGCAGTATCGCGCTGCTCGCCGACGACGGCCTGGCCCTCACCGGAGATTTCCTGTTCGTGAAGTCGGTTGGCCGGCCGGACCTCGCGGGCCATTCCGAGTCGTGGGCCAAACTCCTGTGGCACAGTCTGGAGCGTGTGCGCCAGAAGTGGCCCGGGGATCTGCTGGTCCTGCCGGCCCACTACGCCAGCGAAGGCGAGCGCCGCGCCGATCGCGCAATCGCCGCCCGTTTCGATGTGATCGCCGCTACCAACGCCGTTGCCGCGATCCAGGATGAGCCAGTGTTTCTGAAGTGGATCGCGGATCATGTGACGGCCTTTCCAGACGCCTACCGAACCATCAAAGAGACGAACCTCGGCCTGGTCGACGTGTCAGAGGCGGATGCAGAGGTACTGGAATCCGGCCCCAACCAGTGTGCGGTAGGATAGGCTCCCAGACTCGTAGAATAGTTGCGCAGACAGCGAAGTTACGAAGTGGCTGCAAGCTTTGAGCTTAGAGCCTGAAGCCACTCTGCAACTTCGCCGTCTGTGCAACTCCTGTCTGGGCACGCGTCTCTCATGGCGTCCCTAACCAGGTGTACCCATGCTGATCCGTCGCATGCTAGGAGCGGCCGCCCTCCTTAGCGCCCTGTCGTCCCCCGTCCGTGCTCAGGGTTGGATCGACCCTGTGCGGCCGGTTCCGCAAGTCCCGAACGGGCCAATCGAGCGCCTCCGCAGTGCCGTGCAGGTCAGCATCAGCGGGCGTGTCGCGCGGGTCACCGTCGAAGAGTGGTTCCGCAACAACGGTCCTGTCCTGAACGAAGGGATGTACCACTTCCCGCTGCCGGGCGAGGCGGTCTTCTCGAGCTACTCACTCTGGCAGGGCGATCAGGAGCTGCGCGGCGAAGCGATGGACGCGGTGCAGGCGCGTTCCATCTACGAAGCCATCGTGCGCCAGAAACGCGATCCCGCGTTGATCGAGCTCGCCGGCCAGGGGCTGATCCGCGCCAGGGTCTTCCCGATCGCGCCTGGCGAGACCCGCAAGATCACACTGAAGTACACGCAGCTCCTCGACCGAGCCGGCGATGCCTGGCGGTTCCGCTACTTGGGCGACCGCAATCGTCAAACCGCAACGCGCAGTTTTCGTCTCGAAGTCGATAGCGCGGCACGGCTGGGCGATCCGTACTCTCCCACACATCAGGTCCAAGTCACACGCCGCGACAATCGCCTCGAGGTGACCCTCGGCGAGGGAAATACTGGGACCGGCGACTTCGAGCTCTTGCTGCCGCTGGCGCGCGGACTGATTGGGCTCTCGCTCGTACCGCATCATCCCGCCGGAGAGGACGGCTACTTCATGCTGCTGCTCGCTCCTGGTGCGGCTGCGGACGCCGCAGCCCTGCGCCGCGACGTGGTCGCCGTAATTGACGTGTCGGGCTCGATGTCCGGCGAGAAGATCCAACAGGCGAAATCCGCGTTGGTTCAGCTGCTCGGCACGCTGCGGGAGGGCGATCGGTTCCGGTTGGTCGCGTTCTCCGGGGGCGTCCGTCGCTACGCGCAGGGATGGACGGGCGTGACGGCGGATGCGCGCCACGACGCGGAGAGCTGGATTCGCAGTCTCGACGCGGAAGGCGGGACGAACATCGCCGGTGCACTCACCGAGGCATTCGCTCAAGCGCCGGCGGAGCAGTCGCTTGGGGTCGTCGTGTTCCTGACGGACGGCCAGGCGAGTACCGGGGAGACGGACCCCGAGCGGATCGCCGGCAGCGCCGAGCAAGGCCGCGGCAAGTTCCGTGTGTTTTCGTTCGGCATCGGTGACGACGTGAACACGTATCTGCTCGACCGGCTCACCGAGCGCGCCCGCGGGACGACCGAGTACATCCGCCCCGGAGAGAACATCGAGCGGGCCGTCGGTACGTTAGCCGCAAAGGTCGCCAGTCCCGTCCTCACCGATGTCACAATTGCCGCGGGGTCGGGTATCGAGCTGTATGACATGCAGCCGGGTAACCTCCCGGACCTGTTTGCCGGGGACGAGATGGTGGTGTTCGGCAGATATCGGGGAACAGGGAGCGCGGAGCAGTCCGTGACGGTCCAGGGACGACGCAACGGTCGTCAGGAGGAATTCCGCACGACGTTCGCCGATCGCGCCAACGACGATGCGCGCTACATCGAACAGCTGTGGGCCGCGCGCAAAGCGGGCGCGCTGTCACGCGAGATTCGTTTGAGAGGTCAGACGGGCGAGCTCATGGATGCGCTGAAGCAACTCGCGCTACGGTACGGCATTTTGACGGAGTACACATCGTATTTGGTGCAGGAGCCCACGGTCGCCCTGCGGCGACAAGCCGAGAATCGCGTCATGCAGGCCCCCGCCCCGGCGCCGGCCGATCAGGCAGGCGCTGGCTATGTCGGGCGCGCGGCGCGGGAGCGGTCGATGGCTGATGCGGCGTCGGTGTCGGGCCTCGAGGCCGTTACGGTGACAGCAAAAACCGATTTCGACGAGATTCGCCGCGCGCATGCGGGCATCAACCCGACGCAGCGCATCGGCGGGCGGCTGTTCATCATGCGCGACAGCACCTGGACCGACCTCGGCCACGGCGACTCGTTACGCGTGGTCAACATCGCTCCTTACAGCGAGGCGTACTTCGCGTTGCTGAAGGCCCTTCCGGATCTGCGGGAGGCGGCTGGGCTCGAGCCAGCCGTGCTGGTAGCCGGGCGGCGCGCGAGCATCAAAATTGGAGCGGGTGGGAAGACACGGTGGAACCCCGGTGAATTGGAGCGCCTGGTGAGAGAGTTTCGCGGATAACCGAATGCGGAATGCGAAATGCGAAACGCGAAATCCCGAGATCAGTTTCATTTCGCATTTCGCATTTCGAATTCCACATTAGACCATGCCCGAAGACATCGCCGAGGTGTATCGCAGCACCTATCCCGCGCTCGTGCGTTTCCTGTACCGCAAGGTCTGGGACGCCGAGCGCGCGGAGGATCTCGCGCAAGAAGCGTTTGCGCGCGCCCTGGTACATCGGCCGGAGAATACGCGGGGATGGCTGTTCGTGGTGGCGGCAAATATGGCACGTGATGAGGCACGCCGGGCGGCGCGGGAGAAACGGCACCTCACGTTGTTGAAGAGCGAGCCGGATGCCGTCCACAGCTCGCCGGAGGAGGACATCGACGCCGAGACGCGCACGAGGCGAGTGCGCGCGGCACTCGACGAGCTGACGCCGCGGGACCGAGAGGCGCTGCTGCTGTGGGATGCCGGGATGTCGTATGACGAAATCGCCGCACAGACAGGATTGTCGCGCGGCGCGATTGGAACCACGTTGGCGCGCGCGCGCCGGAGATTAGTCGAGGCCTATGACGCAGGATTGGAAGGAGGACAGCATGTCGCACGTGGATGAGGGAACGCTTCACGCGTACCTCGACGGCGAGCTGCCCTCGGCTGAGCGCGCGGCGCTCGAGGCACACCTCGCCGAGTGCGGGACGTGTCGGGCAAACCTCGCCGAAGCGCGGGCGCTCCTCGAGCGAGCCAGCGCCCTGCTGGGCTCGGCGCGGCCGGTCGAGCGTCCGGCGCCGCCGTTCGAACAGCTACGGCGCGGATCTAATCGTTCGCCCTGGCGCGTGCGCCGGTCGTTCGCATGGGCGGCCTCGATTGCGCTGGCACTTGGAATCGGCTACTCCCTCCGCAACCCTGCTGCCCCCCTAGCCCCCGCGAGTCTCGAGACGCAGCGGGTGGATCTCTCGCAGAAGCGTGCGGTGTCGACCCAGGAAGAGAAGACGCCCGCCCCGCCCTCAGCCCGACAGGAGTCGAGGGGTCGGCGGACGGCACGTGCGGACGAGATGGCTCAGGGAGCCGACAGCGCCGTGGCGGCGACGGCGGCTGCACCCAGATTCGCCGACTCCATCAGCGTGGATGCCGCCAAGGTCTCCGGCGCTCTCGCGCGCGCAGAGCAAGCTCGCCCTGCCGCACGGGTGGCAAACATCCACGTCGACGGGGTTCCGCTGCCACAATTCGCGGCGACGACGTGGCCGGTGATCAGTCGTCCCGTTGCGAAAACGATTCTCGGTGAAGAGCCCGTCGGGCTTCCGGGTCTCGAAACGCGAAGTTTCCGGCGCGCTCCGGGAACCGACGGCACCGTCGTCGTCGAGCAGGCGCTCGACTCGTCCACGGTGATTCAGATCTTTCAGCGGCCCGCGGGAAGCACCTACCCCTACGACACCTCCGGGAGTGGCTACGCCAATGAAGGTCGCGCGCGCCCGCGCGGATATGCGAGTGAAGATCAAGCGCGGGAGCGCGGCAATCGCCTGTTCGCTCGTTTTGTAAAAGGCTTACGGGTGGAGATCAAGGGTCCGCTCTCGGCGGACTCGCTCAATCGGCTGCTCGAGCAGGTGGCGCCGCTCCCCTAAGACTCGCCGCGTCTCCAGCCGATCAGCTCGGCCACGACGCTGACGGCGATCTCCTCCGGCGTGACGGCGCCGATCGGGAGCCCCACGGGCACCCGCACGCGCTGCAGGCTTTTGGCCGGAACTCCGGCCGCCTTCAACCCCTTGGTGACCACCACCTTCTTGCGACGGCTGCCGAGCAATCCGACGTATCCGGCCGGTGAGGTCGCGACCCGCTCCAGGATCAAAGCATCGTTGCGATGCCCCCGCGTCGCAATGACGACGGCGTCCGCCGTCGTCAGCGGATAACGGGTGAGCGCCGTTTCCACGTCCGCCGCGAGCACCGCGATGCCATCGGCGAAGCGTGACGCATCGGCGTACTCGGCACGATCGTCGATCACGACGACCCGGAAACCGGCGGCCGCGGCGGCCCGGGCGATCGCGGTCCCGACATGCCCTGCCCCGAACACGAACACGCGCGGGGCGGGAAGCAGGCGCTCTTCCATGAAGCGTCCGTCCTGCGTGAGAGTCGCCGCCGCTCCCGAGAATCCACGGCGGGCGAGCGGCTCGAATGTCTTGAGAGGCCCGCTACTCCACTCAGTTGCGGTGCGCACCAACCCGGCCTCCGCGGCGGCAGCCGCATCGAGCACTCGTACGTATGCCTCGTCCGCCAGCAGTGGCTCGACGAAGATGTTCACAGTGCCGCCGCACGAAAGACCGAGATCACCGGCGAGATCCGCATTGAGATGGTGAGTGAGGAGCGACGGGCGGTGGCTCGCCTGCGCGTCGAGCGCGGCACCGATGACTTCCGCTTCCACACAGCCGCCGCCGACCGATCCGATCAATCGACCTTCGGATCCGACGAGCATCTTGGTTCCGGCGGGGACAGGCGTCGAGCCGCGCACGCGCGCCACAGTCGCGAGCGCGCCCGAACGGGACCGGCGAACGAGGTCAGCTGCGGCGCTCCAGACGTTCATAGGTCACAAACTAAACTCCCGGGGCGAGATCCGCCCCGGGAGTTTTTGTCTTCGATCCTTGGCTTACTGTACGACGATTCTGCCGGTCATCACGGTTGGATGAATCCCACAGTGATAGGTGTACGGGCCTACTTCGAGCGCCTGCACGTAGTCCGGGTCCCCGGCGGCCTTGTTGCCAGATCCCGCTGGGAGTGTCCCCGGTCCTGTATCCCATGTCACGTTGTGCGTACTCGCGCCGGTTGCCCAGTGGAACGTGATGTTGCCGGCCTGTATGGTATCCGGCGTCGGCGAGAAGGAATTGTTGGCAACCGTGATCGTTGTCGAATGCCCTTGCGGAGGTGGGGGCGGAGGCGGTGGTGGCGGCGGTGGATTAACAGGATTGCTTTTCCCGCACGCAGCTGCTGCGACTATCGCCGCAATCGCGAGCAAACGAACCAACGGCATGAGACCTCCATGGAGGGAAGTGAGCGTCACACTCGTACACCGTTTGGCGTAAAACGAGTCGGGTGCAGTCGTAAAGTCGTAGTGTGGTACCGGTGCCGCTAGGGCGCTAGTGCTGCTCGCGCTCCAGTGCATCCGCCGCAAGACGAGGCGAAATGATAGGATACCGACTGGCGAACCACGACCAGGAGAGGAAGAAGAGACCGCCGAAGAACAACGCCGTTCCAATCTCGGGCACTCCGATCGCGGGCCCGGCGCCGTGGTTGATCGCGGGCACGACTTCGAGGTAGCGCTCGAGCCAGATCCCCGCGAGGCTCAGGAGCGCGAAGCCAACCATCGTGGGTGCGAACTTCTTCGGCTTCTCGCCCAGAAGTCCGATAAACGGGATCAAGAAGACGAGGAGGAAGACCGCGATCCCCACCGGGCGCCACGCACCCGCCAGGCGATAGAAGATGAAGTACGTCTCCTCGGGAAGATTGCCGTACCAGATGACGAGGTACTGCGACCACATCAGATAGGCCCAGAAGACCGTGAATCCAAAGCACAGCTTGCCGAGGTCATGCTGCTGGCGCGTCGTGTAGATGCCGGTGAGGCCCATCGCGCCCCGCAACACGATGGAAAGCACCGCGAGCATCATCAGCCCGGCGAGGAAACTGCCCATGAAATAAAATGCGCCGAAGAGGTTGCTGACCCATTTCGTCGACAGCGCCATGATCAAATCGTACCCAAGCAGGCTGTAACCGAACGCGTACGCGAGGATCAGAAACGCGGCTTCGCGCGAGATGCGGGCCGCATCCTCCGTCCGAGCCACGGCCTCGCTGCTGGTCAGCTCACGTGCATCGGGAGCCGTGTCGTGACGGACAAAGCGCCACGAGAGCCACGACAGTGCCGCCAGGATCGCCCCGTTGCGCACAAAGAACCACTTGTTCGTGAGCCACCAGCCGACTTCAGGCCGGGGCTCGTAAATCCAGGTGAAAATGTACTGCCGGCCGACGATCAGCCCGATGAACAGCAGCAGCGCCACAGTCGTAAAGGCCGCACCCGCCTCGGCAAAGCGTATGATGACGCCGGACCAGTGGCCCTTGGCGAGCTTCTGGGTCGCCGCGAAGACCACCATGCCCTGCGCCAGCCCCACCCAGAACACGAAGTTGGCATGATACGCCCACCACGTCCGCTCGGGATGTCCGCCGCGCAGACCCAGCACGAGGATGATTCCGCCAAGAATCGCGGCGATCGCGCCCAACAGCGCGAATCGCGCGACCGGGGCCTGGCGCGATTTCTGAACGAGATCGGAGCGATGGATCGTAGCCGCGCTCACTGACCGGCCCGAGCGTTGAGCTGGAGACTGCGCACGTAATTGACGAGATCCCAGCGGTCAGTGCCGTGAATCTTGTCGCCATAGCGCGGCATCAAGCCGCGGCCCATGCGCTGCGCCTCGACGATCATGCCGTAGATCGCGCCGTCGGTCATCTTGGGGCGCGTCGCATCGACGAGCGAAGGAATGCCCGGGAACGGACCACCGCCTGCCAGTGACACCGGGCCATTTCCCTGACCCCGCTCGCCGTGGCAGACCTGACAATAGGTCTGATAGACCCAGTGCCCACGGTTCAGTGACTCCGCGGTACGCGTGCGCGGATTGGTCAGCCGATCGGCCGTCTCCCGCGTCAGCGGGAGCTCCGCGCCCGACACGGGCACCGTGCCATCGACCGGTGCAATCGGCCGAGCGTACGGCTTGATATTGCGCTGATGCCGCATCGTCGCGAACCAGCCGACCTTGTGCACGACGGTGTCGGGATTGCAGGCGCACAGCGCGAGCGCGGCCACCACCAGCAGGCGCCTAGCCACGGCGCACTTCCTCCGTGCCCGCGGCGCGCAGCAGCGACTCGATCTTCGCGATCTTGTCGGCGCCGCCGGGCACGAAGATGCCGAACTTATCGTTCGTGAAGCGCGCGTCGTACTGGATCGTGCCCGCGCGCCGAGCCGCGAAGGCCGAGTTGAACAGGATGCCGAGGATGGTGGAGAGCGCGCCGAACAGGATCGTCATCTCGAACATGATGACGACGTACGGCGGAATCGACGCCACGGGCTTGCCGCCGACGACAATCGGCCAGTCGCCCGACATCCAGAGCGTCAACCACGCCCCGATGGCGCATCCGGCGATGCCGCCGATCAGGGTGAACATGCGCACCGGGCTGACCGCCTGGCCGAGCGCGTCTTCGATCTCGTGACGCGGGATCGGCGAGTAGACGGTGAAATCGGTATGCCCGGCCGCGCGCAATTGCTTGATGGCCGCGAGCGTCGTATCGAGGTGCGCAAAGACCCCCAGCACACCGGGCGTCGGCGGCGGCCGAAACAGATCGTTCAGCGGTTTTGGGAGCGCGATCATACGTGCGCCTTCGACGCTTTACTGCGCGGCGGCGCGAGCACTTCCTTCACCTCGGAGATCGACACGGCGGGGAAGTTCTTCACGAAGAGCAGGAACCACATGAAGAACCATCCGAAGCTGCCCGCCATGATGCCCCAGTCGGCCCACGTCGGGTTGTAGACCGCGTTGGCCCAGGGCTCGTACGGCTCGCCTGCCAGCGATACGACGATGATGACGTAGCGCTCGAACCACATGCCGATGTTCACGAAGATCGAGATGACGAACAGCGCGGTGATGTTCGTCCGGATCTTCTTGAACCACAACAGCAGCGGCAGGAACCCGTTGCAGATGTACATCGTCCAGGACGCCCACCAAAACGGGCCGAACGCGCGGTACCAGAATGCAGCCCGCTCGCTCGGGTTCGCGCCATACCAGGCGATAAAGTTCTCTGTGAGGTACGAGAACCCGACGATCGAGCCGGTCAGCAGGCACAGCTTCGCCAGGTTCTCGAAATGCTTGACGGTGATCAGCTCTTCGAGGCCGA
>WNGA01003034.1_pt1 | contig 25376 bp, 21 predicted proteins | sample 5400061 | NCBI WGS metagenome assembly WNGA01 (sample SAMN13153366, study PRJNA577476) | soil metagenome | isolation source: 100 cm soil or saprolite under grassland replicate 2 | place: USA:California | collected 2016-06-15 | reverse complement strand
CGAAGGGGAAAGACAACCGGTCGAGTTCCTGCTTGTGCAGAAGCAGCACTGTGCACGCTGAGCAGCATCACCCCCACCCCCGAAGGGAAAGAACGACCGGTCGAGTTCCTGCTTGTGCAGAAGCAGCACTGTGCACGCTGAGCAGCATCACCCCCACCCCCGAAGGGAAAGAACGACCGGTCGGGTTCCTGCTTGTGCAGACGCCGGCCTTGCACTAAGCAGCAGCCCGTCACCCCCGAAGGGGAAAGACAGCCGGTCGAGTTCCTGCTTGTGCAGACGCAGGGCTTCCAGGCCGTCAGGAGTAGCGGGCGAGTGCGCGGCACGGGTTATCGACCAGCATGCGCTGGATGTCCGCTCCGGAGACGCCCGCGTCGTGCAGGAGGGGAACGAAACCCGTGAGCAGGTGGTCGTAGCCCGGCCCGCCGAACCAGTGCAGCAAGCGCTTGAAGCAGACGTCATGCGACAGCAGGATCTGGTCCACGTACCCAAGCTCGATCAGTTGGGCAATGGTGTGCGCGCGCGCCTCGTCAAGCTGGTAGAACGCCATGCCGACATGATCGATCTGCACGAACACGCCCCGTTCGGCGATCGACGCCAGGTAGTCGATGTTGCGGTGGTCCCCCTGATGGCCAACGATGACGTGACGCAAATCGACGCCCTCTTCCTGGAGCAGGTCCATCTGATCGTGGGCCAGCTCGTCGAGCAGGACGTGCGTTGACAGCGGCGCGCCGGTCTGCAAATGCGCTCGCGCCGCCGCGCGGAACACGCGCTCGCCAGCGGGGCTGATCGCATCGCGCATGGTGCCAATCTCGCCGATGATGCCGGCGCGCACACCGCTGTCGCCGATGCCGACGGTGAGCTCGGCAATCATTTCGTCTGCGAGCTGATTCGTCTTCCACATGTACACGTGCGGCGGGTAGTACTGCTCCGTGTAGTAGCCGGTTGACGCAATGACATGCAGTCCTGTTTCACGGGCGACACGCACCTGGGTTTCGACGCTTCGCCCCATGTAGCGGTTGGTGAGATCGACGACCGTGCCGCCGCCGGCGGCGCGAAAGCGCTGCAGTTCGTCCACCGCCAGGTCCGGATCATCCAGGATGGCTTCGACGGAAAAAGCGTGGTGGCGCAGGTCGATCATGATGTGTTCGTGGGGCAAGACGACGCCGAGCTGCGCGGCGTCAACGGGCCCGAGCACGGTCATCGCGTGCATGCGCTCTGCTACCGTACGCGATGCCGCTGGCTGCGCGCGCGCCAATTCCATGGGCAGTACTATCCAGCGCGGTGGCGAAGGCACAGATTGGCAGGGCAGGATGATGAACGAGCCGAGGCACACACTTTCGCGGCGCACGCTGCTCCGCGGCGCGGCGCTCTCGCTGGGCGCACTGGCGGGCGCGGGCCTCTTGCAGGCGTGTGGGCCGGCCGCACCAAGCGTTGCTCCGACAAGTGCTCCCGCGGCGGGCACAACCGCGCCGCCTGCCGCGGCAGCCGCCAAGCCGACTAGTGCTCCCGCAGCGAGCACCAGCGCGCCCGCCGCGGCCGCCCCGGCGCCAACCAGCGCGCCGGCCGCTGCGCCCGTGGCTGCCAAGCCAGGCGACACGATGGTGCTGGCCGGCGAGTCGATCGGCGACAACTACGATCCGAGTGTCACTTTCCAGGGCTGGGGACATTCCTGGATCAATACCGCCACGACCGAAACCCTCATCGACTCGCGCACGGGCAAGATCGCGCCGTGGCTGGCGACCGAGTGGAGCGTTTCCTCGGACGGCCTGGCCTGGACCTTCAAACTTCGGCCGAATGTGAAATTCCACGATGGCACACCGTTCGACGCCGAGGCAGTGGTGTTCAACTACATGCGTCAGATCGACGATAAGCACCCCTTCTATCTGGCCGAGGCGATCACTCGCGGAGCGACGCTGGTCGGAGTGCAGAAAGTCGAGGCGAGCGGACCGCTGGAAGTGAAGTTCACCCGCACGCGGCCCTCGGGTGGCATGCTGGCGCAGCTTTCCATCCCGTGGGCAGGCCTGCTCAGCCCGACCGCCATCCAGAAACTCGGCGCCGACTATGCTCGCCAGCCGGTGGGCACCGGGCCATTCACGTTCGAGAAGGGCTCCAAGGGTACCGAGGCGTCCGTACTTGCCAACGCGAACTACTGGGGTGGCAAGCCGACCCTCGGCCGGGTGGTGATTCGCGCCATTCCGGACCTGGCGGCGGTGACCGCGGCGCTGACCGCGGGCGAGGTGGACTTCGCGACATTTGTGGACTTCAAGGACCTGGACACCTTCCGTCGCAACCCGAAGCTGAAAGTGGAGGTCGTCGAGGCGGCCAACTATGGCTATGTCGGCGTCAACACCAAGGCGCCCAAACTGCAGGACGTGCGCGTCCGGCGTGCGCTCGCGTACGCCATCAACCGCAAGCAAATCGTCGACGTCGTGCTATCGGGCCAGGGCGGACCACCCGGCAGTTTCGTCCCGGCGCCCATCCCAGGCTACGCCAAGAACCTGGAAGACTACTACCCGTACGATGCTGCCAAGGCCAAGGCGCTGCTCGGCGAAGCGGGCGTGAGTGGCTTGAGCCTCGGCATCTGGTCGCCCAGCAATGGCTACTGGCCGGCGCTCGCGGAGCTCATCCAGGGCGACCTGGGCAAAGTTGGCGTCACGGCAACGATCGAGAAGATCGACCCGGCCCGCTTCGGCGGTGCAGTGACGGAGGGCAAGCACGAGTTGTTCGTGTGGGATGCGAGCCAGGCGTCGGCTGATCCGGCGGAGTTTGCCAACAGCTTCTTCCTGTCCAGCAACCCACGCGCGGCCGGTCGCTGGGGCTTCAACAACAAGGACTTCGACGACATGGTGGCCAAGCAAGACGCGGAGCCTGACGAGGCCAAGCGGCTGCCGATCCTCGAACAGATGCAGAAGCTGATCCTGGACGACGTGCCCCAGATCATGCTGTACAACGGTCGCTTCGCGGGCGTGACCTCGACCCGGGTCCAGGGCTTCAAGACGCTGCCGTTCCGCCACGCGGTGCATTTGCACGACGTCAGCTTCGCGTAGCAAGTCCGCAACGTGACGGCGCAGCAGGCTTCGAGTTCGCGTCGGACTCGGACGGCCCTGCTGCGCCGTAACAAGCTGGCGACGGTGGGGGCGGGTATTGCGCTCCTCGTATTCCTGCTTGGCCTCTTCGCGCCGTGGGTGACGCCCTACGACCCGCTCGAACAGGACACCCCCAACCGCCTCCAGCCACCCTCGGCCGCGCACCTGTTGGGCACCGATCAGTTCGGCCGTGACATTGTCACTCGCCTCGCGTTCGGATCACGCACGACGTTGCTTGTGGCGCTCACCGCCGTCGCGGTGGCGCTCCTCGCGGGCGGTGGGCTGGGTCTGCTTGGTGGATTCGTGGGCGGCGAGGTCGAACGCGTGATCGGCATGCTGATGGACGTGCTGTTGAGTTTTCCGTTGCTGCTGCTAGCGATCCTCGTGGCGTTCATCCTGGGCACTGGCGTCATCAACCTGGCATTTGCGGTTGGCATATCCCAGATCCCTACGTTTGCGCGCCTGGCGCGCGCACTGACTCTGTCCGTGCGCGAGCGTGACTTCGTCACCGCCGCCAACGCGCTTGGCGCGGCGCCCGCGCGCATCATGCTGCGACATGTGCTACCGAATATCGCCGCGCCGCTTGGAGCACAGGCGACCTCCACATTGGCCCTGGCGATTCTCAGCGCGACGTCGCTCAACTTCCTGGGACTGGGCGTCCAGCCACCGACGCCAGACTGGGGTGCGATGGTCGCCGACGCGAAGCGGTACATCTTCGATCGGCCGGAGCTCGCGCTGTATCCAGGGGCCGCAATTCTGCTGACGGTGCTCGCCTTGAATCTCGCTGGCGATGGCCTGCTCGATGTGTTGGGTCGCCGCGACCGGCGAGCCGCCTGACGCACATGACTGCATATGTCTTGCGTCGCCTGATCCAGCTCCCGATCATCCTGCTGGTCGTCAGCACCTTCATCTTTTTCTCACTGCGACTCGCGCCCGGAGATCCGGTCGTTCTCGCGACGGAGAACGTGCGCGACCCTGCCGAGATCGACCGTATCCGCCACGCGTGGGGACTGGATCAGCCACTGCTGGTCCAGTACGCCCGCTACGTTGTGGGCGTGGTCCAGGGCGACTTCGGCCGCAGCTTCTTCGGCAATCGCGCAGTGTCCGAAGTGGTGCGAGAGCGTTTCCCGGCGACGCTCGAATTGACGCTGTGCGCAATGCTCGTCGGCTGTCTGCTTGGCGTCACGTTAGGTGTCGCCTCTGCTGTGTGGCGCAACTCACCGGCGGACCTGCTGTCGCGCGCGCTCGCCCTGTTTGGCATCTCCACGCCCAGTTTCTGGATGGGACTGATGCTGATCAGCGTCTTTTCCGTCCAGCTGGCATGGCTGCCTGTTCAGGGGCGCTTCGATGCGCGCGCGCCATTTGAGCCCATCACCGGTCTGTACGTCCTGGATGCGCTGCTGCACGGCGACCTTGGCCTGCTGGTCAAAGTACTGTCCTACCTGGCCCTGCCGGCGACCGTGCTGGGCGTATTCATCGCCGGCGTCATCGCGCGCATCACCCGCGCGTCTGTGCTGGATGAGCTCGACCAGCCATATGTTGTCGTCGCGCGGGCAAAGGGCCTGCGCGAAACGGCGGTGGTCGTCGGACACGGCCTGCGCAACGCGCTGTTGCCGATCGTCACGCTTGCGGGATTGCAGTTCGGCAACCTGCTGGGCGGCGCGGCCATTACGGAGACGGTCTTTGCGTGGCCAGGCCTGGGGCGAATGTTGGCGGAAGCGATCTTCGTCAAGGACTATCCGCAGGTCCAGGCCAGTGTGCTGCTGATCGCATCGATGTACGTTGTCGTCAATACCGCGGTCGACCTGGCGTATGGCGCGATCGATCCGCGCATCGCGCGCCGGTGACCGGCGTGGCGCCGCTGATGGTTGTCCAGACGGTGCTCGGGCCAGTCGCCGCGGCTGACCCACTCCGTTGCTCAGTTGCTGAGCCGCGGGTCGAGCGCGTCGCGGATCGCGTCGCCGAGGAAGTTGAAACCGAGCACCGTGACGAAGATCGCCAGCCCAGGCGCTACGGCCAGCCACGGGTCTTGCTGGAGATAGCCCTTGGCGGTGTTGAGCATCGCGCCCCAGCTGGGTGTCGGCGGCTGGACGCCGAGGCCGAGGAACGACAGTCCGGCTTCGGCCAAGATCGCGGCTGGCATAGTCAACGAAGCTTGCACGACGATCGGCGCCATGACATTCGGCAGTACGTGTGTAGCCATCACATGAATGTCGTGTGCGCCGAGCGAGCGTGCGGCCTGGATGTAGTCCAGCTCGCGTACCGACAGCACCTGCCCGCGCACCAGCCGCGCGAACAGCGGCACACCCGTGACGCCGATCGCGATCATCACGTTGTTGAGACTCGGCCCGAGCATCGCCGTAATCGCCAGCGCCAGTACCAGCGTGGGCAGAGCCAGCAGACCGTCCATGATGCGCATGATCGTGCCATCGGTGAGCCCACGGACATACCCGGCCACCAGGCCCAATAGTGTGCCTGCGAGCAGCGAAATGCCGACAGCGATGAGGCTTACTTCGAGCGACACCTGCGCGCCGAACAGAACGCGTGTCAGCGTGTCGCGCCCGAGCTCATCCGTGCCCAGCAGATGGCTGCCGCTGGGTGGACGCAGGATGCTGCGGATGTCCTGCTGCGTGGGGCTGTACGGCGCCGCGACACTGGCGCTGAGGGCAGCAGCGATTACCAGGGATACGATCGCTCCGCCCACCCGTACCAGTCGCTGGCGCCACAGCCGCCTGAGGAACTGCCGCAGCGGCGACGGCGATTTCGCATGCTTCCGATCGCCAGTCACCCGCTCAACCGCCTGCGATCCGCGGGTCCAATTGCGCGTACAGCAGGTCGGCGATGAGATTCGAGATCACGCGCACCAGCGCGAGGAACAGCACAACCCCCTGCACAATCGGGAAATCGCGGGAGAAAATGCTGTCGACTGCGAGGCGGCCGATGCCCGGCAGCGCAAAGATGGTCTCGATCAGAATGGCCCCGCCGAGCAGCGCGCCGACCTGCAAGCCGACAACCGTCACGACCGGCAACAGCGCGTTCTTCAGCCCGTGACGGAGCACAGACGCCTGCTGCGAGAGCCCTTTCGCTCGCGCGGTCCGCATGTATTCGGTTTCGAGCACATCTAACAGCGACGAACGCATGAGCCGCGCGACGATCCCGGCCAGCGCCGCACCTAATGCGACGGCCGGCAGGAACATCTGCTTGATGTTCATCCCAGGGTCCTGGATCAGCGGTGTGTAACCGCTGGGCGGCACCCAGCGCAGCCACAGCGCGAACACCAGTATGAGCAGGATGCCGAGAAAGAAGCTGGGCAGCGACACGCCTGCGAGCGCCAGCCCGGTGCTGGCGAAGTCAACCGAGGTATTGCGCCGACTCGCGGCCAGGACGCCAGCTGGGAGGCCGATTGCGAGCGAGATCACCAGTGACACGAGGCTGAGCTCGAGTGTGATGGGCAAGCGCGACACGATTGCTTCACTTACTGGCTGATGAGTGCGGATGGAATGGCCGAGATCGCCGCGCAGCACGTTGCCGAGCCAGCGCGCGTATTGCACAGGCAGCGGCTGATCGAGCCCGAGCTCGGCGCGCAAGGCGGCGATGGACTGTGGATCGGCGTCTTGCCCGAGCATGATCTGCACCGGGTCGCCCGGGGTCAGGTGCAGCATGAGGAAGACGCCCAGGCTGAGGATCAGCAGCACTGGCAACGTGCCGAGCAAGCGGCCGCCGATGAAACGCAGCATCAGCCCGCGGGCCTCACCGCGCCGTCGACCACACGGCGCCGCGGTGCATTGACGTCAGCTCTTCCAGGTTGCCTTGAACCGCATGAGCCCGTCGGGCGTGACCTCGAATCCCTGGACCGTTTTCAGCGCGGCGAAGCTCGTCGGCGGGAAATACGTGAAGACGTACGCGGCATCGTCGTTGATGGTCTTCTGGATCTGCTGGAAAATCTGCTTGCGTGTGGCCTGGTCACCAGCTTGCCGCTCGCGCACGATCGCCTCGTCGATTGCAGGCGAGCTGTACTTGCCGTAGTTGAAGGCGCCCTTGGTCTGGAAAATCGGCTCGATGTTGCCGTCCGGATCGATCCGCCCGCTCCAACCCAGGGACATCGCGTCGAAGTCGCCTTGCTCGCCCACCTTGAGGAGCGCGCCGAACTCGACCGTTTGAATCTCGACCTGGATATTGGCTTCACCCAGCTGGGCCTGAATGAGCTGCGTGATCTTGTCCTGCAACGGGCTGTTACTCTGCGCCTTCAGGACGAGTTTGAAGCCGTTTGGCTGGCCCCCTTCCGCAAGCTTCTGCTTTGCGGTCGCCAGATTGCGCTGCACGTGCGGAACGGATGCGTCGAATGCCCAGCTGCTGGGCGGGATCGGCCCCTGCGCGATCTCGCCCACGCCGAAATACGCGACGGCGAGCAGCGCTTCGCGATCGACTGCCAGATTGACCGCTTCGCGCAGCGCCTTGTTCGCCAGTGGACCCTTGACCGTGTTCATCCATAGCCCCTGGTAGCCCACGCCGGGGCCCTCGAGGTAGACCGCGTTGGGCAGGCTCTTGATATCCGGCACGTCTTTCGGGTCGATGCTGAACAAGAAATCCACGTTGCCGGTCTTCAATTCGGTCAGTGCCACGGACAGGTCAGGAATTGGCCGATAGGTGATCTGATCGAGGTAGGGCAGGTTCGGCTCGAAGTAACCATCGAAGCGCTTGAAGGTGACGTGGTCGTCCTTGATCCACTCGACGAATTGGAAGGGGCCGGTACCGACGGGGTTGCGCGCGTAGTCCTTGCCGAACTTTGCGCGCGCGGCGGGCGAGACCATGTAGCCCGCTCGATCGGAGATGATCGACAAGAAGGGCGCAAAGGGGTTCTTGACCGTGATTCTGACCGTGAGCGGATCCACGACGGAGACCTGCTCGATGCCGTCGATCTCGGGTTTGCGTGGCGAGACGTTTGCTGGATCGAGGATCCAGTCGAAGTTCTTCTTCACGGCGTCCGCATCGCACGGCGTGCCGTCGTGGAACTTGACGCCCTGTCGCAACTTGAAGATGTAGGTGCGCGGGTCGGGCGTGGTCCACGACTCGGCGAGGTCGGGGACGATGTTCAGGTTCTTGTCGGGTGCGATCAGGCCGTTGTAGATCGCGGTGTAAACGTTCCGATCGACGCCCGCCGAGGCGCCGTGTGGATCGATGCCGATGATGTCGGAATTGAGTGCGACCTTGAGCGTGCCGCCTTTCTTGGCTGCGCCGCTTGCAGCAGTTGGCGCTGCCGCCGCTGACGTGGGCGCCGCGGCGGCAGTTGTCGGCGCCCCCTGGGCCGGATTGGACGTCGCGGGTGCGGCGGTTGCCGCCACGTTCGAAGGCGTGGCCGGTCCGCACGCGGACAGCAGTCCGAGCCCGCCGACGCCGATAAGCCCGCGCAGCACGCTGCGTCGACTGAGGCCCGTGGCATGCGCACTCGCGTCAGGAACAGCAGTGTGGTCGGTCACGCTCGCGCTCCCCCCGATGTGATGCGCACCAGCATATCCGAGGCGCTACAGCCCGGCGCCCTCATCAGACCATGAAAGGTGCGCTCGGCTTGCTCTGCGAGATTCAGTGCCCAGCGAGCGTGCCGCTGTTGGATCTGATCCACATCCGTACCCGTTTTGAGGCGTTCCGAAGCGTACGCGCGCAGCGTCTCGAGCAATCGATAGCGGCTGTTCGCGTCGCTCGGGGCACGCTCGACCACCACCAGTGACCGATCGACAAGGTTTGCCAGCAACTCGAGCACATGCGCTCCCTCGCCGCACACCGCCGTCGCCGCTGACAGGCTGAAGCTACCGGCGAACACGCTCAATCGATCGAAGAGTCGACGCTCCCGCTCGTCAAGCAATCCATAGCTCCAGTCGATTGCCGCGCGCAGCGTCCGATGGCGTGGCGGTGCGGTTCGTTTGCCGCTGACCAGCACGCCGACACGGTCATTCAGGCGTTCCAGGAGCTCACCAGGCGATAGCACGCGTGTACGCGCCGCGGCCAGCTCGATGGCCAGAGGTAGGCCATCCAGCCGACGACACACTTCGGCCACGTCGTCAGCGTTGCGCTCGGTAACCGCAAAACTCGAGTCCGCCGCGCGCGCCCGCTCCTGAAAGAGATGGACAGCATCCGCTTCGGTGAGCGAGCGCAGACGCCACACAACCTCGCCCTCCGCCCCGAGCGGCTCGCGACTGGTGACGACGATGCGCAGGTGGGGACAGGCTTGCAGCAGGCGGTCAGCCGCGGTGGCGGCCGCCGCCAGAAGATGCTCGCAATTATCTAGCACCAGTAAGAGGTGGCGGCTAGCAAGTGCACTCGCGAGGGTTTCGAGCAGCGGCCGACCGGACCGCTCCGGCACCCCCGCGCTCTGGGCGATGGCGAAAGCGATCTGGGCCGGCTGGTCGAGGGACGCGAGCTCGATGAATCGGATGCCATCCGGGTAGTCGTCGAGTGCCTCCCTCGCCAGTTCGACGGCCAGGCGTGTTTTGCCCACTCCGCCTACCCCCGTCAGCGTCAACAGGCGGGTACGGTTCAGCAGACCGCGCAGGTCGTGCATCTCTGGTTGGCGCCCGACAAAGCTAGTCAGCGGCAAGGGCAGCGCCGCTCGATCCATCAAAGGCAACGCCGACGCAGGTAGCCGGCGCCTGGCTGAAAGCAGTCCGTCACGATCGACCTGGTTGAGTCCGAGCGCTTCAGCGAGTCGGCTCACGGTGTCTGGGTGCGGGCTGGCGTGCAATCCGCGCTCGACGTCGCTGAGCCCGCGGACGCTCAAGCCTGCCCGTTCGGCGAGTTGTTCCTGGGTCAACTCCGCCGCCATACGGTAACGGCGCAGCAACTCCCCAAATCCTGCCGAATGATGCATCCAGTGTCGATCGCGTGGGCGATCGTGTGGATTGTGCCTGGTTCGGTGGCGCACTCGCGAGGAGACTGGCCGCATGACATTTCCACCTGCCGTCGCGCGGCTGGTCGAGGCAGCTAACGCGCATGACCTCGATGCAATGACCGACTGTTTTGCCCCTGAATTCGTCAATGAGACCCCAGCCCACCCGGAGCGGAACTTCCACGGACGCGACCAGGTGCGCCGCAACTGGTCACAGATCTTCCGCGCGGTGCCCAGTATCCGGATCGATGCGTTGCGCTGGGCTGTTGATGCCGAAGACTTGGTCTGGGTCGAGTGGGACTTCAGTGGCACGTTCGTAGATGGCTCGCCACACCGCATGCGCGGCGTATCGATCTTCGGGATCGAGCAGGATCGCTTGGCGCGGGTTCGCTTCTATCTCGAGCCGGTGCAGACTGATGGGGTCACGGCGGAGACCGCCGTGCAACACGTGATGGACCAGGCGCACTCATGAAGCTGGTCGTGGGCGCAACTGGACAACTCGGCGGTCTGATCGCACGCCAGCTTCGCCAGCACGATACTGACGTGCGGGTGCTGGTCCGCCCCAGCTCGGCGTATCAGCCACTGGTCGATGCGGGCGCGCAGCCAGTCTTTGGCGACCTGAAAGCGGGGCATCCCTGGACGCCGCTGTCAAGGGGGTCGACGTGGTCATCACGACGGCCAACGCAGTCGCCGCGACCGGCGCCGACACGATCGAGTCGGTTGACCTGGTGGGCAACCGCGACCTGATCGACGCTGCGCGAGCGGCCGGCGTCGGACAGTTCATCTTTACGTCAGCACTCGGCTGTACACCCGAGTCGCCGGTTCCGTTCATGCGGGCCAAGGGCTTAGCCGAGGAGCACTTGCGGGCCAGTGGCATGCCGTTCAGCATCCTTGCGCCGAACTTCTTCATGGAAGTCTGGATCGGAGCAATTGTGGGTCTGGCTCTGGTCGAAGGACGTCCGGTGACGATTGTCGGCGAGGGTCAACGCAAGCACAGCATGGTGTCTATGGCGAATGTGGCCGCGTTCGCGGTAGCGGCCGTCGGGCATCCAACCGCCACCAATCGATACCTACCCATCGGCGGACCGCAGGCATTGTCCTGGCGCGACGTGGTCGCCATCTACGAGCAGATCCTGGGTCGTGGCGTCCCGATTCGGATGCTGGCACCCGGCGAGCCGGTGCCCGGTCTGCCGCCAATCGCCGGTGGATTCATGGCGGCCATGGACACCTACGATTCGCCACTGGATATGGGCGAGGCTGCCAGCACGTTCGGAGTGGAGCTTACCTCCGTCGAGACATTCGCACGACGCACGTTGCGCGAACGCGCATCGTCTCGGCCGGCATAGCGAGCGCGCCTCCGACTTCGCGGAACGAGCTTCGGGTGACATTATCGGACGAGGTGCGCGCCGAGTGGTGCCAGTTGGACGAGGCTGCTCAGCGGATGCGGAGGGCGACGTTCGAAGGATCCCCGGATAACCGGGACGCATGCTTCATGTCGGCGGGAACGACCAGGCCTACCGTTGAGGCTGTTGGCCAAGCGCCCGCGACCGCAGGCGCCAAACTCAGCGACAACAAGGAGTCGCCGTGAATTCGAATCCAATTCAGGCACACCGCTCGAGTAGCATCGTTCTTCGCCTCGGCGCCATGGTGGCGTTGATCGCGAACGTCGCAAGTGGCTTGTTATTTCCCGATCACAACAGCCTGACTGCTCCCCTGCAGCCGCTGTACGTGCCGCTGAACCTGCCATCAATCATCGGGGTGGGTCTACTCCCGTTCGGACTGCCCGGCTGGTACGCTCGCCATTCCGATGAACTGGGCAGACGCGGCCTCGTTGGCGCGGTGTTGGTGGCGGTGACGCTTCTGATAGCCGGCATCTTCATGGGCCTCTACACGGCCATCGTGATGCCCTTTGCGGCCGCCGAAGCCCCCGCACTGGTGTCGCCGGGACCGGTCCTGCTGCCAGTCCTGCTCATCACCGTCGTCGCGGAGATCGTCGGGCCCTTGCTTGTAGGCTGGGACATGCTTCGACACTCGGTTGGACCGCGCTGGGCGGCGTGGACGATGCTTGCTTCGGCGCCGGTCACGCTGGACGAGGGGGCGGGATACACAAGGACCTCGGCGTCGATCTAGCCTCCGAAACAGAGAGCTAACTACCTGCTCATCCTTGCGCCAGGAGCCAGAATGGCCGCATGCGGCGGCGATGACGCAGACCAGTCGCGATCAGGACTGTCGGTTGGTCCGGGCTGCGGTAAAGTCGCCTCCGCGTGGGCTTAACCGCGTTCCTCTGCGGCCCTGGCGTACTCCGTCACTCTCGGGATTAGGTCCGCACCGGCAGCGGTGGGACCTCGAGCAGCCTGAGCGCTGGCGCGGGACTGAGCCGTACCGGCCATACGCCCATCCCGAAGATGCGCGCCCCGACGTGGCGCAGGAACGGGATGCGCTGCTGAACTCGGTAGCCGAGCGGCATCCGCGCCGCGCCATCGCCGCCTGGCGCCGCCATCATCCAATCTTGCATCAGCTGCTGGTAGGCCTGGACGATGCGTACCGGCCACTGGCGGCGGCGCTGAACGGCCGCCAGGTCCGCCACGCTCACGCGTCCAGCGCGCAAGCGAGGTCCGAGCACATTGGACGCCACGGCGGCGTCCTGGATCGCCACGGTGATGCCGACCGCGCCGATGGGTGACATCGTATGGGCGGCATCCCCGATCAGCAGCAGGCCGGGCCGGTACCAGCGCCGAAGTCGTGACGACTCGACCGCCAGCAACGAGAGCTGGCTCCAGTCGCGCAGTGCGTCCGTACGGTCGGCCAGCCAGGGCACCCGTTGGGTGATCGGCCGGCGGACGGCCTCGAGCCCTTCGGCGCGCACCCGCGGGTAGCTGCCTTTGGCGATCGTGGAGCCAACCTGCCAGTCGGTGCCGCGGTTGTGCAAGACGGTCCACCCGCCATTGCTGACAAAAACTCCAGGTGCAGGGTCGGTGTCGCGTCGTGGCAGTCGAAACCAGAGGATGTCGAAGGCCGCCGGCGTGCGCATAGGGTCCAGTCCCGCCAGGCTCCGAACGCGCGAAAAGCGGCCGTCGGCGGCGACCACCAGCTGCGCGCGCACCTCGTGCCATCCGTCCGTGGCTCGGTAGCGCACTCCGCGGACCTGCCCATCGTCGTCCTCCAGGAGGGCCTCGACACGACCGCCCATCACCAGGCGGAAACCAGGGCAGCGCTGGCCCTCTTCAACGATGACGCGAAGGAACCGGACCTGTGGCACATAGGTCATGAACGGGTACGGGGTTTTGAGCCGGCCGACGTCCGGAAAGGAGGCCCTTTCGGATGGCGTGGCGAGGGCTCCCGTCGGGTACCGAGCTAGAGCAACTTCCAGCACACGCTCGGCCAGACCCATCTGGCCCATCAGATCGAGTGCCGCCGGCTGCAGCACGTCGCCCCGAAAGTCGCGGTCGAAATCGTTGTGCGCCTCGAGAAGTGTCACGTTGATGCCCTGTCTGGCTAACAGCACGGCCAGTACGGCGCCTGCCGGTCCGCCGCCGACGATGCAGCAATCGGTGTCCGTGGAATCGACAATTGATTCGGGCGTCATCTGAGTTCCCCCTGAGCTGGTATCGACGATCAGTTTCGGACGACCACCGCGATCCGGCGTCCGGGGAAACCAGCAAAGGCAGCCTGTATCTTTGGCTGCGCCAGGCGGTCTGAAGCCTACAGGTTTCCCTGCAGGAGGCCGTGCTTGACCGCCCAGACGGCGAGTTGCGCGCGCGAGGCGAGGCCGAGCTTGGCAAAGACGTTGCCGATGTGCCGCTCAGCGGTTGCCTCGGTGATTACAAGGTCACGGGCGATGGCGCGGTTGCTCAGTCCGCGCGCCACTAACGCCGCGACCTCGCGCTCACGCGGCGTGAGTGGGCCGGCTGGGTCAACGGTGAGGGGTGCCGTTCTGGTCGGACCAGGCTCCGGCTCCGCGAGCAACTCCAGCGCCTCAGCAATGGTTTGCGCGACGGACTGAGCCTGACCTTCCGATACGGCCACGTCAGCCGCTCGAGGTCCGAGTGTCGTCCGCGCCACCGAAATATGTCGCTCGAGGGTCGTCCGCTCGGCGGGTGGTAGGGGCGCACCGATACTGCTCCGCAGGCCTGCCGCCGCGCCCGCAAGACGTACGGCCTCGACTGCGCGGCCCATCGTGGAGGCCAGTCGCGCACATCCTTCAAGCGTACGAGCTATCCCCTGGCGGTCGCCGGCGTCACGATACGTGGTGAGGGCCTCTTTGAGCAGTGCCCGAGCCCCGGCAAGATCGTGTTGCTCGACAAGAAGATCAGCCAGATGGCTGGCGGTCCACGCAGCGAACCAGCGGCCGATCTCGCGCGCATGGGCGAGGCTGGCTTCGAGCAGCTCGCGTGCAGGGTCGACATGACCCTGGCGCGCCTCGACGTCGCCGAGCAGCCGCAACCCCATCGAGGCGTTGAGGCGCGAGCCGACCGCGTCGGCCGAGGCCAATGCCTGCTCGGCCCACGCCCGAGCCGCGTCGTCATCGCCATCGTCGAAGGCAGCTTCCGCGAGCCAGAGCTGGTTCCGCCCCACGACGGCCGCATTGCCAGCCTGCCGGGCAAGTTCAAGGCTCTCCAGAAACAGCGGACGCGCGGCCTCGCGGTTGCCGCGCCAGAGCTCGCTGCGTCCAAGCACGAACAGTTCGTATGCCGCCTCAAGCGGTTCGTCGAGCTGCCGCCACATGGCGAGCGCCGTTGTCAAGTGCTTGTCACCGGAGGCGAAATCGCCCTGCCCCTGGTCCATCAGCGCGGCGGCGTGAAGCGCCTTGGCGTATCCGGCGTTTGGTCGTCTGGAAAGCGCTACCTGCTCCGCCTGGGCCAGCACCTCACGCAGCGTGGCACGGCCTTCGTTCAGGTGGCCGCGGAAGAACCAGAACTTGCCCAGTGCGCCCGCCATCCGCGCTGCGAGTTCAGCCTCGCCGTTGGCCAGAAACTGACGCAATGCGGCGCGAACGTTATCGTGCTCTGGCTCCAGGGTACTCAACGCGCCAACTTCATCACCCGCCTCGTATCGCGTCTCGGCTCGCTCCGCCAGCTCCAGGAAATACAGGGCATGGCGGCGTGTCGTCGCGGCCATGCTGTCGTCCGCCCTGAGGCGTTCGAGCGCGTACTCGCGCAGGGTTTCCAGCAGACGGTAGCGGACCTCGCCGCGAGTATTCGGCAACTGGGCCACCACCAGGGACTTATCGACGAGGCGGCCGAGGAGGTCCAACACCGTACTCGGCTCGATCCCATCGCCGCCGCAGACTGTTTCAGCTGCTGCCAGATTGGAGTCGCCGGCAAAGAGGCCAAGTCGACTAAACACTTTCCGCTCTTGCGCGGGGAGCAACTCATAGCTCCAGTCCACCAGCGCACGGATTGTCTGGTGGCGCGGAAGCGCTGTGCGGGTACCGCTCGTCAGCAGGCGGAACCGATCCTCGAGTCGGCCGGCAATCTGGTCGACCCCGAGCAGCCGCACGCGCCCGGCGGCCAGCTCGATGGCCAGTGGCAGACCGTCCAGCCGCGTGCAGATCTCGGCCACAGCGGCGGCGTTCGCGTCGGTGAGAGTGAATGATGGGACCACGGTTTGGGCGCGCTCGAGGAACAGTCGAATCGCCTCATAGTCGAGCAGCCCACCAACGTGCCGCATCTCCGTCGATGCGGGAATCGACAACGGCGGGACGGGCCACACCTTCTCGCCGGCAATGTTCAACGACTCTCGGCTCGTGGCCAGGATGGTCAGCAGCGGACAACCGCGGAGGAGCGCGTCCGCGACCTGCGCGCAGGCCTCAACCAGATGCTCGCAGTTATCGAGCACGAGAAGCAGCCGGCGAGAGCTCAATGCCTCCCGGAGTGTTTCCAGGATGGGTCGACCGGCTTCTTCATGAATGCCGAGAGCCGCGGCTATCTCTTGCGGCACGAGAGCGGCATCAGCCAGCGCAGCGAGACTGGCAAACGACCAGCCATCATCGAAGGTCTTGCCGCTCTGCACGTCGCGCGCTACCTCGATTGCAAGACGGGTCTTCCCAACTCCGCCGGGGCCCGTCAGAGTCAGCAGCCGCGTGCCGCTAAGGAGGCGTGTCACCTCCTGCAACTCCTGCTCGCGGCCGATGAAGCTGCTCAGCGGCGCTGATGCGCCGAGGGTTAGCATGCTTGCCCGGCCCGGTCTACGCGCCGCCGCCGCGTCCGTCGGGCTGGTTGCTGTGTTCGTGGCTTCGGCGTTCGGCCATACCTCAAGCCCGAATGGAGACCGGCCTCACCGGTCTCGCGGCATTCTAATGCCGCTGCTCAGCACTCGTCTTCGGAGGTCGCTGGTTCGCACTGGCGACAATCCAGCTCACGGTCACCAGAGTCGGACTAGCCTTCGACGCCTGCACTCTGCTGCCGGCTCCCGAAATGAAGCGAGCGCGTGCGTCAAAGATTACAGATGACAACCCCGAAGGCGTCCTAAGTGCCACCCCGGGGGCTCGAACCCCGAACCGTCGGATTAAAAGTCCGCTGCTCTGCCATTGAGCTAGGAGGGCCTATTTTCGCCATTCTATGAGATTGAGGGTCGCCGATTCTTCCGTCCCCGAGCAGCCTGGCGCGACCCTCACTCCAACGGTGTTACTCTACTGGTTTGGAAGTTGACATAACTTGAGTTCTCCGTCTGTGTAACTGGGAAAGCGGCGGCGGAGCCGCCCGTTGCTGTCTGCAGATGCGAGTCGGCCGAAAGGATGACGGGCTCGGCCATGAAGTAGCAGGTTAAACACCCCCGATACAACGGTGCGGAAGGGGGGACTCGAATGAAGCCGTCGCAGACCTTCGCACAGGGTCGTTTTCAAGTTCAAATACTGAGACTGCGTCGGGGGACGCAGCATGTTTTTGTGCGCCGGGTTGGTGTCAGCATTGGTGTCAACGTCAACCATGGCGAGGGCTTCCACACCTCGATGGGCTAGAAGCAAGGCATACGACCGTTCCAAAGTGGACTCGGGGGTTGGCCTTCCCCCGCAGCTCGCCCTGACTCTTGCTCGTCCGCATCCGGCGTGGTCTGCCTTTGGTGGCGGCATGGGCCGCCGCTGGCCCACGGAGCTGCCCAGGGCCTTGCGTACTACACGTCGCGCCGTATGCGCCACCCGCGCGACAATGGCTATGGATCTGGCACAGGCGGCGTATCTCCTCGAACGGCTCAACCCGTCGCCATCCCCCCGCGCATCTGACCCCGACCAGCCACCACTGGGCGGCATAGTAGGTCGGCCTCGAACGACATCTCGGCCATGCCCCGAATATCGAACTGGGCCGTTCGAGGAAAATGGAGTCACGACCCGGGGGCTGCACGGTGGCATCTCACCTGTAATCTGAAGCAGAAGAGCGCGCCAATCCGCCCAGCTCTGGTGTCGGGCAGCTGCAACAATCGACTTGTGATTGCGGAGAAGCGCACCGTGCTCCTGCGTCGCGTAGTACTGCTGAGGCGGGCCGTTGAGGACATGATCCGTACGGGTCGACGCATTGCGGACGACGCCTAAGCACAGCAGTACAACGACCTCTGCGTCTGGGCCAGCACGTTGTTCCAAGGGCACGAGGCGATTGACGGCAAGTTGACAACCATGCCCGATGCCGTTACCCAAATGACCCGAACGCTGGCACGTATCGGCCGCTAGCGCGACTGTCGTATCTCGAGACACAGATTTCGCTGGTTCTAGGAAGACCCCAGTTCCTTGATGGAGGCGAGAATGGCCGGAGGCGAGCCCACCAACCCGGAAGTACAGCGCGACGCGATTCTCAGTCCCATATTTGAGCACGAGCAGACCGACAGGACCGACTACCTGCAGGCCTTGAGTGTCGCCGAGCAGCCTCAGTCCGAGGGACGTGGTATTCCACCTCGGCGTTTTGGAACGCGAGGGCTACGTCGACACGGCCGAAGCCATGGGCGACTTCAGTGTGGCCGCACGACTAACGACGCTCGGCGAGCAGCGCGTTCGCGAGCGTGTCCGGGGCTCTAGCGGCGTGACCATCGGCGCAATCATCGGAACTATGACTGGCGGCAACGTGCAGGCGGTCGGCTCAGCGGTCAATTCGGACGTCCCGCAGGTGGTGAACGATGCCGATTTGCTACGAGAAGCGCTGGACGACTTGGGCGATCAGCTCATTAACGCAGTCAGGACAGACCTGCCTGCGAACGACCTATCCGCCTATGTAGAAGCCGTGAATGAGTTCAAGGAGGAGATGCAGGGACACCGCGCACGCGCGACGATCGCCAGCCAGCTGTACAACGCAAGGAGCCGATGACGCTCTTTGCGCTGCAGGCCTGGTTAGGCCATCGATCACCTGAGACGACTCAGCACTACGCGCGGATTACGCCAACCACTCTCGCCAAGGCGTACCGCGACGCTGCTACTTCGCTCGCAACGTGCGCACCGTGGAGGTGCTCATCGATCGAGAGGCTGTTCAGAACGGCGCAGCAGCCATTGGAGCGCCCTGGCAGTACTTCGATCTCGGCCATGGCTTCTGCACGTACAGCTTTTTCGAGCAATGCCCCCACCGCATGGCTTGCGCGCGCTGCGACTTTTACGTGCCGAAGGACTCGACCAGAGCGCAACTCATGGAAGCCCGCGGCAATTTGCAGCGGATGTTGGCGGAAATCCCGCTCACCGACGAGGAGCGCGCCGCCGTGAGCACGGCGCCGCCGCCGTGAACAAGTTGATCGAGCGTCTGCACCATGTGCCAACACCTGCCAGTCCGACCCCGCGAGAACTAACCAAGCCGAGCTTCATTCGGATCGATGCACTTGCTGGAACATCGAAGCACGGTGCCGCTCGAGATGGGATTGATCCGCTTGTCGCCGGACGCGCCGAGACTGCCAACTAAAGAGACTCGTGGAATAGGTTGCTGCGAGGGACTTCCGGTACGAGGGTTTTGGTGAGACACTGGGCGCGTGAGCCTACGAGTTGCGAACAAGGCAGAACCGGCAAATACGACACCGGCACGGATTCGGCCGCGGCGGGATTTCGTGGCGATGGAAGAGCGCCGTATGCAGGCGGCGGACCTGTTTCGACGGGGCGTGATTCCGGCCGAGATAGGGCGTCGATTGGGCGTGAGCCATCAAGTGGTCTCGGAGTGGCGCAAGGCGTGGCGGCAAGGCGGCCGAGCTGCGTTGCGCGGGGCGGGACGTGCCGGGCGGCGCCCCAGACTGAGCCAGGCGCAACTGGCCAAAGTGAAAAAGACGCTGCTGCGAGGAGCCGAGGCCAGCGGCTATCTGGCAGATGTGTGGACGTTGCCGCGCGTGGCCGAGGTGATCGAGCGGTTGACGGGCGTGGCGTACCACCCCGGCCATGTCTGGTACATCTTGCGCGACCAATTGCGTTGGAGCTGGCAGCGGCCGGCTCGGCAGGCGCTGGAGCGTGACGATGCCGCCATCGAGCAGTGGGTCAAGCAGCGCTGGCCACAGCTGAAAAAAGAGCCCAGCGCCAGCACGCGCTGATCGTGTTCGAGGACGAGTCGGGCGTCTCCCTGTTGCCATCGGTACGCGCGACCTGGGCGCCCAGAGGGCAGACGCCGGTGCTGCGCCACCGCTTTGGGTGGAAACGGCTGTCATTGGCCACGGCGCTGGTCTTCGAGCCGGATGCAAGCGATGCCCACCTCGTGTTCCAGCTACGTCCTGGCGCCTACAACGGCGAAACCTTGATCGAGTTCCTCGGGGATCTACATCAACTGGAACCCGGCCGCCGGATGGTGTTGCTGTGGGATGGTCTGCCGGCCCACCGCAGTCGGTGCATGACCGATTGGATCCACGACCAACGCGCGTGGCTATCCGTCGAACGCCTGCCTGGCTACGCGCCGGAGCTCAATCCGACCGAGCAAGTATTTGGCAATCTCAAATCCAGCGAGCTTGCCAACCTGTGTCGCGATACGATCGCTGAGGTTGAGGCAATCGCCGAAACTGGCCTCGATCGCATAGGCCACGACGCACGACTCTGCTTCGCGTTCCTTCGTCACTCCGGCCTCAGCTTATGACCAACGACCGCCGGCAATTACACGAATCTCTTTTAGGTTCAGACACGTCCTCATCGTGCGTCCCGACACCTCACGCCCGCCCTCCCACGCTTTTTCCCACTCTCCGGGTAGCGTCGCTGTGGATCGAGCGGCAACATGCGTTCGACGCGAACGTCGTGCTGCCAGCCATCGGTGAAGTCGTATTCATATAGGAAGCGGTCACTGTTACGCAGTCCGAAATCAACCAGCCGCACTCGTTGCGGATCGTTGCAGAATCCAATGCCGCCGAAATGACTAGCACCGAATTCGCGCCCCTGGATGACGAACCGGTTGAGATGGTCGTCGCACCACCCCAGAGCGGTCTGCAGCGTGGCGTGCATCTCGGCGATGGTCGCGTCGCTGCGGATGAGCAGGCGGCGCCAGATCAGCGGGCTGACAGCACGAAGGACGACACGCTGTTGATTGATACACGACCGGCTCTGAGGAAGCGATTGGGTTAGGCATCCCGCCATCGTGCGTGCCATCAGCTCTGCAGCGCTCCCCCCCGGCGGTTTTTCCCGCTCTCGTTGGTCGTCGTGGTTATCGAAGAAGTGAGCAGCGGACGGGGTGGGTGGCTCAGTCACTCGCATCAGGCGCCGCCGGTGGTGGTGTGGTGGAGCGCCGCTTCCCTGTTCGCCGGCGCGTGGGCACCGGCACGCCGAGCCGCTGCAGCAAGGCCACCTGCGCCGCTCGGTCACGGCTGCTGGACCGGCCAGAGGAGCGCCGACCCGGCACTCCAGAGCGTGCGCCCGCTCGTCGGCGTGGTCCGCCGGGGCTCAGCCGGCGGGCAAGTTGATACTGCTCCCATTCGCGCAGCAGGTAGGCAGCCACGCGCGCGCCAGCATCGCCACCGACCGGTATGGGATTGGCGGCTTTCCCGCACGCAGCCCGTTGTTCGAGCACGCGACGGAACGTCGCCTCCGTTAGCTCCCGTTCGGCGAAATGCCGCACGGCCGTCTGCCACGTCGTGCGCGGCACATCCTCGGGCAAGACATACCTGATTGTCGTCTGAAGCGCTGCACAGAACGCGGCGGGTGTGCTGGCGTCCACCCCGCGTGCCCACAGGGCTTGCCCCGGTCCGACGCGCCGCGCTGGAACCATGCTTACCGCCCCTCGATGCGGAACTTCGCGTACCCAACGCACTGGTTAGCCACGCGTCTACTTACGGTGTGCAAGCCTGGTGCGCACGCGCTCATACAATTCTTCCATTGCCCCGATGAAAGAACCATCCCTGTGCCAGAAGGCTGGATAGTCTCCGCCCTTTTTGACCAGCAGCGCCGGCAGGCTCGCCCGAGCTGGCGTATCCACCGCTGGCGGCCGGCGCGCTCCGGTCCAGAACTCCTGGTACCCGAGTGTCGCGTCCGCTGCCTCCCGGCTGGGGGTGGTGTAGAACGACGGCGCGGGGACGATCGGGACCGCGTGCGGCTCCAGCTCCGAGGCCAGGATCCGCCCCAGCGGCGAGGCCTCGAGCTCGTTGCGGAGCTGGGCTCGCGACAGCCCGCGCAGCTCGAACAGGACCAGCGGGTCCCGATCCAGGGCAGCTGCCAGGCAGTAGGTGACCCCGGCAATGTGCTTGCACGGGTTGGCGTCGTCGGGGCACGAGCAGCTGGTCAGAAACTCGCGTCGGCTGTGCGGCAGCAGGTGCAGCGTGACGCTGCCAAAGGCTGCCTCGATGTCGTCGGGCATCTCGTTCATCAGCAGGCGCGTGATGAACCCGGCTCGGGCTCCGATGCTGCCGATCACCCTGCTCCACTCGGCCCGCGCAATCGGGGCGAGCGCGACCGAGGTCCGATAGATGGGTTCCTTGTAGACGCCAAAGTACGGGTTGATCGAGCCTCGCACCCGGGCCGTGACCCGGCCATCGGCGAGCGTGTGCTCCAGGATCCTGCCCGAGCGGGCGTACGAGCGCCCGCGGCCCAGGCGGCCAGGATCGGTGAACTTCTCCAGGGCGGCGATGAAGCGTTGGCCCCACCACGTCCGGCCAAAGTGGGCCATGTGGCCTACTCCAGGACGGCGCTGCGCTGCAGCGCGATCAGCTGTTTGAACGTGTCGTTGTCGAGCTCGGTCAACCACGACTCGTCGCTGCCGATGATGGTCGACGACAGGCGCTTCTTGTCCTCGATCAGCTGGTCGATCCGCTCCTCCAGGGTGCCAAGCGCCACGAACTTGTGGACGAACACGTTCTTGTGCTGGCCGATGCGAAAGGCGCGGTCAGTCGCCTGGTCTTCGACGGCCGGGTTCCACCAGCGATCGAAGTGGAACACGTGGCTGGCGCGGGTCAGGTTCAAGCCGACACCCCCGGCGCGCAGGGACAGGATGAACACCGACGGCTCGCGCTCGGGATCCTGGAACGCGGCCACCAGCTGTTCGCGTTTGGCCACGCTGGTTCCGCCATGCAGGTACGCCGTGGGATAGTGGCGGGTGCGGACCAGGTAGTGCTCGAGCGCCGAGCCGATCTCGGTGAACTGGGTGAAGACCAGCGCGCTGTCACCGTTGTCGAGGATCTCCTCGAGCATTTCGCCCAGGCGCTGCAGCTTGAGGGATCGCTCGGCGGTAAAGGCGCTCCCGTCGTGGAGGAACTGGGCTGGATGATTGCAGATCTGCTTGAGCTTCAGGAGCGTGGCCAGCATCAGCCCGCGCCGCTGGATGCCCTCGGCACGTTCGAGCTGCTCGGCGACATCCTTGACGACGGCTTCGTACAGGGAGGCTTGCTCCGGGGTCAGGTTGCAGGCCATGGTCTGCTCGACCTTGTCCGGCAGGTCGTCGATGATCCGCTTGTCGGTCTTGAGCCGGCGCAGGATGAACGGCTCGACCAGCCGCTTGAGGGTCGCGGATCGAGCCAGGTCGTGGTCCTTCTGGATCGGCGTCTCGAACGCGCGGCGGAACTGCGCCTGCTTGCCCAGGTAGCCGGGATGCAGAAAGTTGAAGATCGACCACAGGTCGAGCAGGCGGTTCTCGACCGGGGTGCCGGTCAGCGCCAGGCGGTGCCGCGCGGCCAGCTTGCCGATGGCCCGCGCCTGTGCAGACTGCGGATTCTTGATGTTCTGGGCCTCGTCGACCACAACGCGCCGCCACTCTCGGCTGCGCAGCAGTTTTTCGTCCAAGCGAGCCAGGGCGAACGACGTGACGACCACGTCATGCACCTGGCACGCTGCCTGGAACGCTCGCTCGTCTCGGATCCGCTGACTGCCCTGGTGCACCAGTGTCCGCAGCGCCGGCGCGAAGCGCTCGATCTCTTTGCGCCAGTTGGTGAGGACCGATGTGGGCGCGATCAACAGGGTGGGGCCGTGGTCGTCGGTGTCCATCCGCTCGCCGAGCAGGCGAGCGATGACCTGAACGCTCTTGCCCAGCCCCATGTCGTCGGCCAGACACGGGTTGAGGCCCATGTTCTCCAGGAACCGCAGCCACGCCACGCCTCGCCGCTGGTACTCGCGTAAGGTGCCGCGCAGCGTGGGGGGATCAGCGACGGGCGCGAAGGCGCTCTTGTCATGCAGCCGCGAGAGCATCTCGCCCAGCACCTGGTCGTGGTCCCACTCCAGGTCATCCTGGGCCTCGGTCGTGATTTTCACCAGGTCCAGCAGTTTCAGGTCGCCCTCGGTGTGGCGACGCGTCTGCCAGAAGTCGAGCAGCTGCAGCATGTGGTCGCGGTCCAGCTCCATCCACTGGCCACGGAACTGGACCAGCGGGGTCTTCGCCGCCACCAGTTGCCGCCACTCCGCCTCGCTGACCACCTGGCCGCCAATCGACAGCTGATAGTCGTAGTCGATCACCGCGTCCAGGCTCAAAGAGCCACCGGGTCGCGCGGCGGGCCCCGGCTTGGCCGGCCGGGCACTGGTGCGCAGTCGGAGCTTCACCCGTCGGCGACCCTCGGGCGTCCACCAGGCCGGCACCATGACCGTGTAGCCGGCGTCTTCCAGCACCCAGGCGCTGTCCTTCAGGAAGGCGAACGCCTCGTCCAGGGTGAGCTGGAAGCCGAGTGGCTGAGCAGTCTCGAGCCCGTCCCAGACCCTGGGGTAGACGCGTGCCGCGTGGCCCAGGCCCAGCAACAGGTGTTTGTCGAGATCCCGGCCGAAGCGGCGCACGATGGCGGCCCTGGCGGTGCGGCCGAGCCGCCAGTAGTCGGCCAGGCTGAGCTGGAACGAGGGATCGTCTTTCGCGGCGATCAGGAAGTGCACCTGCCAGGCGTCCAAGTCGGTGGCGGGCGCCTCCTCCAGGCGAAAGCACAGGTTGAAAGGCACCGTCACCTGGGTGCTGGTCAGCGCTTCTCGCCAGACTGCCCAGTGCTGAGCCGTCTGCAGCTGCTCCGCCGAGGTCCGAGCAGGGGCCGTTACGTGGGACGGGTGGATGCACTGGTACAGCAAGGAGCCCGCGATCTGGCCATCGAACCTGGCTGTAAACGGTGTTCCGGTCACGATGTCGTGCAGGAGACACTCCGCGCAGTGACGCAGCAGCGCCTGGCGGGCGAAGAGCTCGGTCCCGCGCGGCGTTGGCGAGCCGGCCGCGCAGACCGCCGGCATGGCCGCGGCGAAGCGCGGGAGAGCCGACTCATACGCCTCGGACACCAGCTCCCAGGCCGGGTACAGCTCGAATGCGTCGCGACCTCCGCAGCGCTTGGCGGTCGCCGGGGCGAGCGAGCGGTACCTGAAGCTCGGGATGTACTGGTCGCGTGCAATGATGCCCTTCAGCAGCTGGGTGTACTCGTACCAGAACAGCACGTCCGCACCCAGCTGGAATTCCTCGGCGGCGTGTAGGGCGACGAAGTGGATCTCGTTCAACGTCGAGATCACGTTCGGGACGCGGGAGCAGCAGACCTGGTACCACGCCAGATCGAACTCGGCTGGCGCGGTCGCTTCCATGTACGGCAGCAGCTCGAAGGACGGCAGCGGCGTGCCAGCCGCATTGGGCAGCAGGAAGGAGCACGTGGTCAGGCCGAAGCCGCCGGGCGCGGGTGGACGCGGCAGGCCCAGCCGCTCAGCCATGAACGTCTCGAGGGCCGCGGTCGCCAGGTGTCTGGGATGAACATGGGCGACACGAGAATGAGCCCGGGGGGTCGGCGTGTCCGTCTCGACCCAGAGGTAGAACGCGCCCGACTGGACGTACTCGCCGGCTGGCTCAGGGATCCACGTGCCGTGGACGATGTGCATGGCTGGCCGGTCTTCAGGTCACCCGACGCAGTGTCGCTGGATGGTCGCCGCGCGTGGCATCGAATCGCACGGCTCAGGATATCGAGCCACACGGCCAGAAGCGCGTTCGCGCGCGGTTGCGCACAGCAACCGGCACCCGCGCAGCCAGCGGCAGCCCCTTAAAATTTGAGACCGGTGGCGAATTAGAACCAGAGGCCAAGATACGGGGATCCAGCCAGGTCCGACCGTGCCAACC
>WNGA01012491.1_pt1 | contig 25380 bp, 22 predicted proteins | sample 5400061 | NCBI WGS metagenome assembly WNGA01 (sample SAMN13153366, study PRJNA577476) | soil metagenome | isolation source: 100 cm soil or saprolite under grassland replicate 2 | place: USA:California | collected 2016-06-15 | reverse complement strand
AAAGCAGCGGGACTACCCAAGATCCGCGTGCATGACGTCCGGCACAGCTTCGCCACGCTGGCTCTCCAGGCCGGGGTGCCGGCCAAGGTGGTCAGCGAGACGCTGGGGCACAGCGGCGTCTCAATCACCTTGGACACGTACAGCCACGTCCTGCCGTCGATGCAGGAGAGGCAGCGCAGAAGGTCGCCGCCCTCATCTTCCCGATTGGGGGGTAGCGCGGCAGAAGAATGGCAGAACTGAGCCCCCGGGCGAGAAATCCCGGGGCTCAGTCTTTCCAAAACTGCTGGTAGAAGGGTGTCGGAGGGGGGATTTGAACCCCCACGGGCTATGCGCCCACTAGGCCCTCAACCTAGCGCGTCTACCTAGTTCCGCCACTCCGACCAGGTTCTGCTGGCGATTCTAGCTGTGCGTGTCTACTTCCACTTCCAGGCGAGCCAGAACGTCGTAAACGCGAAGATGACGGCCGTGACAACTGTGATCTGGTCCAGGCGGCGCTCCACCGAAGTGCCCCCGGACAGACCGGACGAACCGCCGAACATGTCCGACAGTCCCGACCCCTTCCCCGAGTGCAGAAGGATGAAGATGATCAGGAAGAGCGCGGCGACCAGATGGATCACGATGACGCCGACATTGATGAGGTTTGAGATCGCGATGAACATCGGCATGCATGATACCGGCTTGTGAGCGGTGTGCCCGGGAGCTACCAATTCAAGGTTCTCGCTGGGATCACTCTGCAGTCGATAATGCCGGACGCGACAAACTCCCCGAGTTCGTGCTCTCGTATACCAATTGGAGGTCGAATGGATCACCTATCAGGAACCGCTGAGACCTGCCCCAGGCCGGCGATGAGGGAGTTACGAGTCGCTACGCTGGAGCAGAACGAGGGCTGAGGAGGAGAGGCCGGCTGAGCTGTCTGGAAGTACGGGAACGCCTGACCGAGTACGCCCTGGGCTTGCTGCCGGCGGCCGAGGTAGAGCAGATCGAGCAACACCTGGAGTGGTGCCCCGGTTGCCGGAAAGAGGCCGCAGACCTGGCCGAGGGAGCAGCCTCGTTCGGGCTGGCCATACCGCAGGTACAGCCCCCCGCTGCCCTCGAGGGCAAAGTCCTGGGACGACTGCGGGCGGTGACCAGGCGGACCGGCGAGAGTGGTCTTCGGCAGGTGCGAGTCCTGGTGGGAGCGACCCTCATCGCCGCGTTGGTGGCGCTGGGCGCTTTTGGATGGGCCCTCGCGGAGCGCAACCACGCCCTCACGCTGGAGGAGCGTCTGGCGGGGATGCGCTCTCGAGTGGAGAACTTCGCCGAACTGCTGAAGACCTCGGGTGGGGGGAAGACGTTCCAAGCGGAGCTCCTTCCTTCCGAGGGCAGGCCGGGCAGCGGGTTCGCGGTGGTGTTCAGCGCACCCAGCGAAGACGACCTGCTTTTCGTCGACGTCGTCTTGCCGGAGAACGTGAAGGGACCCTTCGTGGTGCAGGTGATCCACTCCAACCGCGTGTGGGATGCAGGCACGATGAAGAAGACCGCGTCCGGGGAGTGGGTCCTGGCCCAGCGAACCGGGGTGGATCTCCGTCACCCCGTGGCGGTCACCGTGCTGGACCAGCAGAGCCACATCGTGGTCACGGGATCCGTGCACCCTTACGCTGGGACCTGAGCCGCCATCGGCACTGAGATCTGACCGGGGTGGACTAGCAGGGGAAGATGTCTTTGGTCGCCGTGGGGCAGAGGTAGGGATTGGTCGGCGCGAACTGCCCCCAGCTATTCGGTAGCCCCGATACCACCCAAGCGTGGAGCATCCACAGGTTCCTGCCACTCAGCCAGTATCCGGAGCATGCGGCCCTGTTGGGCACCTGCTGGCGGGTGAGCCACCCGTCCCGGGAAAAACAGAGACCCGCGTGCTGGTGCCAGTGGTCATTGGGGCCGGCGAATCCTGACGGCGCCCTGGGGCTCTCGACCCAGTAGGCGAAGCCGACGAGCTGGACGGGCCGTCCCGGGATGCCGTCGAACAGCAGCATCGCGGGGTTGGCCGGGTCGAAGGGACGCCCCACGAGCGACCACTTCACCCAGTGCGTTCCCACCCCGGCATTGAAGGGTGCGGCCTGCACGTATCCGGACTTCCGGGCCCCCTCGGGAGTCCTGAGGGTCGCTGAGGCTGCGACCGCCGCTCGCCACTGTTCGTCGAACGTGCTGCGCTCGGCTGCAGCGAGGGGTTGCTCATCGACCGGGCCGAAGACGTCGTGGCCCTTGCCAGAGCCGATGTGCTTCGGGCTTCTCTTGCAGAGGAGGACGAGCGCGCGAAGTTCCGCCTGGGGAAGCGAGATCGTGACTGCGGGCTCCGCGTTCACCACACTCTGGGCGGTACCGGGTGGAGCTACCTGGACCGGGGCGTTTTCTGGGGACGCTCCGTGCTTTGGGGTGGCGGCAACAGCCAACCAGATGAGAGCCCCCGCGAGAGGCACGACTCTCCGCACGGAGGGCCTCCGGGACCTACTCGTCCCTCGCCGTCACCAGGTCGAGCACCGCGCGATCCTCCAGCGGAAAGTGACACGCGGCCACCTGGCCGGGGTGGTGCGGCAAGAGCTCCGGCTCTTTCTCTCGGCAGATGGGGAACTGCGCTCGTGGACAGCGGGGATGGAACCGACACCCCGAGGGTGGGTCGATCGGCGACGGGACGTCACCCTCCAGGACGATTCGCTTCTTCTGGGCAGCCAGGTCGGGGTCCGGAATGGGGACGGCCGACATCAAGGCGCCGGTGTAGGGGTGCTTCGGATTCTCGTAAATCGTGTCGCCGGGAGCCAACTCAGCGATCTTGCCCAGATACATCACAGCCACCCGGTCGGACACGTGTTTGACCACTGACAGGTCGTGTGCGATGAACAGGTAGGTGAGGTTGAACTCCTCCTGGAGGTCTTCCAAGAGGTTCAGGATCTGGGCCTGGATTGATACGTCGAGGGCCGAGACCGGCTCGTCGGCCACGATGAGCTTTGGCCGGAGTGCCAGGGCCCGAGCGAAACCTATCCGTTGGCGCTGGCCTCCGGAAAAGGCGTGCGGGTAGCGGTTGTAATGCTCCGGGTTGAGACCGACCAGCTCCATCAGCTGCTTGACTTCACCCCTGACCTGTTGGCGGGGGATGGTGCCGTGGAGGTGGAACGGTTCCCCGATGATGGCTCCGACCGTCTTCCTCGGATTCAGTGACGCGTAGGGATCCTGGAAGATCATCTGCATGTCCCGACGGAGCCGCCGAAGCTCTTTCCCCTTGAGGCGGGTGATGTCCCGTCCCTGGAAGTAGATCGTTCCTTCGGTGACGTCGTAGAGGCGCATGACCACCCGGGCCAGGGTGGATTTGCCGCACCCCGTCTCCCCTACCAGGCCGAGCGTCTCACCCGGATAGATCTCCAAGTCGACACCGTCCACCGCATGCACGTGGCCGATCGTCTTCTGGAAGATGATCCCCCTGGTCAACTTGAACCATTTCTTCACCCCTTCCAGCTTGACCAGGGGCGCAGCCTTGACCGGCTCCTCATGTGCAACCCGCTCGTTGACCTGGATGCTCATCGTCCCCTCACCGGACCAGCACCTCCTGGTCCATGATCCGCCCTTTCTCGGAGATCGGCAGGTGGCACGCGGAGGCGTGGTGTCCGTCGGCGGGGAGAAGCTGGGGCACTTCAACCGTGCAGATGTCCATCACATACGGGCAGCGAGGGTGGAACGGACACCCGGGTGGGACGCGGATCAAGGATGGGGGCTGGCCCTTGATCGGCCGCAGCCGTTCGGTCCTGCTCTGATCGATGCGGCTGATCGACTGGAGCAGTCCCCATGTATACGGATGATGGGCCCCGTAATAGATGTCTCGGCGCTCGCCCAACTCGACGATCCGTCCTGCATACATCACCATGATGTCGTCACAGTGCTCGGCCACCACGCCGAGATCATGGGTGATCAGGACGACGGCCGCTTCGAACTCGTCCTTCAGCCGGTCGATGAGGTCCAGGATCTGGGCCTGAACGGTCACGTCCAGGGCAGTCGTGGGCTCGTCGGCAATCAGGAGGTCCGGGTTCAGCGCAAGGGCCATGGCGATCATGGCCCGCTGGCGCATTCCGCCGCTGAACTCATGCGGATACTGCCGGGACCGCTCCTTCGGCCGGGGGATCCCAACCAGCTGAAGGGGGCCGTCAAGGGGTCCTGAAAGATCATGCTGATCTTGGCCCCCCGGACGTGGCGCATCTCCTCGGCCGGAAGCTTCAGGAGGTCCTCGCCCCGGAAGAGCACCTGGCCGCTGATCCTGGCCTCTCGCTTGGTGACCAGACCCAGCACCGTGAGGAAGGTCACACTCTTGCCGGACCCGGACTCGCCCACGACCCCCAGAGTCTCGCCCGGGGAAACGAGGAGAGAGACTCCGTCGACTGCCTTTACCAGGCCGTCCTCGGTTGGGAAGTGGACCTTGAGATCTTTGACCTCGAGGAGCGGTTCAGGCAAGGGAAGCTCCAGTCGCGCTCGGTGCAGCTACGGATGGAACGATAACGAGCCCGTATACACGGCGTCTAGCCCGCCGACCACGCTTGCTCAGGTTCGAAATCATGCGCAGTCTGGGGCTCAGACTGCCCCGAGCCGCTGGTGCGGGTCGAGGGCATCTCGGAGGCCATCGCCCAGGAAGTTCACACACAGGACGGTGATCAGGATCATCAGTCCCGGGAACCACACCAGCCAGGGAGCAAGGAGCATGAAGCTCTGACTGTCGTTGAGCAGGTTCCCCCAGGTCGGTGTTGGTGGCGCGATCCCGAACCCCAGGAAGGAGAGCGCCGACTCAGTGATGATGGCGTTTGCCACAGTCAACGTGACGTTGACCACGACGGGGCCCAACGCGTTGGGCATTATGTGGTAGAAGATGATCCGCCGGTTCGAAGCGCCGGACGCTCGCGCCGCCTCGACGAACTCCTTCTCCTTCAATGACAAGAAAACCCCTCGGATGATGCGGGCTGAGGGCATCCAGAAGATCAGCGAAAGGAGGAGCACAATGTCGAAGACGGTCCCCCCCAACAGCTTCGATGCGATGATAAGGACCACCAGGAACGGGATCGACAGGAACAGGTCGGTGACCCGCATCAGCACGTTGTCAAGCCAGCGCCCGTAGTAACCGGCCAGACCTCCGACCACGGCGCCGATCGTGCCGGAGGAGAGCGCCACCGCCAGCCCGACGAGGAGCGATATCCTGCCGCCGTCCATCACGCGGACGAACTGGTCGCGGCCGAGGTTGTCCGTGCCGAACCAGTGCTTCCCGCTCGGACCCTGCAGCGTGTCCGTAAAGATCTGCTCGTGGAAGTTGTACTTGGAGATGACTTCGGCCAGGATGACCAACAATCCCAGCAGAAGCAGCACGATCGCGCTGCCGATGGCCAGCTTGTGACGCTTGAACCGCCGCCACGCCAGCTGCTTGGTGGTGAGAACTCTCTCATCAGCCGTGGCGGTAAAGCTGCCGGCGGTTCCCGCTGCCGGCTCCAGTACCCCTATCTGGCCGGGCGCCGCGGCCCGGGTCGATCCCCTAGGCATAACGGATCCTCGGGTCCAAGAAGGCGTAGGCGATGTCGGCTATCAGGTTGAACACGATCACGAAGGACACCGTGATCATGACCCACGGAAGGATCTGGGGATAGTCCCCGTTCCTAAAAGCATCGATGAAGAACTTCCCCATCCCCGGCCACTGGAAGACCTGCTCGGTGATGATCAGTCCCCCAGCCAGCGTTCCGACGTCGATGGCCAGCTGGGTGGTGATGGGGATGAGGGCGTTCCGCATGGCGTGCCGGAAGATGACCCGGCGCTCGGGCAATCCCTTGGCTCGGGCCGTTCGCATGAAGTCGCTCTGCAGGACCTCGAGCATGCTCGCCCGCATGTATCGGCTGTAGACGGCGATGATCTGCACGGCTAGGACCAGGGCCGGAAGGGTGATGTGCCGGATACGGTCGGCCAGATTGAAGCCCGTGGTGCCAGCCTTGAACATCCCGGTGATGTAGAAGATCGGGTCGCTCAGATGTAACCACTTCACCAGATAGATGCCGAAGAAGATCTGCAAAATCAGGCCGAACCAGAACTGCGGAATGGAGAATCCAAAGAAGGCCGCCCCGGTGGCTACGTGGTCGAACAAGGAATACTGCCGTAATGCCGAGTACACCCCGATGCCCACCCCGATGATGAGCGAGAACACCGTGGCCACGGCCCCCAGGACCAGCGTGTTCCACAGGGCGTCCCGGATGTCCTTGGCCACCGGTCGGTTCGACAGGAGGGAGCGACCCCACTGTCCGCGGACGAAGTGGGTGATCCAGCCCACATACTGCTGGTACCCGGACCTGTCCAGCCCCAGCGCCTTTCGGGCCGCCGCGATGGCTCTGGGGTCGGCTCGAGGATTCGCCTGAGTCGACCGGAGGAAGTCGCCGTTTGCTCGGATCACGGTAAACACGAGGATGCTGGACACGAGCAACACCGGGATCGAGAAGATCAGCCTACGCAGGATGTAGCGGAACATGGCGCTCCTCTTGCCACCCTCGTCTGAACATTATAGGTAACGGACCCGGAGCGCGTTGTCCGGGTCCGTTACCGCTCTTCTCTTGCTGTCGCCTCCTCTTGTTCGTTATTTGTCTGTTTGTCCCTTACCTCCTGCCCCCTTTACTTACGCCTTGTACCAGAAGTCCATGTTCCAGTACGTCGCATAGGGAGCTTGGTTCCACTGGCCGACCGGTCCGGCGATCTTGTCCGTCCGCCATGCGGTGATGTTGATGAACGGGTACAGCGGCAGAGCCACCAGGTCCTTGTGGATCTGGGTGTAGATCTGGTCGATCAGCTGGTGGCGCTTGGTCAGATCCAGCTCCTTGTCGGACTGTTCCATCAGGGGGTCAAGCTGCGGGTTGCAGTAGGCCTGCACGTTGTTCCCCGCGAACTTGTTCGCCTTGGTCGGGATCTGGCTGCACAGCCAGCTGTAGCTGGTCGGGCTGGGATCGACGGTCGTTCCCGATGCGTACTCGATGACCTGGTAGTCGCCCTGCTGGAGCTTGTTGGAGAACAGGTCCGTGGCATCGTTCGGCTTGGGCACCCACTGAATCCCAGCAGCCTTCAAGCTCTCCTGGGCGATGGCCCCCACGGCCTGTCGGCGCGTGTTACCTGCGGTGTAGTACGCAATGATCTTCAGAGGCTTCCCGCCCTTGGTGCACGGGGACGAGGGGACCTTGGAGCAGTCGTACCCGGCGCTCTTCAGGAGCTCCACAGACTTCGTCGGATCGTAGTTGTACTTCGCCGTCTCCGCCTGGATCACGTCGGAGCACCAGGCATCGATCACCGGGAACAGCGGGGGCAGGCAGTTCAGGACCGTAGCGTCGGGATTGTTCAGCTTGATGACCTGATCGACGATCTTCTGCCGGTCCACTCCGTAGGCTATGGCCTGCCGGACCTTGAAGTCCTTCAGCACGGGATCTCTCTGGTAGAACCAGAAGGCATCGCCGTAGTTGGTCGGCCCCTGAACCGACTTGGCATTGGCGTTCGCCTTCAGCTGGTCGATCACGCTGGTGGCGCCGGCCTGTGGGTTGATCACGTCGACCTGCCCCGACAGCAGCGCGGCGATCTCCTGGGGCTGCTCCTCCAGCGGGACGAAGGTCACCTGGTCCAGGAGCGGCTGATGGCCCCAGTACTTGGGGTTGCGAGTAAGGATCTCCTGGCTCTTGCTCCAGGACTTCATGATCCACGGCCCCCCGGAGAACGGGATGAGGTCGTTCATCTCCTTTGCCAGGTCGGGCTTGGCATCGTCGGCGTCGGGGAACGCCGCCTTCTTCAGGACGTACCCGTTGGTGTTGCCGCCGCCGAAGAGGTCCGACCAGTCGGCGTAGGCCTCGCTGAACAGGATCTTGACCGTGCGGTCATCGGTCGTGTCGATCGAGGTGATCTTGTCGTAGCCCACCGGCCCCACGGTGCCCGTCGTGTTGAGGATGGCCTTCCAGGTGAACTCGACGTCCTTGGACGTGATCGGGGTCCCGTCGTCCCACACGGCCTTCGGATCGATCTTATAGGTGACCGAGAAGGGGTTCTGGGTGACACCGCCGTTCTCGAGGGTTGGCAACTCGGAAACGAGATCCGACTTGGCGTAGTTCCCCTTCGGATCCAGGATTTGCAACTTGGGCAGCGTCGGCTGTGGTCCGACGATCTGCATCCAGGTCGAAGTCGTGCAGGACGTAATGATGTTCAGGCACTGAGGCCATTGCTCGGCACCGAACACGGCCGAGCCGCCCTTCTTGCCTCCAGTCGTCACTCCCGGCGACGCCGGAGCTTTCGCGCCGCCTCCGCACGCCGAGGCGATCAGCCCGATCACCCCGACCAGAGCCACGAGGCGTAATACACGCCGTAACTGCATTTCCTCCCTCCCTTCTCGCGCCACCCCTCCGGGCGCGCGCGAAAGCGTACCTATCTTGCGCCGCTGGTTCAAACCCAGAGGCGTCACCCGTGTATACGCAAGTAGGACTGTGAGGGGATTGAGGCCGTCAAGCCGGGGACATTGAGTCCCGCTGCCAGCTGCCCCAGCTAAGCCCTCAAAACGTTGATTAGCCGGGGCACGATCTGCACACCTTTCAGCACTCCGAGAGAGCCGCTACGGGCCGCCGTCTCCCCGAAGCTCTCTGCGGTGTCCGATCCAACCCCCGGTCCCACCACCAGCAGGGGCACGGGATCGGCCGTGTGGGCCTTGCGCACGCACGAGGTCGAATGATCCGCGGTCACCGCGAGCACGGTTCGCCCCGTGGCGATCCGGGGCAACAGCTCGCCGAAGAAAGACTCGTCGATGTCGTCGATGACCTCTCGTTTCTCCCCAGCCCGGCCGTCGTGGGCCGGCACGTCCGGCCCCTTGATGTGGACGTACAGGGCGTCATAGCCGCCCAGCGCATCGGCGGCAAGCTCCGCCCACGCAGCGTACTGCTCCCGTCGGGGCATGCCGGTGGGGGCGTCGACCGAAGCCATCCCCAGGACCAGGGCGATTCCTCGCTCCACCGGCATCTCCACGAAGCAGCCCCACTCCGGGCCGAACCTCTCCTTGATCGGCTGCAGCCGGGGCACGTGATCCCCGGCGTCGCGGGTGAGGATGAGGTTCGCCGGCAGGCGCCCTTCTTTCTGGCGACGGGCGTTCACCTCGGACGCTTCCAGGATCCGAGCCGCGCCCTGGACGAACGCGTTCGTCACCTCGGCCGCGCGCCTGGCCTCCTCCGAGTCGTCCAGCGGCCGGCACTCGGCGACCCGGTTCTCGAAAGTCTCCAGGGCCACGCCGAGGCTTCCCTCCTTCCCGTAGGCCGGGTCCGTGTTGGTCACGTTGGCCGAGAGCGGGCCTTCGGTGGAGTGGATGACCAGGGCACCCCGGTGCTCCACCGTCGCTTGGACCGATAGGCGAGGTGCCCATCCCGGAAGTCCATACCGGCGCCCAACGCTTCCAGCACCCCCCGGCCCGGGTGCTCCTCGCGAGGGTCGTACCCGAGGATGGCGAACACGGCGATGTCCGACTCCGGGGCCACGTCCTCGCCGACGGTGTGGACCAGCCCGAGGGCTCCCCTCCGGGCCAGGCCATCGAGCACGGGCGTCCGCGCGGCTTCCAGTGGGGTCCGGCCGTCGAACTCCGGGATCGGGTCGTCGCCCAGTCCGTCGAGACAGACGTACAGAAGTCGATTCAAGCAGGGGCTCACTTGTACTTGACGATCAAGGCGAACTCCTCAGGGTCGAGGCTGGCCCCACCGACCAGGGCCCCGTCGATCTCCGGATGGGCCATGAACTCCCGGATGTTCCCGGCCTTGACGCTTCCCCCGTACTGGACCCTCGCTGATTGAGCGGCGGCCGCCGACGTCATGGACGACACCGTCCGGCGGATCAGCCCGATCACCTCGCCGGCGTCGGCCGGGTTGGCGTTGCGGCCGGTCCCGATGGCCCAGATCGGTTCGTACGCCACCAGCAGCGAACCGACCTGCTTCTCATCCAGGCCGGCCAGGGCCGCCCTGACCTGGCCTACGACCTTGTCCTCGGTCCGTCCGGCGTCGCGTTCCTCCAGGCTCTCGCCCACGCACAGGATCGGCACCATCCCTGCGGCGAACGATGCTCGGACCTTCCTGTTCACGACCTTGTCGGTCTCGCCGAACTGGTGGCGGCGCTCCGAGTGCCCCACGATCACGTACCTGCAGTTCAGAGCGGCGAGCATGGCCGGGGCGATCTCTCCGGTGAAGGCCCCCTTCTCCTCCCAGTGCACGTCCTGGGCTCCCAGGCCGTAGGGGAGCCGGTCCGCGTCGAACAGGGTCTGCAGCGAACGAAGCGCGGTAAATGGCGGGCAGATCACCACCTCGACCGCCTCGGCGTCCTTCTTGTCCAGCAGGTACGAGAGCTTCTGCACCGCCTGGATGGCTTCCAGGTGCGTCTTGTGCATCTTCCAGTTGGCTGCGATGATCGGTCGCCGTTCCGCGGCCAACTACGCCTCCCTCATCAGGATGGCGATGCCCGGCAGATTCCGGCCCTCCAGAAACTCCAGCGATGCCCCGCCACCCGTCGACAGATGGTCGACGGCGTCGTCCAAACCGAACTTCTTCAGCGCAGCCAGACTGTCGCCGCCCCCCACGACGCTGAACGCGCCGGCGCCGGCCACCGCCGTGGCCACGCCTCGGGTGCCGGCCGAGAAGGGCTCCAGCTCGAACATCCCCATGGGGCCGTTCCAGAAGATGGTCTTGGCGTCGGCGATCGTCCGGGCGAATTCCTCCACCGTTCGGGGGCCGATGTCGAGGCCCATCAGGCCGCGGGGGATCTGGGCGGCCCTGACCGTTTCGCGCTTGGCCTCGACCGAGGGCTCCGGCGCCGCGACCACGTCCTCGGGAAGCTGGATCAGCCCGCCGCGCTCCTCGGCCCTGCTCATCGCCCGCCGGAGGTCGTCGAAGCGCTCCCGCTCCACCAGCGACCTGCCCACCTCTCCCCCTCCCGCGGCGATGAAGGAGAACGCCATCGCCCCACCGATGAGTAGGGCGTCGACCCGATCGACGAACGAGTTGACGGCGGCCAGCTTGTCGGCCACCTTCGCTCCGCCGAGGATCGCCACGTAGGGCTCCTCCGCTCCCTCCAGCAGCTTCGAGAGGACTTCTACCTCTCGCTGCATCAAGCGGCCCGCTGCCGACGCCAACCGCTCGGCCACCCCGACCACGGAAGCGTGCGCCCGATGAGCGGCCCCGAAGGCGTCGTCCACGTAGGCGTCGGCCAGCGCGGCCAATTTGTCCGAGAACGCCGCATCGTTCGCCTCCTCACCTGGGTCGAAGCGAAGGTTCTCCAGCAAGGTGACCGACCCAGCTCCCGCCGCCATCACTGCCTTCTGAACGGCGGGCCCGACCACCTCGTCCAGCTTGTTCACCTTCTGGCCCAGCGCTTCCGCCAGGGCCTCCCCGACGGGATCCAACCGGAGCGAGTCGATCCGCTTTCCTTTGGGGCGTCCCAGATGGGAACACACCACCAGCGTCGCGCCCTTGTCCAGGAGCTCCCGGAGGGTGGGGGCGCTCGCCCGGACCCGAAGGTCGTCGGTGATCTTGCCGCCTTCCAGCGGGACGTTCAGGTCGCAGCGAAGCAGAACCGTCTTCCCGACGAGGTCGCCCAGGTCCTCGATGGTTCGTAGCCGGCGGGGACTCACCGGCCTACAGCTTCGAGGCGATAAGCTCGACCAGCTCCACCAGCCGGTTGGAGTACCCCCACTCGTTGTCGTACCAGCCGATTACCTTCACCAAGTTCCCGATGGCCATCGTCGAGAGGGCGTCGAAGGTGCAGGAGTACGCGCTCCCGACGATGTCGCTCGAGACGATGGGGTCCTCGCTGTAGGCCAGCTTCCCCGCCAGCTGGCCCGACTCGGCTGCCTTCTTGAAGGCGGCGTTGACCTCCTCGACGGACGCTTCCTTCTTCAAGATGCACACCAGGTCGGTGACCGAGCCATCCGGCACGGGGACCCGCATGGCCAGGCCGTCCATCTTGCCCTTCAGCTCGGGCAGCGCTAGCGAGGATGCCTTGGCCGCTCCCGTCGAAGACGGCACGATGTTGATGGCAGCGGCCCGGGCCCGCCGGAGATCCTTGTGCGGCAGGTCCAGGAGGTTCTGATCGTTGGTGTACGCGTGGACCGTGGTCATGAAACCGCGGTCGATGCCGAAGGCGTCTCCCAGCACCTTGGCCATCGGCACCACACAGTTCGTCGTGCAGGACGCGTTCGATATCAAGTGGTGCTCGGCCGGCTTGTAGTTCTGCTCATTGACCCCGAGCACGATGGTGATGTCCTCGCCCTTCGCCGGAGCGCTGATGACCACCTTCTGGGCGCCCGCCTCGAGGTGCTTCTGGGCGTTCTCCCGGTCGGTGAACAACCCCGTCGACTCGACCACGATCTCGGCGCCGAGCTCCTTCCACGGGAGGTCGGCGGGATCCCGTTCCGCGATGACCTTCAGCGAGGTCCCATCCACGATCAGCCCGCTCTCGTCGAACGACACCTCGCCGGCGAACCGGCCGAGCACGGAGTCGTACTTGAGCAAGTGGGCCAGGGTGCGGGCATCGGTGATGTCGTTCACGGCCACGAACTCCAGGTCGGCGCTCTTTTGCTTGGCTGCCCTGTAGAAGTTCCGGCCGATCCTGCCGAACCCGTTGATCCCGATCTTGGTGGTCATGACAACCTCCCCATGGGTTGTTCGGTGTGGCGGCTCGGGCTCCCGCAATCCTAGTACCCGGCGAGATGGCGGCTACTCGCGCGGTACGCGTGCAGCGGGCATGCGTCAGGAGAGCGTCAGTCCCGGTCGAGATCCCGGTGATCCACGGCCACCGAATGCCCGTGGCCGCGGAAGTAGCCCGCGAGCTGGTCGGCCACCACCACGGACCGATGGCGTCCGCCGGTGCATCCCACGGCGATGGTGAGGTAGGCCTTGCCCTCCTGGACGTAGCCGGGAAGGAGGGTGTTGAAGAGCGATCTGATCTTCCGCATGAACTCGTCGAAAGCGCGCTGGCCGGTCACGTAAGCGCGGACCTCGGCGTGGGTGCCGGGGAGAGGCCGGAGCCGCTCGATCCAGTGGGGATTGGGCAGGAACCGCACGTCGAACACCAGGTCCGCATCACGGGGAAGCCCGTACTTGTAGCCGAACGAGATGATCGAGACCTGCACGCGGGTCTCCTCGGGACGGCTGGCGAAGATGTCCCTGATGCGATCCCGGAGGTCGTGGGGAGACATCCCCGACGTGTCGATGATGAGGTCTGCCCCCTCCTTCAGCGACCCCATCATCAGCCGCTCCTTCCGGATACCCTCAACCACCCGGTCGGCCGGCGCCAGCGGGTGACGCCGGCGGGTCGCCTCGTACCTGTTCACCAGGTCCTCATCCGAGGCGTCCAGGAACAGGATCCGATAGAGGATGTTCAGTTCCTTGAGGTCCTGAAGCCCGCGGGACAGCTCGTTGAAGAACACGCCTCCTCGGACGTCGGCCACGATGGCCACACGGGCGGGGTTTCCCGATGCCGAGGCGAGCTCGGCCATCTTGCCGATCAACGCCGGCGGGAGGTTGTCGACCACGAAGTACCCGAGGTCCTCGAACGACTTCGCTGCCTCCGAGCGCCCCGCTCCGGACTGCCCGGTGATGATGGTGAAGTCGATGGCCCTCTCGGCCTGCCGGGCGGGCTCCTTGAGCCTCTGCGTTCGGGCCGTGGCCACTCAGCCCACCGCCCTTCGCTCCACGGGCTGCAGCCGGTGCAGGTGGTCATAGACCGTGCGGGCCAGCGATAGGCCGACGCCCGGCGTGGCAGCGATCTGCTCCGGCGAGGCTGCGCGAAGCCTGGCCAGCGACCCGAAGTGTCGGAGGAGAGCCTTCTTCCGCGTCACCCCCACGCCAGGGATATCGTCCAGCGCCGAGTGGATCGCCCGCTTCGCCCGCTTGGCGCGGTGGTAGGTGATGGCGAACCGGTGAGCTTCGTCCCGGATGTGCTGCAAGAGGAAGAGCGACTCGGAACCCCTTGGAATGGTCAGGGGCTGGGGCTGTCCCGGGAGGTACACCTCCTCCAGTCGCTTGGCCAGGCCGACGGCCGGGATCGACAGCCCGTGCTCGGCCAGGACCCGTTCGGCCACGGACAGCTGGCCCCGGCCTCCGTCCACCACGAGGAGTGATGGCGGATAGGCGAACCGTCCGGGGCGCCTGCGTGGCTCACCGCCCCGGTCGACTGCGTCGGTCCGCAGACGGGAGAAGCGGCGACGCAGCACCTCTTCCATACTGGCGAAATCGTCCTGCCCGGGCACGCCCTTGACTTCGAACTTCCGGTAATCGCTTCGCTTGGGCAGGCCGTCCTCGAACACGACCATCGAGCCGACCTTGTCGGTCGGGCCCAGGTTCGAGATGTCATAACACTCGATCCGCAGGGGGGCCAGGGGAAGGCCGAGGACGTCGCCCAGCTCGGCCAGGGCCCGCGACCGCGCGGCGAAGTCCTGGGCTCGCTTGAGCTTGTGGCGGACGAAGGCCTCCTTGGCGTTCTGCGTCACCATCTGGAGGAGCCGTCTCCCGTCACCCCGGGCCGAGACGGCGATGCGCACCCGGGTCCTGCGCAGTCCCGACAGCCACTCCTCCAACACGTCTCGCTCGCTCGGCCACGCCGGCACCAGGATGCGAGGCGGGACGTCTTCGTCCCGGTCCATGTACAGCTCCCGGAGGAACGAGGACACCAGCCGGGGCGTGTCGATGTCCTCGACCTTGTCCACCACCCACCCCCGCCGGCCCATGACCCGGCCGCCCCGCACGTAGAAGACCTGGAATGCAGCTTCCAGGTCGTCCTCCTCGATCCCCACCACGTCGAGGTCGTCCCGGCGGCCAAGGACCATCTCCTGGCTCTCGATGGCCTTTCTGGCCGCGGCCAGCTGGTCTCGAAGCTTGGCCGCCCGCTCGAACTCCAGGACGTCGGCCGCCAGGCGCATCTCGGCCTCCAGCCCGGCCAGGACCGGCTTGTGGTTGCCCGCCAGGAAGTCGGCCAGCCGTTCCACGACCTCCCGGTAACCCTCGTCGGTCACGCCCGTGGTCGTCGGGACACACGGGCCCGCGCAGCGACCAATGTCGTAATAGAGGCAGGGCCGACCGGCTCGAGCGCGCTGGTCGAAGAAGGCGTTCGAGCACGTCCGGACGGGGAACACCCTGGTCAGCGCGTCAAGTGTCTCCCGGATGGCGTAGGCATGGCCGTACGGGCCGAAGTAGCGGACTCCCTTCCGCTTGGGCCCCCGCATGACCCGGGCCCGGGGCCACTTCTCCCCCACCGTCAATGCCAGATAGGGATACGACTTGTCGTCGCGGTACCGGACGTTGAACCGGGGGCGGTGCGACTTGATCAGGTTGTATTCGAGCATCAGGCCGTCGACCTCGGTGTTGGCGACGATCCATTCCACCGAGGCGGCTGCGGCCATCATGGCTTCGGTGCGTGGATGCAACGGGCGGCCCCAATAGGAGGCCAGCCGCTTGCGCAGTGACATAGCCTTGCCCACATAGACAACGCGGCCGTCCGCGTCCCGGAAGAGGTACGCACCGGGAGCGTCGGGGATGGTGGCCGCTTCCGGACGTGGGACGCTCATAACGCTTTCGAGGTCATTGTAGGCCGGAGAGGTTGCGATTCCCTGCCCTATTGGTTGAATTGCTGGTAGTTTTCGCCGCACCGACCCCGGATGTTCACTTCACCACGAAGGTGCCGGTCATTACCGTGGGGTGGATGTCGCATCGGAAGAAGTACGTGCCGGCCTTGAGGGGATCGACCTTATAGGTGGCGGTCGCCCCTCCCGCAATGAACTCACTCGCGTCCTTGGCGCCCCCGAGGCGGGTCGTCGCCGAGGAATCGGTGAAGATCTCCACGTTGTGGATGGTGGCGTCCTGGTTGTTGAAGTCGATGGTGACCGCCTTCCCCGCCGGAGCTGCCAGGCACTTCTTGTCGAAGCCGCTCGTGGAGGCACCGGCCGGGGCCGAGATCTGCAGCTTCGTCCCGTCCGGCTGGCACGTCGCGGCTGAGGGTTGCGAGGTGGCCCCTCCGGTGGGCACGGCCGGAGTTGGATGGGCGAGGGCGAGGCCACCAGAGGCGGCCTGGGCGACCTCGAGGTTCGCGTTGACGCTATCGAACCACGCCAGGGCTTGGAACTTCCCATCCGAAGAAACCGCCAGGCTGGGGTTGGTTCCATTGGCGCTCCCTGAGACGGCCCGGGAGGTGAACTTGCCGCTCTGGTTGTCCGCCCGCACGATCTGTTTGGCTTTCGTGTCCGCCCACGTGGTGAAGACCTTGCCCTTGTCGTCGAGGGCGATCCCGGTGGACCAGCCCAGGTCGCTTTTCCCGCCGGCTGCCGGCGCGGTCGACGCCAGGTCCGAGACCTGCCAGGTTCCCGCGCCACTCGATTGCGCGTGGTGAACCGTGCCTCCGACGTCGTAGTACGCGACGTGAGGGTTCCCGTTCTTGTCCAGGGCCAGGGAGGCCCCGTATCCACCCTCTCCAGGAACCTGCTCGGTCTTCCATGAGCCGCCGGAACGGCGAGCCACCACGGTCTTGCCGTGATCCCCGTACGACACGACCGGCTCGCCTCCCGAGGCCACGCTGATCGCGGTAACCGTGGCGGGAGCGGAGGCTGGGCCCGCGTTGATCTGAACGTTCTCGATCTTCCACTTCTTCGGTGCAGTCCTCTGCGCCACCCTCAAGCTGCCGCCGGAGTAGAAGCAGACCCACGGGTTGCCCTGAGACCCAACCGCGATCGACACACCGAATGCCGCGCTGCCGGTGATCTTCTCCGCTTCGCCGAAGTTGCCGGCGGTGTCGTCCGCATAGAAGAGGCCGCCTTTGCGGGTGCTCCACGCCACATGATGCTTGTCCTGGCCGTCGACGGCGATGCTGGTCCGGACACCTGCGACGGCCTGCCCCTGGTCATTGGCCAGCTCGGGGGCATCGCCTTGCGCCGGGTTGCTCTTCTGCGGAGTCACGGAGGTCCGGTTCCAGATACCCTTCGAGAGCGTGGCGAAGATGACCGCAGGAGGCTGAGGCTGCCCGGGCAGGACCGGTGGCGGGACGTCGCCCTTTTTGAGGACAGGGTTGTACAGCAGGTACGAGACCGCCGGGGTGCCGTCCTTCTGCAGCGCCACCGAGACCCCGCGCCCGGCATCGTAGAGTTGGTCCACCACTTGGACGAGGAGCTGACCGACCTGCCTCACCGGGATGGCCGGGGGCTCCTCGGCGGGAGCACATGCCGTCGCCGCGAGGGCCGTGACGGCAAGGGCGACCCCGAGCCGAAGCAGAGCTCGTTGCTTGAGGATTGCTGGCAAGGCGGCGCTCATTCTATACAGCGACGCGCGCGATCTCGGTGCGGGCCGAGGTCGGTCACCCAGGCGGCTGAGGTCGGCCTCGCTCGGCCTGGCCAGCCCCCACCCAGACCCCAAGCCTCGAGAGGCCTCCCCGCGGCCGCGTCTGTGACTCAGGCTCTGGCACCGACTGGTTCGCGCGACTCTCGCTCAACCCCAATGACCTCGGCGAGGAACATCCCCGTGTAGGAGGCCTCGTTCCGAGCGACTTCCTCGGGGGGTCCTGCAACCACCACCTGGCCGCCGGCGTCACCACCCTCGGGGCCGAGGTCGATGATCCAGTCGGCCGTCTTGATCACGTCAAGGTTGTGCTCGATGACCAGGACCGTGTTCCCCGCCCCGACCAGCCGTTCCAGCACCGCCAGCAGCTTGCGGATGTCCTCGAAGTGCAACCCGGTGGTGGGCTCGTCCAGGATGTAGAAGGTGCGGCCCGTCGCTCGCTTGGAAAGCTCTGACGCCAGCTTCACCCGCTGGGCCTCTCCGCCGGAGAGCGTCGGCGCCGGCTGTCCCATCCGGACATAGCCAAGGCCGACGTCCGACACGGTCTGGAGGTGCCGGGCGATGACGGGGATGTTCCGGAAGAAGTCGAGGGCCTCCTCCACGCTCATGGCCAGGACGTCCGCGATCGACCGGCCCTTGTACTTCACCTCCAAGGTCTCCCGGTTGTAGCGCTTCCCCTTGCAGACCTCACACGTTACGTAGACATCGGGGAGGAAGTGCATCTCGATCTTGATCTGGCCGTCCCCGGCGCATCCCTCGCAGCGACCCCCCCGAGGAGGCGGGACGTTGAACGAGAACCGACCCGGCGTGTATCCGCGCACCCGGGCCTCGGGGACCTGCGAGTACAAGGTCCTGATGTGGTCGAACACGCCGATGTAGGTGGCCGGGTTCGACCGTGGGGTCCGGCCGATGGGCGACTGGTCGATGCTGACGACCTTGTCGATCTCCTCCCACCCCACCAGGCGCTTGTGCTTTCCGGGCACCACTCGCGACCGGTACACCTTCGCCTGCAGCGCGCGGTGCAGGACCTCCTCAACCAGCGTCGACTTCCCCGAGCCGCTCACGCCCGTCACACACACGAACGTTCCCAGGGGGACGGTGACGTCGATGTTCTTCAGGTTGTGATGGCGAGCCCCCTCGACCCGGAGCGACTTCCCGGAGGGCTTGCGGCGGACCTGCGGCGTGGGGATAGAGCGCCGGCCGGCCAGGTACGCGCCGGTCAGCGATCGGTCCTCCCGCAGCAGACCGTCCAACGATCCCGAGTGCACGATCTCCCCGCCCAGCTCACCCGCCCCCGGACCGATGTCCACGACGTGGTCGGATGCGTCCATCGTGGCCTGGTCGTGCTCCACGACGATCAGCGTGTTCCCCAGGTCTCGCAGGCGGATCAGCGTGTTGATCAGCCTGCGATTGTCACGCTGGTGCAGCCCGATGGACGGTTCGTCCAGCACGTACAGAACGCCGGTCAATCCCGAACCGATCTGTGTGGCCAGCCGGATCCGCTGGGCCTCTCCTCCGGCCAGCGTGGCCGAGGCGCGGTCCAGGGTCAGGTAATCCAGGCCGACGTCCAGGAGGAACTGCAGCCGGGACCGGATCTCCTTCAGGATGCGCTCGGCGATCATGTGCTCGCGATCGCTGAGTTGGAGCTGGTCGAGGAACGCCACTTCGTCCCGAATCGACCTCCTGGTGAGCTCCCAGATGTTGATGCCGCCGATCGTCACCGCAAGAGTCTCCGGGCGGAGCCGGGCTCCCTTGCACGCCCGGCACGGCACCTCGCGCATGTACTGCTCGAGGCGTTCCCGCGCCGAATCCGATTCTGCCTCCAGGTGGCGACGTTCGAGGTTGGGGATGACGCCTTCGAACGTGGTCCGGTAGGAGCGCAGACGCCCGAACCGATTCCGGTAGCTCACCTCGACCGGCTCGTCCGACCCGAACAGGATCGCCTCTCGAGCATTCTTCGAGAGCCGCCGCCAGGGCGTGGACGTCGACGCGCGGTGGCCCCGGGCCACCGCCTCCAGTAGTCGTTGCCAGTAGCCGAGCCGATTGCCGGACCACGGGGCGATGACACCCTCCTCGATCGACAGGTCCGGGTCGGCCACGACCAGCTCAGGATCGACCTCCAACCTGATCCCCAGCCCGTCACAGGTCGGACAGCAGCCATACGGCGAGTTGAACGAGAAGTTCCGGGGCGCCAGCTCGTCGAACGAGATGCCGTCGTACGTACAGGCCAGTTTCTGGCTGAAGTTGACGACCTCCTCTTTCCCGTCGGTCTGCACCGCGATCGCGGCGAGCCCTTCGGCCAGCTCCAGGGCGGTCTCGATGGAGTCCGCCACTCGCCGCCGGATGTCGGGTCGGGCCACCAGCCGGTCCACGATGACCTCGATGCTGTGCTTGTAGTAACGATCCAGGCGGATCTTCTCCGAGAGTTCCTTGACCTCGCCGTCGATGCGGGCACGCGAGAACCCCTTCCGGCCGAGGTCGGCCAGCAGGCGTTCGTACTCCCCCTTGCGCCCCCGGACGATGGGCGCAAGCACCTGGAACCTGGTTCCCTCAGGGAGCTGCATGACCTGGTCCACGATCTGGTCGGGGGTCTGCCTCCCGATGGGGCGGCCGCACTTGTGACAGTGCGGCTGCCCCACTCGCGCGTAGAGGACCCGAAGGTAGTCGTAGATCTCGGTGATCGTGCCCACCGTCGAGCGAGGGTTCCTGGACGTGGACTTCTGGTCGATGGAGATAGCGGGAGACGAGCTCTTGCCGGAGCCGGAAAGGCCCGTGAACACGATCAGCTTTCCCCGGGGAAGATCGAGGGTGATGTTCTTCAGGTTGTGTTCACGGGCACCGTGAATTACAAGCCTGTCAGTGCCCACGCGGCCATTCTAACGGGGGCACCAACACCTCTATTCCCGCCTACCCGACGCGTCTGGAGTCACACAGGCGGCACCGTCCCAGGGCGGGCGGGAACCGATGGGCGGTGATGAGCGTTCGGAGGTCAGCGAGGGTGAAAGGAGTGAGGGACCGATGTGTTTCAACGCCACTCCGATGCTCCGTCTGGCCGCAGCTGCGGCGCTCATCCTGGCAGCGTGCTCGAGCAGCCCCGTCCAACAACCGTCGTCACCAGGTCGAATCCTGGCAGGGTCCCCTGGCCCATCACCCAGCCCCTTCGTGAGTCCCGGGGCCCTACCCGGAGTTCCGGCTCCATCGATCTCTCGGCCCTCTCCGGCCGGATCACGTTCTCGAATAGCACGGACGACATCTGGGCGGTGAACGCGAATGGATCGGGACTGCAGAGGCTGACGACCGATCCAGCCAACGACTTCGACCCAGCGTGGTCGCCCGACGGGACCAAGGTCGCGTTCATGTCTCAGGAGCCTGGAGCTTCTGGAAACGACCCCGACTTACAACATCTACGTGATGAACGCGGATGGTTCCGATCAGCATCGGATCACGGACAGATTCGCGCAGTTCGCCGATTGGTCGCCGGACGGCCCCTACTTGGTCTTCGCTCCCGGCCTCAACATCATCCGTCCCGATGGCTCCGGCCTGATCTCTCTCCGCGTGGGGGGTGGTGAACCGGAGTTCCCCGACTGGACCGCCCAGGGAAGAGTGGGCCGCCCCGGACACCCGGCGCGGCCGGCTTTGCCGACTGTTTGCCGGTGCCCCTGCACGCTCGTACTCTCCTGAGCAGTGGCGACTCGCGAGGAACTGGAACGGCTCTCATCAAAGGAGCTGCACGACCGAGCCATTGGGCTGGCGGAGCACCGGCTCGACGTGGCCTTCCTGTGGAAACTGATCAAGGCGATCCCTGTAGCTGAGGCCGCGGCCGGGAATCTCCGGGAGTCAGAAGCGGATGTGGCCGTTGGCGACCTTGTTCCCTTGATCCATGACTTCGTCCACTCCGACGAGGGGAAGCTGGCCGACGCCCTCCGACCGATGTACTTGGATTACCTGGAGAAGCACGGGAAGTGATTCGGCCGGCCTGACCGGCTGGAGGGATGGAAGATGGCGATCGACGTAGAGAGCTACCGAGCCGAGTTCCCCGTCCTGCAGCAGAAGGCCTACCTGATCAGCGCGTCGTTGGGCCCGGTCTCATCACGCGCACGGCGATACCTCCAGGAATACGTGGATGTCTGGGCCGAAGAGGGCGCTCCCGATCCGGTGTGGATGGACCACATCTTCCCCCGGATGGGTCAGCTGAAGGACACATTCGGCGCGATGATCGGGGCCACCCGGGACGAGCTCGCCATCACCGTGAACGTGTCCCTTGCCCTCGCGGCCATCATGTCCTGCATCGACTTCTCGAAACGCAGGAAGATCGTCCTGTCCGAGCTGGACTTCCCTACGGATGGCCACGTGTCGCTGGCACATCGCAGACGCGGCGCCGAGGTGGTGTTCCTCGAGTCGTCGGACGGCCTGACCATTCCGCCGGAGGCGTACAGCGATGCGATCGATGAGGACACCGCCCTGGTCATCGTGAACAGAGTCCTCTATCGGACCAGCGCGTTGCTCGACGCGAAGGAGATCTGCCGCATGGCCCGGGAGGCTGGGGCATGGACCGTGGTGGACGACTTCCACGGAGCCGGCATCGTGCCCGTTGAGGTGCACGATCTCGGCTGCGACTTCTACACCACGGGGGTCCTGAAATGGTTGTGCGGGGGACCGGGCCTGACGTTTCTGTACGCGCGAAGGGATCTGATCCCCACCCTGGAGCCCCTTGTCACCGGGTGGTTCGCCACACGCGAGCCCTTCTCCTTCGACCTGCAGCACCTCGACTACCACGGCAGCGCCAGGAGGCTCGAGCACGGCACGCCGGCCGCGCCCGTGGCGTTCATCGCCCAGGGAGGGCTGGACATCATCACCGAGGTCGGGCCGGCGAATATTCGGGACCGGCAACAGGACTTGATCGAATACCTGATGGCTCGAGCGGATGAGGCCGCGCTGCCCTTGAGGACGCCACGCGACCGAAACGCCCGGGGTGGGATGGTCAACATCGGGGTCGGCCAGGAGGCCGAGAAGGTATGTCATGCCCTCCTGGACCGAGGCGTCTGCACGGACTTTCGCGGGGACGGGATCCGGGTCTCGCCCCACTTCTTCAACACCGAAGGCGATATCGACAGGCTGTTTGACGCGCTCAGAGACATCCTGTAGCGAGCTCCAGGGTGTGCGCCATGGGACATCGTCTCGGACCTCTCGCGCGCCCGGTCAACGAACGCGGTGGCCGCCCCTGATCACCAGACGCACGTGTTGGAAGGCTGCAAGGTCCTCCAACGGACTTCTTCCCAACGCCACCAGGTCGGCGGGCTCACCTTGGGCCAGGGGCCGGAAGGTGAGCGCTTCCAGGATCTGCTCGGCGGACAACCCTGCCCTGTGGAGATGCCAGGCCTCGCCGGGGTGGATCCCCGCAGGGATGGGGCCATTGCCCAGATCCGTGCCGTAAACGACCCGCCCCCCCGCTTGGATGAACCGACTGAGGTTCTCTGTGGCGGTGCGGAGCTCGGGAGTCTCCCGCCCGTAAGAGTGGATGTCCAGGGTGGACACGATGCGAACGCGTCGCGCCAGCGCCTCGATCGTGTCCTCGGAGAGCCGCTCGGTCCATGGACAATGGGCCAGCTCGTCCACGCCGGCCCCCAACGCCCGCTCGACCTGTCCTTTCCCCTGGCAGTGCGCAGTGACGATGGCATCCGCCTGGTGTGCGGCGTCGCACACAGCCACGAGCTCCTCGTCGGAAAGGGTCGGGCCCGCATCGACGTTCAGGGCCACCTTGACCACAGCCACCCCGCTTCGGCCAAGGATCTCCCGGGTGGCGCGGGAGGCCTCATCGGGGCCGTCCACCTCGCGCCCGGTCCCGGGCGGGGCCCATCCAGAGCGCGTGGGATATCCACCCCGGCACGTGATCATGGGACCCACTGCTCGGATCAGCGGTCCGTTGAACGACGGGCTCTCGGAAGCGTCGGCCAGCGGAAACACCACTTCCGGAGGCCACCCCAGGTCGCGGACCGCGGTCACCCCGGCGGCGACGACGGCTCCCGGGTCGGACAGCCCGATGTGGACATGGCGATCGACCACTCCAGGGATGACGAAGCCGTCGACGCGGATCTCCTGGTCGGGCTCGGGCGGGGCAGGGTGACCTGAAAGAGTCTCCCGTCCACGTTCGCCGGCCGCGGTCACCGCGAGATCCCGGGCAGGCCCGGCGAAGGCGACCCGGCCCCCCTGCAGGACGATGGCAATGTCTTCGGCCAGGCGGCCGGGTCCCAGCCAGGCGATCGGTGCCCGTACGGCCAGAACCGTCATGCAGGGCGAAGGGGGTTCACCGCACGCCCGCTTCCTTCATGGCGGCGAGTTCCTTGCGGTACTCCTGCACCTCGTCCCGAAGCCGGGCCGCATATTCGAACCGAAGGTCCCGGGCGGCCTCGTGCATCTCCTCCTCAAGGCTCTGGATCAGTCGCTCCAGCTCCTCCCTGGGCATGTCAGCATGCTCGGCCCGCCGCCTGCGGCGGCTGCGTTCCGGGGTCAGCGCCCTGCGGGAGGGATCGCCCTGAAGGGCGAGGAGGATATCCGAGACCTTCTTGCGAATCGTCTGCGGATCGATCCCATGCTGCTCGTTGTACTCCATCTGGATCTTGCGTCGGCGGTTGGTCTCGGAGATGGCGTGCTTCATCGAGTCCGTGACCGTGTCCGCGTACATCAGCACCTTCCCCTCGACGTTCCGTGCCGCCCGCCCGATCGTCTGGATCAGTGAGGTCTCGCTTCGAAGGAACCCTTCCTTGTCCGCGTCCAGGATCGCCACCAACGAGACCTCAGGCAGGTCCAGGCCCTCCCGGAGCAGATTGATCCCCACCAGGACGTCGAACTCTCCGAGGCGGAGGTCTCGAAGGATCTCGATCCGCTGGATCGTGTCGATCTCCGAATGGAGGTATCTGACCCGCAGCCCCATCTCGATCAGGTAGTCGGTCAGGTCCTCGGCCATCTTCTTGGTGAGGGTGGTGACCAGGATCCGGTCGCCCTTCTCGGTTCGCCGGCGGATCTCCTCGATGAGGTCGTCAACCTGTCCCTTGGTCGGCCGGACCTCCACCTCGGGATCGATCAGCCCGGTCGGGCGGACGATCTGTTCCACGACTTGCCCGCTCACTCTCAGCTCGTATGGCCCGGGGGTGGCCGACATGAACACGACCTGCTGGACCTTCTCGGTGAACTCCTCGAACCGGAGCGGCCGGTTGTCCAGAGCGGAAGGGAGCCTGAATCCGAATTCGACCAGGGTTGACTTGCGGGACATGTCTCCCTCGTACATGCCGTGGAGCTGTGGCACCGTGACGTGGCTCTCGTCGATCACACACAGCCAGTCCTCGGGGAAGTAGTCCAGCAATGTATACGGCGCCTCACCCGGTGACCGCCCGTCCAGGTGCCGGCTGTAGTTCTCGATGCCGCTGCAGAACCCGACTTCCCGGAGCATCTCCAGGTCGTAGTTCGTCCGCATCCGGAGCCGCTGCGCCTCCAGCAGTTTGTTCTGCGACTCGAGTCCGGCCAGCTGGACCTGAAGCTCACCCTCGATGCCCTCGATGGCCGCCCGCAGCCGATCCTCCGTTGCGACGTAGTGGGTCGCGGGGTAGACGGTGACCTCGGACAGCTCGCCGATGATCTCTCCCGTCACCGGATCCATCCGCATGACCCGGTCCACCGTGTCGCCCCACAACTCGATGCGCACGATCGTCTCCTCGTAGGCGGGATGGATCTCGATCGTGTCGCCCCGCACGCGGAACCGGCCTCGCGCGACCTCCGAGTTGGTCCGGTGATATTGGATGTCGACCAACCGCTGGATGGCCCAGTCGCGATCCAGTGGAACGCCCTGGATGACCCGGAGGATGGTGCCGGCATACTGCTCCGGCGACCCCAGGCCGTAGATACAGGACACCGAAGCCACGATGATCACGTCCCGTCGCGTGTACAGGGCAGACGTGGCCGAATGGCGGAGTCGCTCGATCTCGTCGTTGATCGAGGAGTCCTTCTCGATGTAGGTGTCGGTCTGGGGAACGTA
>WNGA01003032.1_pt1 | contig 25383 bp, 26 predicted proteins | sample 5400061 | NCBI WGS metagenome assembly WNGA01 (sample SAMN13153366, study PRJNA577476) | soil metagenome | isolation source: 100 cm soil or saprolite under grassland replicate 2 | place: USA:California | collected 2016-06-15 | reverse complement strand
TCATCGAGACCGAGACCGTGGTCATGCGCTCGGTGACCGGCACGGTGCGGCGGATCATGGCCGAGCACCGGCAGCTCGATAAGTTCTTTTTGGGTTGACGCCGGCACCGGACAGGCGCCGTGTCATCGTCGTGCAAACGATTCCGTTCGACGCCGTGTCGGCAGCGCAGCGGGAGCAGGCTGCCGCGATTCTCGTCAGCGCCCTGGCGCATGTTCCCTCCGCCTGGCACGACATGCGTTCGGCGCGCGAGGAGGTTGCCTGTTTCACCGCGGACCCCCAGCGCATGGCGGTGGCGGCTGTGGACGGAGCGAATGTGCTGGGCTGGATCGGATCCATCCGAGACTCTCCGACCGCATGGGAGCTGCACCCGCTGGTGATCCATCCGGATCATCAGGGACGTGGCTACGGAACCGCGCTGGTCAAAGCCTTGGAGGATGATGCGCGCCGTGCCGGCGTCTGCACCATTTGGCTCGGAACCGATGACGATTTCGGCGGCACGAGCCTGTTTGGAACCGATCTCTATCCCGACGTGCTCGAACATCTCCGGCGCATCGCGCCCACCGACCGGCACCCGTACACGTTCTATCGCCGACTCGGCTATACCGTGGTCGGCGTGCTTCCGGACGTTGGCGGCTTCGGCAAGCATGACATCCTGATGGCAAAGCGGATCTAGGGGAAAAGGTGGCGATCTTCGGCGACTACGACGTCGACGGCGCGACCCCCGCGGCGGTGCTCGCCCGATTCCTGCGGCGCGGCGGCCTCGATTCGATCATCCACATTCCGGACCAGCTGTTCGAAGGCCGGCCGGCGTGAGCGAAATTGTCATCCGGCCGGTGCCGGCGGGCGAGCGCGCGGATTGGGAGCCGCTGTGGAGGGGCTATCAGACCTTCTATAAGGTTGACCTCACGGACGAGACATCGGACGTCACCTGGGCGCGGCTGCACGATCCCCATGAGCCGATGGGCGTTCTGGGAGCCTACGTCGACGGAAGGCTGTGCGGTATCGTTCATTATCTTTTTCATCGCTCGTGCTGGACGATCGCGGATTATTGCTATCTGCAGGATCTCTATGTCGCCGAGGAAGCGCGCAATATCGGCCTTGGGCGCGCCTTGATCGCGGCCGTCGAGGACAAGGCCCGAGCAGCCGGCGCAAGCCGGGTCTACTGGCTCACGCACGAGACCAACGCGGTCGCGCACTCGCTTTACGACAAGCTGGCGGACAGGTCGGGCTTCATCCAATATCGCAAGCTCTTCTGAAAGCGATTCGATGGCGATGATGGTGGCCGCACTGCCGGCGGCACTGAAAACTTCGGGCCGTCTCTTCCTCAACGTCGAGCGCTCGGTCACCGGCCGCGCGTGGCGCGACCGGCTCGACGATCGCGGCTCCGCGCGCGCCCTGTCCATGGTCCAGCGCCACGGGACGCCTGAATTGCTGGCCCGCATTCTGGCCGGCCGCGGCGTCGAGCCCGACGAGGTGGAGGGTTTCCTCGACCCGACCGTGAGGCGGCTGATGCCCGATCCCGACCGCCTCATCGACATGGCGGCGGCGTCCGCACGGATCGCCGACGCGGTGGTGCGCGGGGAAAAGGTGGCGATCTTCGGCGACTACGACGTCGACGGCGCTACCGCCGCGGCGGTGCTCGCCCGGTTCCTGCGGTGCGGCGGCCTCGATCCGATCATCCACATCCCGGATCGCCTGTTCGAAGGCTATGGCCCGAACGTCGAGGCGGTGCGCGCGCTTGCCGAACGGGGCGCACGGCTCCTGGTCACCGTCGATTGCGGCACCACCAGCATCGAACCGCTCGAGGAGGCGCGCCGCCTCGGCCTCGACGCGGTCGTGATCGATCATCATCTCGCCGACGAGCGCCTGCCGCCGGCAATCGCGGTGGTCAACCCAAACCGGCTCGATGACCTCTCCGGCCTCGGTTATCTCGCCGCCGTCGGCCTCGTGTTCATGACCATCGTGGCGGTGAACCGCGCGTTGCGCGTGCGCGGATTCTGGTCCGGCGCGCGCCCCGAGCCCGATCTGCTGGCGCTCACCGACCTCGTCGCGCTCGGCACGGTCGCCGACGTGGTGGCGCTCAAAGGCCTCAACCGCGCCTTCGTCGCCAAGGGCCTCATCGCCATGCGCCGCCGCGACGGCGTGGGCTTGACCGCGCTGATGGACGCGGCGCGCATGGCGGGCCCTCCGGAGCCGTGGCATCTCGGGTTCCTGCTCGGCCCCCGCATCAATGCCGGAGGGCGGATCGGCCGCGCCGACCTCGGCGTGCGCCTGCTGCTCGAGGAGGACCCGGTCGAGGCCGCCAGGATCGCCGCCGAACTCGATCGGCTCAACCGCGAGCGCCAGGTGATCGAGCAGGCAACGCTGGCCGAGGCCGAGGCGGAAGCGTACGCGGCCCTTGGGCTCGAGGAGAAGGGCGCGGTGGTGGTCGCTGCCGCGCCGGGCTGGCATCCGGGCGTGGTCGGTCTCGTTGCGGCACGGCTCAAGGAACGGTTCGGCCGGCCGGCATTCGCCATTGCGCTCGAACCCGGCGGCATCGGCACCGGTTCGGGGCGCTCGATTGCCGGCGTCGATATCGGCCATGCGGTGCGGCGCGCGGTCGCCGACGGGCTGCTCTTGAAGGGCGGCGGCCACGCCATGGCGGCCGGCGTGACCCTTGCCAAGGACCGGCTCGGCGCTTTCCGGGCCTTCCTCGAAGACGTGCTGGGTGCCGCGGTCGAAGCGGCGCGCCGCGACGACGCGCTGCTGATCGACGGCGCCGTGACCGCCGCGGCGGCCACGCCCGACCTGGTTGCGACGATCGCCCGCGCCGGCCCGTTCGGCGCCGGCAACGCCGAGCCGGTCTTGGCGCTGCCGTCGCACTCGATCGCCTATGCGGAGGAAGCCGGGCAGGCGCATGTGCGCGTGCGGCTCAAGGCCGGCGACGGCGCCGTCATCTCGGCCATCGCCTTCCGCGCGGTGGGCCAGAAACTGGGGGATGCCCTGGTGAAGGGTCGCGGCCAACCGGTGCACGCGGCCGGCACGCTTTGTATCGACCGCTGGAACGGCGTCGAGCGCGTGCAGCTGCGGTTGTGCGACCTCGCGCCGGTCGCCGCGCTCAGTTCTAGTCAACCCTTCCGGCCCTTGCCGCAGAACACGTCGTAGACCGCGCCGAGGATGACGCGCGCCTCTTCGCTGGCAAGGCTGTAATAGATGACCTTGCCTTCGCGGCGCGTCGCGACGAGGCCGTCCATGCGCAGCCGCGCCAGCTGCTGCGACACCGTGGGCTGGCGCAATGCGAGAAGGCGTTCGATGTCGGTCACCGACTTCTCGCCTTCGGCCAGCATGCACAGAATCAACAGCCGGCTCTCGTGCGCGAGAGCCTTGAGGAAATCGCTCGCCTTCTTCGCCTGCTCCAGCATGTTCTCGAGCTCATCGGAGGGCTCGGTCGGCGCGAGGCGGGGCAGCGACATTCCTGTTCCAGCGGCAGAGGTAAATCGATAGGGACAGCCGCCATGCAAGCCCCTACGATCCGCAACGTCAAGGCGTCGGGGATTGTCTTTTTTGGCAGCGGTGGAGCAGAAAATTCCTCTCAGCCGAACCGGAACGCAAGAAGTCTATCGAATGCGCGCAGCTCGTCGAGAAGCCGGGCAAGCAGATCGGAATCGCGCCGCGCGACCGCATCCGGCACGCGCGCGAGGCCGGCGAGCGCTCCGTCGACGAGGCGGCGGAATTCGGGGTCGTCGCGCAGCCTCGGCGATGCGAGCAAATCGCAGCGTTTTAGCGCATCGCCGTACCGTGCCGCGCTCGCCAGGAGGTCGGCCTCCGCAGTCGCGTCGTCGATGCGCGTGTCCTTCAAGGCCGACAGCGCGTCCATGGCCGCATTGGCATCGAGCACGCAGTCGGCAAGCACCGTGATGCCGCTCGCGCGCCGCAGCCGCGCCAGCACGGCGCGCATCTCGCCGAGCGTCTCGGTGGCCACGTCGGGCCGGCCGAAGTCGAGCACGATGCGCGCGCCGATGATCCGCATGGCCATGTCGGTGAGGGTCGTCGTGTAGAGGACGCGGTCGGTGATCGCCGCCGGCGGGTCGGCGCCGAACCGTTCGACCACCGCGCGCCAAGCCCCGTCCATGCGTTCGAGCTCGATCGCGGCGAGGTCGAAATTTCCGGTCCGCAGGTAACCCAGCGCGACGCGATGGTGGGACGAGAAGGTCTCGACCGTTGCGTTGAAGTCTTCGAGCCTCTCCGCCGCGACCGGTGCAACGCCGATGAGCACGGCGATGACGGCAAACCGGGCAGGGGAGGCCCACATGGTTGTTCTCGCCCTCACGAAACTGCGGTTTGCGGCGTCGCCTAAGTCTATACTGCGCTTTGCGCAAATGATTGATTACCCGGACCCCAGGCCTTTTCCTGGAGTCGGAAGGGTTACCGGCCATGACCGAGAACAGTTGACGAAGGAATCGTGACCGGGCAATGAACGATGACGCCATGACGACACGACGCCAATTTATTGTGGGCAGCGCGGCGCTCCTGTTCGGCCGTCCGGCGCGCGCCGAAGCGCCGATTCTCACCGAGGACGGGCTCTACAAAGAGCCCTGGTACGTCGAAAGCCTGCTCGAGCTTGCCGATGACCTTGAGGCTGCCGACAAGACGGGCAAGCGGTTCGCCGTTGTATGGGAGCTTCGGGGCTGCCCCTATTGCAAGGAAATGCACCTCGTCAACTTCGCGCGGCCGGACATCGCCGACTACGTGCGCAGCCGGTTCGACATGGTGCAGCTCAACCTCATCGGCGCGCGCAAGGTCACCGATTTCGACGGCGCGCAGGGGACGGAAAAGAGTCTCGCGGCGAAATATCAGGTGCGCTTCACGCCGACGATCCAGTTCTTTCCCGCTGCGCTCGACGGGCTCGCGCTACGGCCGCCGGACAAGCGGGAGGTGTTCCGCATTCCCGGCTATCTCAGGCCTGATGATTTCCTGTCCGTCTTCCGCTACGTGGCGGAGCGCGGTTACGAGAAGGGCAACCTGCGCGATTTTCTGCGCACCAGGGGCTGAGCGCCGGGCAACGGCCGCTCAGCCGACCTTGAGATAAGCGAAGCCTTTGGCCTGCAGCTCCGCCACGGCCGCCACGCCGGACGGCACGAATTTCAGGAACGCGTCCTTGCGCGTCTTGGCCGGGTCGATGTTGAGCCGCTTGTAGGTGATCTGGCACAGATACGCTTCGACGCCGTATTTCGTCAGGCCGACGAAGCGCTGGTAGATCTCGGGATCGATCGCGTCCTTGGCCCAGGGCGTGTCGGACCGGTCTTCGAGAAAAAACTTGATGCCGGCCGCGTGCGCCACCACCACCAGCTTGAGCTTGAAGCTGTCGAACTCGTAGGCCGAATAGTGGTTGAGCATGTTCTGCAGCATCTGCGAGAACCGCTGCGGCTCGCCGAAGTCGCAATGGTAGAGGCAGGCGATGTCGGTGTCCTTCTTCACCGCCGCGAGATCGAGGTTGTGCGGATTGGCGTTGAGGGAAGTCGCGGCGAGCGTCGCCCCGGAGGCCGCGATCGCCCCGATCACGCCGCGTCGCGTGGTCGCCGTCATGATGTGGCTCCTTCTCACTCGCCCTTGTTGACCGGGCTCTCCGGACTCATCAGCAGGGCGACGGCGTCCTTGATCTGCTCGATGGTCAGGATCTTGTTGGTCCCGAAGCGCGGCATGTTCGAGCAGGCAAGGGCCGATTGCGAGTCATAGATTCTCTCGTATGTAACCTTGACGGTGGCTTCCTTGAAGTCCCGCAGCTTGCCGTATGCGACGAGGCTCGGGCCGAGCGTCCCGTAGCTCACCTCTTTTTTCGTGATCTGGTGGCAGGCATAGCAGTTGCCGCCGTTTGCCCCGCGCGGCGGATAGTCGGTGAAGCGCAGACCGTAGCCTGACTGCGCCAGCGCCTCGCCCTTCTTCCAGTCGCCCACGAGCTTGCCGTCGGCCGGATAGGCGATGGTCGCCGTCTCGCGCGCCTGGATCGCGTCGGCAATCGGTTTCGGCGGCCGGTTCCGGTGCGCCGAGCATTGCTTCATGGTCTCATCGGGCTCGAGCCGCGCCGACCAATCGGCCGGCGCGGTCGGGAAGGCCGCCCTGATTGCGGCGTCCGCCCGCGCCGGATCGACGCTCGGTTTCTGCTGGGCCAGCGTCGCGGTCGCAGCGATCGACCCAAGCCCAATGGCGACGGCAATGAAGGTCGTCCGCATGGCTTGCCTCACCGCTTGAGACCCGGAGCGGCGATCTCGCCGCCCTCGGCTTGTTTGGCAAGATAGGCGATCAGCGCCACGGTCGCTTCCGACCCCAGCTCGGCCTCCGGCATGCGCATCTGCCAGAAGCAGTCGAACAGCCGGTGCTGCATCGTCATCACGTGGGTCGTCGATACGCGGTAGGCCGGCCACTCGCCGACCACTGTGCGTGCTTCCGCCGGGCTGGAGAGGTGCGGCAGGCCTTGCAGCCTGATGCGCAGGCCTTTGGCATCGTGGCAGGTGGCGCAGGCGAAATCGAACGGTCCCGACCGCCGGAAGAACAACGTCTCGCCGAGCGCCACGGCCTCCTTCTCCTTGGCGGCGTCGGGCTTGGCGGCGAACTTCATGCCGCTCGACTTGCTGGCCACGTAGGTGGCCATCGCTCCCAATTCCTTGACCTGTTGGCCGCCGGCCGGGTGCGGCCGCTTGACGAGGTCGGCGCGATTGAAGCCCTGCAGCGTCTCCATGCACCAGAGGATGCGCGTCTCGACGTCCATCACGGCGTCGGCGTCGGCGAAATAGCGCGGCAGTTCGGCAAAGGCGCCGTCGACCTTGCCCGGTCCCTTGCCGAGGTCGCACCGCTCGAGCGAGACGTTCTTCGGCCCGCGCGAGGTCGTCCATAGCGCTTCGCCCCGGTCGGCATCGAGGAGGCCGGGATTGCTCCACGGGTCCTCCTTCAGCATCTGCCGGTATTTCTCGATCGCCTTCTCGGTTTCGGCGTCGTCCTGCGCGAGCGCGATCGGTGCAATGCCCGCAACAGCCAACGCGAGCAAGGTGAGTTGAAGCTTCACGAGGTCATTCCTCTCCGTTTCGTGTCTTCGCTTGGCCTTCGGAGGCTTTATGGGTGGTCCGGTTCGAACGCAACCCCTCACGAAATGGGCTACTTCGCGTGAAAACGCCTCTCGACCCGGGACCGCCCGATGGAATGGGCAAAATTTTTTTGGCATTTTCAGGCGCGCACGTCTAGACACATTAAAAAACACGAATATGTACTTGCGCAATCTGCAGGCCGTCGGAAAAAGCGTCCCTGCCGGAAAGGTTGGTCGCACCCGTCCCCGAGGGTGACAATGGCACCGGCAGACGCCCGCATCCTTGCAACGGCTCGCAGATTCTAGTTTATGGGATGCCGCCCGAGCGGATTTGACCCGGCTCGTTCAGGGGAGCTGAAAATGGCAGTTGGTTTCAACCGCCGGCAGATTTTCACGATCGGCGCCGGCGCTTTCGCGGTCGCGACTTGGGGCGCGTCTCGCGTCCACGCTCAGGCGGCGAACGACGCGGAGGATATCGTCAAGAAATTCACCGCGGGCAAGAAGCCGACGGAAGGCAAGGTCCGCCTCGACCTGCCGGAGATCGCCGAAAACGGCAACACCGTCCCTATGACCGTTACGGTCGAAAGTCCGATGACCGAGCAGTCGCACGTCACCGACGTGCTGGTCGTGGCCGACGGCAATCCGCGCGGCGGCGTCGCGACCTTCCATTTCTCGCCGGCGAGCGGCGTGGCCGAGGCCAATACCCGCATCCGCCTGGCGGCGACCCAGAACATCACCGCAGTCGCCAAGATGAACGACGGCGCGCTCTACGCGACCAGCAAGCAGGTGAAGGTCACGATCGGCGGCTGCGGCGGCTGAACGCAGCGAACAGGAAAGACGGGAGCCGGGAATGTCGGTCAAACCGCGCATCAAGCTCGACAAGAAGGAAGCCACCAAGGGCGACATCGTCGAAGTGAAGGCGCTCGTGTCGCACGTCATGGAGTCCGGGCAGCGCAAGGACAGCGCCGGAAATACGATTCCCCGCAAGATCCTCAACAAGTTCGCCTGCACGGTGAACGGCAAGCAGGTGTTCGCCGCGGACTTCGAGCCGGCAATCTCGGCGAACCCGTACATCCAGTTCAAGTTCAGGGCGCTGGAGTCCGGCCCCGTCGTTCTCACGTGGACCGACGACGACGGTACGACGATCGTCGGCGAAGAGAAGATCACGGTCGCCTGACATCCGGGACCTCGCCGCTCGGCCGCATCGATGCTTTCGAGGCGCGAATTCCTCCAGCTGGCAGCCGCGACCGCGGCGATCGTGCCGGGCAACTGGACGCGCGCGTTCGCACAACAGCGACTGACCGAGGCCGAGCTGCTCGCGTTCGAGTCCGTCGGCAACGTGACGCTTCTTCATTTCGCTGACATGCACGGCCAGCTGGTGCCGGTCCATTACCGCGAGCCCGCGGTCAATCTCGGCGTCGGCGAGGCCAAGGGGCTGCCGCCGCACCTCACCGGACGGGAATTCCTGCGGCGCTTCCGCATCCCGGAAAAGTCGGCGGCGGCCTATGCGCTGACCGCCCAGGACTTCACCGCGCTGGCGAAAAGCTACGGCCGGATCGGCGGGCTCGATCGCGCCGCGACGGTGATCAAGGCGGTGCGCGCCAAGCGCGGCGTCGATCGGGTGCTGCTGATCGACGGCGGCGACACCTGGCAGGGCAGCCTCGGCGCCTACCGCACCAAGGGCCAGGACATGGTCGATTGCTGCAAGCTGTTGAAGCCGGACGCCATGACCGGCCATTGGGAATTCACCTACGGGGCGGACCGTGTGAAGCAGCTTGCCGGGCAGCTTGGTTTTGCCTTTCTCGCGCTCAACGTGCGCGACACCGAGTGGGACGAGCCGGCATTCGAGGCCTACAGGATGTTCGAGAAGGGGGGAGCGAAAGTCGCCGTGCTCGGCCAGGCCTTCCCCTACACGCCGGTCGCCAACCCGCGTTGGATGATCCCCAAATGGTCGTTCGGCATTCGCGAGCAGGACGTGAGGGCGGCAGTGGTGAAGGCGCGGAAGGAGGGCGCCGACCTCGTCGTGCTCAATTCGCACAACGGATTCGACGTCGACCGCAAGCTTGCTTCGCGCGTTGCCGGCATCGACGTGATCCTCACCGCGCATACCCATGACGCGCTCCCCGAGCCCGTCAAGGTCGGCAAGACGCTGCTGATCGCCAGCGGCAGCGCGGGAAAATTTCTCTCCCGCCTCGATCTCGACGTGCGCGACGGCGAGGTGAAGGATTTCCGCTACCGGCTGATTCCGCTGTTCGCCGACGCCATCCGGCCGGACCCCGAGATGAAGGCGGCGATCGAGAATGCGCGCGCCCCCTTCGCAGCCGAGCTGGCGCGCGTCGTCGGACGGACCGAATCGCTGCTCTACCGGCGCGGCAGCTTCAACGGCACTTTCGACGACCTCATCTGCGCCGCCCTCATCGAGGAGCGCGACGCGGAAATCGCGCTCTCGCCCGGCTTCCGCTGGGGCACCAGCGTGCTCGCGGGCTCGCCCATCACGATCGAAGACATTCACAACGCCACGGCCATCACCTACCCGCAGGTCTACCGCATGACGATGACCGGGGAGCGGCTCAAGGAAATCCTCGAGGACGTGGCCGACAACCTGTTCAACCCCGATCCCTATTACCAGCAGGGCGGCGACATGGTCCGTTGCGGCGGGGTCGGCTACACAATCGATATCGGCAAGCCGATGGGCCAGCGCATCTCCAATATGACGCTGCTCAAGGATCGCAAGCCGATCGAGGCCAAGCGAGATTACGTCGTCGCCGGATGGGCGAGCGTGAACGAAGGAACCGAAGGCCCGCCGGCCTGGGAGCTGGTGGAGCGCTACGTCGCGGGCAAAAAAACCATTCGCGTCGAACCGAATGCGAGCGTGAAGGTCGTCGGCGCGTAGCGTTCACGTAGCGATCACGTAGCGCCGTGTCGCTTGTTTATATTCAATTCATAGAATATGAAAAGGCGAAACGACGCGGGAGGCCGCCGATGGTCGATGCTGGCGATCCAAGAAAGGTTTCGCGTCGCCGTCTCCTGGCGGAAGCCGCAGGCCTCGGAGGCGCGGCGGTCGCGAGCGCTGCCGACCGCGCCTTTGCCGGCAATCCCAAGAACCTGCCGCCCAACGTGCCGCCATGGACGCGCTCACTGGGCGACGGCGTTGCTACCCGGCCCTATGGAAGCCCGTCAAAGTTCGAGCAGCACGTCATCCGCCGCGACGTGTCCTGGCTCACGGCGAGCCGCGAGTCCTCGGTCAGCTTCACGCCGCTGCACGAATTGGACGGCATCATCACGCCGAGCGGTCTCGCCTTCGAGCGCCATCACGGCGGCATCGCCGAGATCGATCCCGAGGACTACCGGCTGATCCTGCACGGACTCGTCGACAAGCCGCTGATGCTCACGCTTGCCGACCTCAAGCGCTACCCGCGCGTCAGCCGCATCTACTTCCTCGAATGCGCGGCCAACTCCGGCATGGAATGGCGCGGCCCGCAGCTCAACGGCTGCCAGTACACCCACGGCATGGTCCATTGCGTGGAATATACCGGCGTGCCACTCAAGCTCCTGCTCGACGAGGCGGGGCTCAGAGCCAATGCCGCATGGCTGCTGGCCGAGGGGGCTGACTCAGCCGCAATGAGCCGCTCGATCCCGCTTGCCAAGGCGCTCGACGACTGTCTCGTCGCCTACCGCATGAACGGCGAGATGCTGCGGCCCGAGCAGGGCTACCCGGTGCGCCTGGTCGTTCCGGGATGGGAAGGCAATATGTGGGTCAAGTGGCTCCGCCGCATCAAGGTGGGCGATGCGCCCTGGTACGCGCGCGAGGAGACGTCGAAATATACCGACCTGTTGGCCGACGGCACCGCGCGCAAGTTCACCTTCGTGATGGACGCGAAGTCCGTCATCACGTCGCCGTCGCCGCAAGCACCGGTGCGGAACCAAGGTTTCACCGTCATCTCGGGGCTGGCGTGGTCGGGCCGCGGGCGCATCAAGCGCGTCGACGTCTCGTTCGATGGCGGCCGCAACTGGCGCGAAGCGAAGATCGACGGCCTCGCATTCGATAAGGCGTGCGTGCGCTTCTACGCCGACGTCGACTGGAACGGCGAAGAGCTGCTGCTGCAGTCGCGCGCGATCGACGAGACCGGCTACGTGCAGCCGGCCAAGGCGGAGCTGCGCAAGGTACGCGGAGTGAACTCGATCTACCACAACAACGGCATCCAGACCTGGCGCGTCCTCAAGACCGGGGAGGTCGAGAATGTCGAGGTCGCGTGACGTTCTCGCCGTGACCGCTGCCGTGCTGGCGATCGCCGTGACGGCGATGGCCGAGCCGGCCGGCCGAAAATACGGCATCGGCCGCGAGGCGACACCGGAGGAGATCGCCGGCTGGGACGTCGACGTACGGCCGGACGGGCAGGGGCTGCCCGCCGGCAAGGGCTCGGTCAAGGACGGCGAAGCGGTCTACATGACCCGCTGTGCCGCCTGCCACGGCGAGTTCGGCGAGGGTGCCGGCCGTTGGCCGGCGATCGCCGGCGGCCGCGGCACGCTTGCCTCGGACGATCCCAACAAGACGGTGGGCTCGTATTTCCCCCATCTTTCGACCCTGTTCGACTATACGCGCCATGCCATGCCGTTCGGCGATGCGCAGTCGCTCGGCAATGACGAGCTTTATGCCGTGGTCGCCTACGTGCTCTTTCTCAACGACGTCGTCGACGAGACCTTCGTGCTGTCGAAAGAGACGTGGTCGCAGGTGAAGATGCCGAATGAAACCGGCTTCCACGACGACGACCGCGAGCAGACCGAGAAGGCGTTCTGGAATCCGGCGCCCTGCATGACCGACTGCAAGGCCGAGGCGAAGATCACCGGGCGGGCGCGCGCCCTCGATGTCACGCCGCAGGACGATCGCAAGCCACCCCGCGGCGTCGAGTGATGCAGAGATTCCGTAGGGTGGGCAAAGGCGCGGGCCTGTGAAGATCGGAGAAGCGCTGCAATACACCCGCGCCGTGCCCACGCGTGATAACCGCCTTACCTTCCGCGTGGGCACGGCGCGGAGGAAATGTCATCATTTGGCGCTGTCAGCACGGGCCGCGCCTTTGCCCACCCTACAGATGAGGCATCGCTTGCATTTGCGGTATGCGGGATGCTTGCTCGCGCGCGGCACGGCAAACAACCAACGTGAGCCGCGCAACGAGACGCAGCGAGGGGAGGACGATCCGTGAAGCTGGTGCTGTTCGAGACTGCGGGCAAGGTTCTGCCCGGCCTGCTCACCGACCGCGGGGTGGTCGATATCGCCGGCGCGGTGAAGCCGAGCTACACGCCGCAGCTCACCATGCAGGGCATCATCGACGATTTCGGCACGCTGCGCCCCGCGCTCGATCGCCTGGCCGCCCACGGGCAAGCGATGCCGCTAGCGGCGGTCCGGCTGCGCGCGCCGCTGCCGCGGCCGGGAAAAATCCTCGCCTGCATCGCCAACTACTGGGAGCACGCCCAGCGCGAGCCGCGCGAGCTCAACATGTTCATGAAAAATCCCGACGCGGTGGTCGGCCCGGGCGACACGATCACGCTGCCGGAATTCACCGTGCCCTGGATGTTCATGCACGAGGCGGAGTTGGCGCTCGTGATCAAGGGACCGGCCAAGATGGTGAAGCAGAAGGATTGGCGCAAGCACGTGTTCGGCTACACCTGCATGATCGACGTCTCGGCGCGCGGCGAGGGCCGCCGCACCTGGCCGTCGAACCCGCTGACCAGCTGGCTCGGCAAATCCTTCGACACGTTCGCGCCGATCGGCCCGTGTATCGCGACGGCGGACGAGATCGAAAACCCGAACGGTCTTCTCGTGCGCTTCTGGAACGACGGACAGCTGCGCCACAACTACAACACCGACGACATGGAACACCCGGTTCCCGAGCTGGTGGAGTTCGCCACCACCGTCATGACCATGAATTCGGGCGACCTGATCGCCTGCGGCACCAACCACGAAGGCCTCGGCGCGTTGCAGGACGGCGAGACCGTCGACATCGAGATCGAAAAAATAGGCCGCATGTCGCTCATCGTGGCCGATCCGCTCAAGCGCAAGTGGGAGCGCGGCGTCTACATGGGCGCCGATTCCACCAACCCGGACGCCGTGCGCCGCCACCGCCCGCAAAGCGCCCGGTGAGTGTCTGCCGTCTGGGGCGTTCTGCCGCAGCCGGGCGGTCATTTTCTCGAGTGCCTGAGAGCGCTAGAAATCGGTTCCGACGCCGCAAGAAAGGAAAGCAGGAGCGGGCTTTCAACGTTAGAGTTTGCACACGACCGGGTGGCAGGAGCAGCAACAGCTGCGGGGCGATGACTGACCGGATCGTTTGGCGCCGCCGATTGCGGCCGTTGTCCCGGGTTGCGCTCATCGTTGCGGCAGTGACCGGCGATCCCGTGACCGGTGTATTGGGTGCTCCCGACCTCGAGCTCGGCCGCTATCTCGCCTCCGAGTGCATGACCTGCCATCGTTCGGCGACGGCGGCCAGCACCATCCCGAACATTTTCGGCATGGCCGAGCCGAGCTTCACGACGCTGATCAAGGCCTACCGCGACAAGCAGCTGCCCAATCCGGTGATGCAGAACATCGCGAGCCGCCTGAAGGATGACGAGATCGAGGCGCTCGCTCACTATTTCGCGCAAACCAAACGGCCCGAGGAGGGAAGACCATGACCGATCTCACGCGCCGGCGCTTCGCCGCCCTTGCGGGCGCTTCGCTCGTGTCCGCCGCGCCGCTGTTCGCACCGCGCGCGTTCGGCCAGGCCAAGCCGAGGCTGGTCGTCATCGGCGGCGGGCCGGGCGGCGGCACGGCCGCGCGCTACGTCAACAAGGAATCCGCCGGCGCGATCGAGGTGACCTTGATCGAGCCGCAGCGGACCTTTACCACGTGCTTCTTCTCCAACCTCTATGTCGGCGGCTTTCGCGATTACAACTCGATCACCCACACCTACGACAAGGTGCGCGGCGAGGGCGTGAAGGTGGTGCACGAGGCCGCCGCCTCGATCGATCGCGACAAGAAAGAGGTCGTGCTCGCGGGCGGCCAGCGCCTGCCCTATGACCGCCTCGTCGTCGCGCCGGGCATCGACATCAAATGGGACTCGGTACCCGGCTACTCGGAAGCTGCGGCCGAGGCGATGCCGCACGCGTGGAAGCCGGGCGCGCAAACCGAGCTCCTGGTGAAGAAGCTCAACGCGGTCAGCGACGGCGACACGATCGTGATGGTCTGTCCGCCCAATCCGTATCGCTGTCCGCCCGGACCGTATGAGCGCGTCTCCATGTTCGGCCACGTGGTCAAATCGAAGGGGCACAAGAACACGAGAATCATCGTGCTCGATCCCAAGCCGGCCTTCTCCAAGCAGCCCCTGTTCCAGGAGGGGTGGGAAAAGCACTATCCCGGCATGATCGAGTGGCAGGACCCGAAGATGCACGGCGGCATCAAGGGCGTCCATCCGGCGACCGGCGAGGTGAAGACCGATCTTGCCACCTACAAGGCGGCGCTCGCCAACGTCATTCCGGCGCAGATGGCGGGCAGGATCGCCCGCGATGCCGGGCTGTCCGACCAGTCGGGCTTCTGCCCGATCGATCCCGAATCCATGAAATCGAAGATGGACGCCAACGTCTTCGTCGTGGGCGATGCGTGCATTCCGGGCGACATGCCGAAGTCGGCGTTCTCCGCCAACAGCCAAGCCAAGGTGGCGGCGATGACGATCCGCGGCGAGCTTGCGGGCACGCGTACCTTTCCGGCGCGCTATACCAACACCTGCTGGAGCCTGATCGCGCCGGACGACGACGTGAAGATCGGCGGAACCTACGAGCCGGGCGACGGCAAGATCAAGCAGGCCAGCACGTTCGTCAGCCAGAAAGGGGAGGCGGCCGAGCTCCGCAGGCAGAACTACAAGGAGTCGGTCGATTGGTACAACGGGATCGTTGCCGACATTTTCGGTTAGTTCGGGGCACTACTGTAGCGGGGATCCGACCTGATTGAACGCGGCGCTCGGCGGCGGCGACAAAGGAGCGTACGGGACGCGTTCGCCCGCGCAAAACAACCTTGCCTCGCGCGCTGATAGAGTACAATCTTACCATACGGACCATTCCCAAGACCCGTGCGCAACCAGGGGAGGAGACGTCATGCGTATGTCGAGAAGCCTTCCGCTTTTGGCCGCCGCCGCGTTCATGGCGGCACCCGGTGCGGCGATGGCCGCGCAGCTGAGCGTGGTCAACGTGAGCGCGCCGGCGATCAACTGCGTGTTCGAGACCGACTGCACGATCGTGGTCACCGACAGCGTCGGCAACATCCCGGTACCGAACCTGACGTCGGGTGTGGCACGCCTGCAGTCGCGCACGTTCACCGGTAAGCCCGGTGCACCGGCCGCAGGCAAGACCGGCTACGAGTACCGCGTGGATCTGACGACGGCGGTCACCAACGCCGAGTTCTCATGCGTGACCGACCTTGCGGTCGATTTCGGGCCGGTGACCAAGCTTCAGTACAACAATGTCGGCCCGCTCGACGACGTCTACGTCGTCACCCATGGCGGTCTCGGTAAGATCGGGATCCTGTTTGCCGAGCAGACCGGCAACATCATCACCTTCACTTTCACCCAGCCGGTCTGCGCCGGGTACACCCCGAACACGGGGGATACCACGTTCTTCTTCGGGGTCACGTCCGAGTTTGCGCCGCACGCGATCACCGCGAAGGTGGGGGTGCCCGGCGAATTGCCGGTCGACGTGAAAGCGCGCGCTCCGGACCACCCGCGGCGCCAGCTGCCGCCGCCGATACAATTGCCCGGTCGTCCATAGACCCGGCGGGCGATGGCGTGCTCGTGGTCGCTCGTCGGCGCTGACGGTCGCGCCAGGAGTTCTCTACGCAAGCGAGCCGCGGCCCGCCGGCCGCCGTTTTGCGTCGTGCAGCCACTTCGCCTATGATACGGAATCCGGGTGATCAGTTCGGCCGCTGCTTCGAGACGCCCCTTAAGCCTCATCCTGAGGAGGCCGCGAAGCGACCGTCTCGAAGGAGAGGCTTAAGGGGCTCCTCGCATGAGGCCGAACTGATCACCCGGAAGGTGTATGACTGGTCCGCTGCAAGCGCGACCCGCTGTTGCCTTCATCCGGGAAGGATTCATGGCCAAATTGAATCTGTCCGTCGCGGTCGGCGACTACGACCGCACGCGTGCGCTGATCGACGGCTCGGTTGGGATCGACGGCGTCGAGGCGGTGGTGATGACGCTGTCGCCGGAGGAGATCTTCTTTCGCGCCTTCCGCAACGCCGAGTTCGACGTCTGCGAATTGTCGCTGTCGAGCTTCACCGTCAAGACGGCGCAGGGCGACTGCCCCTATGTCGGCGTGCCGGCCTTCGTCTCGCGCGCGTTCCGCCACACCTCGATCTACGTGCGCACCGACCGCATCAAGCAGCCGGAGGACCTCAAGGGCCGGAAGGTCGGCCTGCCGGAGTATCAACTGACCGCCAACGTGTGGGCGCGCGCCATTCTCGAGGACGATTACGGTGTCAAGCCGGCGGATATCCATTGGATCAGGGGCGGCATCGAGGAGCCGGGGCGGCCGGAAAAGATCACCGTCAAGCTTCCCCCAGGCGTTCGCCTCGACAACGCGCCGGAGGGCGCAACGATTTCACGGATGCTGGCCGACGGCGCGATCGACGGGTTCATGGCGCCGCGCCCGCCGACGCTTCGTGAGCGCCATCCGCATATCGGCTGGCTGTTCGGCGACCCGACCGCGGCGGCGAAGGACTATTTCAAGCGCACCGGCATCTTTCCCATCATGCACATCACCGGCGTGCGGCGTAGTCTGGTCGAGCGGCATCCCTGGCTGCCGGTGGCGGTGCTCAAGGCGTTCGAGCAGTCGAAAGCGGCGGGGCTCGCGAAGCTTTCCGACACGTCGGCCACCAAGGTGACGCTGCCCTTCGTCGAGGAGCAGCTTGCGGCCATACGCGCGCTGATGGGCGACGATTTCTGGTCCTATGGGGTCGAGCCGAACCGCAAGACGCTGGAGACTTTTCTGCGCCATCATCACGCGCAGGGCCTCTCCCCGCGCGTGGTCAAGGTCGAGGAGCTGTTTCATCCCTCGACCTACGAGACGTTCAAGCTGTAGTTTTATAGGGCGGGCAAAGGCGTGCTTGCTTTAAGCGCGCCGTCCCTCGCCGCTGTGGCGGCTCGCCCACGCGGACTATCTTGCAAGAGAAAGACGCGTGGGCACGCGTCGCTACGCTCCGCTTTGCCCACCACGCACATCAAATCTTATCCAGGGCCCAGGCTTGTAGGGGCTTGTAGGGTGGGCAAAAGGCGCGGCCCCTGCCCGCACGTCGGAGCGATGATGTTGAGCCGCGCCGTGCCCACGCGGTCTACCGCATGGTCCATGGTGGGCACGGCGCGGACCGTTCGCATCATGCGAATCTGCACGACACGGGCCGCACCTTTGCCCACCCTACGAAGCCCGTCAAATCTTATCCGGAGCCCAGATAATGAAGTTGTCGCGGTTCGGCATCTTTACCTTGGGCAGCGTCTCGGCGTTCATGACCGCGTCCTCGCCGACGATCTTGTTGAGCGCGAGGATGTAGGCCGAAAGCGCGTAGAGCTCGTCGTTCGTGAGCGTTCGCGGCATCGGATACGGCATCGACCGGCGAATGACGTCGAACAAGGTCGTCGCATATTTGTAATAGGGGACGGTCTTCATCGTATCGATGCGATCGAATTTGGAAGGGCCGACCATCGGAAGAAAGCCGCTCGCCGGGTTCACGCCTTTATCGCCGTGGCACGCCGAGCATTTCTCGGCATAGACCTTGGCGCCCTGCACCACGGTGCCGGTGCCGGGCGGCAGGCCGGTGCCGTCGGGCAGGACCTCGATGTTCCACGCCGCGATCTCGGCCTCGGTGGTCGGCTTGCCCAGGCCCGGCGTTTCGGCGATGGCCGCGCCGGCCCCGAAGGCGAGCGCAAGCGCGATGGCAAAGAGGGATTTACGCATAGACATGCTTGATCCCCCCTGAGCTGTCGACGCCCCAGCTGGTGATGCTGTTGTAGTGCTGGTTGGGGAAGGCGAGTGGGCTCGCCACCGGCTTTTCGGTCTGTCCCCGCGCCGCCACGAACTCGGCGCGCAGCGGCTGCACGTTGCCGCCCTCGTCCCAGGCGCGGCTTTGCAGCACCACCGGCTGACCGTCCCAGCGCCACGGCATGCGGAAGCGCGTGAACGCCTTGGGCAGCACCGGCGCCTGCAGCGCCGCCTGCCCCCAGCTTTTTCCCCCGTCGGCCGAGACCATGACCTTGGAGATGCGGCCGTTGCCCGAATAGGCGAGGCCGGAAATCTCGTAGAAGCCCGGTCCCTTCAGCGCGTGGCCGAAGGACGGATGGGTGATGAAGGATTTGACCTCCTGCGTGAAGTGGAACAGCCACATCTTCCCGTCGGGAAGAATCTGCGAGTAGGTCTTGGATTCGAAGAAGCTCATGGCCGGCTGGTCGAGGAGCTTGATCCGGCGCACGTGCTTGACGTTCATGTTGCCCTGATAGCCGGGAAGCAACAGGCGCATCGGATAGCCGTTGCCGGGCTGGATGCGCTCGCCGTTCTGGTAGAGCGCGATCATCGCGTCGTCCAACGCCTTCTTCACCGGCACGCTGCGATGGAGCGCGAGCGAATCGGCGCCTTCGGCCAGCAGCCATTTCGCCTTCGGGTCGATGCCGGTCTCTTCCAGCAGCGTCGACAACAGCACGCCGGTCCATTCGGCGTTCGACACCAGTCCGTGCAACGCCTGGGCGGTGGCCTGGACCGGTTCATTGGAGAACATCGGCGCCGAGTTGCCGCTGCACTCGAGGAAATGCATGCGCGTCACCATCGGATAGCGCGCCAGCGATTCGACGGTGTAGACCAGCGGCTGCTTCACCAGCCCGTGGATCACGAGCTTGTGCTGGGCCGGATCGATATCCGGCAGGCCGGAGTGCGAGATCGTGAAGAACAGGCCGTTGGGCGTGATCGTGCCTTGCAGGAGATGGTGCGGGGTGCGCGCGTGCGAGTTGCGGAACTCGTTGTTCGGATTGCTGCGCGTGCGGATCACGTCCTTCTCGAACCGCGACGGCACCTGATACGCCGGCACGACGGAGCCCATTTCGAGGCTCCACGGATCGTCCTTGAGCGGCTCGGCGGCCGCACGGGTCAGCGAGGTGCCGACGCCGGTTCCCATGGCGCCGGCAAGCACGATGCCGCGGCCGAGAAGCGCGCGGCGGTCGAGGAGGCCGTTGCCGGCAACGGCTTCCACCGGCGGCGAGCCGCCGTGACGACGCTTGCGAAAGCTCATGTTTGTTCTCCCTGGCAGGGAGGGCGTCTTAACCGCGCGTCCGTCCCCGCATTTCCTCCGTCGGAGCGGCCAGCCAGGGCCGGCCCCATGCCGATGTTGCTCCTTTCCAGACCGATTGTGAACTGGGTTGTCGGCGCCGCTGAGCGAAACGGGGTACGCAGGCGGAGCAAGCGGCGCGGCCTGCGGGTTAAGCCCTCTTCGGCTTGAGCTTCACGTGGATGTTTTTTTCCTGGGTGTAGGCGAGCATCTCCTCGAAGCATTCCTCGCGGCCGATGCCGGACTGCTTGTAGCCGCCGAACGGCGCGCCCAGGAAGTGCTTGCTCACCTCGTTGATCCACACGAAACCCGACTGCACCGCGGCGGCCGTGCGGTGGGCGGTGGAAAGATCGTTGGTCCAGATCGAGGCGGTGAGGCCGTACTCGACCGCGTTCACCTCACCGATCATCTTCGCCTCGTCCGACCACTTGAAGACGGAGAGCACGGGGCCGAAAATTTCCTCGCGCGCGATGCGGTTCTTCTCGGTCACCGCGAACACGGTCGGCTCGATGTAGAAGCCTTTGGCGAGCGCCGGGTCTTTGGGCGTCCCGCCGCCGGCGATGAGCTCGGCGCCTTCCTGCTTGGCGGACTCGATGAAGCTCATCACCCGATCGAATTGCGTCTTCGAGATGATCGCCCCCATGGTGGTCGAAGGATCGGTCGGGATGCCGGGCTTGTAGTGGGTGATCTGTTTTTTGACCCGGTCGAGCACCGCGTCGTAGATCTTCTCGTGGATGAAGGCGCGGCTGGTCGACCCGCACGACTGGCCGCACCAGGTGAAGTTCATGCCGCCGATCACGCCGCCCGCGACCTCGTCAGGATCGGCGTCGGGATAGGCGATCAGCGCGTTCTTGCCGCCCAATTCCAGCATGACGGCTTTCAGCGTGTCGGACGCGGCCTTCATCACCGCGCGTCCGGTCGGCACGCTGCCGATCAGCGCGATCATCGCCACGCCCGGATGCGCGGCGAGTGCGGAGCCGGCCTCGCGGCCGCCGGGCACGACGTTGAACACGCCGGGCGGCAGCACGCCCTCGATCAATTCGGCGAGCCGGAGCGAGGAGAGCGGCGCCTGCTCCGGCGGCTTCATCACCACGGTGTTGCCGGTGGCGAGCGGGGCGGCGGACTTGCCGGCGCAGAACATGAAGGGATGGTTGAACGGAATGATGCGGCCGACGACGCCGCGCGGCTCGCGCACCGAGAAATTGATCGCGTCGGGGCCCATCGGGATCGAGGAGCCCTTCATCTCGGTGACCAGGCCGGCGTAGTACTCGATCTGCGCCGCCCCGACGGTCGCGTCGCGGATCATCTCGTGGAACGGGTTGCCGCAATCGGCCGCGTCGATCATCGCCAGCTCTTCGGCGTGCTCGCGCAAGATGGCGGCGATGCGCTTGAGCATCCGCGCGCGCTCGAGCGGCAGCACGTTGCGCCATTCGTCGAAGGCCTTCTTGGCCGCCACGACCGCCGCGTCGATGTCGTCGGCGCCGCAGTCGGCGATCGCGCCGAGCGACTCCCCGGTGCCGGGGTTGATCGTCTCCACCCGGCGCCCGAATTTCGGCTCGTGCCACTTGCCGCCGTAATAGGCGCCGCGGTGCTCGGGAAGGATGAGGGGTTGCGTCTTGACGGCCTTGAGCGGCACTGCGGGGTTCATGGTTCGCCTCCCATGTTAAGCGGTCTTATTGCGGCCACGCCGCTTGCTCCACCTCTCCCCATCGGGGAGAGGTCGCGCCGAAGGCGCGGGTGAGGGGGACATGTCCGTGCTGTCGAAACTCTTTGCCCCCTCACCCCGACCCTCTCCCCAATGGGGAGAGGGAGTGCGCCGAGTTCTCGGCACGCAAGTGCACTACAACGTCACCGCGTTGTCGGCGCCTGGATCCGGATCAGCTCGGCCTGCTGCTCCTTGGTGAGCGGCGCCGGGATGAACTTCAGCGTCACCGCCTCCTCCATCAGGGATTCCAGACCCTTGATCTCGTCCGGCCAGACCAGCGCCTTGGGGAAGAAGTCGTCGCGCACCTTCTTGGCGAGCGGCTCCGGCACGCCGACGAACTCGGCGTAGTCCTTCATGACCCGGGGATCGTTGCCGTACATGTACTCGATCGTTTCGCGGTAGGCCTGCATGAAGCGATCGATCGCGTCCTTCTTCTTCGCGAGCGAGTCCGCGTTGGCGACGAGAACGCGGATGGTCTGCCCCCTGACCAGGGTCGCATCGGTTGCCTTGGCGACGACCCGGATCTTGCCTTCGTCGATCTCCTTGAGACCGAACGGCGGCGAGGCCCAGCCCACGTCCACCTGGTCGGTCATGACCGCGGTCAGGGTGGTCGAGGGGTTGCCCGTGGGCGTCGGCTTGGCGGTCAGCTTGAACTCGTTGACGAAGGCACGGACGATCGAGTGGGTGGAGGAGCCGTTGGTGGAATAGGCGAGCGTCTTGCCGGCCGTGTCCTGCAGCGTTTTGATCGATGATGAGGTCTTCGCGTACCAGTAATCGGCGGCGCCGGTCGCCTGCGCGCCGATGATGCGCACCGGCGCGCCCTTCGCGTAGGCCGCCATGGCGCCGAGGGTGCCGACTGCCAATCCGAGATCGACGCTGCCGGAGATCACCGGCTGCAGGGTCTCGCCGCTGCCCGAGGTATAGATCAGCTCGAGCTCGAGCCCGTGCTTCTTGAAGATGCCGGCCTTGGTGCCGAGATGGGCGATCGCCGTGTCCCAGTTGCCGCGCTGGCCGATGGTGAGCTTGAGCGCTTCGTCGGCCGACGCACCCGCCGGCAACAGGAGCGCCGCCAAACTGGCGAGGGCGCCGCAGAAGAGACCCAGGCGTTGCATTTTCTTGTCCTCCGGATGCTTCATCGCCCCTTGATCGCTTCGAGATTGCCGAACCGGCTGACCACCGCATTCGCGCCGATCGCGACCACGAACACGACGATCAGCAGCGAGTACATGCGCGGCATGTTGAAGGTCGAGTAGCTGTTGATGATGAGGAAGCCGACCCCGCGGTTCGACAGCTTGGTTTCCGCCAGCAGCGTGCCGATGATGGCGACGCCGAGGCCGAGGCGCACGCCGTTCACGATCGGCGCGCGCATCGCCGGCAGATAGATCTTGGTCACCATCTGCCAGGTGTTGGCGCGGAAGCTGCGGCCGACCCGGATCAGCACCTCGTCGATCTGCCGCATGCCGGCGGCCACGCTGAGCGCGACCGGGAAGAAGCACGAAATCGTGCCCATCGCCACCTTCGAACCCGGACCGACGCCGAACCACATGATCATCACCGGGAAGAAAATGATCTTCGGCGTGGGGCCGAGATAGTAGAGGAAATGCTCGAACGCGCGGCTGAGGAAACGGCTGCCGCCGAGAGCGATGCCGACCACCAGGCCGGCGAGGCCTCCGATCACCAATCCGGTGCCGACCTCTCCTGCGGTCACGCTGAGATGCCAGTAGAATTCGCTCTCGACCACCAGGTTCGCGACCGCGCGGGCGATGACCACGAGCGACGGCACGACGTCCCGGAACAACAGGCCCGAGGCCGCGGTCGCTTCCCAGATCACCAGGATGGTCGCGATGATTGCGACCCGCACCAGCGTCACCCGGCTCACGGCGGGCATGCCGATCGGCGCCTGCGTCAGTTGACCGGTCTCAGCCATCGCTCCACCCGTTCGGTGAACATGAAGAAGAACACGCTGACGAGGATCACGAAGCAGATCGACGCGTAGGTTCCCGGCAGGTCGTAGCGCTCGGCCAGCTCGTTGATCAGCTGCCCGAGCCCGCCGAAATTGATGAGGAATTCGACGCCGACGATGTTGATGAGCGCGAAGATCATGCCCAACCGGATGCCGACGAAGATGGTCGGCAGCGCCGACGGGAACAGGATCTTCCAATAGAGCTGCGACGGCGTCAGCTTGAAGCTCCTGCCGACGTTGATGAGCACGCGCCGCGTGCCGGCGAGCCCCTCCACGGTCTTGAGGATCACCGGCGCCAGCCCGGCGACGAAACCCATCATGATGATGGTATTGGCGTTGCGCCCGAAGATCACCAGGAACAGCGGATACATCAGCACCGTCGGCGCCGACGCCATCGCGGCGACCCAGGTCTCGGTGGCGAGACGGAGCGTGCGGATGCGATGCAGCAGCGCGCCGATGCCGACGCCGAAGATGGTGAGCAGCACGGTTGCCCAGAACGCTTCGCGCAACGTGAGCCAGAAGCGCTCCGGGATGCCTTCCTCGACGATCACGCGCTCGAAGCTTGCCGCGATCTGCGACGGCAGCGGGACGATGAACCGGTTGATGACGCCGACGCGAATCAGCAGCTCGACCAGGGCGATCGCGGCCACGAACGCTCCGATCCCGAGCAGGACCGGGAAGGACCGCGACTTCTTCAGCGCGAGCGCCGCCATCAGTGCTTCTCTCCGGCGTGCAGCGTGCGCGATTCGTCGTCGCGCATGCCGCGGCTCGCCTCCTCGCGCAGGTCGCTCCAGATCTGCGCGACGTAGCGTCCGAACGCCTCGCTCGAGACGATCTCGGACGTGCGCGGCCGCGGCAGGTCGATGTCGACCATTCGCTTCACCTTGCCCGGCCGATAGGTCATCACCAGGATGCGGTCGGACATTTGCACCGCTTCGGTGATGTTGTGGGTGATGAGCAGCGTGGTCTGCTGCAGCTGCTGCTGGATGTGCAGCACCTTGTCGCCGAGGAGAAGCCGCGTCTGCTCGTCGAGCGACGCGAACGGCTCATCCATCAGCAGGATCTTCGGTTCCGAGGCGAGTGTACGGGCCATCGACACGCGCTGGCGCATGCCGCCGGAGAGCTCGGCCGGATAGCGCCGCTCGAACCCGTCGAGGCCGACCAGGTTCACGAAGTGCCGGGCCCTGTCATAGCGCTCCGCCTTCGCCACGCCGGCGATTTCCAGCGGGAAGGCCACGTTGTCGATCACGGTGCGCCACGGAAAGGTCGATTCCTCCTGGAACACCATGCCGATCGAGGCGTGCGGTCCGGAGACCGTCTCGCCGCTCACGCTCACCCGGCCGTCGTAGGCGTCGACCAGCCCGCCCATCACGTTGAACAGCGTCGACTTGCCGCACCCGGACGGGCCGATGACGCCCAGGAACTCGCCCGGCGCCACCGTCAGCGACACGTGATCGAGGGCGGTGAGAACGCCGTCGGGCGTCTCGAACCGCTTCACGATATTGTCGACCACGAGGATCGGCTTGACCTCGGCAGAGCCTTCAACGGGCCGCTTCAGCGTGGTTGCGACGGACATCGCATGCCTCACCTGCTTTCCGGGTGATCAGTTCGGCCTCATGCTGAGGAGCCCCTTAAGCCTCTCCTTCGAGACGCGCCCTTCGGGCGCTCCTCAGGATGAGGCTTAAGGGGCGTCTCGAAGCAGAGGCCGAACTGATCACCCGGATTCCATGTCACGCGAGGCTCACTCGGTTTTCCGCGTCATCGCGGCGGTCATCGCGGCTGTGTAGCCCGGTTTGACGCGCACGTCGACCACGGCGACCTGTCCCTGCTCGACCGCCGCAATCGCGTCCGCGAAGGCGCCTTTGAGCTCGTCCATCCGCGTGCATGGCCCGAACCCCAGCGCGCCCTGCGCGCGCGCCACTCCCGCCATGTCGATATCCGGATCGCTGATGCGCTGTCCGATCCATCGGTTTTCCACCGGCCGGTTGCGGATGCGGGCGACGCGCTCCTGATGCAGCTCGTCATTGAAGAACGAGCGATTGTTGGCGACCACGATCAGGAGCGGAATGCGGTAATGCACCGCGGTCCACAATGCGGTGTTGCCCATCATGAAATCGCCGTCGCCGCAGACGCCGATCGGCAGCCGCCCGGAGCCCTTCAGCGCCAGCGCCGCGCCGGTGGAGATCCCGGGGCCGCCACCGACGCCGCCGCCGCCGTCGCTGCCGACGTAATCGAGCGGATGACGGAACGGCCACCAATCCGCGTCCCATGAAAGCGGCAGGTGCGTGAGCGTCGTCGCCCGGTCCCCGACGGCCTGCCGCAGCGCGTAGGCG
>WNGA01003031.1_pt1 | contig 25386 bp, 19 predicted proteins | sample 5400061 | NCBI WGS metagenome assembly WNGA01 (sample SAMN13153366, study PRJNA577476) | soil metagenome | isolation source: 100 cm soil or saprolite under grassland replicate 2 | place: USA:California | collected 2016-06-15 | reverse complement strand
GCATTACATGCCGGGTTTTGCAGCACGGCCGCGAGCATGAGGTGTGCGGCAAGTTATGACGTGGCGGAAGCTGGGCCGCATCTACGTCCCCGATGGCCGCTTGCCCTGGGCGCGCTCGCATGCCGCGAACCCAGTGGCCGAACCGATCGATGGCGACCTGTTTCGGGTTTATTTCAGCAGCCGTGACGAGAAGAACCGTTCGAGCATCGGCTTCGTCGAAATCGACATCACCGATCCCACCAGGATTTTGCGGGAATCCGTCACGCCGGTGCTGGGCCCCGGCGATCTCGCAATGTTCGACGATAGCGGAGCATCGATCGGCTGCATCATACCCGTCGGCCACAAGCGATACCTCTACTACATGGGCTGGCGGCTCACGGTGACGGTACCCTGGCAGAACGCGTTGGGACTCGCCATCAGCGAGGGAGAAGACGCTCCGTTCACCCGGTATTCGCGTTTTCCGATCGTCGAGCTCAGTGAGGTCGATCCTTACACGATCTCCTATCCGTGGGTTGCGATCGAGGGCGGAAAGTTTCGCATGTGGTACGGATCGAACACCGCATGGGGTGCCAGGAAGGAGGACATGCGGCATTTGATCAAATACGCCGAATCCACGGATGGCATCCATTGGACGCGGAACAATACGATCGCCATCGATTTCGATGGTCTCGATGAATATGCGATTTGTAAGCCCTGCGTCCGGAAGGACCGCGATCGGTGCCACATGTGGTTCTGCGCCCGTGGAAAGGCCTACCGTATCTACCACGCGGAATCCCATGATGGAATTACGTGGCGTCGCACTGTCGAGCCGGTCATCGACGTTTCGGATTCGGGCTGGGACTCCGAGATGGTCGAATATCCCTTCGTATTCGATCACAAGAGCGATCGATATATGCTGTACGCCGGCAACGGCTTCGGAAGAACGGGATTTGGAATCGCAGTCCTGGACTGATTTTTGGCCAGCAGCGTTGACCTTTATCTGTGAATACTAGCTGACTGAAATATTCCGCCATTCTCCCATATGGCGCCCAAGACTTTCCGATAACATTCCGGGACGGCGTGAATGGCGTCCACGAACTCGGATGCGACGCAGCCGAACCACTCGGAGCGGCCAGCATCGAAGAGCAAGACGTTGTGTCGCTCGGCCCAATCGAGCAGGACAGTTTTCGTGCGTTTGAGGAGAGGTGCGATCTCCTTGCGTGCCATGAGGTCTGCCTCAAGGCCTGGGACCAGCGGCGGGACGATGAAGATCATCCTTCCGCCTGCGCTCTCGAGACGATTTGCCTGAGCAGCCGCGCGTTCGAGCAGTGACCGATTGGGCTCACCCTTTGCGGCAACGAGGCCCGGAAACGTCGCCGAAACGATGACGGCACGAACATCCGTTAAGCGCCGCATGATCCGAAAGTTCGAGCTGCCATCATAGACAAACCCTGCGCATAATCCGCGATAATTTTGCTCGAAGTCCTTTGCTAGCCCATCCGGGCACACATACTCGTCGCTCTCGGCCTGTGAGAAGTTCTTGCGAAAATTGTCTCGCACGTCTCTAGATGAAGCTATCGACCCAAGAAGTTTAACCAGATTGATGACACGGGGATATGTAAATGCATCGCGAACTTCGGCAAGCTTTGAGACTTCTGATCCGGCTGCCTCTGTCTCAGCGCTCACATGTTCGATCGAAAGATCGGTTGGAGGTGGAGGGTCGGCTCGATAGACAAAGCCGAGCGCCCAGTCGAGTTCGACAATCATCCATTTGATATGGGGCGCATGGTCTAGAAGATATTTGATTTCGGCGATGGTGGATGACAGAGTGTTTCCGTTCTGCGCGAAATTGTAAATTCGCATCGATTCCGGAAACATTTCCTGTTGCATTCCCATGCTGGTCGAAGAGCCGAAGATCACGGTGTTGATGTCAGGCAGTCGATCGTTGAGGCGAAGCGTTTTGAATGGCCTATTGTCAACTCCGCGGTGAGTGGCGTTGGTGATACCGCGAGTTTCTTGCTGCCACTTGCTCGCGGCGAAAACATTGTGCCGTGGTCGAGTTCTCGGTGAGTCGCAGGTTCAAATACGTGATGGACAGCAATATTGCGGCCATGCTGGCGAGCGAGAACCAAACGTAGAATCTATGAGTGTGCATCGCTGCTAGAATTGGAAGTAGAGGAATTCAGATCTCTTGGTGAGGCTTACGATTGTGAAGATTCCCACCATGAGCACAAGCGTGGCCGTTGCAAGCGACGGTTTCCACGCCACCATCAACCTTGCTTTCTCGTGGTCGAACCGGTCGGGAAGCGCGGGGTTGAATCCGCGCATGATCTGCTGGGTGTTAGGCGCCAGCCAGCAAAGCGCCGCCAGACCTGCAATCCACGCGAAACTTGACGGTTTGATGAGACCGTTATCGGCAGCGAATACCAACTGGTGCGTCAAGAGCCAGCCTCCAGTTGCGCCCAATGCGTTTATCCAATCCGGGGGCAAGGAAATGCCACGGCCGCCTGCCATCGCAATCGTCATCGACAGCGCAGAGCTGAGGTCGCTCGCCCGGAACATCGCCCATGCGAACGTCACCGCCATGAAGGTCACAAAAACCGACAGCACATGGATCGGGAAGGATGACGGCCGAGTGGGGTCCTGGCCGAGGAGTCGGAGCAGCGCATGCCAAGCATGGTTCGCGACAACGTAGAGACCATGCAGGCCTCCCCAGAGGATGAACGTCCAACCCGCGCCGTGCCAGAGCCCGCCAAGCAGCATCGTCACCATCACATTCACGTAGCGGCGCGGTAGGGTGGTCCGGCTGCCGCCGAGCGGGATGTAGAGATAGTCGCGCAAGAACCGCGACAGCGTCATGTGCCAGCGCCGCCAGAATTCGATGATGTTCACCGCCTTGTAGGGTGAGTGAAAGTTCAGCGGCAGTGCTATTCCAAAGAGACGAGAAATGCCGATGGCCATGTCGCAATAACCGGAAAAGTCGAAGTAGAGCTGGAAGGAATAACAAAGCGCCCCGATCCAGGCCTCGAGAAAGGTCAATTGGACGCCGGCCGCTGCCGCGTCGAAGATCGGACCGACCTGGGGCGCTATGCCATCCGCCAATACGACCTTCTTGAACAAACCGATGAAGAAGATTGTCATCCCGACGGAAATATTTTCGTAGCTGAAGCGGTAGGTGGACGGCCGCTCGAACTGCGGAATCATTTCGTTATGATGCAAGATGGGGCCTGCGATCAGGTGGGGAAAATACGTGACGAATAGCGCGTAATGCACCGGGTCGTAGCCCGCTACCTTTCCACGATAGACGTCGACCAAATACGCGAGCTGCGTGAACGTGTAGAACGAGATGCCCAGTGGCAGGATGACGGTGACGACAAGGGGCACGTGCAGCGCGCTGCCAACCGTCTGTACGAAGAATCCCATGTATTTGAAATAGCCGAGGACGACTAGGTTGATTGCAATGCCGCCGAACAACAGATGACGCGCAATGAGCATTCGTTCTTGAGCGACACGAACCCCTATTTCACGGCCGATCAAATAATTCACCGAAACCGAGCCCAAGAGGAGGAAGGAGTATATCGGGCTCCACCATGCATAGAAGGCGAGCGATGCCACGCACAGCCAGGCAGCAGCTAAACGCGTACTCAGTCGTGCGGCTAGGAAGAAGCCAGCGAACACTGCGGGCAAAAAGACAAAGATGAATTCGTGCGAGTTAAACAGCATTTGGACTGTTCATGCGGTTGCACACGATCCGAACTTCCCAAACTGAGGTGACGCGAAAGATACGGGCGTCACCGTAAACGGGCAATGGTGGCGGCGGGGCCATTCGCAGCGCTATTCAACGAACAGGCCGTGCCACACCCAATGCCTCCTTGAACACCTCGCACACCCTTTCCTGCTGAGCTTGCGTCAACCCGATCCACAGCGGCAACCGGATCAACCGCTGCGACACGGAGGTCGTAACGGCGAGATCCCCATGCGCCCGGCCGTAATGTAGTCCGGCGGGCGAGGAATGCAGCGGGACATAATGAAATACCGCGCCGATTCCGTTTCGACTGAGGGCATCGAGAATCGTCCGCCGATCGATCCCTAGCGCGAGAACTATATAATACATATGGCCATTGTGTTCGCAGCCCTTGGGCAAGATCGGCCGACGAAACGGGCCCGTCGCTTCCAGAGACGCAAACATCTCGTGATAGCGCTGCCAGATCGCCAATCGCTCGGTCGTGATGCGCCTTGCATCTTCCATCTGCGCCCAGAGAAAGGCCGCGGTGAATTCGCTCGGTAGAAACGATGATCCGACCTCTTGCCACGTGTATTTGTCCACTTCACCACGGAAGAAACGGCTGCGATCCGTTCCCTTCTCGCGGATGATCTCCGCCCGCGCCGCCAAGCCAGGGTCGTTGATCAGCAGGCTCCCGCCCTCGCCAGAAATGATGTTTTTGCTGTCATGAAAGCTGTACGCGCCCAGGTCGCCAATCGCACCGAGCGCTCGCCCGTTATAATGAGCCATGGCGCCTTGAGCGGCGTCCTCCACCACTTTGAGTCCATGGCGTTGGGCGATGGCGATGATGGTGTCCATCTCGCATGCCACACCCGCGTAATGCACCGGCACAATCGCTCGTGTACGAGACGTAATGGCGGACTCAATCAGCGTTTCGTCCAGATTAAGCGTGTCCTCCCGTATATCGACAAATATCGGCTTTGCGCCCCGCAACACAAACGCGTTGGCCGTCGAGACAAAAGTATAGGATGGCATGATCACTTCGTCGCCGGGCTGGACCTTCAACAGTAGCGCAGCCATTTCCAAAGCGGCGGTGCAGGAATGGGTGAGCAGCGCCTTGGCGCAACCGGTTTGGTCTTCGATCCAGGCGTGGCAACGTTTGGTGAATGGCCCGTCGCCGGACAAATGATAATTGCGCTGGGACTCGGCAGCATAAATCAGCTCTTTGCCGGTCGCGTACGGCCTGTTGAAGGGAATGGGCTCGGTTTTCATGGTTGACCTGACGCGGACCGCACTTTGCCAGACGGCGAGTTGCGCAGATCGCACGCACATATATCGGGAGTTGGCTGGCTCGCAGCAAGGATATTTCAGCGGCTGAGATGGACGGCAGTCTCACGCCGCCGAGCTGGCGGTATGCCGAGTGCAGCAGCCAAGGTCGCAGTGAGGGTGCCCTGGCTCAATTTTGAACTATAGCTTACCCGTTGCGCCAACCGACGGATAGGCCGTTCGAAATAAACATAGGATAGCGTCGCCAATGCGATCGCAATCGCCATGACAGCGAACGAAACGCACAGTTCCGCCACTGTTGAGATGTGCGGCTCCTGATTGAGAATGAACCCGTGCATGAGGCCGTTCACCGCCTGATGGTACATGTAGAGAGCATAAGAAATCAGGCCAATGCCGGTGAGGACTTTGGTACGCAAGAACCAATGATAGGGGCCAGGCTCATACAAGAAGATGCGCAAAATCAATAAAGCAAACATGAGTGCGATAGCGGAATACCTCAGGGAACTCGATGTGATCGGATAAATCTGACACGCAATAGAGAATCCAATCAGGACGATTACAACGTCGAGCGCGAAGCGCATGCGCTTGGCGATTTGGAAAGCCAGCCCATTCCTTACGATTGCCGCCGCGAGCACTCCGAGCATAAGCGAATCCATTCGGCACGGTAGTATGACGTAGGCAGCAATCCCGCCGTATCTGGCGGTGACGATTTCCCGAAAGATCGGGGTGGCAACGATTGCGGCGATGGCCGTGATGACGATAGAGCGTCGGGATAGAAAATACACCAGGAAGGGAAAGAGCAGATAAAACTGTTCCTCGATGGCGAGCGACCATGTGATTCCGATCCATCGCGGGCCGTATCCAGTTAATACCATCGGGATACTTTGCGTGAAGGTCGCGTAGGACCAGAGCGGCGGCGCCGGTTGCCGCAACAGCCAAAGATCGAGTTGAGGTAGATCGAAGCGCGAACGCACGAAGAGCGCGAGCGCATAGGTCGCGAGCAGCAGATAGGCAACCGGAAAGATTCGCGCGATCCGGCGCGTCCAGAATGCCTTGAAATAGTTCGGCGAGTTGCGATTGTCGAGCAGAATGCCGCCGATCAAAAACCCTGACAGCACGAAGAATAGGTCGACGCCGGCCAACAAAAATTGCAGTGGCGGGCCGCTGAGTAAGACCAGCAACGACGTCTGCTCAAAAAACGGAAACAGCGGCGTCCCTGGCGAGACGTGCAAGACGCCAACGAGACAATGCGCGAGCAACACCGAAAGGCATGCCACGCCGCGAACGCCATCAAGCTCTGCGATATGCTGCTGCTTAAATGCCCCCATACCCCCCTCCGGCCCCGACGAATCAATTTAGAGGCGCCAGGATAGCGAAACGGCCGGCTGCCTGCCATTCCGCCCGCATGAGCCAAGCAATGCAATCCACAGGGCATATATCCCAACAGGGACCGACGAGTAGCGGCCCCCTTAGGCAGTTAGCGGCAAGGGCCCGACCGGCCGCCTACCCACCGGCACCAAGCCGCCACAATTTCTTGATCCTGGAGAACATCGCCGCGGTAAACCGTCCTTTCGGGCTTAGCGCGTAAGCGTCACCCCGAGGAATGAGAAAGCGGTTTGTCGCCATCGTGGCCAGCCGTTGCCCGACGAGGCGCCGCGAGACGAATTCTTCGCGCAACTCCGCAATCGGCATGCGAGCGCCGGGCCGCTGGTGCATCATGACCATCGTGCGGACCGAAAGCGAGGCGACCACCGTATAGTAGGAAGGCATATAAAGGACGAAGAACCCCACAGCCATATGAAGAGGCCTCCACAATCTCTTGATCAGGAAAGTATCGCCGCGATGGACTGCCCTTTCAGCGGGGCTGGGCGACTAGACGGGCTGAACTGATGGCGGCGCACGCGGTCCCACGGACTTGAAACGAAGACGGAATTTTTCGATCGGTGCGGTCGCGAGCAAAAGCAGCGCGGACGCGAGGACGACGATCAGCACGTTCGCTGCAACCCACGTGAAGAGCGACATCCGTTCCTGCAGACCGAGCGCGTAGATCACCATTTCGACCGGCGCGTGGCAGATATACATCGGATAGGACAGGTCGCCGGCCAACCCCTCTCCCGGTATTTGGCTTCCGATCTCGAACAGGCATGGCAGCGCAGCCGCGAAGGCGAGATACAAGACGAAATTCGCGCCTGCCGGATCTCGCCAATCGAAAACCGGGATGTGCTGATAGGCGAGTATTGTGACAACAACGAGCGCGGCGCACGTCCCCCCGACTGCCCTTGGAATGAGGTGCTTCAATCGATATGCCAGAAAGCCCAGCAAGAACAGATAAAGCTCCGCTGGAAACAAGGCGCGGTTCCACGGATGGAAATTCGCGAAAACGGCGATGAAGAGGGCCAACAGGAAACTGCATCCCGCAACCAAGGCGACGCGGCGCGTCGTGAGACCGCAAAACAGCGGGACCAACAGGTAGAAATACCATTCAAGCGACAGGGTCCAGGCTGGCGGCACCACAGCGCGTAACACCAACAACACCTGACCTTCCGGGCAGGGGAGTTTCCAATTGAATGCGAACTCGATTGCTGGCGTGAGCTGGATGCAGGTGAAAGAGCCAAAATCTATGCCGAGGAACGTCAAATTGGAGAGCGTGAACAAGAATACCGCTACGGGCTCGCGGACCAAATACCAGAAATCCAAATTGAGTAGCGGTCCCACATCCGGAGTCTTGAGCCAGAGGGCGGCGACCACAGAGAAAGCCATGGTCAACCAATAGGCCGGGAACAGCCGCACGGCGCGACTCACCAAGAACATGTCTGTCGTGGAATAGTGCTTCTCAAAAATCATCGCCATGTAAAATCCGGAGATGATGAAGAACAGTTTCACCGCTACGATGACACCGACAAAAATAATCGTGCTGGCAGCCCGTTCATATCCATACATGCCCGCTGGCAAATGGCCGACCGCAACGGAAAGAGCCAGCAGTATTCTGACATAGCCCACTTTCGTGCTTCCTCCCCTCGCTCTCTAACTCTGCCTGCTTACAGCATCAGCTAACGGGCGCCGTGTAGATCGAAATGCTCCATATCGCGCAAGTCCGCGAGACGACACTGTGCCGCGAGGATCGGCCCGTAGTGGAATTTGACAGCCACGTCGAGACTTCGCTTAAAGCTGATCCCAAGCTGCATGACGTTGGCGCGAAAAAGAACGGCATCTCCATCGCCGTGCACGCTCCAACAGTGGCTGAACTGTGCGGGTAGCGCCAAGATGGATTGGCCCGAGCTTTTGGCACGGACGGAGAAGCCGTATTTTTCGACTTTAAGCTCGACATCTTCCGCCGCTTGCAGGCCTGCAGGGACATTGGCGTCGGTGACGACCTCTTGGGACCCATCGAACGAAGGATCGCGCATGAAGTCTAGGGCTGAGCGAAAGTCCCTCGCGTTGATCACTTTCGTGGGGGAATATTGACCGCGATTGAAATCGTCCAACTCTATCAAACGAAGGGGCTGCTGGCCGTCGACCCGAAGGATCACGCGCGATCTCCCAAATCCGGGCTCGAAGTCGGCAATCACGAAGCGCACGCCCCATAGCTTGAGCATGCGTTCATCGGGTCTGGTCAGAACGATCATGTTGCGCATCTGCTTGTCTTCCGGCCGAGAGAGAAATCGAGATAGCATCAGGTAATAGGCCGGCGTCGTAAATTGACTGAACTGATAGAGGGTCGGAATATTGTAGTGCCATAATCCGACGGTACGATGATCGTTGCCGGTCTTCTCCCATGTCTCAAGATCATGAGGAATAAGATCGTTGAGCGTGACCCCGGACTTCTCCTGATAGCCGGTGAAGGTCGCTGCCAATCCGCGGAACGGCGAATTAGGATGGAACGCGATCGTCTCGCGAAGACGTTCGGTAATCGGGGTCGGCGATATCGGTGAAAATTGTTTTAGCCCGTCGCAACGGTCGGTCGGGGCGGCGGTTGCGTTTCCTGCGAGCAGCCCCAAGCCGATGATTCCGAGTAATGAATATCTCAAGAAGCTGCGATGCCACGCGCCCAAACGTGGCGCTGCGTGACGTCTGCCGGAGACGATCACGGCAAAGAAAGCAATAGCATCGATCACACCAAAGAAAGCAACTGCCGCGAACAACATGTTCAGAGGCCAGAGCATGAATTCGAAATAAACGGGGGAGGGGCCAGCGTACGAGTGTAGCCACTTTGTTACCACGAATGCCAGGACCTGAAAAATTGCGGTATAAGCGAGATAAGCGAGGGCAAACACTCGCAGACGCCTCTTGCCGACAATAGCCGAATAGACCCCACCCGCGATTCCACCTGCGGCGATAATTCGTCCGACTGAGCTCTCGTAAATCACCGATGCAAAAAAATAGATGCCGGCGCGGGGATTCAGAAATTCGTCGTGAAAGAAGCTGGTCGCCGTATATTTGTATAGACCGTAGACATAGCCAAGACCTCCGAGCGCGGCGAGCGAGACGAGGATCGCAACACCGGCAACGACGCGCGGGACATTGAGCTGCCACCGCCTCGCGGACAAGAGAGAGGCACCGCTAAAAAATAGCAGGGTTGGGATCGACAATACGATCAAAGTCGAGGACGACACGATCCACACGACGCAAAATAGTGCCGCGAGGGCAAGCAACACGGAGCGCAAGACCGTTTGCTCCTCGAGCGCCCAGATGCAAGCAAGCGCGAGCAGTGTCAGCGATGAGACCTGCGTATAGTGAGGCGCCAGCGCATAGATCGGGTAGAGCACAGGGAAGCTGCCGATGAACATCGGCAACGTTAGGAGTGGATAGAGAAGGCCAGAAAACAATGCCGGGGCCCGATCGATGTGGACCGCCCGGCCAAGCGCATAGACCGATACGATCATCAATCCCGCATAGATCGTGAACGTCGTCGCCTTGGCAGGGTTGGCGTCGCCAACCAGCATCGCCAGCAGATTGGGCAATAAGTACTCCTGGAAGGGTGGAAAGTAAGCGTCAAAACTGCCCTGTAAGGGATCGGCGCCGAGTTGCGTAAATGGCGTGCGCGCGATGGACTGGAGATCGCGTGTGATAGTCGCGTAGATGCCATCAAGCGTAAAGAAAAGGCATGACGAATTGTTGCTGAAGATCAGGAACGCGAGACCGACAAAAACGAAGAAATGCAGTGCCACCTGGATGTTTTCAGCCTGTGGCCGGAATTTAAACAGCGCCATCAGCTCGACCGATATTACCTGATCAGCCGTTTATCCGCCGGCTCCAAGTTTCCAGAACTTCTTGATCCAAGAGAATACCGTCGCCGTCAATCGCCCTTTCGGGCTCAGAGCATAACCGTCGCCCCGATCGATGAGGAAGCCGTTTGTGGCCATGGTGGCCAGGCGTTGGCCGACGAGCCGCCGCGAGACGAATTCTTCTCGCAGTTCCACGACCTGCATGCGAGCGCTGGGCCGTCCGAGCACCATGACCATCGTGCGGACCGAGAGCGAGGCGACCACGGTATAGTAGAAGGGCATGTAGAGAACGAAGAGGCCAACATAGAGCAGAATCCCCCAAATCACCGCCATGATCGAACCGCCGTGAGCGAGCGCAAACCCATGCAGAACGGCTGTCGCCGGCCAAAGGCTGATTGCAATCCCCGTGAGCCCCGCGAAAAACACACGTTGATTGATACGAGCCTTTGATTCCGAACTGGCCCAGCGGATCACGGCCAGATGCGCTGCAAGAAATATTGCGAACCACAGCAATCCTACGAGCAATCCAAGGATCATGCGACCTCGTCGGCGCTCGGAGCGGCGCGTGCAAATTCCTGCAGCCAGGTGAAAAGTTGGGCAACACGCTGGCCCTTTGGCGTGAGCACCAGAAAGTCTCCTTCGACCTTCACCAGCCCTGCACTCTGCATGTCGTCCAGGCGCTTGGTATACATCCACGCGATTCCGCGCCCGGCGCTATAGCCCCGCATGACATCGTCGAGACGCATCGTTTTCGAGGGTGCTTCCAGGATGTCGATCAGGGTTCGCAGCGAAAAGCCCCGGTCGGCTAGGTTGTAGAGCTGAAGGATCCCGCCGAAAAAGCCGACGCTGTAGAGAAACACAGCAAACGCGATGTCGACCCACGCGATCGGCATCACCAGTTCGGCGGGAAGAAAGCCGAGGTCCGGCGGGGTGAGGAGGTGAGCCACTAACAACACTGGGAGCAGGGAGAGGAATGCGATCAGCATCGATCTCGCGCGCCGCCGCGTGACACCCGATCGCAGAAACGCCGATACGCAGGCGAACAGCAACAGCTCGGCCAGCGCTGCGATGAGAATGGCCTTCATCGACCGCCGCGCCCGGTCATCGCTTTATTCCATGCTTGGCCCAGGTCTTCATCAGACTGGCACGCAGATATCCTTCCGGCAGGTTCACGAGATTGGTTCGGCGCATGGTGTAGAGCTCCGAGCGGGTAATGTCGTTGAGATGCCTGCGAAATGCCTCCGACGCCCAAGGATCGAAGTTCGCGCTGATCGTCTTTCCGGTAAGACCTCGGTAGGCCGGGGAAAGGAGCGCGCGCACACACTGGCGAACAGCTTCCATGCGCGCTGCACCAGCCTCACCGTCGGGTTGCTGAAGCAGGCGTGCCGTTCGGTGAAACTGAACCGGGCCGGCCCGTTCGGGGCCGGAGGCCATTGTCGTTTCGTGCGTCTTCGTCGCGATGAATCCGGGGGCCAACGCATTGATCGCGATGCCGCGCGGTGCAAGCTCGACCGCGAGCGTCTCGGTGAGGCGCACCAGCGCCGCCTTGGCGCACGCATAGGCACTGAAATTAGGAAACGGGCTGAAGGCGCCGCCGCCGGACAGATTGATGATACGCGGTGCCGGCGAGTTCTCGAGGAGAGGCAGAAAGTACTTGATGGTCAGGAAGCTGCCGAACAGGTTGTTGGTCACCGTTCGCATCCATTCAGCGGCGTCGATCTGATCGATCGCGCCGATGGCGCCGAAACCGCCGGTACAATTGATCAGTGAATCGACCCGCTCGGTCCGCTTGCGGACGAAATCGACAAACTTAACGACGGCCGGAACATCGGATGCGTCGCACACCGCGTATTGCACGCCGGGATGGTCGGCGAACGCCGCACGCAGCCGATCGAGGCTACGTGAGCACGCAATAACCTGATAGCCGGCGGAACTGAGGTCTTTGGCGAGAGCGGCGCCGATGCCCGAGCTCGCTCCCGCGATAACCACGAACTGCGTGAGCAGGGCGGGATCGTGCTGCCGCGATGAATCACTCTGCAGGTCGGGGTCGAAGCCCAATTCTTCGATCGACATCGTGCCTTGGGGCGCAGTGACGTGCGGGGACCAATCGTCCGGCTGCCAGCGCCGCATAACGCGCAGATCGGAGAAAACCCGCACGACCGTCGAAAGAACGCTGACAATGTTGGTGGGAGTAACCGCTTTCGATCCGCCCGCGGTACGTGCGTCGATGGGCAGCCCGACTTCGATGTAAGAGAGGCCCAGATTCAGCGCCTTCAACAGGACCTCGGCCTGAAAGCCGAACCCGAATGTGGTCGCCGGATTTCGGCGTAGAAATTCGACCGGATATATGGTGAGGCCGTTGAAGTATTGCAGATGGCGGCCGAAGAGCAGGTTGAGCACTTTCGTGTAGAGGCGCGAGACGACGCGGCGACCGAACGGACGAACGTCAGGGTTGATCGCGTATGACGTGACGATGTCGGCGCGTCCGAGGTTGCCGAACAATTCGACAAACGAGCGGTACGGCCAGGTGTTATCGCCGGGGATATAGACAAAGAAATTCTTACGCGCTTCACGATATCCCTGCGTAAAGCAATAGCCGAGACCCATATTGCGCGAATTGTGCAGGGCGCGGATGGCGGAATTTTTCGCCGCCAGGCCGTCGGCGACCGCGCCCGTCCCATCGCTGCTGCCGTCGTCTACGATGATGATTTCATAGTCCTCGACCGTCACCGTCAGCGCTTCGATCAGTCGGGCGACCGTTGGCTCGAGATTTTTCTCCTCGTTGAGGGCGGGAATGAAGACCGAGATCGATCGCTGCCAGCTCAAGAGGCCAGTGTCGGGCTTGCTTGTTGCCATGGCAGCCATCTTTCGTCGCTTAACGAGCCGGGCGGCGCGCCACGATGCCGATATTCCCGACCGGAATCGTGATCGGGATGTCGGCGACGCGAAGCGCTCGCAGGCCACGAAAAGCCGCTTGCCGGAACGAACTCGGCAGCCCTGGCATGCGCTGCGCGAAGAAGCCGAGAGAGTAGCAATTGCGGGTGGCCATCACCTTCACCACCTCGTACCCCTGGCGACGGAACAGTTCCGCGAGCGTGTCCTTGTTGAAAAAGTAATGGTGGTAGAGATTGAAGATGGGGAAACGTTCTCCCAGGACGAGACCGAGCAATGATCGCACGTTGTGAACAACGGCCAGGACCAGGCCTTCAGGTCGCAGATTCTTGAGCGCCTGTCGGAGCACGATGCGCGGATCGTACAAATGGTCGAGCACGTGGATCAGCGTGATGAGATCAAAATAATCGGCAGGATAGTCGGTTTTCTCAAAGAATTTATCCGTGATCGTCGTCCCCTCGATAGCCTCCGCGATACATCGCGCCGCCGGCACCGGCTCGATGCCATGAAGTTCCTTGAAGCCATCGGTCTTGGCCGCCTCGAGCATGAATCCCATGTCGCAACCAACGTCGAGCATGCGCTGCCGCCCGCGCAAATGGGGTGCCGCCAGCCGATAGTAAAGCGCCATCGTACGGCGGACATTGTCCTCCTCGCCGGGGCTCACGTTGGTTTCGGATGAGTCCTGGTATAGCCTGCTCACCCCACGGTCGTCCATGACCGGGCTCGAATAGGTCAAGCCGCAATTTATGCATCGATTGATTTGGTAATGGGCGGAGTATGGCGACGGCGGCGCCGTCTCGTCGAATTTTGCCGGGAATTTCGGGCCATAGAGAACCGTGCTGCTGCGACTGTTGCAGATAGGACAAACGATTTCCCGCATTGTTTCGATTGCGACATCCCTGGCAGCTACCGATCGACTATCGCTTGGATTTGCTCCTTACATCAAGATCGGCGGCAATGCTACGGAAAGAGTTCATCCAAAGGAGCATTGTCGCCACCTCGTAAACCGCGCCTGCGCAGATCCTCGAAGATCCGGATCAGCGTTAGCTGCTAATGGATCGGCTTGGCCGCATTGCCTGACAACAGGTTGTCGAGGTCTGCCATCAATCGGTCTAGATTCGACCGTGGCTGGACATTCCACTCATACTCGAACACCGCTGTCGGTAAGTTGGGTTTACCGCAGATGTCCTACCTCCGACACTTAGGCCACGACACTAGCGCCGCGCCCCACCCCACACTAATATTCCGCCCGAAACGCAGGGGCGTCATAGATGCACCGATCCTCCGATCGGCTGTGACCGATGCCGAGGTGAGGGGGGAAGCTCTGTGATATTTCCCGAGTATGGCGTCACGGTTGCGGTGGGACTGGCCTATCTGGCGTTGCATGTCCTGCTGTACGTCTTCGTGCTTCGCGGCCGACCTCTTGTTCAAACCGAACGAGGCATTTTCCTCTATCACTTCGTTTCGGCCGTTGTATTCACGCTGGTGGTCTTCGGGGCAGCCGTCACTCATTTCAGCGATGCTGCTATTGCGACCGCGATTGGGCTGATCGCGGTCCATGGCATTTATAGCCTTTCGTTTCTAGAATTGTGGACGCTAGCGGAAGGCAGCTATTCGATGAGCATTCTCACGGGGATCGCTTCGCAAGGAACGCTGTCGCGGAATATGCTGATCGATGCCTTCGCTCGCATCGGCGACGCTAAGAAGGGCGACAGACTTTCCGTCTTGTCGACGCTGTCTCTTGCCCGTCATGAGGACGATCACTGGCGATTATCTGCTCGCGGCAGAGTCCTGGCGAACTTGCTGAACGTCTTGGTATGGTTAGCTGCCATCAAGAAGCGCGGTTAGAATGCCATGTGGTTTGTCGGAGCACTTCTTGGTCTGATGATTGCGGTGGTCGGGCATGCGGGCCTCTGCCGAGCGTCGATGCCGCTTAACGTTGTGACACGATTTTTAATCACGGGCGGTGTTGTCGGTGCTTGTCTTGTGTGGTGGCTCTTCAATTGGTACGGCGCAACCGCGCCGCAAACCTGGGCGGGAGCGGTGGTCTACGCCTTCTGTTGCGAACTCTACGTGTTTCTCTTCACCTTCGCCATGAGCAGCATTACAGCGAACCTGCTCGCCAAGCTCTCGCGGTGTGACATGACCGACACGGACATAGAGCAACTCTACGACAGCCGTCATATGGTTGCGACACGGCTCGATCGTCTGGTCGCGGTAGGCCTGGTCGACGAGCGCCCAACAGGGCTACGGCTTACTGCCGAAGGGGCACGAATAGTCCGTATTTTTCGCCTGTTGCGCGGCCTCTTCCGCCATCCGCAGCCGACGTATAATTTTCCCGCTAACGACTAACCTGCTCGGATGCAATTTCTGCCACGTCCAACGTCGTCATGGCCGGACACCTAATGCGTAGCGACGTCGCTATAGCCGGATGCCAACGCTCAGCTGACCTCAAGCGGGATTGGCTGTATTGGCAGGATCTTGCCGCCGTCGCCACGCTCGCGCTGTTAAGTGTGATCCTGTTTCGCTCTCAGCTGTTTGGCGATGGACTCTACATTGGCAACCCCGATCGGCTCAACAGCAATCTAAAGATTCTGAAATTCCATCTCGACAGCTTAGCGAGCGGGCACTTCGACGCGTGGAATCAGTTTGAAATGCTGGGATACGACACGTTCGCGCTCCCTTACACGTTTCCCAGCATTTTCACTCTGGTGGCCTATCTGATCGGACCAGAAAATCTCTACCTCGCTACCGGCTACGAATTGCCACTGCTTCTAGCCATGGCCGGAATTGCCGCCTACGCATTTGTCAGAGTCGCTGTTGGGTCACCGTTTCCGGCCCTCATCGGCGCAATCCTTTATCAATTTTCCGTTCTCACTATTCAGAAGGTTAGCCAAAATGACTTGAGCTTCGCCGTTTTCATCATCATTCCGGTCTTGATGCTCATCATTCGCCAGACAAACGCACAACACGTCTTGCGGGGCTTTCTACTGCTGACTGTACTGATCTTCCTGCTGCTCCATTTCACTTTCCTGCAGAAGGCGTCCTACGCCATGATCCTAGCAGGCAGCTACTGCCTCTACCGGACCATTGCCGAGCGCAATTGGCGACTTTCAACCGTATTCGCCGCGGCATGCGTAGTGGCAATCATTGGTGCCTTCCCACGCCTCTATGGCATTGCATTGGCGATGCGCGAATATTCACGCACCACGCCTGGAATGGACTTTAGTCGATTTGCCGATGTCTACTCGTTTCAGGCCGTCTTTCCTGTGCAGTTCTTGCGTTGGTTCGACGGCGGCATCTTCGGGCGCTACCCGTCTGAGGCGACGATCACCCTGCAGAGCTACCTCAATCTCACCGAGGGCTTTTTGCTCTATACTTCCTCGTTTGTGCCGTTCCTTGTGCTGTTCGGGGTGTTGGTTTATCGAGATCGTCTGCTCGCCTTGACCTATTCCCGGCGCAGTGATGGCAACTTTTTTTTCTGGTTTTTCGTTTTCACGGTATCAGTTATCGTGTTGCCGATTATGCTTGAGGTGATTTGGCTGCTTTATCTGCGGATGGACTTTACCCATGCAAGAATTTTGATCGTTGGATTACTGCCGCTGTCCGTGATCGTTGCCTTGATCCTTGCGGACCTTAAGCCACCAATCCAGCCGACCAGCCGCGGGGACGCCATGCTCTGGCTGCTAGCGGCGCTTCTAGCCGATATCCTGGTCATAGGCATCGAGTGGTGTGCTCACTCGTTTAGTGGCAACTCTCCCTTAACGGATTTTCCGCGGATCTTGCGCGTCCGCCATGAGGCTATCGCAAGGATCGGAATGTCTTTCATCGCAGTCGTGTGCCTATTGATCGCGATCAGAGGGTGGTCGCTGCGGCAACTGAAGGAGAGTCGCGCGAGGCACATTGCCAATCATCCAAAGCTCTCCAATCTTGCTTATTGGACACTCGGCTTGGCCGTTGGTTTGCAGACTTTCCTGAACGCGGACTTCCAGATCAACGGCAGCCACACCCATACGGGCCTGCCGTTTTTGAGCGGCAATATTTACTATTCGAGCAAGGCAAACTTTCACCCGCCCACGCCGGATGCAATCGCGGTCCTAGGACGGCGCCTCGATAACCATAATTATCGTAGCGTCTTGCTGTGCAATCCCGGCATCGCAGGCGGGTTTTGTGCCGGCCATGTTCCCGAATTCTGGCGATTGCGGGTGGTCGACGGATATTATGGACTTGGCGTGCCACGACGCTTGGCCGCTCTGCCCTGGCATTTCGGCCTTGGCCTGCGCACGATCAGCCACCATAATCTCGATCAATTCGATTGGCCGACCCTTAGCCTGCTCAACGTGAAATATGTCGTGGTGGTCGACGAGGCGCTGTATCGCAACAACAGCGCGGGCCTAGGCGAGTCCTGGCAGCCGACATCGCCGGACGATGTCAAGGCCATCATGAATCCATTGCCCGTTGCGCCGCGATACTACTTTGCCCGCAAGGTTGTTCCGGTTTCGGATGCTGCGCAAGCGGTGTCCAAACTGTTCGACGGAAATCGACTGAACGACGTCACTGACACGTCCTTTGTCGAGAATTTCTCCGGTGCTGCTGCTTATTCCGGCCTTGGAGCCATTTCCGACATCGGGTCCGGCGATCACGTCAAGCTGACCGTGGAGCCGGCCCCCGTTGATCGCTTTCTGGTCGCAAACGAGCTCTATTATCCCGGCTGGACCGCGATGGTGGACGGAAAACCTGCTCCGATCTATCCCACTAATGCCGTCATGCGTGGCGTTGCGGTGCCGGCCGGAGCGACGACGGTCGATTTCACCTATACTCCCTTCGCCCGCCGCAACATTTCGCTTGCCTTCTATGGAGTAGCTCTCCTGCTTGCGGGCGTCGGCACACTTGTCTTTGGCCGGTCTTCGTTGCGTGGTTGAGCAGCTCACACGGATGCGCTGGCGACTAAACGATACGATGCGGGCCCGGGTGGCGGGCGCACATCACTTTTGCTGCGATCGCGGCCGCCCTTTGTTCCGTCGAATCATGGGCACTCGGATTGCTGTCCTGGATTTATGGTTCTGAGCTCGCCTTCAGCAAGCGACCTCCATGCCGGCTAACTCGTCTTCCCAGCGCATCCTTCTAATCCAATTGACCGGACGCACGCCTTAATCCCCGAAGATCGAATAGCACCCAGCCAGGTCCCGATTTCGCCACCGGTACTGAAGCCATGCGCTGCCGCATTTCATCGGCGCTGGGCATCGGTAGCTGCAGCAGCAAATGCTGGATGTTCGAAATCGGCCAGTGCTGCGCCCGCTGACACCCTGTAGGCGATATCCATCCCCCGGTTTGGGAAATCAGGGCCTTGCAACAGAATTAAAATGATGTGGTTGCCCTCAAGCTGGGCTTCGAAAGTTTGAATCCAACCGACGAACGTCCCGTATTTGCAATTGGAACGGCCTGACCTGCGAGGTCGATTGGCCTTTGCTTTTCAAGTTGGACCTCTCGAAACGTCAGCTTATTGATTCGTCCGCCGAAGGCCACATAATCGCCGGGCCGCACGGACGACGGTCGAACCCAGGTTGAATGTGTCTCGAAAGTAGGGTGCAGTCGCTTCTTTTTCTAGAGACGACAATTGCGCTCTCGACCCAATGCCAAGCGTAAATGCATCAATCTGCTCGTAAAAATGACACGGGCAATAACATTGCCGTTGCGGCTCGACAAGCGAATGTTGCAGGATATCAAAAAAGCTTAGCACCTGGTCCACGGCAGGAGCTCGTTCGCTACGTTCAGGACGGGTACGGCATGAGCGAGCGCAGTAGTCTTCTCGAGCGATCGACGCACGGAGATCCACCCCGAACGCCGCTTTATGCGACGGCGACTTCCGGCGTGCCTTCGATCCTTCATACATCCTGTTCACTGGAGAAGTGACATTATGCGAAATGTTTCCACGACCTCGCGGATTGCAGCGATGTTGCGCAAAATGTTAGATTTTAAACGCATGCGTCGCACTCGATGGATTCTTGCGATCCGACTAGTTTGGCATGGGGCAGCGCTGGAGATCCCACTAAATTTTAGATGGACGGCATTGAAGATTTTGGGCGGAGCGGCGGTAGTGGCCCCGTCATTTTGGCTCACAGTGCAGGCAGTGGAGCATCCGCCCACATGGGAGCAAATCCGCCCGAACGTCATTCTCACCTTCGGGGACGCGACCGCTTCGACCGTTTCTTTGACTAAAGACACGAAATTTCAGTTCCCGGGTAACGGCTATATAGAGTTCCAGGATACCAAAGGGCTCCAGTGCCAAAAATTCAAATGCAGGTTCTCTCTGGCAGTTAGTTTTGCGCCGATACAAGCCAACACACAGTTCATTATCGGCCAATCCTTTTCGGGCGAGGCCTCATGGCACTTGTTATTGCACGGTGAGCGCCTATTGCTCCAGAGAGAGGGCGGCGCGATCGAACTCGACGCCCCGTTCAGTCCGAAACCAGGCCAGAGCCACAAGATCGACATTGCGCGCGATGAGCGAGAGGTCAGTCTTTCGGTAGACGATGTTGTGGCAGCGAAGAGCGTTGCGGTACCGTTCACTGACCTAGCGCGAGATTTGACCATCGGAGGGAGGGCCGGACCCAACTTGCTTGCATTCGCTGGCGCAATCACCGACGTCCAGATTGAGAGGATGATGCCTGTTTTTGCCGACCTTGGCAAATATCAGTCCTACACCTGCGAGCAACTTGCCGGGCAGCGAGAGATTTTGATCGACAAAGAAAGGCAATTGCAGTTGCGGATGGACGAGGCCAGCCAGGGTCCCGGTGGCGTAGTCGTCAACCCCTACAAGATCGATCACGACGCGGCCGCTGAGGAGCTCAAGGTCCTCAATATGACCGAGAGCTCCAAGACCTGCGATATGCCGGCGAACTGGATGGTTTGGTGTAGCATAGTTTTGTTGGTTCTCGCTGTTGGTGCTCTCCCTGCTATCTATCCCGACAAAAGAACTGATTCATGCATCAAAGGGTCATCTGCGAATTGAGTTTTTGGCGATGCGGCAGCCAACCCCGCTCAATAAAATTTGGGGCGACCAAGCGAACCGTCCCAGGGTCTCCAGGCAGACGTCACGATCCACGCGGCCATGATCTTGCTGGGGGAATGTCGTGGATGGCGCGATTGGCCACGAGCAAAGCCACAGAAGGCAGTGAGTGAGCGTGGTAGCCGTTTGATCAGTTGTGGCCTTGGAGCCATTTCCGACATCGGGTCCGGCGATCACGTTAAGCTGACGGTGGAGCCCGCCGCCGTCGATCGCTTTCTGGTGGCAAACGAACTCTATTATCCCGGTTGGACGGCCACGGTGGATGGAAAACCTGCTCCGATCTATCCCACCAATGCCGTCATGCGTGGCGTCGTGGTGCCGGCCGGCGCCACGACCATCGACTTTACCTATACTCCCTTTACGCGCCGCAACATTTCGTTTGCCTTTTATGGCGCGGCTCTCCCGCTCGCGGCTGTCGGTATGTTTGTTTTCGGGCGGTCTTCGTTGCGCCGTTGAGTAGCTCATCCGGATGGACTGCCGACTGAACGATACTATGCATGCGGGACGCTCACCATTTTTGCCGCGATCGCGGCGGCTCTTTGCTCCATCAAATGATGGGCACTGGGATCGCTATACTCGATTTACGGATACGGCATGCTTGACACACGCCCCAGCACTTTGGTCTCTAGACAATGGCAACAATAGTATTGCATATGATTCCGCCGCTCGGGTCAGGCGACTGAGATCGATGCGCCGACGTGGCGCCAGATGCGGGAGGCAGTGGAAGCTGATTGAGCCTCTTCGATAAAATGAACGAGCCTTGGCCAGAATTTTTCCTGTCGCTTTTTGTGGCGGTCATATTGTCAGCTGAGTATCTGTTCCTCGGCCGTGCTTCCTGGATCTATGATTACGGTGCAGGCCTAGAAGTCCTTCCGACGTATCTATCGCTAATCCGCTCCGGTGCCAATTTCGCCTTGTGGCAACCGGCGATCGCAGGTGGGCTGGATCGCTTTGCGTTCTGGGGCACTGGTGATTCGCCGATCAACCTGGAGCTGATCCTGTTTTCGATCTTCGATCCGTGGATCGCCAACGGCATTCACATGGTCCTGCAGAAATTTTGTATCGTATTTTTCACGGCGCTGCTGGCACGACAGCAACTCGGGCTAGGTCGCATCGGCGCCATGGCCGCAGGTCTCCTCCACCTTGTTCTGTCGTTCTTCGTCCTCGGACACATGTTCAATTGGACGGGACTGCCGTTTCTGCTGTGGGCGCTGTATGCGGCAGCGGCCCAGCGAAGATGGCCGATGTGGGCCATTCTTCTCGGCGCAGTGAGCGCGACGATGGTCAGCGCATCGCAAGGACTCCCAGTCATCCTGGTATTCGTGGCGATGTGGTTCCTTCTGGTCGTGCCTGCTTACAGCTTCCGCTTCTTGTTCACTTTTCTCATGTTCGCGTTGACGACGATGCTGCTGAAAGCGCCGACCCTTGTTGCCGTAATGGCAAACATCGGGTTCTCGCAACGAGCCGCCTATTCTGGCGTCGATGCGCGGTTTCCCACTGAAATCCTCTATACCGAATCCGACTTCCTGTGGTCGGACATCACCATGTGGTCGCTGACCCAAAGTCTGCCGGCGATTTTTCTTCCGCTCGGGCTGTTGTTGGTGTTTCAGCTACGGATGGATCGCGGCGGGTGGTTGCAATTGCGAGCCCAGGCGCTGCAGCTTCTTCGGTTAATTGCGCTTTACCTTTTGGTGGACTATCACGCGGTCGCGCTTCTCCGAACCATTGTCATTTTCCTGATACCCGCGGCGAGCGGTTTCCAGTTCGCCCGTTTCACCATGGCGGGCGCTGCTTTACTCAATTCCCTGGTGGTTGTCTTGACGCTGCGCCTTCTCTTCCATTACGCGCCGCGACTTGCGCCATGGCGATTCCTTCTTTTCGCGATCATAGCCACGGTGGTTGCTTGGCCACTCGTGCATGACCGGGTAGTGCCGACCTTGTTCTTGAGTACAGCAGCACTTTCGCTGCTGCCCCTGCTTATTTTGGCAGCCTGGCCGTCTTTAAAAAGCAGCTGGATCCCAACACTTCAACCGCGCATGTGGATCGCCGGCAGCGGTCTTGCTTTGCTGGCAACGTTCTTAGCAGTCTGGCCGAAATTTGCCCTTTTCGAACGCATGACAATAGACGATTGGGGCTTCGCTAACTATTCGGTCCAAGCGATTGATAAAGTCGCAGCTACCGAAAGGCAGCTTGTGCGTTTTGCGTCGGTACTTCCGCTCCAGCCAGCTTATGCCTATTCGCAAGGGGTCGAAGCTGCCGATGGCTGGGCCAATATTTATTCGCGTTATTACCGTGAATTGTGGCTGCGCTTGCTCGATCCTGTTTTGTCTACCTCCGTTCCAACCCGACAGGTTCTCAACCCCGAGAGCGGAACGCCGCAGGACCACTACATCTTCCTCGGCATAGGGATTCTCACGCCTGAGGACATGCAGGGAATCCCGCTCGACAGCCGAGCAAACCTCAACATCCTTTCTCTGCTCAATGTCCGCTATCTGCTTTCCGAAGTGCCACTGCAGTCAGACCGCCTCGACCTGGTGCATGCCTCTACCGTGATGCCGCTACGATATCCGCGCGACCATGCTAGCGGCCGCCTGGCAGCTCCTCCGAGCCTGACAGCAAGCGGGGGGCCGATTGATTGGATGCACAAGGGTCGAGAGTTTCTTGAAACGTCGTGGCGAAACAAGCTTGTCGGAAAAGACCTCTACATTTATCGAAACAAGTGCGCGTTGCCGAGAGCCTTCTTCGTTCGACGGCTGCGAGCAATGGCGGATTCCGCGGAGGTGCTGGGCGCTCTAGCCACAGCGTCGGCCCGGGAACTCGGCACAAACGCTTGGGTCGAAGCCAAAGATGCCCCGATGATTTCCAGCTCCGACGAGCTGAACCACGGCGAGATAAAAATTCGCACGTATACGCCCGATCGTATTGTAACGGACGTAGCGGTCTCCGGGGACAGCTTCATGGTTATGTCGATGGCCTGGAGCCCTTATTGGACCGCACGTGTAGACGGCGTGGCCCGGCCGATCATCCGCACCGACCATACCCTCATGGGTTTGTCACTTCAGCGGCAAGATCGCACGATCGTGCTGACCTATGAGCCGCCACACCGAATTTTGGCCATGCTCAATGGCGTCGTTCGGCTAAATCAGGAAAGTACTCACGCGGAGAATCATAAGGAACTGGGTGAGGTGCCTACGGACGCGATATGCGGGAAGGAGGTTCGGCCACCACGGGCCACACTGGCGCCAAGTTGAATCGCGGAAGGAACATGCGATCGATAATTCCAGGGGTGCAGAACACGGATCTGCTCATTCATGCCTGAACAGCTTGTCCGCATGTCCCGCAATTTGACGATACGAGTCAGGCGGACTCGTTCGGGAGACGTCCCGTGCAATTGACCCAGAGCGCTCCGCTCCATCTCCTTGAGCGCGTCACAGCCAGCTGCTTCACGGCAGTTATTGCCGGTGCGATTGTTTGGTTGTTCCTCCTTCAGGTTTCCTCGACCGGAACGTTTCTCGAATACGTTTTCAAGTTTGTGCCGGCGATGACGGACGGCGGGCCGGCCTCGATCTTCGACGGCAACGCTATCGGCGATCCCCGTCCGCGACCGCTCACCACATTCTTTACTTATGTTAACATCGCGTTGCGGCGTGTCCTGCTCCTACACGGACCGATCCATCCAGCAATCGGAATCGCGTGGTTGATTTATCCGATTTGCATCATCTTGATGCATCGGGTCGCTATGCGGCTGATGGTGGACTCGAGAGCGGCACTCGTAGCGGCTATTCTTTACGCGGCCTCGCCGGCGATGCTGGACCTGTTTGCGGACTATTATGTTCCGGCAAAAGCACTTGCGAGCCTCATGATGCTGCTCGCGATCTATGGTGCTTGCCTCATCTTTCCGGCGCCGGGTAGCCCCGGTTTTCCGCGTCCGATGCTCGGGTCCGCTATCCTCTTTAGCGCGGGCCTGTTCGGGCTTCTTTCCGACGAGACGGCTGTTTTCATTTATGCGTGCATACCGTTGTTATTTGCAAATAGATTGCTCGAAAAGAAAATAGCCGCGTCGCGGAAGTGGCTTTTCACCATGAGTCTAGCCGGCTCGCTGCTCATCTTTGTCATCGTGGGCTTCATCGCGGTTCCCGCTATCAACCTGGCTCTCGGTCAGGCGCCAATCGATCTGTGGACGACGATCACTCGTGGCGTCTATGAGGCAATGTTCCTTATGAGTAGTAAGCCGGTCGGCAATCTGATTGGCAGTATTTCTCCGGGCTCGCTGTTGGAGACGATTCTTTCCGCTCACACGGTGCCGCATAGGCATGTCCAGCACGTCTGGACTAGCGGCTGGCCGCTGCCTCATTTTTTTCAATGGCCATGGACCGACCAACTTGGACTCTACTTCTTTACGGTAATGGTGATCTTCCTGATTCTGAACATCCGCTTCGACCGCACTCGTCGCGGACTCGTCGGCAGACTGCTACTCGCCTTCCTAGTGTTCGTTGTCCTGGAATCAATTTTGATCCTGCGGCTCTCGCCTTGGATTGTGGAAGTGAATTATTACGCTGCCTTTTCGTCACTGTTTTTCGCGTTGATTATGGCGGTCTTAATTGCGGGCCTAGCGCGATCTCGTTGGACTTGGTCCGTGTGGCTACTTACGGCGTATTTAGGGGCTGTAGGGTTTGCAAATTATTGGGAAACCGCTCAACGTCATCCAAGTATCCGTTCCTCCCGATTGAGTTGGACCCAATTGCGTGAGGTACATCAAAAGGTCACCGCGGGAGATTTCACCAAAGTTGCAAAGGAGCATCCGTTTCCTTCGCCACTCTTTTTCTACGCCTTCGAGCATGCTGCGGCGCTCGAACATACGGCAGGCCGTCGCGTCGATCTCCAGCCAATGCGAGATTTGCACGAGACAATTTTTCGTTTTGTCGATTTGGGCAAAATGCAGGATCCAAGCACCGTGACCTCCGATGTTGCACAGTATGACGAAAACATGTTGCGCGCGGTGCCGGGCGTGAAAACGGAAAGCAGCCTAGCTCTCGCGGCTCGATTAGCGGGCCGGACTATCAGGGGGGTGGCAGGAGATTGGAATTTCATTCGTCACTATAGCCGTTCAGGTGAGGTGCACGAGCGAGTTTGGCGGCAAGGCGTAATGCGGCTCTGGTCACGGCGAGGCCTATCCTTCGAGCTGGGGGATGAACTTTGCGTGGATTTTC